>Ga0302325_10000530_pt1 | contig 105097 bp, 113 predicted proteins | sample Palsa_T0_2_FD_201948 | JGI IMG/M metagenome (GOLD analysis project Ga0302325, IMG submission 201948) | Peat permafrost microbial communities from Stordalen Mire near Abisko, Sweden - Palsa_T0_2 | ecosystem: Environmental > Terrestrial > Soil > Palsa > Peat permafrost | place: Sweden: Abisko...
GAGCGCTCCGTCGCAGGCTTGATGAACGCCCTGCGAACCTGCGCCGACATCTTCAAACCTGTCGAGTGCGAAAATTACTTCAAGGCCTCTGGCTATGATACGGATTGATCGGAAAAGGCTCTAGCGCCGGCTATTCCACCGGTTTGAACGATGTCGAAATGTCGCGGGCGCGAAGCTCCACCACGGATCCGTCGCTGTCTTCGTTGCGGGAATAAAGAGAGGTCTTCAGATCGCGCGAATACCATATCTCGGCGCGAAGGCTCCCGGCTCTGCCGCGCACCGAGCCATGGCTCAACTCGGTGATTTTCGTCAAGCTATAGGCGCATCCGCCAACTTCGATATCTACCGCGCCATCGAACGAAACCGACGTGTCGACATCGGAAACAACCGCGCCGTCCGAGTCTTTCATCACCTCGTTGAAATCGAAGGGCTTGCCGAGCCCAAAATAGTCCTTGGTCACGTCGATGGAATAGGTGCTGACGCGTGAGGTTGTCTCTCCGGCGGTGCGCAGCTGCACGGGGAATCCGGCGATATTCAACGTCCGGCGCACAAACTTTTCTGGCGAAAAGAATTCATAGACGATCGTCTCGTCGGCCTTGCGGGTGACCTGCCGGTGCATTTGTACGGTCAGAGGCTCCTTGCCGGCCTCGGTTCGGGTCCAATCGAGCGTGAGTTCGAACGGATGCATGGTGGATTTGATCACGGCGCAGCCGAGCGTCTCGGCGAGCGCGGGCGTGACAAACAGCAAAGCCAGCAAGGGCGTCAGTCGGCGCAGCATTCAACCCCCCCAGGGCGCAAGCCTGTCCGTCACGACTTATCACAAGAGCAACCCTGCGCTAGGACGCCGGCGGATCGGCCTAAGATTACGGTCCGTCGCGTTCGCGCGAGTGTGCGCTCGACGGGGATGGGCGTTGCGCAAATGCGGGTTGTGACGAGGAACGATGGGAAGCGCCGGGCGGGGAACAACAGCTTATTTCAGATTGTTCGCGACTTCTGTAAAGACGTTCGTGATGCTGGTTCCAATGTTGCTCAGAACGCCGATAATGACGATGGCGATCAGCGAGGAAATGAGAGCGTATTCGATTGCGGTGGCCGCAGATTCATCGCCGATGAATCTAGTGATGGGAATGACCATGAGTTTTCTCCCTGGATGGGACGACTCACCGGAATAGTGGGAGTCATTCATTGGGACAAAAAAGCTTAGACAGACCTTGTTTCAGCGGTATTATTCTAATACGGTTAAATTGCCTTAATTGATGGACTTATTGCGCCGCTTTTCGACGCGCGAATATTCAATAAGAATCCATGTTCGGATCGGTTCTTGACAACTAAACTCGCGAACGCCCCGAATTGTTCCCCATTCGACAACCGCCGACGGCCGTCGCGCCCAGTGGCTTCCTCAGCATGGCGGCCAAGATAAGCCCCGCGCGGGGGGCGCCGGCGCCCAATCTCGGCCCGGCCCATAGGCGTCACCGTGGTTAATTCGCGTCCTGGCGGACGACGGCTTTAGGGCGTTCCAAAGGCCCGCTTCACCGGCCATCGACCCGGCGCCTCTGGCGAGGCGCGGGCGGATGAAGGCGACCAAAGCGCCTTCCGGGATTTCAGGGGCCGCTCCCGCCAGGACGTGGAAACTTCCAGCCCGCAGGCCAAGAGCAGGCCGGATCCGGCGCGCCGCCGGCGGCGAAATTTGCGCCGGGGCACAAACTTTGCCTTGCGCCTATGGCAAGACTGCTTCTAATTGCTAGATAGTTTCAAGCGGCGCGACGCAACGAGGGGCGCCGAAAACCAAAATGATGCGACGGCCGGCCTCGGCGGCCCAAAATCAACAGGATAAGCTCATGGCGAGCGAAAAAGCGCAAAACCTTCAAGACACGTTCCTCAACCATGTCCGCAAGACGAAGACTTCGGTGACGATCTTTCTCGTCAACGGCGTCAAATTGCAGGGATTCGTGACATGGTTCGACAATTTCTGCCTGCTGCTGCGCCGCGACGGCCATTCGCAGCTCGTCTATAAGCACGCGATCTCAACGATCATGCCCGCCAGTCCGATCCAGATGTTCGAGGCGGGCGAAGAAGGCGCCGTTCCGGAGAAGAATTAAATGCGCCAAAACAGAGCCATAGCGCCGCATTGAGCAAGCTCGCGCTGGAAGACCGACTGCGTAAGCCCGAACTGACGGCCGCGCTCAACACGCGCACGCTGGTGGTCGGCCCCTATCCCTCCGTTCACCGGCCGGGCGCCGATCGCGCGGCCTCCGCCCGCTCGCCGCAGGCGCGTTTCGAGGAGGCCTGCGGGCTCGCAAGAGCGATCGATCTCAACGTCGTGGCGTCCGAACTCATGACCCTCAACGTCATCCGGCCGGCGACCTATCTCGGCAAGGGCAAGGTCGAGGAGCTCGCGGCGCGGATCGAGGCCGAGAAAATCGACCTCGTCGTGATGGATTGCGCGCTCTCGCCCGTGCAGCAGCGCAATCTTGAAAAGGCGTTCAAGGCCAAGGTCATCGACCGCACGGGCCTGATCCTGGAGATTTTCGGGCGCCGCGCGCGCACCAGCGAGGGCGTGCTGCAGGTCGAACTCGCGCATCTTGCCTATCAGAAATCGCGCCTCGTGCGCTCCTGGACCCATCTCGAACGCCAACGCGGCGGCTTCGGCTTTCTCGGCGGCCCAGGCGAAACCCAAATCGAGACCGACCGGCGGCTCATCCAGGAGCGGATGATCCGCATCGAGCGCGATCTTGAAGGTGTGAAAAAGACGCGCGCGCTGCACCGCGCGAGCCGCCGCGAGGTTCCCTATCCGATCGTCGCGCTGGTCGGCTACACCAATGCCGGCAAGTCGACCTTGTTCAACCGCCTGACCCAGGCCGAAGTGGTCGCCGCCGACATGCTGTTCGCCACGCTGGATCCCACCATGCGGCTGCTGCGGCTGCCGCACGGCGGCGCGGCGATCCTCTCCGACACGGTCGGGTTCATCTCCGACCTGCCGACCATGCTGATTTCGGCGTTCCGCGCGACTTTGGAAGAGGTTCTGGCCGCCGACGTCATCCTGCATGTGCGCGACATTTCGCACGAGGATAGCGAGGCGCAGAGCCGGGATGTCGAGGCGATCCTCGGCGAGCTCGGCGTCGCGGTCGGCGCCGAGCGCGTCATCGAAGTCTGGAACAAGCTCGACAAGCTCGATCCCGAACAGCGCGCCGCCAGGCTGGACGGGCAGGGGGCCGACGCCGGCCAGCCGCTCGCCGTATCCGCCCTGACCGGGGAGGGCGCTGAGCGGCTCCTCGAGGCGATCGAGGCGCGCCTGGCGCAAGGGCGCAGCCTTGTCGACGTCGAGCTCGAAGGCGCCGACGGGCGCGGCCTGCACTGGCTTTACGAGAACACCGAAGTGATGACGCGCGAGACTTCGGACGACGGCCGCATCCAGCTCAAAGTGCGCGTCGCGCCGGACAAGCTCGCCCGCGTCGCGCAACGCTTTGGCGCCCTGCGCGCGGCGCAATAGCGCCAGCCTCGCGCGGCGTTCATGACCTGAAGCAGACGAACGCTTTTTGGCGTGATATTGCAGCCCGCCATGAAGCGAGTGGCAATATTCGGAAACGCCGGCGGTGGAAAATCGACCTTGGCTCGGCGATTGGCCGAGATCACCGGGCTGCCGCTTCATGTCCTCGACAAGCTGCAATTCAGGGAGGGCGGCGCGCCGGCGCCCCACGACGAGTTCCTGGCGTTGCACCGCGATCTTCTGGCGCGGGAAAGCTGGATCATCGATGGCTACGGCGACAACGTCACAATATGGGAGCGACTTGGCGCGGCCGACACATTGATCCACGTCGATCTGACGCTTCCCACTCACTATTGGCGGGTGACAAAGCGGCTGATCAAGGGTCTCTTTGCCGATCCCGAAGGCTGGCCGAAGGACAGCCCGCTTTGGACCAGCACGTTGTCGAGCTACAAGGTCATACCGCGCTGCCATCGATACATGACGCCGAGATACCGGCAATTCGCCGCCGAAACGGCCGCCTCGAAGCGCGTCGCTCACCTCAGGTCGCCCAGGGAAATGGCGGCGTTCCTGGCTGACGTCAGAAACGAGTTCGCTGTTGGTTAGGCCGGGACCGGACACGCCTGCGACGTCCGCTGTTGCGCCGCCGCTCTCGTATGAAGAACAGATCGTCCGCCTCGAGCAGGTGGTGGACGCCTTGTTGCCTTGCTACGGGATCCGATCGGCGCAGCGCACCCTCCTGCAATACGAGAACAATGCGGTCTACCGAATTGTCGCGCCCGATGGCGAGCCGCTGGTCGCCCGGGTCGCCACCCCCTCGGGGCGCAGCGCAGAGGCGCAGCGCTCGGAGATGCAATGGCTCGAATGGCTGCGGCGAGAGAGCGACCTCATCGTGCCGGAGCCGGTCCGCAATCTCGACGGCGCGTTGGTGACCTCGATTACGCCAGGGGGAGCGATCGAGGTCCATCCCTGCGTGGTTCTGCGCTGGGTGCGCGGAGAACCGCCGACGCCAGGGATTTCGCCGGCGTTGCTGGAGCGCCTGGGGGCGTTCACCGGTGAATTGCATCGGCAGGCCGAACGGTTCGCGCCCCCTGCGGGGTTCGTCCGGCCGCGGTGGGACTGGGAGCGTCTGTTTGGCGCCCGCTCGATTCTCCACAACGAGGAAGCGATGGCTGCGCTTGCCCCGGCGCAGCGCGCCGCCCTCGAAGCGGCGGGCGAGCGCATTCGGCGGGCGTTCGCCTCCCCCGCAAAGGACGCGCTGCGCGAAGGGCTCATCCACGGCGACCTCCATCGGGACAATATCCTGATCGGCGAGGGGCAGGTCGGGGTCATCGACTTCGACGATTGCGGCTTCGGCTACTTCCTCTTCGACCTCGCCTGCGTGTTGGATTCCTTCCATCGGCGCATCGCCACGGGGCCCGCCGATTACCAGCGACAGCGGGAGGCGCTGCTTCGCGGCTATGATCGAGTGCGACCGTTGCCCTCCGAACTCGACGAGTATCTGGCAATCTTCATGGCGATGCGAGACATGGCGACAGTGGATTTCATCCTCGGCTCCAAGAACGCCAACGTTCAGGCCTGGGGCCGCGCCCGCGTCGCCGCGATCATCGATCAACTCCAGCGCCGCCTCGACAGCGCTCCTTAGCGCATGCTCGTCACGCCAAGATATTCGACGCGGCGGCCGCCTTTCACGCCGGCTCCCGCTCGCCGCGTTTGGCTTCGTCCCATAGCGCGTCCATCTCCGCCAGACTCGCCTCGATGGGCTGGCGGCCTTGTTCGCCGAGCCGCGCCTCGATATGGGCGAAGCGGCGCTCGAATTTGGCGTTGGCGCCGCGCAGCGCCGCTTCCGGATCGACGCGCAGATGGCGCGCGAGATTGGCGACGACGAATAGGAGGTCGCCGACCTCGCCCTTCACCTCATCCTCTTCGCCGGCCGCCAGCGCTTCCTCGATCTCGATCGTCTCCTCGCGCAATTTCGCCAGCACCGCCTTCGCGTCGTTCCAGTCGAAGCCGACCTTGCTGGCCTTTTCCTGCAATTTCACCGCGCGAGTGAGCGCGGGCAGGGCGAGCGGCGCCCCCGCCAGCGCGCCGGCCGGGCGTTCCGCCGCGCCGGCCTTCGCCCGCGCTTCCGCGCGGTCGCGCTTCTCCTGCGCCTTGATCTGCCCCCACAAAGCCTTGACCTCATCGGGCGACAGATCGCGGGTGTCGGCGAAGACATGGGGGTGCCGGCGGATCAGCTTGGCGGTGATCGCCTCGACGACGCCGCCAAAATCGAAATGACCGGCCTCCTCGGCGAGGCGCGCATGAAACACCACCTGCAGCAGGAGGTCGCCGAGTTCGTCGCGCAGATCGGCGATGTCGCCGCGCTCGATCGCGTCGGCGACTTCATAGGCCTCCTCGATCGTATAGGGCGCAATTGTCGCAAAGCTCTGTTCGAGATCCCAGGGACAGCCGGTGACCGGCGTGCGCAGCGCCGCCATAATGTCGAGCAGCGAAAAGATTTCGCGCGAAGGCCCCATCGGCTCTGTCCCTGTCCTGACCGATTGCCGGCCGATTTTCGCTTTAGAAAACAAAAAGCGCGGGCCGGTTGGACGGCCGCGCGCTCGCTTCCCGGGGCGGCGCCCCGGAAAATCCCTTCAAATCGGCCGCGCTCTACAGAGAGAGCGAGACGGCTTCGCGACCCTTCGGCGTATCGACGACGCGCATGTTGACGCTCTGGCCTTCGGCCAGATGCGTGACGCCGGCCGGCCCGAGGATCGAAATATGCACGAAGACGTCCTTGCCGCCGTCGTCGCTCGCCACGAAGCCGAAGCCTTTGGCGTCATCGAACCATTTGACCTTGCCGGCGACGCTGATCGCCGTCGACGGATCGGGGGCGGCTCGCCGCGGCGGGCGAGGCGCGTCGCCGAAAGCGCGCGGGGGCGCGCGTTCGACCGCTCCGGCCGTGTCGACCTCCAGCACGCGGGTCACCTGCGCGCCCTTGGCGCCGGCGCCCACCTGAACGCGCAATTTTGCGCCGGGCGGCACGGTGTCGTGGCCCGAAGCATGCAGCGCGTTCACATGCAGAAAGGCGTCGCCCTGGCCGTTGGCCAGTTCGACAAAGCCGTAGCCCTTGTCCGCCTTGAACCATTTGACGACCGCGTCGACCGTGGGTCCCGTCGCGGGCGATGGCGGCGCCCCGGGCGCGCCGCTCGGCGCGCCGCCGGCAAAGCCGCCCGCGCCGGCATCGAAGCTGCGCGAGGGGCGCGGGCGCGACTCGTACGGCATCGGCCCGTCGTCGTCGAATCCGCGCTTCCTGGGCGCCCTGAAATCCTTACCCTTGCTCATGATATCCCTAATTCTCCGCCGTTTTCCAATATTTTAGAGCCGTTTCACGTCCCTGAAAGAGCCCCAGCCCGCCTCGCCGACCCAACGACGAAACTCATCCGAACCGCAAATGTTGCGGTCGAAATCCCTGCATGAATGTTATTTCTAGAGTGCCCATTCGCCCGCTGTAACCCCTGTCAAAGGGCCGATCCGCTGATGTCCGAGTTGAAATCAAGGGATGGCGAGCGATCGCGAGCCAAGTTCTGCGTCGCCGCGCGCTGGCGCGAAGCCGGGTACGGAACGAGAACGGACAAAAGCATCAGCTGGCCTGCTTCGCCTTCCAGCCAAAACGGGCTAGCCGACGCATCTCCACAATAGCGCATTTTTTGAGGCAGGGCCAGATGATTCGCACAAGCCGAATCGTTAACAATCCTATCTCATTTCGGCCGCGCCATCAGGGCGGCGGCCAATATCACCGCGCCGCCCAGAATCTGCAACGGGCTCATCGTCTCCCCGAGAACCGCCCAGGCGATCAGCGCCGAAAACGGCGGCTGCGCAAGAATGACCAGCGCCACCAGGCCGACCGGCACGCGCCCGATCGCCACCGAGGTCAGGCCCTGTCCCATCGCATGGGAGACGACGCCCAGCAGCACGACGATCGTCCAGCCGAGCGCGCTATGGGGCAGCAGAACCTCGCCGCGCCAGGTCGCGGCGGCGGCGAGCGCGATCGCCGAGACGATCGCCGACCACAGCGTCGCGCTCGGCCCGTCGAGTCTCGCCCGCACCCGTTTGATGACCAAGAGATAGGTGGCGTAGGCGATGGAGGCGCCCAAAGCGAAGAGGTCGCCGTAGCGCAACTCGTCCGGCGCCGCCATGCCCGCCATCACCCAGGAGCCGAACAGCGCCAGGCCGAGCGCGAACCAGACGCGCGGCGGGGGATGTTCGGCAAAGAACAGCGCGCCGCCGGCGACGGTCAGGATCGGCGCGACATTGCCGATGAATGTGGCGTTGGCGACCTTCGTGCCGGTCAGCGCGATGTGGAAGGAACCGACGTCGGCAGCGAAGGCGAGCCCGGCGAGGATGAGCGGAAGGATCAGCGCCGCAGGCGGCGCGAGGCTCGTTCGGCGTCCTCCAGCCAGGCTCGCCCAGACCGCGAGCACCGGCGCCGCCAGTCCCATTCGCCAGGCGGCGCCCGCCAGCGGCCCGACATCGAGAAAGCGCACGAGAACGCCGGACCAGGCGATGATGCCGGTCCCGACGAGCAGGGAGATCCAGCCGACCTTGTCGAGCGGCGCCGCCTTGGCGAGCGAAGGAGACGTCACTCCGGCTTTTGGCGCCCCGTGCAGGGGTCGAGGACGATCCTTTGTCCGTTGACCGATCCGGTCGCGGTATAGTCGATCGAATTGAAGCTCGGCGCCTTGGATTTCTTGGCGACATATTGGTCGGGGCTGAGGAAGGCGATGGTCGGCAGATCGCCGTCGCTCGCCAATTGCTGGGCGGAATAGCCGATGAATACGGCCGCCACCGCCACGAAGACCGAGCCGACGGCGAAATATTCGACCGCCGAGCCCGTCCTATGTCGCCAAAACCTCGATATCATCGCCGACCCTCGCGCGCCCCGGGCTTGAGAGTAGGGCGCACATGGTAAACGAAGCCTTGCCAATTCGATTAAATATCGACGAGTTCGCTGGCGCGGGGCGCCCGCTCCTGGATAAAAGCAAAGCGCGCCTCGGGTTTGACGCCCATCAGCCGCTCCACCGCATCGGCGGTCGCCTCGCGCTCGGCATCGACCACCGCGACGCGCAGCAGGGCGCGCTTGGCAGGGTCCATCGTCGTATCCCGGAGATCGCGCATCGGCATTTCGCCGAGGCCCTTGAAGCGGCTGATCTCGATCGCGCCGCGCCCGGAAAAGCCGCTTTTCATCAACTCGTCCTTGTGCGCGTCGTCGCGCGCGTAAATCGATTTGGCGCCCTGGGTCAGCCGATAGAGCGGGGGCACCGCCAGATAGAGATGGCCTTCGTCGATCAGTTTGGGCGTCTGGCGGTAGAAGAAGGTGATGAGCAAGGAGGCGATATGGGCGCCGTCGACATCGGCGTCGGTCATGATGATGATCTTGTCGTAGCGCAGGTCCGCCGAGCGATAGCTCGATCCCGAGCCCGAGCCTAAAGCCTGCATGAGATCGGCGAGCTGCTGGTTCTGCGAAAGCTTGTCGCGCGTCGCCGAGGCGACGTTGAGGATCTTGCCGCGCAACGGCAGGATCGCCTGGGAGGCGCGATCGCGCGCCTGCTTGGCCGAACCGCCAGCGGAATCTCCCTCGACGATAAACAATTCAGAGCCTTGCGCCGAAGTATTCGTGCAATCGGCGAGCTTGCCGGGCAGCCGCAATTTGCGCACGGCGGATTTGCGCGCCACATCCTTTTCGGCGCGCCGGCGCAGCCGCTCCTCGGCGCGTTCGACCGACCAGTCGAGCAGCCGGGTCGCCTGGCTCGGCGCGGCGGCGAGCCAATGGTCGAACGCATCGCGAATGATGTTCTCGACGATCCTGGCGGCCTCGACGGTCTGCAGGCGCCCCTTGTTCTGGCCCTGGAATTCCGGCTCGCGGATGAACACCGAGATCAGCGCGGCGCAGGTCGCCATCACGTCGTCGGCGGTCAGAGCGCTCGCCCGCTTGGTCTGGCCGATGCGCTCGGCATGGTCTTTGAGGGCGCGCAACAGCGCGGTGCGCAGGCCCGCCTCGTGGGTCCCCCCGTCGGGCGTCGGGATCGTGTTGCAATAGGAATGGACGAAGCCGTCCTCGCCCGCCATCCAGGCGATCGCCCATTCGAGCGAGCCATGGCCGCCGGGCTTGCTGACCTTGCCGACGAACGGCTGATCGATGACGAGTTCCTGTCCCTCGATATCGGCGGCCAGATAATCTTTCAAGCCGCCGGGAAAGCGGAACGTCGCCTCGGCCGGGATCTTGGAATCGACGAAGGCGGCCGCGCAGCGCCAGCGGATTTCGACGCCGCCGAACAGATAGGCCTTGGCGCGCGCCATCTTGAAGATGCGCGCGGGGTCGAAATGCACGCCCTTGCCGAATATCTGCTCGTCGGGCAGGAAGCGCACCTTGGTGCCGCGCCGGTTGGGCGCCTTGCCGACCGTCTCGAGCTTGCTGACCGGCCGCCCGCGCTCGAATAGCTGGCGATAGAGCGTCTGGCCGCGCGCGACTTCGACTTCGAGCCGCGAGGAGAGGGCGTTGACGACGGAAACGCCGACGCCATGCAGGCCGCCCGAGGTCTGGTACGCGGCGCTGTCGAACTTGCCGCCCGCATGCAGCATCGTCATGATCACTTCGAGCGCCGATTTCTTGGGGAATTTCGGATGGGCGTCGACCGGCATGCCGCGTCCGTTGTCGGTGACGGCGAGCCAGCCGCCTTCCTCGAACGACACTTCGATGAAAGTGGCGTGGCCGGCCACCGCCTCGTCCATCGCATTGTCGATGACTTCGGCGAACAGATGGTGCAAGGCGTTGGCGTCGGTGCCGCCGATATACATGCCGGGGCGCCGCCGCACCGGCTCGAGGCCCTCCAGCACTTCGATCGAAGAGGCGTTGTAATCGACCTCGCCCAGCGTGCCCGCGCGGGGGCTCAAGATCTTGGGCTTAGGCGCAGATTTTGAGCGGGCGCCGGAAGCGCCGAACAGATCGTCATCCATGTATGGGTTTCTTTCGAATCAATCGCCTGAGAATAGCACAGGGGATGGGAGCAAACGAGCGAGGGCGAGGGCGGCAGCCGTCCTCTTATGGCAGGACAGCTTTCCCCCGTCTTGGCCGGGCTTGTCCCGGCCATCCACGCCGCGACGCTGCCGCTTCGTTCTGCAAATTTAGCCCGATGCCACGGCGTGGATGGCCGGGACAAGCCCTGCCAAGACGTTGAGAATTGTTGGAGAGGCTGGCGACGGTCGCCTGTTATATCCAATATCGAATACGGAACGCCCCAATGTTGCATATCACTTTCACCGAAAGCGGGGCCGGTTTCCTAAGGCAGGCCTTGCGGCAGATCGGCGTTCGGCAGCGTGTCGTGGCGTTTCCCGACGACCTGAGCTCCGGGCCCATCAATCCTCCGGATCCGGTCGAGCGATGCGCCTGGACGGCGGCGAATTTGCCGCAACCTGGCGAGCGACTTTCCCCAACGCAGAAGTTGCCGCCGATGCCGCCGGTATTGAGCGGCTGGCCCTCGCTTGCGCGAGCAACGAAAGAATTCTGGTCGCATGCCCTTGCGGCGGAGGCGCCTACGGTTTGGTTGACGCGCCGAATTCCGGTGGAATATTGCGGCTTTCTGGCTTGGGCGGAGCGCGCAGGCGCTAAGACGTATAATGTCGTGGACGTGAGCGATGCGACGTTAAACGGCGGGCGCCGTTTGATATTCAGCGTTGCCCATGCGGGTCCGTCGGACCTCGACTACGCGGGCAGGCTCGCCAGGGCGGCTCCTTTGGAGCCTGAGGTTCGCGAGGCCGATCGACGACTATGGAAGGCGCTTCGCAGCGAGAACGCCGCGCTCCGTGTGCTCGTCAACGCCGCGCTCGTTTCCGCACCGATCAGCTTTTTCGACGACCTCATCTTGTCCTGCGTCCGCAAGGATTGGCGAAAGGCGACATGGCTCGCCGGGGAGGCGTCGGCGGCGATGTGGGACGAGCAGACGAGGCAGGGCAATATGGAAATCATGATGGCTCGGCTGTTTGCGCTGGTCGAAGCCCGACGTGTCGAATTCAAGGGTGACCTCGCCGAGTGGTGGCGGTCGGTCGAGATCAGATTGCCCGCGAAGGTCCCTGTTGACAGATCACTGGCATGAATGGCTCGGCGATGCGGCGACGGCTAAATTTCCGTATTAGAGAAAACAATTATCGACAAATCTCGATTCTCAGGATAACAATGGATCGCGTCCCGAAGGATCGAACCAAGCTCTTTCACTCGTAGGCGGAACCGGGACGGTCGCGGTCCCAAAGGGGGCAGGGGCGATGGAAGCGCCTGGAGAAAAAACGCTTTCTATCTCCCGCCGGCACATAACCCGTTGATATCTATCGAATCGAGGATTTATCCGACCTTAGCGAAGGGCAAATATCAAGGACTTAGGCGGCATTTGGCGCGCCACTTAGCGCTGTTTAACGCCCTTTAGCAGCTAAAGTACGTTTCAGAGCGGCGCTCCCCTCGCTTGACGACGCCGGCGGAGGCGCGCGGTCCCGGTCAAACGCGCTCGGCATGGACGGAAGCGCGGCGCCAGCGTCGCGCCCAACGTTCCGCGCGAAAGCCGCGCGAATGCGACAAAATTCACCCGGCGCGCAACCAAGCCGAAAGGAGTCTGGGGTTAAGGCTTGGCGGTTCGCTCGCAAAGGGCAGGGCGGCGTGGAGGCGGCGACATAGCGATGGCTCTGTTTCGCAAGCTCGACAATCATAGGCTGCGCGTCGACGATCTCGACGCCGCGATATCCTTCTATCGCGACGGCTTGAAACATCCGCTGATCTGGCGGGACGGCAGGGCCGCGGCTTTCGCTCTGCCGGAAACCGACGCCGAACTGGTCGTTCACCTCGATATCGGTCCTCAGACCGACATATTGGTTGAGGACGTCGGCGCCGCGGTTGCGACCTTTGAGAAAGCGGGAGGCCATGCGGTTCGCGCGCCTTTCGACATCGCGATCGGCAAATGCGCGATGGTGAGAGATCCCTTTGGCAACGTTCTTTGCCTGCTCGATCAGTCCAAGGGAAAATTGATGACGGACGCGGATGGAATAGTCATTGGCGTGGAGCCGCTGCGCCCTCCAGATCGAATCGGCGAATAGGGTTCAAGCCCCCAGGGAAGATCGAACGCATGCGCATCGCCGTCAACGCCCGAGTGACCGCCTTCGCCACCGGCGGGCAGCAGCGCGTGGCGGCCGAAGTGATGAAGCGGCTTGGCGACGTCAAGGTCATCGCGCCGGCGAAACCCTTAAGCGGCGTCAAAGGCCATCTATGGGAGCAGACGGCGCTCGCCTGGCGGGCGCGCGGCCATCTCCTGTGGTCGCCATCGGCGACGGGGCCGCTCGTCATGCGCCGCCAGGTCGTCACGCTGCACGATGTGGCGTTTCTCGATACGCCGCAGTTCTTCTCGCCCTCGTTTCGGCTGCTCTATGAATATCTGACGCCCGCCCTGGCGCGCACGGCCGCGCGCATCGTCACCGTGTCGGAATTCTCGCGCTCGCGCATTCTCGACTCGTTCGGAACGCCGCCCGAAAAAGTGGTGGTGATCGGCAATGGCGTCTCGGCCAATTTCCGTCCGCAAAGCGCCGACGAGATCGCTCATACGCGCGCCGCGCTCGATCTGCCGCCGCGCTATTTCCTGCTGCAGGCGACCTCGGACCGGCGCAAGAATCTGGCCGGCGCCCTGCAGGCCTGGAGGAGCGCCTTGCCGCAGCTGCCGGACGATCTGCATCTCGTCGTCTCCGGCAATCTTGGCCGCGGCCATGTGTTCGGCAAGTCCGACGTCGCCTTCGACGCGCCGCGCGTGCGCGCCATCGGCTATGTCGCCGAAGAGCATATGGCGCCGCTGATGGCGGGCGCCGAGGCTTTCCTGTTTCCCTCGCTTTACGAGGGTTTCGGCATGCCGATCATCGAGGCGATGGCTTGCGCGACGCCGGTGCTGACCAGCGCGGCGACGGCGACGGAGGAGGTCGCGGCGGACAAGGCGCTGCTCGTCGATCCCAAGTCGATCGAGGCTATGGCGCGCGGCATTGTCGAAATGTCTAGAAATGAAGGTTTGCGCGCGCGCCTCGCCGCCGAAGGTCCCGCCCATGCCGCCAAATTCACCTGGGAAGACGTCGCGCGGCGCTACATCGGATTGTTCGAGGAGGTCGAGCGCGAGAGCGCCGGGGCGATCGCGCGGGGCGCGAGCGGGCCCGTCGAGAGCGGCGCGCCGCGAAGGCTTTGACGCCGGCGCGCGCTTGCGTCATCTTCTCTGCGCGGCGGGAAATGGGGCGGAGAAGCTTATGAACATGAGCGCTTTTGGCGAGATCGACGGCGTTCCGGTCATCGAAGTGACGATCGCCTCGAAGGCGGGCGCCGTGGCGAAAATCCTGACCTGGGGCGCCGTATTGCGCGACCTCGTCGTGCCGTCGCGCGCCGGCCCGCAGCGGGTCGTGCTCGGCCTCAATACCCTGGCCGATTATCAGGCCCATTCGCCCAGTTTCGGCGCGGTGCCCGGCCGTTTCGCCAACCGCATCGCCAATGGCCGCTTCATGCTCGACGGAACCGTCTATGTGCTCGCCGTCAAACCCGGCGAAAAGCACACGCTGCACGGCGGCCCGCACGGCTTTGGCAAGCGCGTGTGGCAATTGGGCGGACACGATGCTTCATCGGTGACGCTGACGCTGCAATCGCCCGACGGCGATTCCGGTTTTCCCGGCGCTCTCAGCGCAACCTGCGTCTACCGGATGATCGAGCCGGCCACCTTGCGCGTCGAGCTTTCGGCAGTGTGCGACCGCCCGACGCCGGTGAACCTGACCCAGCACGCCTATTTCAATCTCGACGGCTCGCCCGACATTCTCGATCACGAACTGACGCTGAACTGCGAATTCTTCACGCCGACCGATGCCGAATTGATCCCGACCGGCGAGATTCGCGCCGTCGCCGACACGCCCTATGATTTTCGCAAGGCGCGCGCCGTGCGCAACGATTCAGGCACGACCTACGACACCAATTTCATCGCCGTGATGCGGCCCGGCGACGACGGCATGGCGCATATGGCGACGCTGCGCTCGCCCAAGAACAACGTGAGGCTGGAATTGCATACGAGCGAGCCGGGCGTGCAATTCTACGACGCGGCGAAATTGGATTGCCCCGTTCCGGGTCTCGACGAGGCCCATTACGGCGCCCATGCCGGGCTCTGCCTGGAGCCGCAGGTGTTTCCCGACTCGCCCAACCGGCGTCATTTCTCCGACTGCATTCTGCAGCCGGACCAGGAATACCGGCACGTCAGCGAATTCCGCTTTTCGTGACGCGCCGAGACTCTATGGGCGAGGCGGGGGCCTCAGATAGCTCCCGCCCGCGCCTCATTCCCTGCCGAGGCTCTCGCCCGGACCGGCCTCGGCGAGCGCCTGGCCGACTTCGAGCCCGAGATCGTCCATCGAGGTTTCCTCGCGCACGCTGAGATCCTCGCCCTTCGACTGGCGCTCGGCCTGTTCTTGCGAACGCGCCACATTGATCGTCACGTTGGCCAGGACTTCCGGATGCAATTGCACCGGCGTCTTGTGCAGGCCCAGCGTCTTGATGGGATGCAGCAGGACGACCTGGTTGCGATGGAGCGAGAAGCCGGCGGCGGTGATCGCCTCGCTGATGTCGCGGGCCGACACCGATCCATAGAGCTGGCCGGTCTCGCCGGCCTGGCGGATGATAATGAAGCTGAGCCCGTCGAGCTTGCCCGCGACAGCGCCGGCTTCGTTCTTGAGTTCGAGATTGCGCGCCTCGAGCTGAACGCGCTGGCCTTCGAATTTCTTCTTGTTGCCTTCCGTGGCGCGCAGGGCTTTGCCGCGCGGCAGCAGGAAATTGCGGGCGAACCCGTCCTTGACGCGCACCGTTTCGCCCATTTGGCCGAGTTTGGCGACGCGCTCGAGCAGAATGACTTCCATTGTTCTCTCCTTTTGAATTTTAGGTTCAGGATTTGACGTTCGCCGCCGCAGCGCGGCGGGCGCGCAGCGACAGCATGGTTTCGATGAGGCCGACGAGCGCGAGCGCCGGCAGCGACAACAGCGCGGTGAAAAAGCAGCCGAGATAGAGGGCGACGAGCGCGGGGACACGAACCGGCAAGCCGCGCGACAGCGAATGGATGACCGCGAGTCCCTGCATGGCGTAGGCGCAACCGAGAGCGCCGACGCCGATCCACGCGACATCGGCGCCGGAGCCGCGCAACGTCACGGCAAGCCCGGCGCAGGCGACGAGACCGACGCCGAGAATCCTCGGCAAGACCAGCGCCTCCGGCAAATTCGGCCAAGGCCGCCGCAGCCGCTCCGACATCTGCACCGCGCGCGCGCCCGCATAGAGGTTGGCGCATAACATCAGGCAGGTCGACGCCGCCAATATGGCGGGCTTGAGCCGCACGGCCATCGCGGCGAGATTCTCGATCGTGACGCCGTCGGGCAAAGCCACGACCCCGTCGAACGCCTCCTTGAGGTCGGGAATCCAGGCGGCGGCGATCGATTCGACGCTTTTTCGGTAGCCGCCATAGGCCAATATCTGGGTCGCCAGCAGGCTGAGGCCGATGACCGCGCCGATGATCGCCGCGAAGGCGACAATTCCGCCGATCGGAAACCACGTCTTCTGGCCGCCCATGGCCGCGGCGCGCGGATAGAATCGCTCCAGCGGCTGCAAGGCCGCGAAACAGAGAATCCAGGAGGGCAGGGCGATCGTGGCGGCGAACAAGACGCCCGAGACAGGATCGACCAGAGCGGCGGCGGCGACGCCGGCGACCGCGGCCGCCAGCGCGCCCATATCCAGCCCCCAGCCGAGCGTGGCGATCACGATCGGCAGCGGCGCAAGAGAGGCGAGCGTGGCGGCCAGCATCGTGTCTTTCGCGGTAAGCGCGAAAAGCAAGGCGGCGGCCAGACCCGCGCCGATGGCTATGCCAATGCGTTGCATCATCGTCGAGCTGTCCCGCGCTTGAAAGCGGTTAGGGAAAGGTCGGCTCGCGCCGCCCGTCCCAGCAAAACCGCGCCGGCTCATCCGGCGCGATCGACTTCATTTGATCCCGGCAGGGCGCGGCGCGCCCGGGCCGGATTTAGCGGATCACGTAAGGCAGCAGGCCGAGGAAACGCGCGCGCTTGATCGCCTGGGCGAGTTCGCGCTGCTTCTTGGCGGAAACCGCGGTGATGCGCGAGGGCACGATTTTGCCGCGCTCGGAAATGTAGCGCGAGAGCAGGCGCGTATCCTTGTAGTCGATCTTGGGCGCGCTGGGGCCCGAGAAAGGGCAGCTCTTGCGGCGGCGAAAGAACGGGCGGCGAGGGGCGGTCGACATCAAAAGGCTCCTGGGACGGCGGCGTCATCGCGAGGGCGGCGGGGGCGATCGGGACGGTCGCCACGGTCGGGGCGATCGCCGCGATCGGGCCGGTCGCCGCGATCGAAGCGGCCGCCGCGGCGCTCGGAGCGATCGTCGCGGTCGGCGTCGTCGCGCTTGCGCAACATCGCCGACTGGCCTTCCTCATGTTCGTCGACGCGCAGCGTCAGATAGCGGATCACGTCCTCGTTGAGGCCGAGCTGGCGCTCCATTTCGACGACGGCGGCCGAGGGCGCGTCGATGTTGAGCAGGGAAAAATGCGCCTTGCGGTTTTTCTTGACGCGGAAGGCGAGGGACTTGACGCCCCAATATTCGACCTTGGACACGGAGCCGCCATGGGCGGCCAGAATGCCCTTGAGCTGTTCGGTCAGAGCTTCGACTTGCTGGGCGGTCACGTCCTGACGCGCCATATAGACATGCTCGTAAAGAGCCATGATGAGCCTTTCTTTCCTGTTGCGCGCCCCACGCTGAGCCCTTCGAGCCCGTGGAAAGGCTCGACCGGTACCATTCGAAGGCGGGAACACGGGAAGCCGGGCTTGCCAGCCCTGCATGGCGAGCGAATATTCGCTTCGCCACGTCTTCCGTTCAGCCCCCAGCGGGACGCTTCGATCGGCTTGGCTTATAGGCCGGCTTGGCCTCAGCGCAAGCAAAATCGGCGGCCGGTCTCATTCCGGTTCGCGAAACGACAGGATTTTGTCACGCGGGAAATCATAGAGCCGGCCGGTTTCCCGCCATTCCGCAGAGCAGATTTCGACGATTTTGGGCGCAAGCTCCTCGGGCGGGCGCAGGCTCAAGGGATCTTCGCCCGGCATCGCCGCGGCGCGCATTTTGGTGCGAAGCGGACCCGGATTGACCAGCATGACGCGGATTTCCGACGTATTGAGGGTTTCGGCGGCATAAGTGCGCGCCAGGGCGTCGAGCGCGGCCTTGGAGACCGCGTAGGGCCCCCAATAGGCGCGCAACTGGCTGCGATGGGCGGCCCCCGAGGTGACGAACGCGACGCGCCCGGCTTTCGAGGCCCGCAGCAAAGGATCGAGCGCGCGAATGAGCCGCCAGTTGGCGGTCACATTGACCGCCAGAACGTCGTCCCATGGCTTGGGATCGATGTGATGCAGCGGCGACAGGGGGCCCAGCAAACCGGCGTTGCCGACGAAGGCGTCGAGACGACCCCAGCGCTTGAATATCGCCTCGCCAAGCCGGTCGATGGCGCTGGTGTCGCGCAAATCGCAGGGAACGAGCGTCGCGGGCGTCGGCTCGGCGGGGCGCAGCGCGCGAATTTCGTCGTCCAGCTCCTCCAACGCGCCCTGCGTGCGCGCCAAGGCGATGACATGCGCGCCGGCGCCGGCCAGAGCCAGAGCGACCGCGCGCCCGATGCCGCGCGAAGCGCCGGTGACCAGCGCGACCCGTGTTCCATCCATCATTTCATCCACGCTTATTCAGTTTTTGAACCGGTCAAGGCCGGATCAACCCGTAAAGGGGCGTCATACCGCCAATACGCGCTTGCCGTTACAGAAAATTTAGCCCCAAGCCCATGAGGCGGTTTCAATTTTACGTCGTTATGCTCTAAAGTCCTGTTCATAGAACGCTTGCTGGGGCCCAATGCAAGGCGCGACGGCATGGCGGCGCTGGGTAGGCTTGTCGGGCTGACAATATTGGGGATTAGCATGTCCGAGCAAAAGATTGGCCGCCATTCCGGGCGCACCATAACGCGTGCGGATTTGTCAGAAGCGGTTTATCAGCGCGTGGGGCTTTCGCGCACCGAGTCCTCCGATTTGGTGCAAACGGTGCTCGACGAAATCTGCGACGCGGCGGCGCGCGGCGAAACGGTGAAATTGTCTTCCTTCGGTTCGTTTGTCGTGCGCTCCAAGGGCCAGCGCATCGGCCGCAATCCCAAGACGGGCGTCGAAGTGCCGATCCTGCCGCGGCGCGTGATGGTCTTCAAGCCCTCGAATGTCCTGAAGTCGCGGATCAACGGCGGCGGCGACAACGGCGGCCGCAAGAATTGATCCGCCGCCATTGCGAATGTCCGCCCATCGCGAGGAGCCATGGACAAGAGTCCTGACGCATTCCGCACCATCAGCGAAGCGGCTGAAGATTTGAACCTGCCGCAGCATGTGCTGCGTTTTTGGGAAACGCGATTTCCTCAGATCAAGCCGCTCAAGCGCGGGGGCGGGCGCCGTTACTATCGCCCCGATGACGTCGAATTGTTGCGCGCGATCAAGCAGCTTCTTTACGGCGAGGGCTATACGATCAAGGGCGTCCAGCGGCTGTTCAAGGAGCAGGGCGCGCGCGCGATCGCCTCGGCAAGACAATCCAGCGCTTCGAGCGCCGCGGGCCAAGCGTCGGGCGACGAGGCGTCCGAGCTTTCGAGCCAGACCACAGAGGAAGCGGGCATGAGCGCGACTGCGCGAGGCCCGGCGCCGGCGGCCGGCGCTCGGGCGAGGCTTTCGACCGCCGACCGCCAAGCGCTCGGCGGCGCGCTCGCCGACGTCGTCGAGGCCGAGCGCATTCTCTCGCTCGCGCGGGTGAGTTAGGCGGGCGCTTGCTCGTTGCATGTGCGCACCGGCTTCACTATAAGGGCGACCGTCGGAGTGTAGCGCAGCCCGGTTAGCGCACTTGTCTGGGGGACAAGGGGTCGTGGGTTCGAATCCCGCCACTCCGACCATTTACTCCAACAGAGGCAAATCAAGCCGAACTCGCCGCGTCGCGGTTGGAGGCTTGCACGCTCGTCGCTTACAGCCGACGCCCATAGCGGCTATTCGCATAATGTATATTATGGAACCTAAAAATGTCGATTTAGCGATTGGCGCGGCTTGTGACCAAAGCGAACATTCCTCCATTAAATCATCGCGCTGTCTGGTCTTCCTCGTACATTTTCGCCTGCCTGCGCCCGGGGTCTCATTCCGCGCCGAGCATCTCGGCGAGCGTCAGGGCGACGACTTCGGTCGCCTTGTAGAGATCGGACAAGGGCAAGCGTTCGTCGGCGCGATGGGCGTTGGCTTCCTCGATCGAATGTGGACCGGCCCCGTAAAGGACGATCGGCACGCCGGCCTTGGCGTAATGGCGAGCGTCCGTGTAGAGCGGCACGCCGCCGGCCTTGACCTCTTCGCCCATGACCTGGCTCGCATAGGCGCATAGCGTGCGCGTCAGCTTCTCGCCGGCGGCGGTCGGCGTCAACGGCTCGGCCAGCAGGATGCGCCGCACCTCGACCCTGGCCTCGGTGTGCGATCTTGCCGCCTTGGCGATCACCTCACGCAATTCGGCTTCGGCCTCGGCCGGATTTTCCTCCGGGATCATGCGCCGGTCGAGCCGGAATACGACCCGATCGGGAACCACATTGGTGTTGATGCCGCCCGAAATGAGGCCGATCGTCATCTGCGGCGAGCCGATCCCCGCAACGGCGGATGTCTTGGCGGCAAGACCGCGGCGCCACTCATAGAGCGCCGTCAGAATGGCGTTCGCGGCCTCCAGCGCATCGACGCCCGTGAACGGCTTGGCGGCATGGGCCGAGCGGCCGAGAACCTCGACCTCAAGATGCAGCGCGCCGTTATGCGCCGTCACGACGCCATAGGAAAAGCCAGCCCCCAAGGCGAGATCCGGCCGCGACAGGCCGCTCTCCAGCAGCAGGCGCGGCCCGATCTCGCCGCCGGCCTCTTCGTCGTAGGTTATATGCAGTTCGACCGTCCCGCCGAGCTCGGCGCCGCTTTTTTCGAGCGCGAGCAAGGCGAAGGCGTAGGTCGCGATGTCGCTTTTCGACACGGCGACGCCGCGTCCATACATCCAGCCTTCGACGATTTCGGCGCCGTAAGGATCCTTCGTCCAGCCCGTGCCGGGCGGCACGACATCGCCATGCGCGTTCAACGCGATGATCGGACCCGCGCCAAAACGGCGACGCACGATCAGATTGGTGGCCGAGATCATGCCGCTGGCTTTGACCAATTCGTCCGGGACCTTGTGGCGTTCGACGGCCAATCCCAGGCCTTCGAGAAGCGACGCCGTGAGCGCGGCGGCTGGATCGCAATCGCCGGGCGGATTGTCGGAGGGAACTTTGACGATCTGAGCAAGAAAATTCGTCTGCGCCCCGCGGCTGGCCTCGACGAAGGCGTGGATGGCGTCGCGAATGGCGGTATTCATCGGCAAATCTCTTGTTTCGATCGGGTCTTGTCGAGCCTAATCCGGCCCGCGGTCAAGGCCGACGCAATCGCAAAGACTTTCAAAAACCTTCGATGCGCATGCCGTCATAGGCGGGCGTCACCTTGTCCGGCAGGCGCGCCTTCAGCGCCTCGTAATCGAGATCGGTGTGCAGGTTGGTGATGATCGCGCGGCGCGGGCGCATTTTCTCGATCCAGGCGAGCGCTTCGTCGACCGACAGGTGCGTCGGATGCGGCTTGTAGCGCAGGCCGTCGATGATCCAGGTATCGAGATTCTCCAGAAACGGCAGGCTCTCGGGCGGAATGGCGTTGAGGTCGGGCGTATAGGCAAGGGCGCCAAACCGGAGGCCAAGCGCCGGAATTTCTCCATGCTCGAGCGGGAATGGCAGCGCCTCGATCGGGCCGCCCTGCCCTTCGATCCGCACCGCCTGGCCGTTCGCCAGGCGCTTTTCATTGAGCAGCGGCGGGTAAAGGCTTCCCGGGGGCGACTCGAAGAGATAGGCGAAGGACTGCAAGACGACGCGCGACGTCGCCTCGTCCATATGAATGTCGACCCGCTTTCGCATCGCGATGACGAGCGGGCGCAGGTCGTCGATTCCGTGCGTGTGGTCGGCGTGCGAATGGGTCATCAGCACGCCGTCGAGGCGCGCCACCGCCGCGTCGAGCAATTGTTCGCGCAGGTCGGGCGAAGTGTCGACGAGCACGCTGGTCCTGCCGCCGCCCTCGCTCCGCTCGACCAGCACCGAGCAGCGCCGCCGCCGATTGCGCGGATTGGCGGGGTCGCAGGCGCCCCAGCCTTGCGCGACGCGCGGCACGCCGCCCGACGAGCCGCATCCCAATATGGTCAGCGCCAGGCTCAATGGGGTCCGTCCATCGGCGGCATTTTGGAGAACAGCCGCAAGGCGTTCGCGCGGGTCGCCGCGCCGATCGTCTCGTCGTCGACGCCTTTGACCTGCGCGAGAACCCGAGCAGTCTCGGTCACGAAAGCCGGCTCGTTGCGTTTGCCGCGAAAAGGAACCGGCGCGAGAAACGGCGCGTCGGTTTCGACCAACAGCCGGTCGATCGGCGCCGCGCGCGCGATGTCGCGCAGGCCTTGCGAGTTCTTGAAAGTGAGCACGCCCGAAAAAGAGATATAAAGTCCGAGCGCGAGGCCGGTCTCCGCAAGCGCTTGCGAAGACGTGAAACAATGCAGAACGCCTGTGAAAGCGCCCTTCCCCGCTTCGTCGCGAAGGATCGCCGCGATATCGTCGTCGGCGTCGCGCGCGTGAATGACGAGCGGCAAATCCAGCGCGCGGGCCAGGCCGATCTGCGCGCGAAAAACTTTGGCCGCCACGTCGCGCGGCGCAAAATCATAGTGATAATCAAGCCCCGCTTCGCCGATCCCGACGCATTTGGGATGGGCCGCGAACGCCCTTATCGCGGCGATGTCGGTGTCCGGTTCTTCGGCCGCCTGATGCGGATGCGTGCCGATCGTGAAATAGACCCCGGCGAACCGCTCGGCGAGCGCGACGAGCCGCGCGCCATGCGCGACGCGCGTCGAGATGGTGACGAGCCGCTCGACCCCCGCCGCGCCGGCGCGCGCCACGACCGCCTCGATCTCCTCGGCAAAATCGGGAAAATCGAGATGGCAATGGCTGTCGATGAGCCTCATGATTCCCCGGTCTCGGGCTCGACATAGCGAGGAAAAATGGGCGAGGGCGGCGGCAGGGCCGAGCCGGGAGCGAGCCGGCGGCCCGCCTCGATACGCCCGGCCTCGCCCCGATCGGCGAGCGCGGCAAAGTCGCGCGCCTGCGCGGCAACCCCCAGGAGATCGAGCAATTTGCCCATCGCGCCGGGCAGCACCGGCTGCAGCAGGATGGCGGCGATCCGCAGCGTCTCGATCGTCACAAAAAGCACCCGGCGCATGCGGGCAGGATCGCTCTTGGCGAGCTTCCAGGGTTCGTTATTGGCGAAATAGCGGTTCGCCTTGGCGACGACGTCGAACACCGCGGCCAGATATTGGTGGATCGCGAAAACAGTCATATGCGCGCGGGCCACATCCGCCAGAGCGTCGGCTTGCGCGAGCAGCTCGAGATCGTCGCTCGTCGCCGCGCCGTCGCGCCAATCGGGAACGGCGCCGTCGCAATTCCTTGCGATCATCGACAGCGAGCGCTGCGCGAGATTGCCAAGGTCGTTGGCCAGATCCGCGTTGATGCGCTGGACGATCGCCTCATGCGAATAATTGCCGTCCTGCCCGAACGGCACCTCGCGCAAGAAGAAATAGCGGATCGGATCGACACCGTAATTGGCGATGAGGCTTGCGGGATCGACGACATTGCCGATCGACTTCGACATCTTCTCGCCGCGGTTGAACAGGAAGCCGTGAACGACGACCTGTCTGGGAACCGGCAGTTTCGCCGACATCAGGAACGCCGGCCAATAGATCGCGTGAAAGCGCGTGATGTCCTTGCCGATCACATGCGCATCGGCCGGCCAGAAGGCCGCCTTCGGGCCGTCATCGGGAAAGCCGGTCGCGGTGATGTAATTGGTCAGCGCGTCGACCCAGACATACATCACATGGCGCGGATCGCCCGGCACCGGCACGCCCCAATCGAAATTCGTGCGGCTGATCGACAGATCGGTGAGGCCGCGTTTGACGAAGGCGACGATCTCGTTGCGGTATTTGTCGGGCGTCACGAAATCGGGCTGCGCCTCGTAATGGGCGAGCAGCCTGTCGGCATAGGCGGAAAGGCGGAAGAAATAGCTCTCCTCCTCCACCCATTCGGCCGGCGCGCCGCTCGGCGCCAGCTTGCCCCCGTCAGGCCCGTCGGCAAGCTCCGCCTCGTCGAAATAGGCTTCGTCGCGCACCGAATACCAGCCCGAATATTTCGAGAGGTAAATGTCGCCGTTGGCCTCCATGCGCCGCCAGATCGCCTGGCTGGCGCGTTTGTGGCGTTCCTGCGTCGTGCGCACGATGTCGTCGGCGCGCGCGTCGAGCGCCTCGCCCATCGCCTCGAATTGGGCGGCGGTGCGATCGGCGAGCGCCTGGGCGGTCAGCCCTTCGCGCGCCGCCGTCTGCTGCATCTTGAGGCCGTGTTCGTCCATGCCGGTGACGAACAAGACGTCTCGCCCGTCCAGGCGCATGAATCTGGCGATCGCGTCGGTGGCGATGCGCTCATAGGCGTGGCCGATATGGGGCGGCCCATTGCCGTAGGGAATCGCGGTCGTGATATAGAAGCGTCGGCGTTGAGTCATAAACGATCGTCCTAGAGTTCCCGTATCTTAAAAAATGCTCTAGGAGCTTCGACTTTTACAGGCGGCGCGCGGCGGCGGAAAGTTCGGCAAAGACCGACAAAACGTGCAATTTCCGGTCGAGATTATAGGTCTCGGTTTCCCGCGTCGCGGCGCGAATCTTGTCCCATAACTCGGCAATCGACGCAAGACGCGCGCCCTGCCCGCCGCGCGCGCGCGCCGCAAGCCAATCGTAGAGCGCATTCATCAATCCGTCGAAGGCGTCGCCGGCGCCGCGCGCGCTCACCGCGTCGGCAAGCCTGTGGATCTCGCGAAAGTCGGCGTCCGGCAATTGCGCGAGGGCCGCCTCGATCAACGCCTCGATCTCGCGGAAAGCCGGATCGACGCGCTTGAGAGCCTCGCGCGCCGAACCATTGGCGCGCGCCGCGGCGCGCTCCATATCCCCCGGCGGGATATGGTCCCAGGGATCGCCGAGGCCTCCGATGATTTTCTCGATATCAGCGCTCGCGAGTCCGTTCAGCGTCAGGCGCCGGCAGCGCGATCTTATCGTGGGCAGAACCTGGCCCGGCTTGTGCGAAACGATGAGGAACAGCGAGCGCGGCGGCGGCTCCTCGATCATTTTGAGGAGGGCGTTGGCGCCGTTGTGATTGAGGTCTTCCGCGCAATCGACGAGGCAGATGCGCCAGCCGCCGGCGCCAGCCGATTTCTGAAACAATTGCAAGGCGTTGCGCACGTCCTCGACGCGAATTTCCGAATAGAAGTTCTTCGCTTGAGGGTTCCAGTTCCGGCGCAGCAAGGCGAGATCCGGATGGGCCAGCGCCATGGCCTGACGCACGGCGGGGATTTGCGGATCGACGCGAAGATCCTCAGCGGCGCTTACCTTCGCCGCGCCCGGATCGGGATGGGCCAGAAGAAAGCGCGCAAAGCGCCAGGCGAGCGTCGCTTTGCCGACCCCCTCCGGCCCGCCGATCAGCCAGGCGTGCGGCAGTCTTTGCGATCGATAGGCGTTCAGCAATTCGCTCTCGGCGACGGCATGGCCGATCAGGCTCGCGGCGAAGCGGGGATGCGGCGCGCCGGGATAAAGGTCGCTCTCCGGCCCGAAGCCCTCGGGAGCCCGGCTCATCGGCTGATGCTTTCGGCGCCAAGCGCTTGTCCGAGCCTTTCGCAGACGCTCGCCCAGATCGCCTGCTCGACCTCTTGGGCGGGCCGGTCGGCGTCGATGACGGCGCAGCGCCGCGGCTCGGCGCGCGCGATATCGAGAAACGCCTGCCGCAGCGCTTCGTGGAAAGCTTCGCCTTCGCGCTCGAACCGGTCGGCTTTTTTCTTCTTGCCGCGACGCGCCGCCGCTCGCGCGAGCCCTCTGTTGGGCGCAAGATCGAGGACCAGCGTCAGGTCGGGCCGCACATCGCCGATCGCCACGCGCTCGAGGCTGGCGATCAGCGCGGGATCAAGCTTGCCCGCCGCGCCCTGATAAGCGCGCGTCGAATCGGCGAAGCGATCGCTGATCACCCAGGCGCCGCGGGCGAGCGCCGGGGCGATCGTGTGGTCGACATGGTCGATGCGCGCGGCGCTGAACAGGATGGCCTCGCCGGCCGGCCCGAAAGGCGCCGCCTCGCCCGACAGGATGAAATCGCGCAGCCATTCGGCCCCCGGCGATCCGCCGGGCTCGCGCGTCACGACAACGGAAATGCCCATTCCCTCCAGCCTTTGCGCCAAGAGTTTGGCCTGCGTCGACTTGCCGGCCCCCTCGCCGCCCTCCAGCGTAATAAAGCGGCCCCTGCCGGATGTGCTCATGAGCCGTTCTTTGCAAAGGTCTTGCGCAGCAGCCCGCCGGCCAGCTCCAGCCCGGCGTCGAGCGCGCGCTGGCTCAGCGTTCCCACCGCCACCGCCTCGCCGGTCTTGACCGGCACATCGAGCACTTGCGATTGGCCGCGCCATATTTTCAGCCGGCCGACTTCGACGCCTTGCGCGACCGGCGCAATCAGCGGGCCCTGATAGACAATTTTCGCCGAAAGTTTCTCGCCCGAGCCGCGCGCGGCGAAAACCTTGACCGGCTTTTCCGCGACCAGCGCCACCTCTCCCTGCGCGCCGCCGTAAACCTTGGCCTGCCCGACGATGTCGCCGGGCTGGAACAGCGTCCTGGCGTCGAAGGAGCGAAAGCCCCAATCCAGCAATTTGCGCGATTCCTCGGCCCGGTCGGCGGCGGTTTTCAAGCCGTTGACGACGACGATGAGGCGCTGCCCGTTCTGCACCGCCGAGCCGACCAGGCCAAAGCCGCTCTCGGCGACGTCGCCGGTCTTCAGTCCGTCCGCCCCCAGATCCATCGACAACAGGGGATTGCGGTTGAGCTGGCGCACCTTGTTCCAGGTGAATTCCTTTTCGCCGAAATAGCGGTAAAGCTCGGGATAGTCGGCGATAATATGGGCGGCGAGCAGCGCCATTTCGCGCGGCGTCACGCGCTGGCGCGGATCGCTCTTGCCCCAGGCGTTGGCGAAAGTGGAATGCGTCATGCCGAGCTCGGCGGCGCGCTTGTTCATCATGCCGACAAAATTGTCTTCGGTGCCGGCGACCCCCTCGGCCAGCGTGATCGCCGCGTCGTTGCCCGACTGGATCGCCACGCCGCGTATCAGATCCTCGATACGCACCTTGCTGTGCAGGGCGAGGAACATCGAGGAGCCGTGCGAGGGCGCGCCGCCGGTGCGCCAGGCGTTTTCCGATACTTCGAACTCGTCGTCGAGCTTGAGGCGGCCCTCCTTGATTTCGTGGAACACGATCTCGGCGGTCATCAATTTGGCGGTCGAGGCCGGCGTCATCAATTCGTCGGCGTTCTTCTCGAACAGCACCGCGCCGCTCTCGTAATCCATCAGCAGGGCGAATGGCGCGTTGGTCTGATAGCTCTGCGCCCGCGCGCCGGGCAGGCTCCAGCCCGCGGCGACGCTCAAGACCAAGGCGATGACGATCGCGCGCGACACAAACAAGGGCGGCCTCCGCGCCGCGCGGACAGGGCCGGCGCGGGCGCCTCTTATTTGCATCGCAAAGCCGACAAATCAACGGCGACGACGGCGCCGCTCGCGAGGTTGGCTACAGCTTTTCGTTCAACGGAACGAAGCCCCGCGTCGTGACGCGATCGAACGGGCCTCTGTGCTGCATGAACAGGCGCAGCTTGCCGGTGTCGGCGAAATAAAGCGCGCCGTCGGTGGCGACCGTCTGCAGTTTGGGTCGCGGCGGCGGCATTTGCGAAGTCTTGACCGCCGTCACCGGGATTGCCGCATCGGGGATGGTGCCGAGGTCGAACGGCCGGGCGGGCGGCGTCGGCGCATGAAGCGGCAAGGGTCTGTCCGGTTCGGCGAGCGCTTCGACCGGCGCGACCGGGGCGACGGGCGCGGGCGCCGGGGCGGGCGGGTTGAGGCGGGCCGGCGGCCCCGTCAGGGCGCTGGTCAGGCTCTCGACCGGGGCCAGAACATTGCTGGCGACCATGACCGGCCTCAAGGATGGCGCGCCGTCGAGCGTCGCCGGCGCCCCGTCGACCCGCAGGCTCGCCAGCAGCTTGTTGTCGTCGGAGCCTTCCAGCGAGGCCCGGCCGATATATTCGACTTTGACGCGGGCCGTGCCGGCGCCCTTGAAATCGAGCGCGTCGGCGACGCGCGAGGAAACGTCCATCACGCGCCCGCCGTGATAGGGGCCGCGATCGTTGACGCGAACGATGATCGAATGGCCATTGCCGAGGTTGGTCACCCTGGCATAGCTCGGCAGCGGCATCGTCGGATGGGCGGCCGAGATCGAGTCCTTGTCGTAAACCTCGCCATTGGCCGTGCGCCGCCCCTGGAACGCATCGCCATACCAGGAAGCCATGCCGACCGCCGTATAGGATTCGTTTTCGGAGGGGTAATAGGTGTGGCCGGCGATCGAATAGGCGTGGCCGACCAGATATTGTCCGCCGCCGCGCGGAATCGGCTGGCCGTCGGCGACGAGCCGCGGACTGGCGTGGCCATATTGCTTTTCCGAGAAATATTCCTTGCCGTTGTAGGAATGGCGCGCCAGCGGCGGCTGCGCGCAGCCGGCCAGAGCCGCCAGCCCTGTCAATGCCCCTGCCCCTACGATCCGCCGCATCGCCGCTTTGTCCAAAAACGATCGGGAGGCTTCAATCATGGATCGGAACTCGGGACCGCAACGCACAAACGCCAACGCCATCAACGCCGCAAAGGCGGCCCGCCAACGCGCGGCGACCGCGAAAACGCTTCGTCGTGACGGTCACTTTTGCCCCCGCTTCCTTTCCAAAGTCCTAACGTTTTATGTGGACCTAGGCGAAATCTAATCAGACAAATTAGCAGGACCGAGCGCGATCGGCAATGCGCGGGACAGCCCGCCGACCTTAATGGAAAGGCCGCGCGGCCGAGCGGAGCGGTCAAGGCGTGTCGGACAGTGGGGGAAGCCGTCAAACAGATTTCCGGAAGGCTCGGCTTGAAACGGAGATCGAATTCTTGCAGGGGTCCTTGGCGTTGGCGAATACATAGCCGTCGGCCTGATGGATGGTTCCAAATTCCAGCCCGTCCTTCGCGCAATGGGAACAAAAGGCTTCGACGTCGGCGACATCGAAGACCAGCTTGACAATGGACTGGCCGCTTCGCTGCCCTTTGGCCGCCGGATGAATCATCAAATTGGCGCCGCCATCGCGGCTGATCAGTTCGATGATCCGGTCGCCGGCCTCTCTCGACGCTTCAAAGCCGAAATGTTTCTCGTAAAAGCGAATGGTCTCCTCAACGTCCCGCGCGTAAAGCACTATTCTGTTTATCGGCAACGTCGCCCCCTCCGTGGCGCATAAACGCGCCAACTCTTTCATTCAGCTGACGCGGACCCCAAGCCAAGCCGTGAATCGGCCGTCCGCCCCGCTCTCAAACCCAATGTTCGCTCAGCCACCGCACCGGCCGGATCGACTTGTAGGGCTTGTACCACGGCGCGCGGCTGTCGCCCCTGAGCGCCTCGTGCGGACGCGGATGGCCGGTGAAGACGACGATGCGCGCCTCCGGCGGCAACGCCACCTCCCGCCAGAGATTCATCGGAAACCGCGGCGTCATCGTGACCTTGAAACTCGGGCACCAGGCCTTCGGCCAGAAGGCTTTCGGCAGGCGCGATTCCTTGGTGAGATAGATCTGCTCATTGACATAGCGAAAGGACATGGCGACGGCGTCCTTCTCGAAATCGTCAACGAGATGCGGCGCGCCGCCGGCGGGAAAGCGCATGACGGAGGAATTGCCGATCCCCTCGGCCTCCTGCGTCCAGTTGCGGATGAGGCAGAGCTTGCCCGGCTCGAAATCGAAGAAATCGTCGAGCGGGCCGGTGACGACGACGTCGAGATCGAGAAACAGCAGGTCGCCGCTGACCCCGATGTCGCGCGACCATAGCGCAAGCTTGCGCCAAGGGCCGCCGCGAATGCCCTTGACCGGCAGATCGATGGCGGGGATCGGCCGGACGTCGATGGCCGGATCAAGGCCGCGGCCGTCGTCGGTGAAAGCGATGAACCGGGTTGTTCGCGAGACATTGCGCATGACGCCGCGATAGAGCCGGTTCACATAATCGGCGGGAAATTGCGCGCCCCATTTGATGCAGGCTATCTGTTGCATTCGTTAGGCCGCAATGTCCTTCGCCGGAGCGCGCGAAGGGCCGTCTGTATTGGCTATCGCCGCCGGCGGCAAGCCGCCGGCCGCCGGCCCATCGCGCCGGCGGCCGATTTGCTTTTCAGCGCGCGCTCACTGCTTGCGCACGCAACGATATCCCTGGCCGTTCGGGAAAGACTGCTGCTGCATCCCGCGCTGGCACGGCCCCGCGTCGGAAAATCTCGGCAGATGGCCGTGCGCTGCCGGCAGCGTGCCGCGCTGCTGCTCCAGCACGCCCGTCGGATCGTCCGCATAGGCGCCGCTCGAAGCCAGCAGCAGCGCCAGAACCGCGCCGCATTTCAATATTTGGTTGGTCATGATCATCTCCTCCGTTGCTATCGAGGAGACAATTCCGGCAGCCGCGCAAAGGTCCCTTGCAGCGCCGCTCACAATCGCGTGAGGGGATTAAAACTTGAACCCCGCCGTCGGCGAAAGCCCATTGCCTCCGCCCAGCGTAACGGGAGCGTCGGAGCCGCCATTGTCAAAGCCGGTCGATTGCTCGAAGAATTTCTTGCGCCCCTCGGCGAGACGAGCGGCTTTCTCGGCTTCTTGCGAGCTTGGCTGCGCCGCCGACAGAGCGCCGCCTCCCTTTTTGGAAGCGTCTTTCTTGACATGCGCTTTGGGGGCGCCGGCGGCGAATGGATCGGCGCCGGCGGGCGCTGGGCTGTCTTGCGCGAAACTGGCCGAGCCAAGCCCGCAAAGCAGAAGGGCGGCCGGAAAACCGATGCCAAGTCTAGCCACGACCGCCGCTCCCCCGTGTCGGAAACCGGCACGAAAGAGAAGGAATTTGTCGTCTTCATGACGAAGCGCTTGGGCGGCGCGGCCTATGGCTTCTTCAACGCTCAGGGAAGCTCTATCGCAGGCTGGCGCAGACCGGCGAGGCGCTGCCCGGCCGGCGTCGCAAAGGAAGGCTGCTGGACCCCGGCATATTTCTGCGGGGCGGCGCCGGCGAAGTCCTGATGGGCCGGCCGCAGCGCCATAAAGGCCGCCGCGACGGCGATCACGATTCCCACGAAGACCGAGGCGACGAATTGACGGCGCGCCGTCGAGCGGACTTCGTCCATGCTGAGGCCAAGGCCGCTATCCCCGTCGAGAAATTCTGCGTTCGCCATTTCCGTATTCCCTCTGCATTGCCGGTTAAACGCGACAAGCGCGGTTCGGTTCCACGCGCCCAGGCGCGCGCCCGTCTCTGGTTGCTTACGGTCTGCCGTCAGGACGGCGCCCCGATCGGACCAAAGGGACGAAGAAGAAATCCCTAGGTCCTTGAGGGACGGGCCGCCCTGGAGCTGGGGGAATGGCAGGGCGGCCCGAGCCGTGCGGGCTGAGCCAAACCCGCGCGGCCGACTCCTGTTACGGGACGTCGGGCGAGGCGGTTTCAACGGCGACGTCGGAGCGGCGCGCCGTGAATATCGGGATGCATCGCGCCGAGAGGAAGCCGGCAAAGATCAGGGATTGAGCAGGAGCTTCGCCTTGGCGAGCGCCGCCAGGCATTCGTTCGGCTTGCCCTCGGCGTCGAGCGCTTTGGCCTGCGCCAAAACGCTCGCGACCTCGTTTCTCGCCTTGTGCTCCGCGCTCTCGACGGAGACAGGCGTCGGCTGATGTTCGAGCTGCGCGTCGACCGATTGCGGCGCCGTGCCGACTTCGCCGGGGTGTCGCTGCAAGGAGCGCTCGAGCCTTGCGACGTCGTCTGCGCACGGGCCGGCGATCGCCGGCGCTATTCCGAGGCCGCTGATGAGCGCCACAACGAGCCCCGCCCCTATCCGAACCTTCATCCCGCCCTCCTAACTTAGAGCTTCTTTGGCGCTAAACGCCGGCAAGCCTTCGCGGTCGCAGCGCTCGTGCGCACAGTTGCGTGATTGAGCGCAGTGCTTGCGGCGCCTGCGTTCCGAAACGCCCCGTCTGGACCTTCGAAATCTTCCGCAACCTTTGTCATCATCACTCGCGCTGGCGCAAACATGTGAGAGTCGCGAATTCGCTTGAAGCCCGGATGCGATCCGATACCTCGACGACCGACGGGTTCACGCTGGCCGCCGTTTGCGGGCGAGAGGTAGGCCCAGCAATTGCCTTATTTGAGGTTCAGCGGTTCGCTTCCGATACGTAAGGAGCCGATAGAAATGCAGAACCGCACATCGAAACTGGCGCAAGCCGTCACAGGCGTGGCGCTTCTTGCCGCAGCCTATAGCCTGCCGGCGGCCGCGGCCGTGCCGCATCGCTATGTCCACTACCGAACCATGCACCGGATCCATCATCCGGTCGGCGGCGACGATGTCATGGTGAGAACGCCGGCCTATCGCCAGCCAGTGGCCGACGCTTTCCATGGGCCCGCGGCCATCATCACGGCGCCGATCGCCATTGCCGGCACGATCGTCAGCTTGCCGTTCCGGATGGTCGAAGCCGTGTTTCCCCCCCGTGCGAACGATCCGCGCGTGCTGGTCGGCGCGCCGGTTCATCTCGCCGGGCAGATCGCGGGATTGCCGTTCTTCGCGATCAACGGCGCCTTCGGCGTGCCGAGCTATTATTGATCGACTCGCGGGCGGGCGGGCGCTTTCGTTGGTGAGCGCGGTGGGACTCGAACCCACGACCCTCTGATTAAAAGTCAGATGCTCTACCGATTGAGCTACGCGCTCCCTGACGGGATGGCCAGTGCCTATAGGCTCGCCCGCTAGGGGTCAATAGAAAGGCCGGTCGCGGCCGCGCCGGCCTGGGCCAGCCGCGCCGCCTTCAGGCGAGCAAAATCGTCGCCGGCGTGATGCGACGAGCGCGTCAGCGGCGAGGACGAGACCAAGAGAAACCCTTTGGCGGCGCCGATCGTTGCATAAGAGGCGAATTCCTCTGGAGTCACGAACCGCATCACCGCGTGATGCTTGCGGGTCGGCTGCAGATATTGGCCGATGGTGAGGAAATCGACATCGGCCGAGCGCAGGTCGTCCATCAATTGCAGCACTTCGTGGCGCTCTTCGCCAAGCCCCACCATGATGCCCGATTTGGTGAACATCGTTGAATCCAGTTCCTTGACGCGCTGGAGCAGGCGGATCGAATGGAAATAGCGCGCGCCGGGACGGACGGTCAGATATTTCGAAGGCACGGTTTCGAGATTGTGGTTGAAGACATCCGGCTTTGCGGCGACCACCGCCTCGAGCGCGCCATCCTTGCGCAGGAAATCGGGCGTCAGCACTTCGATCGTCGTCGCGGGGGCGGCGGCGCGAATGGCGCGGATCGTCCGGGCGAAATGCTCAGCGCCGCCGTCGCTGAGATCGTCGCGGTCGACGGAGGTCACCACGACATGGGCGAGGCCGAGTTTCGCGACGGCGTCGGCGACGCGCTCGGGCTCGCCCGCCTCCAAAGCCTGCGGCATCCCGGTGCGCACATTGCAGAAGGCGCAAGCCCTCGTGCAGGTGTCGCCCATGATCATGAAAGTGGCGTGCTTCTTCTCCCAGCATTCGCCGATATTGGGACAGCCCGCCTCCTCGCAGACGGTGACGAGGCCGTGCTGGCGCACGATCCTTTGCGTCTGCGCGAACTTTTCGGAACCCGGCGCCTTGACGCGAATCCAGGCCGGCTTTCTGGCGATCGGCTGGTCGGGCCGATGCGCCTTTTCGGGATGGCGCGCGCGCTCGACCGGCCCGGCTTTGCGCGGGTCGTTGTTGAGGAGATCGAGCACGATAGCCATCCAATTCTCCCGGCGCGAAGGGCGCCGCGCCGCTTATTGCGGATAGGTGTTGCGTCCGTGGATCGCCTGCCAGAGGAGCAGGATGACGATCGAGCCGACCAGCGCGGCGACGAAATGCCCGACCGAATGCACGACGGTGAAATGGAAGAGATCAGCGAGTTCCGAACCGATCCACGAGCCGACGATGCCGATGAGGATATTGGTGAAGATTCCGTGCCGGATTCCCAGGATCATGCCGGCGATCCAGCCGGCAAGGCCGCCGATAATGATCAGCGAAAAAAAGCTGACGCCCGGCGTTCCCATCACGCTCAACGGTTGATCCATGACATTCCCCAGATTTTGGCGTCCTGGCCAAGCCCAAGCCGCGCGTTTCCACGGCGCCTATATCTCAGACTTCCTCGCGACAGGGAAGCGACAGGCGATCCTGTCCGGCAAACCCTCACATAAGGCGTCGAACGTCGCGCCGCCACCGCCGGTTTCGCTCCCCCATGCCCTCAGGCGCGCGCCAGAGCCGCGATATAAAACCCGTCGGTTGCCGTTTGCAGCGGACTCAGCCGGAGGCCGGGGCCGAATTTCGAGGCCTTCCCCGCCAGAGCCGGCAGGCCGGCCGAGCGGGCAAGATGCGCCGCGCCGACCGGCAGGAAGTCGGCGCGATTCTCGAGGAAGGCGCTGACCTGGTCCTCGTTCTCGGCCCGCAGCACCGAGCAGGTGACGTATAGAAGACGCCCACCAGTCTTAACAAATTGCGCCGCCAGTTGAAGCGCTTCCATCTGATTCTTAAGGCGTTGCTCCAGCGCGCCCGGCCGCATCCGCCATTTGGCGTCGGGATTTCGCCGCCACGCGCCCGAGCCGCTGCACGGCGCATCGACGAACACCAGATCGCAGCGCGCCGTCAGGTCGCTCAATATGTCGCGCGGTCCCTTGGGCGCGCGCACCTGCACGTTGCGCGCGCCGGCCCGCTCGAGCCGCTCGAAAATCGGCATGAGGCGGCGCCCGTCCGAATCGGTGGCGTAGATCTGGCCCTGGTTGCCCATCATCGCCGCCATGGCCAGACTCTTGCCGCCCGCCCCGGCGCAAAGATCGAGCACCTGCATGCCCGGCGCGGCGCCCGATAGCAGCGCGGCGAGCTGCGAGCCCTCGTCCTGCACTTCGACGAGGCCCTTGGCGTAGGACGGCTCGGCGGCGAGCGCCGGGCCGCGGCCCTCCGCGGTAATGGCGATGCGCAGGCCGACCGGCGAGAACGGCGTGGCGCTCGGCGTCAGATGGGCGAGCGAGGCCAGCGCCTTGTCGCGATCGCCCTTCAGCGTGTTGACGCGCAGATCGACCGGCGCGCGCTCGGCGAACGCCCTGCCCTCCTCGGCGGCGCTGGCGCCAAAACTCGCCTCGAAGGCGGGCGCCAGCCATTCCGGATAGTCGCCGCGCACATGGGCCGGCGCGTCGTCGAGCGCGCCATTGGCGAGTCGGTCTTGTTCCTGTTCGCTCAAGCGCGCCGGCGCATGGCCCTCGCCGGTGAACAGCCCGGCGATTTCGGCGCCGGACAGGCCGCGCAATTGCTTCAGCGCGCCGATGATCTCGGCGCGCGGGCCGGCCTCGCCCAGGATCCAGGTCGAGGACGCCTTGCGGCGCAAAGCGTCGTAAACGAGGCCCGCGATGGCGGAGCGGTCCTTGGAGCCGGCAAAGCGATGGGCGAGGCCCCAGTCTTTCAGGGATTCGGCGGCGGGCCGGCGCTTCGTCTCGATGTCGGCGAGCGCTTCTATGGCGGCGGCGACACGCGCGGCGGGAATCATCGCGCGGCCAGCGGCCGATTGTGGCGGGGATCGCAATACTGACACGATTGGCGTGAAAGGGAAGGCGGCGCCATTGCGGCGCGCCCGTCGATTTTTCTGTCTGGAGGCATCATGTCCGCTCTCGTCCGATCCCTTGTCGTCCTTGGCCTGGCTTTGTCGCTCGCCGCCTGCGCGACCACGCCGCCGCCCCCGCCCGAAATGGCGCCGCCGGCCAAAAAGAAGCTGGACGCCAAGACCCAGCTGGAGACAGGCCACACGTATTAAGCGCGGCTTTCGAGGGGCGGAGGCCTGGAGTCCGGCAGCTTGACGGCGGCGCGACGCCTGAAGTCACGGCGCTGTCTAGACCCTGCGGCGCCGGAAAGCACGTCCTTTCCGGAATATTCCCGACATCACTTCATCGCCGCCGCCAGAAACGCCCGCCGCGAATCGGGCATCGGCAGGCCGCGCGCGCCGAACAGATTGCGCTCCAGGAAAAATCCGGTAAGGCGGAACGCGTCGGCGATTTCGCCTCGATCGGGCGCGGCGCCGGAATCCTTGTCGGCGCGCAGGAAGGCGGGCAGCGCCAGCAACCGGTCGCGCCATGGCGCGCCGGCGGCGGCGCTGACGGCCCGGCCGGATTTGGGCGACACATAGATCAGATCGTCCCGCGCGCCGGACGCCGCGCAGCTCTCGAGATCGAGCCGGAATCCGCATTCGGCGAGCACCTGCATCTCGAAACGCGCCAGCAGCGCCGGCGCGACATCCGCCATGTCGAGATGGTCGGCGACGATCTCCAGCGCCTCATGCAGGGCCTCATGGGGATCGCGCTCGGGCAGCAGACGCAGCAGCGCGCCGAGATAGGTGACGCCGGCCAGCGCCAGGCCGCTGGCGATGAACCGGCCTGCCCTCAGCGTCAGCGGTTCGACGGCATAGGCCCCAAGATGCTCGTCGAGGCGCGCCCGCCAGACCAGGCCCAGCGAATTGCCGGGCTGCAGCAATCCTTGAAAGCGCGCGCCGCGCCCGCCGCGCACGAGGCCGAGATGGCGTCCATGCGCGCGCGTCAGCGTCTCGATGATCGCCGAGGTCTCGCCGTGCCGCTTGAGGCCGATGACGATGCCCTCGTCGCGCCATTCCATCGCTCAAATCCCATCAATTCCCGGCAAGATGGCGCGGCGGCGGAACCTTCGCAAGGCGCAGCGCAACGACCAGCGCGCCGCCCGAAAGCGCGCCGACGAGCGCGACGACGCCGGGCCAGCCGGCGCGCGAGAAGAACCATCCGCCGATCGTCCCCGCCACGCTTGATCCCAGATAATAGAAGAACAGATAGAGCGCGGAGGCCTGCGCCTTGGCCTTTTCGGCCCGCAGTCCGACCCAGCTCGAGGCGATCGAATGGGCGCCGAAGAATCCGGCGGTGATCAGCGCGACGCCGAACAGGATCGAGGCGACATTGTCCGGCAGCGTCGCCGCCGCGCCGGCGAGCATCATCGCGACGGCGATCCACAGCACCTTGCGGCGTCCGAAGCGACCGGCGAGATCGCCTATCACCGGCGAGGCGACCATGCCGACGAGATAGAGGATGAAGATGAGGCCGATCCGCGTCTGGCTCAGCGAAAACGGCGGCGCGAGAAGCCGGAAGCCGATGTAATTGTAGATGCAGATGAAGCCGCCCATCAGCAGGAAGGCGGCCAGGAACAGCAGGCGCAGGCCGGGATCGGCGAAATGGCCGACCAGCGAGCTCCAGAGCCTTGCAAAATTGGGCGCGCGCGGCGTGAAACGGCGCGATTCCGGCAGGGCGAAGACGAGCAGGCCGGCACTGGCGAGCCCCATCGCGCCGACCGCGCCCATGCCGACGCGCCAATCGGCAAGATCGGTGAGGATGGCGACGCCCAGCCGCGCGGAAAGTCCGCCGAGCGCCGAGCCGGCGATGTAAAGGCCCATCGACAGGCCGATCGCCTGGCCGTCCATTTCATCGCCGAGATAGGCCATGGCGACAGCCGGCAGGCCGGACAGCGTGAGGCCGGTCAGCGCCCGCAGCGCGAGGAGCTGGCTCCAGTCCTGCGACAGCGCGGCGAGCATGGTGGCGGCCGAGGAAGCGGCGAGCGCGGCGACCATCACGCGCTTGCGTCCGACGATTTCCGAAATCGTGCCCGCCGCGATCATCGAAACCGCCAGAACGCCCGTCGCGACCGACAGCGAAAGGCTGCTGACCGCCGGCGAAACATCGAAAAAGCGCGCAAAGACCGGCAGCAACGGCTGCACGCAATAGAGCAGCGCGAAAGTCGAGAATCCGCCAAAGAACAAGGCCGCCGTCACGCGCAGGAAATCGGGCTCGCCGCGCGAGATTTTGGCCTCGATACTCTGCGTCAGGGGCGGCGGCCCGTCCAAAACTTGCCCTCTCGGCCAGACAAACCTCAGTTCTTGGGAAACTCGAGCCCCATGGCGCGATAGCGTTCGGGATCGTCAAGCCAGTTGGCGCGCACCTTGACGAACAAAAAGAGATGGACCGGCCCGTCATTGGCCTCGGCGATCTCTTTGCGCGCCGCCGTGCCGATCGATTTGATGGTGCGCCCGCCCTCGCCGATGACGATCTTCTTGTGGCTGTCGCGCGAGACGAAAATCGTCTGCTCGATGCGCACCGATCCGTCCGGCAGCTCCTTCCACTCGTCGGTCTCCACCGTCGTCTGATAGGGCAATTCGTCGTGCAGGCGCTCGAACAGTTTTTCGCGGGTGATTTCGGCGGCGAGCGCGCGGATCGGCGCGTCGGTGATCTGGTCTTCGGGATAGAGCCAGGGTCCCGGCGCCATCATGCGGCCGAGGCGCTCGCGCAGTTTGTCGAGTCCGTCGCCGGTGGCGGCGCTGACCATGAAGGTCTCCTCGAATTCGAGCGCCGCGTTGAGTTTTTCGGCAAGCGCCAGCAGCGCCGGGCGGTCGACGAGGTCGATCTTGTTGAGCACGAGGACCTTGCGCGTCTTGCTTTCGCGCAACGCGGCCAGGATCTTTTCGGTTGGCTCGCTGAGCGAAGCCGGCGGGGCGTCGCTCTTGGCCGCGCCGTGCGTCTCGTGCCGCGCGTCGATCAGCAGCGCCAGCACGTCGGCGTCCGCCGCCGCGCCCCAGGCGGAGGCGGCCATCGCGCGGTCGAGCCGGCGCTTTGGCGCGAACAGACCCGGCGTGTCGACGAAAATGATCTGCGCCGTCCCTTCGATCACGATGCCGCGCACGGTCGTGCGCGTCGTCTGGGCCTTGCGCGAAACGACGGAGACTTTGGAGCCGACCAGCGCGTTGATCAAAGTCGACTTGCCGGCGTTGGGCGCGCCGATCAACGCGACGAAGCCGCAGGATGTCTCACTCATGCGAATTTTCCGCCATCGCCCGCGCCATGAAAGCCTGCGCGGCGGCCTGTTCGGCGGCGCGCTTGGAAGGCGCCGAACCTTGCGCCGGCTCGAAACCCTCCAGCGACACCTGGATGGTGAAGCGAGGCGCGTGCGGCGGGCCGGAGCGTTCGACCTCGACATAGGTCGGCGCGTTGAGGGCGCGGGCCTGCGCCCATTCCTGCATCGCGGTCTTGGCGTCGCGTTCGGGCTCGGCGACCGCGTTCATGCGGGCGCGCCACGAGCGGACGACCACCTGCCGCGCCGCCTCGAAGCCGCCCTCGACGAATACCGCCCCGATCAAGGACTCGCAGATGTCGGCGAGAATCGCCGCCTTCTTGCGGCCGCCCGCTTGCGCCTCGCCGATTCCGAGCACGACATGGGGACCGACCTCCCATTCCTTGGCGACTTCGGCGCAGGTTTCGCGCCGCACCAAGGCGGCGAGCCGCATCGACAATTCGCCTTCGCTGGCCTGCGGATAGGCTTCATAGAGCATCTGCGCGACGGCCAGGCCCAATACGCGGTCCCCCAGAAACTCCAGGCGCTGATAGGAATCGAGCCGGCCCTGCGGCCCCGTTGCCGGGGCGGAAAGATGAGTCAGCGCGCGCGCCGCCAACTCGCTGTCCTGGAAGGCATAGCCAAGTCGGGCTTCGAGATCGGCCAGCGCGGCCCTCTCTTTTCGGGCCATCCTATCGGACCGGCTGGAACAGGCGGCGCCAGCGCACGGTCCATGGCCAGCGCCAGACCTGCCAGGCCGGCTCGCCATCCTCGACCGAGAAGAAGATCACTTCGGCGCGGCCGATGAGATTTTCGAAGGGCACAAAGCCGACGCCCCCGCCATGCAACGACGCGGGGCCTGGAGCAACGCGCGAGTCGGTCGAATTGTCCCGGTTGTCCCCCATCATGAAATAATGGCCCGCCGGCACGTCAAAGACGTTGGTATTGTCCAATTCGCCGTTGTCGCCGTCGCGCTCGATGATCTCATGCTTGACGCCGCCCGGCAGCGTCTCTTCGTAATGGGCGGCATCCATCGGGCGACTATCAAAACCGGTCGTCGGATAGGGCGGCAGCGGCTCGCGCTCGACGATCGTTCCGTTGATGTAAAGGCGGCCGTGGATCATCTGGATCTTGTCGCCCGGCAGGCCGATCAGCCGCTTGATATAATCGGTTTCCCCGTCGCTCGGCAGCTTGAACACGATGACGTCGCCGCGTTTGGGGAGCGAGGCGAAAATGCGGCCGGGCATCGCGCTCGGGTCAAGATCGAGAAAAGAAGGCAGCGAGAAATGCGAATAGCCGTATGAATATTTCGAAACGAAGAGATAATCGCCGATCAGCAGGGTCGGGATCAGCGACCCCGACGGGATATTGAACGGCTGGAACAGCAGCGTGCGGATCACCAGCGCGATCAGCAGCGCCTGGACGATGACCTTGACCGTCTCCCAAAGGCCGCCTTCATCGGCCTTTTTTGCGGCGACGTCGAATTCGCCGCCTTTCACGTGCGCCGGCTCCGTCATATCCGTATCAACCCTTTCCATTCGCGACCGACCAGCGACGAGCGCGATCCCTTGAGAAACAAACCCTATACGCGTGCGTCGGCCGCCAGCCAAGGGTCAAACGCGCCCCGGCGGACGCTTCCCTCACGAGCCTTTACGGAGAAAAAGCGGCGGCCCAAAGGCCGCCTGCCGGAGAGAATCGCCGGCGATCCCTAGCGGATCGGCTGGAACAAGCGGCGCCAGCGCACCGTCCAGGGCCAGCGCCAGATTTCCCAGGCCGGTTCGCTGTCAGCAACCGAAAAGAAGATGAGCTCGGCCCGGCCGATAAGATTGTCGAAGGGCACGTAGCCGACGCCGTCCGCTTCGGGCGGAACCCTGGAATCGAGCGAATCGTCGCGATTGTCGCCCATCATGAAATAATGGTCGGGCGGCACTTCGTAGACTTTGGTGTTGCTGTAGGAGCCCGCGTCGCCGTCGAGCTGGATGATCTCGTGTTTGACGCCGCCAGGCAGCGTCTCCTCGTAATGGGTCGCGGCCACCGGGCGGCCGAAACGATCGTTGGTCGGATAGGGCGGCAAGGGTTCGCGCTCGGCGATCACGCCGTTGATGTAGAGACGGCCGTGGATCATCTGGATCTTGTCGCCGGGCAAGCCGATCAGGCGCTTGATGTAATCGGTCTGGCCGTCGAGCGGCAGTTTGAACACGATGATGTCGCCGCGCTTGGGCTGCGAGGCGAAGAGGCGGCCGGGCATCGCGCCGGGGTCGAGATCGAGAAAGGACGGCAGCGAGTAATGCGAATAGCCGTATGAATATTTCGAAACGAACAAATAGTCGCCGATCAGCAGGGTGGGGATCAGCGAGCCGGACGGGATGTTGAACGGCTGGAACAGCAGGGTGCGGATCACCAGCGCGATCAGCAGCGCCTGAACGATGACCTTGATCGTCTCCCAGAGACCGCCTTCTTTGGTCTTTTTGTCGGCGACGTCGAAATCATCGCCTTTCAAGCGCGCCGGCTCCGTCATATCCCTATCAAACCTTTCGATCCGCGACCGGCGCGATCCCTTGACGACCAGCCCCTATACAAGCGCCGGGGCCGCCCGCCAAGCGCCAAACGCCGGCTGTCCGGCAGGACGCGTTCACAAGGCCGCTACAAACAAAAAAAGGCGGCCGCAAGGCCGCCTTTGCTGTTTGGCGCAGGTCTGCTTCGGCAGGCCGCCGCTATTGCGGAATCTTGTCGTCGATGCCCTTGACGTACCAGTTCATGCCGAGCACGTCGCCGTCCTCGAGCGTCTTCGCGCCGGGCTTGCAATGGTCCTTGCCTTCCTGGTCGAGCACCGGGCAGGCGAAGGGCTGGATGGCGCCCGACGCGATGCCGGCGGTCGTCTTTTCCGCCATCGCCTTCACATCGTCCGGCATATTGGCGAAGGGCGCCATCACGACCATGTTCTTGCCGATGCCGTCCCAGGTGTCGTCCGACTTCCACTTGCCGTCGATCACGGCCTGAATGCGCGAGGTGTAATAGGGGCCCCAATTGTCGGTATTGGCCGTCAACTGCGCCTTGGGCGCGAATTTCATCATGTCGGAAGACTGGCCAAAGCCCAGTTTGCCGGCCTTTTCGGCTTCCTGCAGAGGCGCCGCCGAATCCGTATGCTGGGTGAGGATATCGGCGCCCTGGGCGAGCAGGGCCTTGGCGGCGTCCGCCTCCTTGCCAGGATCGAACCAGGTATTGACCCAGACGATCTTGATCTTGGCGTTCGGGTTGGTCGTCTGCAGGCCGCGCTCGAAGGCGTTGATGCCCGAAATGACCTCCGGGATCGGGAACGACACGATATAGCCGATCGTGTTGGTCTTGGTCATCTTGCCGGCGATCTGGCCCATGACGTAGCGGCCCTCGTAGAATTTGGCCGCATAGGTCGACATGTTGGGCGCGCGCTTGTAGCCGGTGGCGTGCTCGAAATCCACTTTAGGGAATTTCTTGGCGACTTTCAGCGTCGGGTCCATGAAGCCGAAGGAGGTCGTGAAGATGATGTTGCAGCCCGTGCGGGCGAGCTGCTCGATCGCCCGTTCGCTGTCGCTGTCGGGGATGTTCTCGAGGAAGGTCGTCGCGTCGACCTTGTCGCCCAGCGCCTTGGCGGCGGCCAGGCGCCCCTGGTCGTGCTGATAGGAATAGCCGAAATCGCCAACCGGACCGGTATAGACCCAGCAGGCCTTCACTTTATCGGCCGCCTGGGCGCCGCCGGCGACCGCCAGGCCAAGCGCCGCGACGGCGGCGGCGGTAAAACATGTGCGCATGAACAATTCTCCCATTGCGAAACCAGTTTCGACCTTTGCAACATCGGTTCCGGCGGTCGCTTCCGGGGCCCGATCAACTCTCTCACGGCTCGCGTCGTAGCGGAGCCTTACTCAAATCCAAAAGCCAGGAAATGCAACCCCATTTGCGCCTCAGCGGTCGGGAATGAACGCCTGGCCCAGCGAGGCCGGCGCCAGCGCGCCGCGGCTGTCGCGGATCGACAGCACGACCAGCACGACGATCGTCGTGAGATAGGGGAGCGAATTGAGAAGCTGGGCGGGAATCGGCACGCCGAGGCCCTGGAAGGCCAGCGCCAGCACCGCCACGCCGCCGAACAGCAGCGCGCCGGCGAGCGCCCGCCACGGCTTCCACGAGGCGAAAACCACCAGAGCGAGGGCGATCCAGCCGCGTCCCGCCGTCATGTCGGGCGACCAGAAGGGCGTGTAGGACAGCGACAGATAGGCGCCGGCGAGGCCCGCGCAGGCGCCGCCGAACAGCACCGCCAGCAGCCTGATGCCGCGCACCGGCACGCCGAGCGAATGGCCGGAGGTGTGATTGTCGCCGACCGCGCGCAAGGTGAGGCCGGCGCGGGTGCGCATCAGCCAATAGCTCACCGCGCCGGTCAGCAGGATCGCGAAATAGACGAAGAAATCCTCGCCGAATATCAACCGTCCGACGAGAGGCAGATCGGTGAGGCCGGGAATATAGAGGTGGGGCGCGCCCGTCCGCTTCAGGCCGACGAACCCTTCGCCGATCAGATTGGCGAGGCCGCGCCCGAATATCGTCAAAGCGAGGCCGGCGGCGACCTGATTGGTGGCGAGACCGATCGTCAGGAAGGCGAACACCCCCGACATCAGCATGCCGCAGAATATTCCGGCGACGACGCCGATCATCGTCGAACCCGAGAGATAGGCGAAGGCGAAGCCCGTCGCCGCGCCCACGATCATCATGCCTTCGAGGCCAAGGTTGAGCATGCCGGCCCGCTCGGCGACGACTTCGCCGATCGCCGCCAGCAGCAGCGGCGTCGCGGCGGCGACGATGATGACGAGGATGTCCTGGATCTGCTGCGGGTCGAAGCTCATCCCTTCGCTCCCAGGGTCAGGCGCAGGCTGTAGCGCGCCAGGACGTCGGCGGCCAGCACGCAGATCAGCAGCACGCCCTGAAAGGCGAGCGTCAGGTCGCCGGGCAGATGCATGGCGATTTGCGCGTCCTCCCCGCCGACGAAGGTCAGCGCCAACACGAGACCAGCAATGAATATGCCAATCGGCGACAGACGGCCGAGGAAGGCGACGATGATCGCTGAAAAGCCGTAGCCGGGCGAGATCGAGGGCAATAATTGGCCGATCTTGCCGGAGACTTCGACCACCCCGGCAAGCCCGGCAAGGCCGCCGGAGATCGCAAAGGCGGCGACCGCGACCGCGCGATCGTTGAAGCCGCCGAACCTGGCGGCCTTGGGCGCCGAACCGACGAGCCGGACCTGATAGCCGAACAGGGTCTTGGCGAACACCACAGCGGCGATCACCGCGACGATCGGCGCCAGCAGCACGCCCAGATGCAGCGAGCCGCCGTCGAACAGGATCGGCAAGGTCGCCTCGGGGTCGAAATTGACCGAGACCGGCAGATTATGGCCCGTCGGATCCTTCCAGGGGCCGCGCACCAGCCAGTCGAGGCCGAGCTGGGCGACATAGACCAGCATCAGACTGGTGAGGATTTCCGACACGTTGAGCCAGACGCGCAGCAGCGCCGGGATCATCGCATAGAGCAGGCCGCCGAGCGCGCCGAGGATCATCATCGCCGGCAGGATCCACCAGCTCCCGAGCGCGCCCTGATAGGCGCCGTCATGGGTGAGCAGGCCGAGCCAGCCGCCAAGCGCCCCGCCGGCGATGAACTGGCCTTCCGCGCCGATGTTCCAGTAATTGGCGCGATAGCAGAAGGCGAGGCCGACGCCGATGAGGATCAGCGGCGTCGCCTTCACCGCGATGGCCTGCAGCGAATAGGATTGCGACAGCGGTTCGATGAAATAGACGTCGAACGCCTCCAGCGGCGAGCGGCCCATCAAGGCGACGACGATGCCGCCGATCAGGATGGCGACGATCATCGCCCCGACCGGCGCCAGGATTTCGCGAAGCCTCGAGCGGCTCGGGCGCGCGTAAAGATCAAGGCGCATGGCCGTCCCCCGAGGGATGGGCGCCGCCCGACATGCCCGCCATCAAAAGGCCGATCTCTTCGCGCGTCACGCTGCGCGCCGGCAGCGCCGCCGACAATTGCCCGGTGTGAATGACCGCGATGCGATCGCTGATCTCGAATAATTCGTCGAGGTCCTGGCTGATGATGAGCACCGCGACGCCGCGCGCGCAAAGATCGAGCAAGGCCTGGCGGATCGTCGCGGCGGCCAGCGCATCGACGCCCCAGGTCGGCTGATTGATGACGAGGAGGGCCGGCTCGCGCAGGATTTCGCGCCCGACGACGAATTTTTGCAGATTGCCGCCCGACAAGGTGCGCGCCAGCGGATCGGCGCCGGATTTGCGCACGTCGAACGCCGTAATCACCTTCTGCGATTGCGCCTTGGCGGCGGCTCCGTTGATGAAGCCCATTTGCGTCAGCCCGTTCGATCCGTGGCCGGTCAGAACGATGTTCTCCGATAAAGTGAAATCGGGCGCCGCCGCATGGCCGTTGCGCTCCTCGGGCACGAAGCCGGCGTTGCGCGCGCGCCGCTCGCTGATGCCGAGCCCGCCCACCGGCGCCCCGTCGATGAGAATGGATTCGGGCCGCGGCGCGAGACTTTCGCCTGAGAGATTGGCGAACAGCTCCGACTGGCCGTTGCCCGCCACGCCCGCCACGCCGAACACTTCGCCGCCTTTCACCGCCAGCGAGACATGTTTCAGCGCCACGCCATGCAGCGAGGGCGAGGGCGCATCGAGATCGGAAACGACGAGGCGCTCCTTGCCGAGCGCATGGGCGCCGGCCGCGCGCACCTCGGCGATTTGCGTTCCCACCATCAGCGCGGCGAGCGAGCGCGCCGTCTCGACGCGCGGATCGCAGGTTCCCACGACCTTGCCGAGGCGCAGGATGGTCGCGCGGTCGCAAAGGCGCTTCACCTCTTCCAGATGATGCGAGATATACAGGAGCGCCCTGCCCTCTTCTTTCAGCCGGTCGAGCGTCTCGAACAGTTTTTCGGCCTCCTGGGGCGTCAGCACCGAGGTCGGCTCGTCGAGGATGAGGACTTTGGGGTCCTGCAGCAGGCAGCGGGCGATTTCGATGCGCTGGCGCTCGCCCGCCGACAGCGACCAGACGGGGCGGCCCGGCTCCAGGCCCATGCCATAGGCGCGAGAGATTTCCTCGATCCTGCCCGGGACATCCTGCAGCCTGACGGTCTGCGGCATCACCAGCGCGATATTCTCGGCGACGGTCAGATTGTCGAACAGCGAAAAATGCTGGAATACCATGCCGATGCCGAGCGCCCGGGCGGCGTTGGGATTGGCGAGGGTGATCGGCGCGCCCTGCCAGAGAATCTCGCCCTCGGTCGGCGCGAGAAGGCCATAGAGCATCTTGACCAGGGTCGACTTGCCGGCGCCGTTTTCGCCAAGCAGCGCATGCACTTCGCCCTGGGCCAGGCCCAAAGTGACGCCATCATTGGCGGTGAACGAGCCGAACCGCTTGGTGATGGCGCGCACCGCCAGAAGCGGCGAGGCCGGCTCGCCCGCCAACGCTGTATCCGTTTGCCCCAACCCAGCCTCCCAGCCAAGAACGACTTAATAGTAGCGGCGGATCGAAACATAGCCAGCGGCAATCGACGCGAACTTTTCGTGAAAATCGCTAAGCACTTTCGTAATTGGCGCGAATGTCGCGGGAAAAGCGCTCATGGCAGCAGGATGGTCGACCCCGTCGTCCCGCGCCCCTCCAAAGCCTCATGCGCGCTGGCCGCCTCGGCGAGCGGCAAGCGCGAGCCGATGGCGATCTTGACTTCGCCCGACTGGACGACCGCGAACAGCTCGCGCGCCATGCGGTCCAGCCGCGCGCGATCGGCGACGAAGGTGAACACCGTCGGGCGCGTGGCGAACAACGATCCCTTTTGGGCGAGCAGCGCGATATTGAACGATTCGATCGCGCCGGAGGCCGAGCCGTAACTGGCGAAGGTGCCGAACGGCCGCAGGCAGTCGAGCGAGGCGGGAAAGGTCGTTTTGCCGATGCCGTCATAGACGACGGCGCATTTGGCGCCCTTGGTGATCTCCTTGACGCGAATGGCGAAATCCTCTTCGCGGTAGAGGATGAGATGTTTGGCGCCGGCTTTTTTGGCGAGTTTGGCTTTTTCAGGCGAGCCGACCGTGCCGATGACGGTCGCCCCCAGCGCCTTGGCCCATTGGCACAGAAGCAGGCCGACGCCGCCCGCCGCGGCGTGAACGAGGATCGTGTCGCCCGCTTTGACCTTATAGGTCTGGCGCAGCAGATATTGCGCGGTGAGGCCCTTCATCATCATCGCCGCGCCGGTCTCATAAGAAATGGCCTTGGGCAATTTGACGAGGAATCTCGCCTCGACATTGCGCTCCTCGCCATAGGAGCCGAGCGGGGCGATATAGGCGACGCGATCGCCCGGCTTGAGATCCTTGACCCCCTTGCCGAGCGCGACGATCTCGCCGGCGCCTTCGTTGCCGGGCGTGAAGGGAAACGGCGGCGAGGGATAGATTCCCTTGCGGTAGTAAATGTCCAGGAAATTGACGCCGATCGCGTGATGGCGCACGCGCGCCTCGCCTGGGCCAGGCGGCGCAAGCTCGACTTCCTCGAGGCGCATCACCTCCGGGCCGCCGGTCTGGTAAATCCTGATCGCGCGCATGTGCCTGTTCCCGCCTGACAAAAGCCGGCGGCATGATCATCCAGGCGGGCGAACCGCGCAAGCAGGGCGCCGGAAAACGGGTCTTGCGCCCTTGCCAGCCTCGCCTTGCGACACTATAGCAAGCGCGGTCTCGAACCACCGAGCCGCCGCGCAGCGCCCATCGTCTAGCGGTCCAGGACGTCGCCCTTTCACGGCGAAAACACGGGTTCGATTCCCGTTGGGCGCGCCAGTAAAATCAATGAGTTATCCCAGAAGACGCCCTCGCCGATCACCCGAGGCGCCAGAAGTTCGGCATGACCGACCCATGCGGCGTACGGTTTAAGTTTGCCGACAAGTGATTTAGCCTCAGCCAGGCGCGGCGAGGGATGACGAGTCACCAATGGACGAGGATGTGAAAGCCAAATTCGATCAGCTGATGAGCCGGAGCATGGCTCAGGAAGCCATGCTCCAGACACTGCTGAGAATGTTCGCCGATTCTTCCAAGGCTTTGGAGCGCATGCGGACGAGCCTTGATGATCTTCACGAGGCTCTGTCGCCCGCGGAAAAAGGGGAATTTCCCCCCGGCCGCAAAGCGAAGCGATCGAAAACGGGCGTTCTGCGCGTAAAATCGATCGACCATGAGGGGGTCCCTCACGTGTTCCTCAAGCAGGACCGCGAACCCGCAAGGAACCTGCTCCCCGCCGAAGCGCGCGAACTTGCGGACCAGGTCGAAGCGCGCGATCTCGATTTTGCGCGGCGGCTTCGCGTCGCCGCGCATTACGCCGCGAAGGGCGACTATCGCGACGTCGACTGATGGCGGCCGGCCGCGCCGATGAATCAGGCGCCGTCGACCCACCCGATTCAAAATTCCCGCGCTGGCGCGATTACTTCGGCGCGATCGCGCCGGTTGGCGCGCCGTCGCCATCGGCATTGCCGCTGAAGAAATTGTCCGCATAGGACGCCAGCGCCCCGCCGTCTGATGTCCCGAGGCCCGTGGTGTTGTTGACGACCGTCGATCGGCTGAGGCGGACCGTCGCCGTCGCGCCGACAGCGCGTATTCCAAATCCCACATTATTCGAGACGGTCACATGGTCGAGCATGACGTTGACGGCGAGGCCGCCGCTGGGCGCCGAAACCGCGACAATGCCGCTCGAACTGCTGCCATCGACGACGACGTCGTGAAGCGTGACATTCATCGCGCCGGAGCCGGGGTTGACGAGCGTTTCGTCCGCGCGCACCCCATTGCCGATCGCCTGGAGTATCCGAACCCGCTCGAGCAGGACGGTCGCGCTGCCGGAAAGGACGGGCTGGATTACGATATTGCCGGCGGGGTTCGATCCGTTGGCCCATAGCGTCGAATCCGTCACCCAAAGTTTGGCGACCGTGGCCGGTTCGAACCATATCCCCGCGGGCCCCGCGAATCCGTGAATATTGCAATGGTCGACGATGAGCGAGCCCCCGCTGAGGAAAATCACGCCGGAGTTGAGCCCGTCTGAGCTCTCTATTTCCAACCCTCGCAAGATGACGGCATCGGCGGATCCCGCGTAAATGAAGAAAGGAATGGTCGCGGTGACCGCGACCGTGCCGACGCCGTCATTGGCGATGGTGATGGCGTGCTGGATAAGCAGGCTGCCGTAATCGCCGGGGTCCAGCACATCGATCTCGCCGCCCGCCGCGGTCTGCGCATAGGCGTCGGCAAAAGTGATGCACGGCAGAGCGCGGGTGCATGGATTGCCATCACCGCCGAGGCTGGAGGAGACCCACGTCCGGGCAGCTTGCGCCTGCGCCGCCCCGGTAAAGAGCAGAACCGCCAGAGCCGTTGCGATCCCCATGAATGAGCTTCCGGTCCTCATCACCGCTTGCCTCGAAGATCAAATTACAAGGTTGGCTGACGAACGACCCAAAGCGACTGTACTGTGACGGACGCCAAGCTGGGCGCTCACATCGGGCGCCGTCCAGTTTGGATTGATTCCCGTTCTTTCGCGAGAGGCTATCTTCGTCTAAAGGCGCGTCAAATCAGGCGCGTGGCGACGCACAAGCATTTGGCGCTTCTCATTCCCTCGCTATTTCTGTACGGCTGGCGGCGAAGCCATGGCGGCGACCCGTTGGAAAACAACACAAATCGATGAAAACCGGACTGCTTGATCCGCCAACCCTGACGGGCCGCTCCAACGGCATCGACTTCCTGCGCGGATGGTTTTCGATTCAGGTGCTGGTGCTGGGCCATGTCGCCTTCTGGGCCGTCTTCGCGCAGGGACGCGCCGCGGTCCCCAGCGCCGTCAAAGGGCTTGCCAGCGCCCTCGTGTGGCTTTTCCAGAGCCGGGCGGAGCTCAATCCCGCGGTGCTCGGCTTCATCGTGCTGAGCGGCTTTTGCATCCACAGGAACGGCCTCCGCCCGGGATCGCCGATTCAGCCCTTTGCGATCCGTCGCGCCTTCCGCATCTTGCCGGTCTTCGGGCTGGCGACCTTCGCGGGCATCGCGCTGTTTGGCCTTTCCGCGCAAATTTCGCCGAGCCTGGCGTCCGCCCTGACGGGAACGACGGAAATACCGGCCGCTTGCGTCATCGCCAAGATCACCGCCGTCGCGTCGCTATGGCCGATCGCCTACCCCTGCGATTTTGCCGGCAACGCGCCGCTGCTGACCGTCATGGTCGAGATCGGCCTTTACGCCTTTTATGGCGCAATATTCGCCTTTGGCGGCGAGATCTGGGTGCTTTGCGCCTGCGCGGCCTCCGTCCTCGTCGGGCTTGTCGTCGCCGCGCTCAACATAAGGCATCCCTCGCTCTATAATTGGTGGCAGAACAGCAGTCTCCTCGCTTTCCTGCCCTATTGGTGGATCGGGGCCGCCGCGATCGTCCCTCGCTACAGGCTGGCCCTGTTGAAGCACTGGCCCGCCATGGCGGCGGCATGGCTCGCCTTGACCCTTATCGCCTATTTCCTCGACCCGACCGCGATGGCCTCCGAACTGCGCAAGCTGGTCCTGGCGGGGCTGATGGCCTGCATGATCGTCAAATTCGACGACATGGCGATGCCGGCCAATCCGTTATCTTTCGTCGGGAAAGCCGGATACAGCGTTTACGCCTTCCACGCGCCGTTGGCCGTGTATCTGCTTTTGATGGGCGCTTCCTGGTGGCAGGCGAGCGCCGGCGCAATTGTTTTTGGCGTCGGCGCATATTTTGCGTTCGAGCGCCCGCTGAACCTTGCGGGCCGCCATATCGCGCGCGCCGCCAAGCCTTCGCTCGCGCTGGAGGGCCATCGCATCGGCGCGGCGCCGGAGGCCGCGACGCCTCCGCCTTGAGTTTTCTTTGACGCCGGGACGGCGCTGGACGCAACGCCGTTTTACGCCGGATACGGCCGAACGCCCCAATAGCTCTGAAGGTCGGACGCGTAGCGCTCGTCGTCCCATTCCGGCTCGGCGCCTTCGGCGTAGCTTGGCGCGCCTTCGAGCTGCGCGCGCGTCAAATTGACGACATAGCCGCCAAGCCTTGAATTATAGGTCAGCAGCGGCCAGGGGATCGGGTGATAATCCTCGCCCAATCCAAGAAAGCCGCCGAACGACATCACGGCATAGGCGACCTGGCCCGATTTCTTGTCGATCATCACGTCGTGGATCTTGCCGATGTTCTCGGCGTCCTTGTTGTAAACCTCGGCGCCTATGACTTTGGCGCTGGCGATGAGGTTTGTCGTCTCCGTAACATTGTCCATAGCGGCTCTCCCTGAGAGGATTGAGCCTTGGCAACGCATCAAGGGCGCGGGCGTTCCCGGCGCGGATCTACACGCCCATCACGCGCGGCATATAGCCGACGAAACTGGCGATCTTCCAGCGCCCGCGCCGGCGCGCGCAAAAATAGAGCGTGCGCCAATCCAGCCGGTCCTTCCCGCCGTCGGCGCGCGCGAGGACGCCGTCGAACTTCTTGTGGACCAGCGCGCGCTCGCCGGCGATTTCGATGGCGGCAAGCTCGGTGGCGCGAAACAGCGCGGCGCGCAACGGTTCGGCATAGACGGTGGCGGCCGTCTCCTCCGCCTGGCGCAGCCATTCGTCGCGATAGACGCCAAGCGCCGGGAAAGCCAGCGTCCAGGCGTCCGGGTTCGGCGAGCCGTGGGCGTGCAGGCCGAAAAAGCCGTCGGCGATGAAATCGTCCTCGACCATCGCCCAGTCGCGGGCGAGGAAGGCGTCGATATCGCGCGCCGCCAGCATGTCCCAGATCGCGCCCCGGTCGGCGTCGTGCGGGAAAGGATTGATAGCGGCGCCCATGGTTTTCCTCTTAGGGTGTTGGGATCAGTCGACGCGGCCGCGCGCCGTCACCGGCGCGATCTCGACCACGCTCTCGCCGCGGATCAGCGCGACCGTGTCGTAGAGATTGGAGACCACGCAGGCGTGGTTGGGGACGATGCGCAGCCGCTCGCCGATCTCCGGCTTTCTGGCCGAGGCGGAAAGATCGAGCGTCCCGTGCTCCTCGCTGAGCGAGCGGATCGTCACATCGGGATAGCCGAGCACGAGGCCGAAACCGCTGAGGCCCAGCGTGTCGCTGGTCAGCGCCTTGGAGCCGGCGTCGACGATCGCGCGATCGGGCGTCGGGCGGCTGACCACGGTGGCGAGCACGGTCAGGGCGCAATCGTCGAGCGCGCCGACGCCTTTGGCGACCTGATAGCGGTCGAGATAGATGTAGGTGCCAGGGCGATGCTCGGTGGCGACGGCGACATCGCCGGCCTGCCAGAGATCGGGCGTGCCGCCGTTGGAGACGACCGCCGGCGCCAATCCTTCGCGCGTCAGCAATTCAACCGCCGCGGCGAGCCAGGCGGCGTTCGCCGCCACGGCCCCGGCGGCCGGATAAGTCATCAGCCCGGCGAAGGCGAGATTCGGCGCGGCGGCGATGGTCCTCGCCAGGGCCAGGGCTTCCTGCGGGTTCTGCACGCCGCAGCGCCCCATGCCGGTGTCGCATTCGACGAATACCGATAGCGGGCGCGGCGCGTTCGCGAAGGCGCCCGCGAGGCCGGCGACCGTCGTATCGCTGTCGGCGGCGACGGAAATCCGCACGCGGGCCGCCAGCGCCTTGAGACGGGCGAGCTTGCGCTCGCCAAGGATATTGTAGGGCAGGAAAATGTCCTCAAGGCCCGCGTCCGCCATCGTCTCGGCCTCGCCGAGCTTCTGGCAGGTGATGCCGACCGCGCCAAGCTCGATCTGCCGGCGCGCGAAGCGGGCGAGCTTATGCGTCTTGATATGCGGGCGCAGCTTGAGGCCATGCGCGTCGGCATAGGCCTGCGCCCGCTTCATATTGGCCTCCACCCGGTCGAGGTCGATCAGCACGCAGGGCGTATCGAGGGTTTCAAACGGCATGGATCAATCTCCCAGCGGCAGGAGCCCGGCGTCGCGCCTGCTTAGCCTCTCGCGACCGGCCTCCACAAGTTCGACTTCAGCGTCACCCCAGGTTCTCGCGTTTCCGGCTGGCGACGGGCGAGAAGACGGGGTAAGGCGGCGGGACGCCGCTCGTCCCGATCTCCTCTCGCAAAGACGATTCATGCGCATTTTCACGGCTTCCCTCGCCACCGAGACCAATACTTTCTCGCCCGTTCCAACCGACCGGGCGAGCTTCGAGACGGCGTTCTACGCCGGCCCCGGCGAGCATCCCGACACGCCGACTTTGTGCTCGGCGCCGATCGTCGTGCTGCGCCGGCGGGCGCGCGAAGAGGGATTCACGCTGGTCGAGGGAACCGCCACCTGGGCGGAGCCCGGCGGCTTGCTCCAGCGAAAAGCCTATGAGGATTTGCGCGACGAGATCCTCGGCCAGCTCAGCGCCGCCCTGCCGGTCGACGGCGTGGTGCTCGGCCTGCATGGCGCGATGGTGGCGCAAGGCTATGACGATTGCGAGGGCGACCTCCTGGAGCGCATACGCGCCATCGTCGGCCCGAACGGGCTGATCGCCTGCGAACTCGATCCGCACAGCCATCTCACGAAGAAGCGGGTCGCCAACGCCGACCTATTGGCCGCCTTCCTCGAATTCCCGCATACCGATTTTCTCGATCGCGCCGAACATGTGGTCGACCTTGCGCTGCGCACGCTGCGCGGCGAGATCCGGCCTGTCCTGTCGACCTTCGACTGCCGGATGATCGACGTCTTCCCGACCAGCCGCGAGCCGATGCGCGGCTTCGTCGACCGTATCCGCGCCATGCAGGGAGGCGACGGCGTGCTGTCGATCTCGCTGATCCATGGCTTCATGGCCGCCGACGTGCCGGAAATGGGGACGCAAATGCTGGTCGTCACCGACGGCGCCGCGGACAAGGGCGCGGCGCTCGCCCGCGCGCTCGGGCTGGAAGTCTTTTCGCTGCGCGGGCGCACCGCCATGCCGATGCTGGGCATCGAGGCCGGCCTCGATCGCGCCTTGGCGATCGCGGCGCGGAAGACCGGCAAGCCCGTCGTCGTCGCCGACGTCTGGGACAATCCGGGCGGCGGGGTGGCGGGCGACGGCACGCTGATCCTGCGGCGCATGATCGAGCGGGGCATCGACAATTTCGCGGTCGCGACGATCTGGGATCCGATCGCCGCCGCCTTCTGCCTGGCGGCTGGGGAAGGGGCGAAATTGCAACTGCGTTTTGGCGGCAAGGCGGGACCGGACGGCGGCGCGCCGATCGACGCCATGGTCGAGGTGGTGAAGGCGACGCCGCACGCCTGGCAAAGTTTTGGCGCGAGCCGCGTCCCGCTGGGCTCGGCGGCGCTGGTGCGTCTGCTAGGCGCGGACATCGAAGTGATCCTCAACACCAACCGCACGCAGACTTTCGAGCCCGACATCTTCTCCAATCTCGGCGTCGACCCGGCGGCCAAGGCGATTTTGCTCGTGAAATCGACGAACCATTTCTACGCCGGCTTTCAGCCGATCGCTGAGGAGATCCTCTATATCGACGCCGGCGCGCCCTACCCTTCCCATCCCCGCGAGACGAATTATCGCAAGCTCGCGCGTGAGATCTGGCCGCGCGTGGAGAATCCGCACGGGCTGTAAGCCGTGGCCGCTGCGCTTTCAGCCGGCGGGCGCCGCGCCGCCAGAATCCTCCAGCGCGATCATCGGCTCGCCCTCGACCACGACAAAGGCGTCGGGGACCGGCGTGTTGGCTTCGTTGCGAAAGGCGGCGGGGGCAAAGCCGCGCAGACTGTCGATCAGCGCGATGACCCTGGTGCGCGAGTCCCAGAAATCCATCGTCTGGTCCGCCGTCAGCGGGCCGGTCGGGTTGAAGCAGCCGATGCTCGAGAGATAAAGGTTCGGCGGATGGCCGGGATGGATGAGGATGCCTACCCTCTTGCCGGTTCCGTCCAGTTTCAGCGCGGGCATCGGCGGCGCGCCGGGCGTCTGCAGATCCTGCGAATAGCCGCTTGTTCGATAGCGACCAAATTGTGTCGAGAGCGGATAGCGGCCCTGCTCGATGCGCTTGTTGTTTTCGGCGTGAAGATTGTCGCCCGGGCCGACGCATTCGCACATATGCCCAGCAAGACTGGCGATCGCGCGGCCGTCGAGAAAGGCCTGGTAGGCGCCATAGGTGCGCTTGCGGCGCCCGCTCTGCTGAACGCCCAGCCGGCTGACAAGCAATTCCCAACCCTGTCCGGCGATCGCCATTCTATCCTCCGCTACCGGCCGTCGGTCGACCAATGCGGCGGGTCGGTCGGGTGCTTGACGACGCCGTAGGTCTTGCCGACCTTGCGCAGGTCCAGGTTGAAGCCGTTGCGCGGCGTGGAGGAAATCTTCGTCGAATCGCCGTTGCGGGAGGCGATCGTCAGCGCCTCCTTCCAGGCGATAGTCATGTCGATCGCCTGCCCCGTCACATGCCGGCTGGTGAGCGAAGGCAGGAAGGCGATGCCGTAGCCATTGACCATCGCGGTCGCCGCCTGGCGGGATGCGGCCAGATCGATGGAGCCGTCGGCCGACCGGTGGACCCATTCGATAGCAACGCCGGCTCTGGCGGGGACATTTTGCGGGTTGACCGTCTGCTTGCTGATCCGCCAGCAGGCGTTCATCAGATAGGCTCGCTCGATGGGGCGCCGGGTCGAACTGATCTCGACCGTCGCGCCGGCCGCGCGCATCGCCGCGATGAAGGCTTCGCAGCCGGGTCGAAAATCATCGGCGAGGGCCGCTGTCGAGCCGGCGTCGGGAAAGCGCGAAACCCATTCCACGCCGCTGAGCTGCTTATCGGGGGGAGCCATGGAAGTCCTCTGGGTCTGGAGGATTGGCGAGCGGCGCCGTCAGGACGCCCAATCGGCTTTTAGCTGAGCGGGCGTCCCGTCATAGGAATTGCAGTCGAGGTTGCCCTCGTCGTCGCCGGGCAGGCCCGGCACCTGGTTGGGCTGGAAGCCGGATTGGCGGTCGGTATATTGCCACAGCCAGAAGTTGGACCAGCTCTTTTGGACGGTCGGCTCGCCATATTGGGCAAGCCAAAGGCGATGCGACCCAAAGAACGGGTCAGCCACGGCGCCGAGGCCTTCCTTGATGACATTGCCGCTGTACAGCACGGGCTTTCTCCCGAGTTTTTGACCGACAAGCGTCAGAAACTCCCTGGCTTGATCGAGCGTCATCTGGTTGCCCGCCGTCTCCTCAAAATCGAGGGCGACGAGCGTTTGTTCGTCCGGCTTGGCGGCCGTTAGAAAATTGTCCACCTGATCGGCCACGTTCGCATGGGCGCCCCAATGATACGCGCCCCAAAGCAGGCCGGCCGCCGTCGCTGGGCCCCGCCGATCCGCATATTCCTTGTCGGTCCCCGTAGCGCCCGTTGTCGCCTTGTGAATGACGCCGACAATGCCGAAGTCGGCGGCTTTCTTGAAATCCTTGACGTGATCGCCCTGAAAGAGATCGACCACCTGCAATTTGATTAAAGCCATGACCGTTGCCCCCTGCCCGCGCCTTTGCCTCTTGGCGCCGAACACAGGCTCGCGGCGAGCGGATGAAAAACCTGCCGCTTGACGCTGTCAAATTGTCGAACCACGTCGCCAAGAAATTTTCGCTCGTTTGTGACGGCGCCTGTGACGGCGCCAGGCGCGGCGATGATGAGCGGGGCGGCGATGGCGCCCAGCATCTATTCATTGACGGTTCATCCGCGCCGGGGCAGACTTTGGCCGCTGGGGCGTCACGGAGGAAGTCATGTCACTGCGAAGCTTAGCGAGCCGCTCGATCGCCGCCGCGGTCGGCGCATCCATGCTCGCTCTCTCTCTAAGCCCGGCGTCGGCCTTCACGCTGGCCGGACCGTCCCTGCAACAGCCGGTCGTCTCCGCGCAGATCGATAAGGTCTGGTGGCGACATCGGGGTTGGGGATGGGGTCCCGGAGCGATCATCGGCGGCCTGGCCGCCGGCGCGCTGGTTGGCGGCTATTACGGCGGTTATTACGGGCCGGGCTATTACGGCTACGGACCCGGCTATTACGATCCGTGCTGGCGCCGCGTCGGCGGCCCCTGGGGCGGGTGGCATTGGGCGCGCGTTTGCTGAGATAGACGCGACATAGGCGCCGCTGCGAAAACAACAGCCGCCGGCGATTTAGCCGGCGGGTGAATTGCTTGGCCGCTGTCCTTGCGGGAAATCGCCTGGGCGATTTCGCAGAGCCGGCGCGGGATGCGAACCTTTTTCCCTTTCGCACGTTAGCCCGGGCTGACGGTTCCGGGCCCGTGGAGGCGTTCTCAACGATAGCCGGCCGCGTCGAGCCGGAGATTGGACATGGCGCAAACGGATTTGGAGACCGGGACGGACTCGGCCCTCGAACCGTTGCTGGAGGCATCCGCGCCCGCCGAACCTGTGGCGGAAATGCCCCTGCCCGACGACCCCAAGACCATTTTCCTTGGCGGATTGTTCGCTCTCGCGCTACTGGCGAGCGCCTATGTGGCGGGCGAGATCGTGCTGCCGCTGGTTTTCGCGTTTACGCTGAAGCTCCTGCTGCAGCCCTTGCAGCGCCTCCTGGAGGGCCTGCACATTCCGCGGATGCTTGCCGCGCTGTTGCTGATCCTGCTCTTGTTGGGGACGATCGTCGCCATAGGCACGGCGATTTCGGGTCCCGCCGGCCATTGGGCGGCCAAGATTCCTGAAGGCGTTCCCCGCCTCGAGGAGCGGTTGAGTTTCGTGCGGGCGCCCATCAACACGCTGCAGCAGTTTTTGCAACAAATCGACAATGCCGGGACGAGCGGCGCTCACCCGGATGCGGTGAGCCCCTTGGCGGGCTCGGCTCTGATAACGACGCTGTTCGCGGGCACGCGCAGTTTCGCCAGCGGCCTGTTCACGACAGTGTTGTTTCTATATTTCCTGCTTATGTCGGGCGACACTTTCCTGCGGCGGATCGTCGAGATATTGCCGCGCTTCAGCAGCAAGCGGCAGGCCGTCGACATTTCGCAGCAGATCGAAAGCGACATCTCCGCCTATCTCGTCACGATCACCATCATGAACGGATTGGTCGGCGTCGCCACCGCTTTGGTGATGTGGTTCACGGGGGTTGGCGATCCCGTCCTCTGGGGAACGATCGCCTTTCTGCTGAACTACGCGCCGATCCTCGGGCCTTCCTTCGGCGTGCTGATTTTTCTGCTGGCCGGCCTGCTGACGATCGACAATCTTTGGCAGGCGTTGCTGCCCGCCGCGCTTTATCTGGCCATCCATATCGTCGAGGGCGAGACGGTGACGCCGATGCTGCTGGCGAGGCGCTTCACCCTCAATCCCGTCCTCGTCATCCTGTCGCTGGTTTTCTGGTTCTGGATGTGGGGCATTCCGGGCGCGATCCTCTCGGTGCCGATGCTGGCGATCGCCAAGATCGTCTGCGACCGGGTTCGACCCTTCGCCGCGCTTGGCCATTTTCTCGAGGGATGAGAGCCGATTGGCCGGCCGGCGCCGGCGGCTCGACGGCCGGGCGCGCCCGGCCCTCAAAGCATGCGGGAGACCAGGACGCAGGCCACGAGGCCGGCGAGCGCGCCCACGACGAACAGCAGGCGAATGGTCATCGCCCATTGGCGGGCGTCTTCGATTTTGTTTTGCGGCGTTTTCATCGGCGCCAGATAGCACAATATCGGGCGCGCGCCATGGCCGCTCATTTCAAATTGGTCGACACTTCGGTGAACACGCCGCTCAGCTTAGTGCCGACCGCGGCCACGCTGGTGACGATCGCCAGGGCGATCAGCATGGCGAGAAACGCATATTCAATGGCCGTCGCGCCCGATGGGTCGGCCAAAAAAGCCTTGATTCGACCGGTCATGCTCTGTTCCATTTCCCGGACGTCCGCCGGACGCCTGTCATCGGGCGGTCGAAACGTAAAACAGAAATCTTGTCGCCAGCTTAAACGTCAATGCGCTTTTACGATGAGGCCGTTAACCCCCGCTCCGCCTTGAGCGGGCGACCGTCGAACGCCGCGGGCGGCGGCTTCGGCTCAGAATCGGAACAGCGGCTCGCCTTCGTCATATTGGGGCGAGGGCGCCTGCCCGTAGCGGTATTCGTGGTCCATCAGATCGGTATGGGTCGCGGCGATCGTATCGCTGTAATAATGGTTTTCCGTTCCTCCGTTGACGGAGGTGCTCGTCTGCAGCTCGACGCCCGGCGCGAGCGGCCGCTCGATGAGCCGGCGCGGCGCAAGCGCGTGGATCTTCTTGTGGGCGGGCTGGTGCAGGGCCTGCGCGTTCGCATTCGCGCTCAGGGCGAGCCCGGCGACCAGCGCCAGCGCCGTCAACGGGCCAAAGATCGCGCCTTTAGGGAATGCGGACATATAAAAGTCTCCTGTCGGCGCGGCGGGACGCGCCTGGCTCATTTACGGCAGAGTCATGGGATCGTTCGGCTCTGAGTGCGAACCCTATCATGAATCGGCGTCCGACGGGAAACGGAAACGCCTCAAAAAAGCGTGTCAGGGATATCCAGGACCCCGTCGAAAGGACGCGGACGCCCTGGCGGCCCAATTCAAGGCCGATCAGCTCTCGGCGAAGGCCTTCTCGATGACGTAATGTCCGGGCGCGCCGTGGTTTCCCTCGACGAGGCCGTTGTCCTGCAGGATGGCCCGCAGATCGGCCAGCATGGCCGGGCTGCCGCACAGCATGAAGCGGTCGGCGTCCGCATCGATCGGGGGAAGGCCGACGTCCCGGAAAAGCTGGCCCGTCGTCATGAGGAGCGAGATGCGGCCGTTATGGCGAAACGGCTCCCGGGTGACGGTGGGGTAATAGGTCAGCTTTTCCCGGACGCTGGCGCCGACGAGTTCGTCGTTGGGCGCGACATTGGCGATCCAGTCGCCATAGGCGAGCTCGGCGGCCCAGCGGCAGCCATGGACGACGACGACGTGTTCGAAGCGCTCGTAAGTCTCGGGGTCCTTGATGAGGCTGAGGAATGGCGCAAGGCCGGTGCCCGTGCCCAGGAGATAGAGGTTCTTGCCGGCGCTCAGATTGTCGAGCACCAGCGTGCCCGTCGCCTTGCGGCTGACAAGGATCGGATCGCCCTCTCGAAGATGCTGCAGCCGCGAGGTCAGCGGGCCGTCGGCGACCTTGATGCTGAAGAATTCGAGGCGTTCCTCGTAATTGGCGCTGACCAGACTGTAGGCGCGCACCAGTGGACGCCCCTCAACCTCGACGCCCATCATCGTGAACTGGCCGTTCTGGAAACGAAAGGCCGGATGGCGCGTCGTCGTGAAGCTGAACAGCCGGTCGGTCCAGTGATGCACGCTCAGAACGGTTTCGTGGTTGAAATTGCTCATCGCTCGCCCTCAGATCCGGCCCGCCGGCGCCGGTCGCGCAGATTGTCTATCAACTCGATAGTATTTCATCTAGCTCTCGCCGCGCGCCACGCCAATATTCTTGCGCCGGGCCGCTTGCGCCGGTTTTATCATTTGCATACAAATGAATTAATCCGCTCGTCAACCCTCTTGCGACGAGCGGGCGTTATGGCAAATCGCCGCGCAAGATAAGGAGCATCCATGGCCCATGACGAACCCGCCGCCTCCGGCGCGCCGGCCAAGCTGGTCATCCGCAACATCGGGCTGATGCTGAGCGGCGATATCGGGAGGCCGATCCTCGAGGCCGATGCGATCGTGGCGATCGGCGGGCGCATCGCGGCGATCGGCCGCGCCAAGGATCTCGATATGGAGGGCGCGGCGACTTCGATCGACGCCAATGGCGTCACGCTCGCGCCCGGCCTCATCGACAGCCACGTCCATCCCGTCGCCGGAGACTGGACGCCGCGCCAGAACCAGACCGGCTGGATCGATTCTTCCCTGCACGGCGGCGTGACCACCATGGTTTCGGCCGGCGAGGTCCATACGCCCGGCCGGCCGCGCGACATCGTCGGCCTCAAGGCGATGGCGATCTATGCGCAGCGGGCGTTTTCCTCGTTCCGCGCGAGCGGCGTCAAGGTCCATGCCGGCGCCCCCGTCATCGAGCCCGGCATGCAGGAGCAGGACTTCAAGGAATTGGCCGAGGCCGGCGTGCGCTATCTCGGCGAAGTCGGGCTCGGCGGCGTCAAGGATGGCGCGACCGCGCGGACCATGGTCGCCTGGGCGCGCAAATATGGCATCAACAGCACCATCCATACCGGCGGCCCCTCCATCCCCGGCTCCGGCCTCATCGACAAGGATGTCGTATTGGAAGCCGACACCGACGTGATCGGCCATATCAACGGCGGCCACACCGCTTTGCCCGACGATCAGATCGTCTGCCTCTGCGAGGGCTGCAAGCGCGGCCTCGAACTCGTCCATAACGGCAACGAGCGCGCCGCCCTGCTGACGCTGCGCACGGCGCGCGAGCTTGGCGAGCTTAGCCGGGTGATCCTGGGGACCGACGGCCCGGCGGGCTCGGGCGTGCAGCCGCTCGGCATCATCCGCATGGTCTCGATGCTGTCTTCGCTCGGCAATGTCCCGGCGGAAATCGCCTTCTGCTTCGCCACCGGCAATACAGCCAGGATGCGCGCGCTCGATTGCGGGCTCGTCGAAGTCGGGCGCAGCGCCGATTTCGTTTTCATGGACCGCGCGCAGCATTCGGCCGGCAAGACGCTGCTGGAAAGCGTCCAACTCGGCGACCTCCCGGGGATCGGCATGACGGTGATCGACGGAATCGTGCGCTCGCAGCGAAGCCGCAACACGCCGCCGGCCGAGCGGATTCCGAGCGTCGCCGCCGGCTGAACCGTCGGCCTCCGGCGGCCGCGCAAGACCCCGGCCCCGAGCCGTAACCTAATATATACCTTATCCATTACCGCGGCATATACTATAGCCTGCCACAAGAATTAATGCGTTTCAGTATAATTTGAGTATTTGATTTAGATCGACTGCAAATTGCGGTCGGCATCTTGGCCCCCGTCACGGAATGGGGACCCTTTTATGAACGCCGGATCGATCAAAGCCCTTGTCTTGGGCCTTCTCACGATCGCCGCGCTCGCCGGCGCGGCGGGCGCGCAAGCCGGCCAGCTTCGCGCCAGCTACGCCGCCATCGGATCGGAGACCAGCGTGCCTTACGGCTGGGTCGATTTCTGCAGCCGCCGTCCCGAAGAATGCAACGTCGAGCGCCTCCCCGCCGTCGACGCGCGCCTGACCATCCGCACCTTAAGCGTGCTCGACCGGATCAACCGCCAGGTCAACGCCGCCATCCAGCCGATCAGCAATTTCGACCATTGGGGCACGATGCTCGACCATTGGGATTACCCGGTCGACGGCAAGGGCGATTGCAAGATCTATGCGCTGTACAAGCGCAAATTATTGCGCGAAGAGGGATTTCCCCGTCAGGCTCTGCTGATGACGATCGTGCGCGATCTCGAAGGCGAGGGACATGCGATCCTCACGGTCAAGACCGACCGCGGCGAATTCGTTCTCGACAATCTCTCGGACGAAATCCGCCCGTGGAACGCGACCGGCTATCGCTTCGTCAAGCGCCAGTCGCAGGAGGATCCGAACCTGTGGCTGGCGATCGGCGATCCCGGCGCGTCAGCCGGCTCCTGATCGGCCGCTCGCCCCAAGCCGCTCGGCGGCCTCATCAAGGGCCAGGACGAATTGATCGATATCGGCCGCGGTCGTGCGATGATTGACGATCGCGGCGCGAATGACCGGACGGCCCGACAGACTCGTCGTCGATGGAGCCGCCAGGCCGCGTTCCTGCAGATCGACGACGATCGCCTCGTTGGCCTCGTCGCGCCAGCCGGCCTTTAACGCAAAGCAAACGATATTGAGCGAAACGGGCGCGCGCAGTTCGAAAGTCGCGGACCCGTTAAGGCGTTCTGCGAGATAGCGGGCGTTCTCGCATGTCGCCTCGATGGCGCGGCCGATCTTGTCGGCGCCGTGCACCTGGAAGGTGAACCAGGTTTTCAGCGCGCGAAATCCGCGCGACAGATCGGGACCGAGATCGCTGGGCCAGACGTCGCCGGCGGCCAGGCCCCCCGAGGCGCGCCGGAGATAGGCGGCGGCGGCGGCGAAGGTTCCGCGATGCATCTTGCCGTCGCGCACCAGCAGGAAGCCGGCGTCATAGGGAACATGCGCCCATTTATGGAAATCGAAGGCGATCGAATCGGCGCGCTCCAGGCCGACCAGCCGCGGCTTCAGGATGTCGCTAAGCGCCGCCAGCGCGCCGAACGCCCCGTCGACATGCAGCCAGAGACGATATTCCTTGGCGATCCGCGCCAGGCCTTGCAGGGGATCGATTGCGCCGGTGTCGACGGTGCCGGCCGTGCCGATGATGAGAAAAGGCGACAGGCCGGCGGCAAGGTCGCGCTCGATCGCCGCCTTCAGCAACTCGACGCGCATCGCCCCTTCGCCATCGCCGGGGATCGATCGCAGATGCGCCGAACCGATCCCGGCAAGCTCCATCGCCTGGGCGACGCAGCCGTGCGCATGCGCGGAGGCATAGGCGGCAAGCTGTCTGCCCGACGCGAAAAAGCCGGCGCCGCGGATCTCATGCCCCATCGCCGCGTCGCGCGCGACCAGCAGGCCGAGAAAATTGGCGGCCGACGAACCCGTCACGAACAGGCCGGTCGCGCCGTCGGGGAATCCGAACAGCTCGGCGGCCCAGCGCGCGATCTGCCGCTCCACTTCGATGCCGATATGATCGCGCCCGCCGCAATTGGCGTTGAGCCCGGCGGCGAGCATTTCGGCGACCATGCCGACCGGCGTTCCCGCCCCATGCACCCAGCCCATGAACAAAGGATGCGTGTTGCCGACGCCGTAGGGCTTGATGTTCGTTTCAAAATCTTCGAGCACTTCGGCAAATTCGCGGGGGCGGCGCGGCAGCGGCGATTGAAAATGCTGGCGCACTTCGGCCGGGGCCTTGCGCCAGACCGGCCCCTCGCGCGCGCGCTCGAGAAAATCGATCATCCGATCCAATGCCGCATGGCTGGCGGCGCGAAACGCCGGCCAGTCCCGCGGATCGAGATCGTCGCTCATGCCCGGCGCCGGTCCTTCCTGGCGGCGGGCGGCGCGGCGCGGCGGGCGGCGGAAGCCGCTTCCATCAGCCATCGCCACTTGTCGAAAAGCGCGTCGAGATCGCGGCCCCATTGCGCGAAAGCCATCCCGAGACTGGCGCCCCCGATAAGGCGCTCGGCGATTTCGCTGACGATCGGGGCGCTCGCGCAGACCCGCAACGCCGTCCGCGGCCCGACCGCCACGGGTTGTCCGAGATGAAAAACCTGCGCAAGAGCCTGATCGCCGGGCGCTGAAGTCGCGCAAGGCAAGCGCAGGCGCGCATGGATCGCCGCGGTCTCGGCCGCGCTGAACGGCGCGCCGTCCGGATGCGTCATCACATACGGCAGGATGCTTTGCAGCGTTTTGACGGACGAAGGCGGGTCGGCCGCAATCTCCTGGAGAGGCGCGAGGCGATCGGCTCTCCTGCGGATTTCGTTTTCGAAATAAACGAGAATTCCCGAGCGAAGATCGTCCGGCAAAGCAAAAAACCGCTCCATTTCGCTGAGCGCGGCGATCCAGCGAAGGCCGAGGCCGAGATTGGCCTGGCTGGTCCAGCCCAGGCGAGCCTTGGCGCGCAGGCCGGGCGGCCAGTCGAGCTGCGAACTGTAATCGGCGAGCCCTTCCGGCAGCGCCAGACGCCAGATCCGCGCCAGGATTGGCGCCGGCAGAAGCAGCGCGCCGCAGAACGGCGGGCCGCCGAAAAATTTCGAGCCGGTGACGGCGACCAGGAAGCCGCGCGCGAGGAATTCCCGCACCCGTTCCCTGGAGCAGCGCAATTGGCAGCAATCGGCGACGACCAGGACCTTTTGCGGCGCCTCGGCCAGGATCTGCGACGCGGCGGCGGCGGTGAGGCCGGAGCGGCCGGTCTTGGATGTCTGGAGAAGATGCAGCAGGACGCTGCGCCCCGCCTCGATCGCCGCATGGGTTCGCCGCCGCGCCTCCGCGTCGACTTCGGCGGGCGGGCGCAAATCGCCGTCGGCATCGCGGATCTCGACGCCCGCCGCCGCAATGTCGGCATGCGCCCAGCCGCTAAGGGCGCCTCCCGCGCCATGGCTTTGCCCAAACGGCGTGGAATCAAGAAAATGCGCGCCGCCCGCCGCGCGCAAGACGCCGCTTCCGGTTTCGGTTGGCGCCAGGACGATATTGGTGAGCGGACCGCCAAGCACGCTTCGGGCGATGGCGACGCTGAGCAGCTCCGCTTCGGTCCCCGACCCCGTGAGGACCACGTCGGCCCCCTCGATCCCGAAGAGATCGAGAAGACGCGCCCGGACGCCGTCGAACCAGGCCTCGAGCCCCGGGCGATCGCCGTTGGCCTCCGCGCACAGGGCGGTCCAGGCCGTCTCAACGGCGCCATAGGCGCGCGGCGTGATCGCCGAGGCCGTCGACGAAGAAAGGAAAATCTCGTCAGGACATGGCGTCGCCATCGTCCCATAGCGATTGCGCCGGGTGACGGGATCGGGAAGAATCCGCTCGTCGCCGCCGGCCGTCAGCAGGAGATCGACGCCCGGCGCAACCTTCGGCGGTTCGACTCGAAGGCGCATCGCCCCGCGGACGTTCAATGGCGAATTTCCCGGCGAAATCTGCATGGCGCGATCCCGAGAGCGAGGACAGGGTGCGCGGCGATCCGGACGATCGGCGCGGCTCGACGCCTAAAATAGGGCGCCCGACTTACGTGAGGCTGTCGCGGCGGGTCGCCGGCAAGGTGCGCGGCGCGATATCGGCAGGCCCGCGCCCTACGCCAGCCGCCGCAGCAGCGCGACGAAGCTGGCTCGCTCGGCCTCGCTCAGCGGCTCCAGGGTCGCCGCGGTGATGCGCTCGGCCATCGGCTTGCCGCGCGCGAATATCGCCTCCCCTTGCGCCGTCAAGGCCACGAGCAGGCGCCGGCCGTCGGCGGGGTCGGCGGTCGTGGCGGTGACGCCGCGCTTGGTCAGGCGGTCGATCACGCCCTTGATCGTCGCCGCGTCCATCGCCGTCTGGCGGCCCAGCAGGTTCTGCGAGCACGGCCCGCATTCATGCAATTTGGCGAGCGTCGCCCATTGCGTCGGCGTCAGCTCCTCGATCATCAGCGCGGCGAAAATATTGGTGTGGCGCTGCTGCGCCTGGCGCAACAGGAAGCCGACCTGATCGTCGAGCACATAATCGGCTTCGGCGGCGGGCTGGCGCTTGCGAATGGCGGTCATCGCAAGCCGTCCTCGCCCTTGATCTCGCTATGTTTCAATCCGCCGACGCGCGGATGCGGGCGCCCGGAATCGGTTATCGCCACGGCGACGACAATCTCGTCGGCGCGCGGCGCGTCGGCGATGCGCACTTCCATGCCGTCGAAATGGCTGCGCACGAAGGCGGCGTCCTTATGGCCGAGCGGCACGTCGAGCGCGACGCCGGGGCCGCCGCGCTTCTTCGAGGAGGGGATCAGCGCGGCGCCCTTGCCGAGCGCCTTGCGCACCGGCGCGCCGAGCTTTGGATGCAGGATCGCCGCGGCATGTTCGAGTTCGCCGTTCTCGCCGACCGCCGCCGCCTTGCCGTAGCTCTGCGCCTGCGACCCGACGATGCCGAGCGCCGCGACGGCGCGCTCGGCAAGCAGCGCGCCGAGCTCCTCGCCGATGTCGGTGAGGTCAGAGAGATCCTCGACATAGCGCCCCGCATAGGGATTTTCGATCACCGCGAGCGCGGCGGCGCGCCGCGTCGGCGGCGCGACGGCGCGCCCCATTTCGCTATGCGTCTCCTCGACGAAAGTGACGATCTTGCGGATCCTGGCTTTCATCGCAAACCGTCCTGTCCCTTGATCTCGGAGGCCTGCAAGCCGCCGGCGCGATTATGGACGCGCGGGCCCGTCGTCATCGCCAGGATCAGCACGATCTCGTCCGCGCGGGGACCATCAACAACGCCGATCTCGATACTGTCGAAATGCGAGCGCACGTAGGAAGCGTCGATATGGGTGATCGGCACGTCGAGCCGCGCGCCGACGCCGGCGACCTTTTTCGCCGAGGGCACGATCGCCTTGGCGCCGCCGAGCGCCTCGCGCATGCCATAGCCGCCCGGCGCATGCCAGAGCGCGCCATGCTCGATCTCGCCGCCCGAGCCGACGATCGCCCCCTTGCCATAGCCTTGAATCGCTTTTGCGTCGCCGCCGAGCGCGGCGATCAGCGCCCGCGCCATTTCGAGGCCGAGCGGCTTCAGATCGTCGGAAAAGCCGAGTATGTCCTCGACATAGCGCCCGGCGAACGGGTTGTTGATCACCGAGAGGATCGCCGCGCGGCGATAAGGCGCGTCGGCCCTGGGGCCGCCCTCGTGAAAAATGTCCTCGACGGTGACGATGCGTTTGCGGATTTCAATGGCAGGCATGGAGGTTCCTCATGGGAGCGCGGGCGTCGCCGCCATTGGGAGCGCGGGCGTCCCGCCCGCCATCAACGGACAGAACAGGCGCCCGGGACGGCCGCGCTCCCAGGGACGGCGCGCCGCAGATTCTCGTCTCGCCCTGAAGATGCAACGCCGCGGCGCCGATATAGCCGGCCCGCCGCATTCGCTCGGCTTCGCGCCAGCCGCGCGCCAACGCCGCGTCGATTTCGCCTGGGCTTAGCGGGCCGACGTGGCGCGTGACGAGCCGCTCGCCAAGATCGCTTTGCGGATCCAAATCGCTCGCCGGCGCGCGGCGGATCGCCCGATGGCCGGGCAGATCGACCGCATTGGCGATCAGCGTCGCGGCGGCGTCGGCCTGCGCCGCGCTGGCGGCGAGCACGGTGACGGCGTCGGCGATGCCGAGCGAGAACGAGCGGCCATGCCGGCCCGACGTCGCGACGCCGCGCACGGGGCCGTCCGCATCGATCTCCGCGCGCCCGAAGGCGCCGGGGCGATCGGGCCGGTCGATCATTGCGATGCGAAAGCTCATCCCCGGCGTCAGATGCAGCGCGATGTCGCCGCCATTGTTGACATAGGCGCGGTCCAGCCGGGCGTCATTCGTCATCGCGCCCAAAATCTCCTGCGCGACGGCGCCGGCCACCGCCGCCATCGGCGTGATGAACGCGCGGCGCGAAAACGGCGCCACGGCGTCATACATGCGCCGCGCGACCGGCCCGCTCGGGCGCGACGAACCGGGCGAGGCCGGGGAGCGCAGCAACGCCAGTTCGGCGCAAAGCTCGTCGAGAACGCCATGAAATCGCTCGCGCGCGCCCTCATAGGCGCGCTCGACCTCGCCGCGCTCGCCGAACGCCTCGATGATGAGGTCGATCGGGCCGTCCTGCAAATGCAGGCGCCCGTCGCTGAAGCGCCGATGCCGCGGCGGCTCTCTCACGGGCTGAGCTCCTTGCTCTGCCGCTTGCGGCGCTCCTCGAGGATTTCCTCGACCGGGCGGATCTGATCGACATGGCCGCCGAGCGCCGCATAATCATCGCGCCGCATGGTGAATTCGATCGGCGCGACCAGCGCCGGCGTCGGGACATAACCGAAGGCGTTGTCGGGCAGCAGCGTCACGTCGACCATGAAGGTGATGCCGCCGCCCGGCCAGACGACGACCGGCGCGCCGCCCGCCGTCACGATGGTCAGCGCCTGGCGCACGGAGCGCGTCAGCCGCACCGGATTTTCGGTGACGCCGGCGCGCAGCGAGCCGCCCGCCCCGGCCATGAACAAAACCGAGCAAAGCGCCGGCTCGCAATTCTCGCGGATGCGCTCGACGGATTCGCGAAGGCTTTCGGGCAGCGGCGCCTCGACCGGCCGCAGCGCGTCGTCGAGTTCGTAAAAGGCGTGCTGCTCGCCGGTCGTCGAGACCATCAGCATGGTGAGGCCCGGCCAGGCCTCTTTCGGGTTGAAGGGGCCGAGAATATCGAGCGGATCGGCGATATCGGCGCCGCCCCAGCCGGACCCGGGTTCGGCGACATGGAAATAGCGCCCCGGCGTCGAGCGCCGGCCCTTGATCTTGACGCCGGTGTCGCGCGCGCCCAGCACCTTGCCGGCCTGGTGCTCGGAAAGCACGCCGGTGATGTGATCGTCGACGACCACGACTTCATCGACTTTGCCGTACCATTGCTTGGCGAACATGCCGATCGTCGCCGAGCCGCAGCCGACCCGCATGCGCTCTTCCATCTCACCGTTGACGATGGGCGGCTTGCCCGCCTGCACAATCACGGTGACGCCGCCGTCGACCGTCAGCTCGACGGCCTTGCCGTTGCACAAGTCCAGCAGCGTTTCACAGGTGACGCGGCCTTCCTTCTTGCCGCCGTGGGTGAGATGATTGACACCGCCGAGCGACAGCATCTGCGAGCCATATTCGCCCGTCGTGACATGGCCGACCGGCTCGCCCTGCGCGCGCACCGTGCTGCATTCGGCGCCAAGATGGCGGTCGGTGTCGATCTTCACCTTGACGCCGCAATAGCTGTAGATGCCTTCGGTCACCACCGTCACCATATCGACGCCATCGATTTGGCTGGAGACGATGAAGGGCGCCGGCTTGTAATCGGGATAGGTGGTGCCCGCGCCGATCGCGGTGATCAGCGGGCTCGGCCCGTTGACAATATCGCCGTTCCATTCGCGCGGCCGGTCGAAGAACGGCACGACCTTGCCGCCTTCGCTCAACGTGCGCTCCAGCAGCACATGCGGATCGACGCGCACGAGTTCGCCGCCTTGATTGGCGTAGCGGTCGCAGGCGCCCGCCATGCCGGGCTTGATGAAACACATCACCGGGCAGGCGTCGCAGCGGATCTTGTCGTCGGCCTCAAGCATCGCCGCCTCCCTTCCCGCCGCGCGCGATCGCCTCGCGCAGGCGATCGGGCGTTGCGGGAATGCGCGACAGGCGCGCGCCGGTGGCGTGACGGATCGCGTTGAGAATGGCCGGCGCGGTGGGGATCAAAGCCTGCTCGCCAATGCCTTTGGCGCCGAACGGGCCGATCGAAGAGGCTTCCTCGATGAGGATGGATTCGACCGGCGGCATGTCGCCGATGGTCGGGATGAGGTAATCATGCAGGTTCTCGCCGCGCCCGGGAAAGAATTCCTCCATCAGCGCCATGCCGAGCCCCTGCGCCGCGCCGCCCTCGATCTGGCCCTCGACCAAGGTCGGATTGATCGCCCGCCCGACGTCATGCGCGCAGACGAGGCTGAGCACCTTGACGCGGCCAAGCTCGATGTCGACCTCCACCTCGGCCAGATGCGCGCCATAGCCGAACAAAGCGTAAGGATCGCCCTGCCCGTCGGCGTCGAGCAGCGTGGTCGGCGGATCGAACGTCTCTTGCACTTCGAGGACGAGGCCGGCCGCATTGACCGGCAGCCTCGTCAGGTCGACGCGGCGGCGATGGATCCCGTCGTCAATGCCGACGGCGCCGTCCTCAAAAGCCAGACGCGCATCCTCTCCCGCATTGGCGAGGCGCAGGATCGCGCGGCGCATCGCCTGGCCGGCCAGCAGCGCAGCCTTGCCCGAGACGAAGGTCTGGCGCGAGGCGGAGGTCTTGCCGGCGTCGGGCGAAAGGTCGGTGTCGGCGCCGATGAAATCGAAGGCGGCGATCGGCGCGCCCAAAGCGTCGGCGCAGATCTGCGGCACGACGGTGCTCGACCCCTGCCCGATGTCGACGGCGCCCTGGTGCAGCAGAAGACGCCCGTCGGCTTTGAGGCCGAGGCGGATGGTCGAGGGATTCGACATCGACGTATTGCCGCAGCCGTACCACATGCCAGCGATTCCGACGCCGCGCCGTAGCGCGCCGCGCGCCGCGGCGTTGAACTCGGAGGTTTGCGCCCGCCCGCGCGCCCAGGGAGCGCGCAAGGCCGCCAGGCAGGCCTTGATGCCGACGCCGTCGGCAAAGACCTGCCCGGTCACGGTCGGATCGCCCGCCTCCAGCGCGTTGAGGATGCGGAATTCCAGCGGATCGAGGCCAAGCTTGTCGGCCAGTTCGTCGAACAATTGCTCCTGCGCGACGGCGCTTTGCGGCACGCCAAAGCCGCGGAACGCGCCGGCGGGAACGAGATGGGTGTGGATCGCCCGCGTCGTCGCGCGATAATGGGCGAAGCGATAAGGCCCGGAGGCGTGGACCGGCACGCGATTGGCCACCGTCGGGCCCCAGGACGCATAGGCGCCGGTGTTGAAATCGCCGGCAAAATCCATCGCGCGGAGGCGCCCGTCGCGCATCGCGCCGATCTTGATCGTGATGCGGCTCGGATGGCGCTTGGTCGTCGTCATGATCGATTCCTGGCGGGAATAGGTCATGCGCACGGGACGACGCAAAGCCCAAGCCGCCAGGGCGATGAACGGCTGCACGGAAAGGTCGAGCTTCGAGCCGAATCCCCCGCCCACCGCCGTCGGGATGATGCGCACCTCGGTCGGCGCGATGCCGAGAATCCTGGCGATATCGTCGCGGTCCATATAGGGCGCCTGGGTGCAGGCCTGCACCTCGATGCGATCGCCGACGCGCCTCGCGAAGCCCGCTTCCGGCTCGATATAGGCGTGCTCGACAAAGCCGGTTTCGAAGACCCCCTCGACGGTGACTTCCGCGCCCGCCATGCCGGCCTCGACATCGCCGCGCGCGACGCGGCCGCGCGTCAGAATATTGGCGCCGCGATTGGCGTGGATGAGCGGCGCGCCTTCGGCGAGAGCCGCCTCCATCGTCGTCAGCGCGGGCAACGCTTCCCACTGTACTGGAAAATGCGACAGGTCGAGCTTCTGCATCGCCTCGGCCTCGCCGACGATGAGCGCCACCGCCTCGCCGCGAAAGCGCGCGACATGTTCGGCCAGGGCTGGCTGGTCGGCGAAGGGCCCGATCACGCCATAGCGGTTCTCGCCCGGCACGTCGCGCGCCACGAAAACGGCGACCAGGCCGGGATTGGCTTCGAGATAGGCGTCGGTATCGCCGATGGCGAAGCGCGCATGATCGTGGGGCGAGCGGATCGCCTTGGCGACGAGCGCCTCGGGCGGCCAGGCGTCGGCGCCGAAAATCTCGGCGCCCGAAAGTTTTTTCGCGCCGTCGAGCCTCGCCAGCCGCTTGCCGACCGCGCCGCCGGCCGGCGCCTCGACAACCGCCGGCGCGATAAAGCGATGGGCCGACATCACGGCCTCGATGATCTTGCGATAGCCGGTGCAGCGGCAAAGCACGCCGCCGAGCGCGTCCATCGTCTGCGTTTCGGACGGCGCGGCGATTTCCCGCAGCAGCGCCGTCGCGGCCAGCAGCATGGCCGGCGTGCAGACGCCGCATTGGGCCGCGCCGAGCGCGGCGAAGGCGCGCCGCAGCCGCGCAACGACCGGCTCCTCGTCGCTCAAGCCTTCGATCGTCTCGACGCGGCAGCCCTCGACCTGGCCGACGGCGGTAAGGCACGCGCAGACGGGCGCTCCGTCGATCAGCACCGTGCAGGCGCCGCAATCGCCGGCGTCGCAGCCGACCTTGACGCCCGTCAGGCCGCAATCTTCGCGCAAGGCCTGGCTCAGGCGCTGTTCGGGCGGGCCGGAGACCAGCGCCGCCGCGCCGTTGAGAACGAGCCTTACGCCGGACGAGCGATCGAGCATCAGGCCATGCCTCCCGCCTCGCCGCGCAAGCAGGCTTCCACCGCGCGGCGCAGCAGGATCAGCGCCGCCGCGCGCCGATAATCGGCCGAGGCCCTCGCGTCGTCGATCGGCGTGAGCGCGGCCAGATGTTCGAGGCGCAGCCGGGCGCTGAAATCCGCGTCGGCGGGTTGGCCGATGAGGCTCGCCTCGGCGGCGGGCAGGCGCTGCGCGACGGCCGAGCAGGCGCCAAGGGCGAGCCGCGCGTCGCGCACGCGCCCGTCCTCGCCGACGTCGAGGAGAACGGCGGCCATTGCGATCGATATGACGAGATAGCGCCGGGCGCCGAGTTTCAGGAAGGTCGAGCGCATGGTCGGCGCCGGCGCGGCGACGAGGACGGCGGTCAATATTTCGTCCGCTTCCAGCAGAGTGCGCCGATTGCCGGTGAGGAAACGCGAGAGCGGCATTCGGCGCAGGCCGCGCGTCGAGGCGAGCTCGACTTCGGCGTTGAGAATGAGCAAAGGCGGCGCGCCGTCGGCGGCGGGCGAAGCGTTGCATAAATTGCCGCCGATCGTGCCGCGGTTCTGGATCTGCACCGCGCCGATTTCGCGCGCCGCCGCGCGCAGAGTGTCGAAGGCGGGCGGCAGGTCTTCTCGAACGAGATCGGTCCAGGTCGTCGCCGCGCCGATGCGGATTTCGCCGCTCGTTCTGGTGACGCCCCTCAACTCCCGCAGGCGCGAAATGTCGACGATGCGCCCGGTCAGCGGGCGCTCGCCGGCGCCGGGAAAGACATCCGTGCCGCCGGCGAGCAGCCGCGCCGGCTCGGCCAGCAGCGTCAGCGTCTCGTTCAACTCGGAGGGACGAGCGTACAAAAAACGCTCCGCGAAAAGAATCTGGGCGCCGGAATATCGTTTGTATACAAATGATCGAACCGATCGGCCGTCTTGTCAAGGGGCGCGAGCGTTCCGAATATGGGGCGCCCATGTCAGGAACGGGCCAAGGCGCGATTTTTTTTACAAGGAGACGACGATGGGCCTGACGATCCCGGTCCTGCTCGGCTCGGTCCGAGCGGAGCGGCAAGGCATTAGGGCGGCGCGCTTCATGACGGCGCTGCTCACGCGGCGCGGCCACAGTCCGGTCCTCATCGATCCCATGGAAAAGCCGCTGCCCATGCTGGATCGCATGTATAAGGAATTTCCGCCGGGCGAGGCGCCGCCCGTGATGCGGGAATTGGCCGAGCTGTATCGGCGCGCCGACGGCTTCATCATCGTCACGGCCGAATATAATCAATCGGTTCCCCCTGCCCTCAAGAACCTGCTCGATCATTTTCTCGAGGAATATTACTGGCGCCCTTCGGCGATCGTCTCCTATTCGGCCAGCCGTTACGGCGGCGCGCGCGCGGCCGTAACGCTGAGGACGGTGCTGCCCGAAATGGGCATGTCGAGCGTGCCCTCGGTTCTGTCGATCCCCACCATCCACAATGCGTTGACCGAAGAGGGAAAAGCCAACGAGCCCTGGATCGACAAAGCGGCCGCGCGCCTCATGGACGAATTCGAATGGTATGCGGAAGCGCTCGCTGTGCAGCGGGCCGCCAAAGGCGTGCCCTATTAGCCGGCCCATTCGAATAAATTTTGGCGTCGCGTGTTTAGGTTTCGCGTCTCTGACGGAAGGCGACCGGGAATCGGGCGTGCGTTTGCTCGCCGTCCGTCCGGCCATGGAGAAAGCATCATGACGAGCAAGCCGGCGAAGCAACTTCTGTTGGCGGCGGGTCTGGCGGTCGCCTCCTTCTGCTGCAGCGGACCCGCTCAGGCGGCGGACGCCTTCACGCTGACCTCGACGACGTTCAAGGACGGCGCGCTGCTGCCGAAAAAGGCCGGCAACAACACGGCCGGCAACGCCAATTGCGTCGGCGAGAACCTGTCGCCGCAATTTAGCTGGTCCGGCGCGCCTGAGGGAACCAAGAGTTTCGCGCTGACCCTGGTCGATCCGGAAGGGCGCCGCGGTCTCGGCGTCTATCATTGGGTCGCCTATGGCATTCCCCCTGACGTGACGTCGCTCGCCGAGGGCGAGGCGAGCAAGCCGTCGGACAAATATGTCGGCGGCAAGAGCACGCAAGGGATCGCCACTTTTTCCGGCCCCTGCCCGCCGCCGGGCCCGCCGCATCATTACACATTCGTGATCATCGCCACCGATCTCGACCCGAAGGAATTGCCGCCCGGACTGACGCTGCCCGAGCTTTGGGAGAAATTGAACGGCCATGCCAAGGGCGCGGCGGGAATGGTCGGGCTGTTCGTCAATCCCTATCCCAATTGAGCCGACGCGCCTGCCCATCACGCGAATGTTTGTCGCGCGCCTGCCCAAAATAACTAGTCTGCCGCCAATTCAATCTGGAGATCCTTATGCGCTCTAATCTCGCCCTCGCCGCCGCGCTCGCGATGACTTTCGCGGCCGCGCCCACCCTCGCCCAAACCCCGCGCCCCGGCATCATGCGCGGCGCGATCGTCAGCATCGACGGCGCCAATCTCGTCGTGCAGACCAAGGCGGGCGAGACGGTCAATCTGCGCCTCAAGGAGGGACAGAACATCACCGCGGTCATTCCCGCCGCGCTCTCCGACATCAAGCAGGGCGTCTTCGTCGGCGCCGCCGCCATGCCGGCGGGCGACGGCACGCTGAAGGCGATGGAAGTGCATATTTTCCCCGAGGCGCAGCGCGGCAGCGGCGAAGGTTTCCGGCCGTTCGATCTGGCGCCGGGCAGTTCGATGACCAACGCCAATATTTCGGCGAAGATCGACACCGTCGACGGACCGAAACTGACCCTCACCTATAAGGGCGGCGAGCAGACAATCATCGTCGACAAGGCGACGCCGATCGTCACTTTCGCTGCTGGCGAGGCCGCCGATTTGAAAGCCGGCGCGTCGGTCGACATTTTCGGCGCCGTCAAAGGCGCCGACGGCGTCTATGAGGCCGCACGGATCGCGGTCGGCAGGAACGGCACGAAAGTGCCGATGTGAGGGGCGCGGAGCACCGCGTTCCCTCCCCCCTTGCGGGGGAGGGAGAAACAGCGCCGACGTCGCTGGCCCGCTTTAGCGCTCCACCTCCGCCGCGTCGAGCAGCCGCAACTGCGCCTTCTCGCGTCCGCCGTAGCGATTGATGGTCAGCGCGCCCGCCAGATGCACAGGCGAGCCGCGCAGGCGCTTCAGCGCCTCGCCGAGCCCATTGCCGACCGCGCGGAACGCGATCGCCTCGATCGTCTGATTGTCGCCCGCCGCCGCGCGCACGCGCAAATGATCGGCGCCGACGGGGACGACATCGACGAGGCGATGGCGCGGCAGCACGAAGACCGGCTCGGGATTGCCGGCGCCATAGGGGCCGGCGCGCTCGATCGAATGGACGAGCGCCGGGGTCGCCGCGCCCGCGGTGACGGCGCTGTCGATCTCAAGGCCGGCTTTGGCGCGGGCGTCGGCGACCGCCGCGACAAGCTGCTCTTCGAGGAAGGCGCGAAAATCGCCGAGGCGATCCCTGGCGAGCGTCACCCCCGCCGCCATCGCATGGCCGCCGCCCTTGACAAGAACCCCCGCCGCAACGCCGGCGCGCACGATACGGCCAAGATCGACGCCGGCGATCGAGCGGCCCGATCCCGTCGCCTCCAGGCCGTTCAAAGCCAAGGCGAAAGCCGGCCGGCCGAAGCGCTCTTTGAGGCGCGCCGCGATGAGCCCGACGATGCCGGGCCGCCATCCCTCGCCCGCCACCACCACGCAGGCGCCGCGCTCTTCGAGCCCGAGCGCCGCCAAGGCCTCGGCCTCGGCCGATTCCAAGGTTGCGATCTCGATCTGCTGGCGCGCGCGATTGAGGCGGTCGAGTTCGGCGGCGAGCGCGCGCGCCTCTAGATCGTCGCGCGTCATCAAGAGTTTGACGCCGAGCCCGGCATCGCCGATGCGCCCGCCCGCATTGATGCGCGGGCCGACGAGGAAGCCGAGGTGATAGGGGCGCGGCGGCCCGTCGGCGCCGGCGACATCGAGCAAGGCGGCAAGGCCGGGCCGCCGCCTGGCGCGCATCACGCTCAATCCCTTGACGACAAAGGCGCGGTTGAGGCCGACGAGCGGCACGACATCGGCGACGCTGCCCAGAGCGACAAGATCGAGCGCGGCGATGAGGTCGGGCGCCGCGCGTCCCTGCCAGAATCCGGCCGCGCGTAAGCTGCGATTGAGCGCGACAAGCGCCATATAGACGACGCCGGCCCCGCAGAGATAACCGAGGCCGGATAGATCGTCCTGCCGGTTGGGATCGACGAGCGCCAAAGCGTCGGGCAGCAATTCGGGCGCCTGATGATGGTCGAACACGACGACGTCGAGGCCGAGCTTCTTCGCCTCGCCGAACGGCTCATGGCTGACGATGCCACAATCGACGGTGACGACGAGAGTCGCGCCCTGCGCGGCGAAGGCGCGCATCGCCTCGGCGTTCGGGCCATAGCCCTCAACCACACGGTCCGGGATATGGACGATCGTCGCGCAGCCGCAATCCTCGAGGTATTGCGCGAGGAGGGCGGCGCTGGTCGCGCCGTCGACGTCGTAATCGCCGAAGATGGCGACTTTCTCGCCGCGCTGCACGGCATAGGCGAGGCGGGCGACCGCCGGCTCCATGTCGCGCATCGTGAAGGGATCGGGCATCAGGTCGCGCAGGGTCGGATCGAGATAGCGCTCGACCTCTTCGAGCCTGACGCCGCGCCCCGCCAGCACCCGCGCCATCAGGTCCGACTGGCCGCTGACCTGCGCGATGGCCAGCGCCAGCGCCTCCCCGGCCCCGTTGAGCCGCGCCCGCCAGGGCCGGCCAAGGACGGAGCGCTCGACATCGAGGGAGAAATCGGCGGCCATCAGCGCGGCGCCCCTTCTCCCCTTGCGGGAGAAGGGAAGCGGGCGCACTTCCAATTGCCGTCAAATTCCTCGGGGATCATTGTTCGGCCCTTAGCACGAGTCGCCTTGCGAAAGCTAAGCCCGCCTCTCCGCCTCGCCGCTTGCCCGACCCATCCCCCGCCAGTTCGCCAGGCTCGCAAAATAGACCGCGCCCGACAGGGCGGTGATCCAGAAGCTGACCGGCCAGTCGGAATAGAAGGCGAGGGTCAGGCCGCCCCAGGCTTCCACGAGCGCCAGCGCGGCCGACAGCGCGACGGCGGCGTAGAGGCGGCGGGTGAAGGACAGCGCGGCGGCGGCGGGGCCCACCATCAGCGTGAACACCAGCAGCACGCCGACGATCTGCGCGCATTCGGCCACCGCGACGCCGACGATCATCAGGAAGGCGGTCGAGACGAAGCGGATCGGCACGCCCTTGGCCTCGGCAAGCTCGCTCTGCAGCGAGGCGAACAGCAGCGGCTTGGCGATGAGGCCGAGCGCCGCCAGGCTGATCGCCGCCAGGATCGCCAGCGAGGCCAGCGCGCGATTGTCGACGCCCAGCACATTGCCGAACAGCAGCGCCGCCGCCTGCGAGGCGTAGGAGGTGAAGAAATGCAGGAACAGCAGGCCGAGCCCGAGCGCCAGCGACAGCATCATGCCGATCGCCACATCGCGCTCGCTGAGCTTTTCGCCGAGCAGCCCCATGGCGAATCCGGCCAGCACGGTGAAGCCGACAAGACCAGCGAGCGGCGGCAGGCCGAACAGAACCGCGCCCGTCGCCCCGGTGAAGCCGACATGGGAAAGCGCATGGCCGGCGAAGGTCTGGCCGCGCAACACGAGGAAGAAGCCGACGATGCCGGCGAGAAGGGCGACGATGCCCGCCGCCGCAAACCCCGTGCGCATAAAATCATAGTCAAGCATGGGCGCCGTCGTGATCGTGATGAGGGTCGTGACGGGCGCCGTCATGCTCGTGGCGATGGGCGTCGCGCTCGACGTCGACGTCGCCGGCCATCACGAACACGCGGTCCTTGATGCGCACGACCTCGATCTGCGCGCCGTAAAGTTTTGACAGGACCGGCCCGGTGATGACCTCATCGACCGCGCCCAGCACCGCCTTGCCGGCGCCGAGATAAAGCACCCGGTCGATCGCATGGATGAGCGGGTTCAATTCATGCGCGCTGAACACGATGGCGATTTTCAACTCGTCGCGCAGGCGCCGGGCGATTTCGACGACGCTTTTTTGATGGGCCGGATCGAGGCTGATCAGCGGCTCGTCGAGCAGCAGCAGTCTGGGGCGCCCGAGCAGGGCCTGGGCGAGAAACAGCCGCTGGCGCTCGCCCCCCGAAATCTCGCTGAGCGAACGGCGCGCCAGCGCCCGCGCGTCGACCGCCTCCAGCGCCCAGTCGATCTCCCGCCGCATGGCCGCGTCGAGCCGCGGCAGGCCCCAGCCGGCCCCGCCCGCCGCGCTGGCGACGATGTCGTAGCCGGTGAGCCGCAGGCTCGCGACATTGCCGCGATTCTGCGGGACATAGCCGACCGACGCATTGCCGCGCGTGGCGGGCCGGCCAAGAACGCTTATCGCGCCGCCGCTGAGCGGAACGAGGCCGAGGGCGGCGCGCATCAGCGTCGTCTTGCCCGCGCCATTGGCGCCCAGCATGCCGATGAATTCTTTTTCCTCCACCGCAAAGCTGACGCCGGCCAGGATGGTGCGGCCGGCGAGCTTGATCGAGACCTGATCGAAGGAAAGCGCGCTCACGGCGCCCCGCCGGAAAGCGCCTTGTCGAGCGCGTCGAGCTGCGAGGTCATCCATTGCTGGTAATTGGCGCCGGCCGGTTCGGTTTCCGACACGCCGACGACGGGAATCTTCTCGTCCCTGGCCATTTGCACGAGGCGCGCCACGGCCGGCTCGCTCGCCTGGGCGTTGAACAGCATCGCCTTGACCTTATGGCCTTTCAGATCGTTCTCGAAGCCGGCGACCTCCGAGGCGCTGGGCTCGGTATTGTTCATGACCGCCAGGGCGAATTTCTCATCCTGCATTTTGAGCCCGAGAAGCTCGGCCATATAGCCGAAAACCGGCTCCGACGCGGCGACCGGCTGGCCGGAATATTTCTTGCGCATCTCGGCGATCTTGGCCTCCAACGGCTCGAGCGACGCGGCAAAAGCGGCGCCGGCCTTTTGATAGTCGCTGCGATGGGCCGGATCGACGACGGCCAAAGCGACGCTCAGACTGTTGCCGACGGCCTTGACCGTGGCCGGATCATACCACAGATGCGGATTGTCGCCCGCCTTCTTATGGGCGAGCGCCGCCACCAGGATCTCGCGGCGGCTCGCCGACTTGTTGGCGCCGAGCAGCTTTTCCATCCAGGGATCGTAATCGACGCCGTTGACGATGACGATTTGCGCGTCGGCCAGCGCCTTGGCGGTCGAGGCGCTCGCCTCGAACAGATGCGGATCGTCGTCGGGATTGGACAAGATGCTGGTCACCGCGACCTTGTCGCCGCCGACCTGGCTCGCGATGTCGCCGTAGAAATTCTCGGCGGCGACGATTCTGACCGGGTCCGCAAAAGCCGGCGCGGTGAGCGCGGTGAGCGCGAAAAGCGCCAATGCGGCGCCGGCGAACAGAGACGGCCTGGACATTGGAAACCTCCAGTCAGGGCCTTGATGGGCCCCATGGCGTGAGCGACGGCATTATGTTATGATATATCATTACAAATGGCAAGCGCCGGCGCGCACGATCACAGGCGCAGGCCACGAAGGCCTGTTCGTGCTATGAAAGGCGCGGCTGAAGGGAATGACGATGCGCACGGAATTCGATGGCCAACAGCGGCGGACCTGGTCGGCGCAGGTCGAGCAGGCCTGCGCCAAGAAGGGTCTGGCGCTGACGCCGTTGCGCCGGCAGATCCTGGCGATCCTCGCCCAGGCGCCCGCCCCTTTGGGCGCCTATGCGATCATCGAGGAATTGTCGCGCGAGCAGCGTAAATCCGTCGCGCCGCCGACCGTCTATCGCACGCTGGAGTTTTTCTTAGAAAACGGTTTCCTGCACAAGATCGAAAGCCGCAACGCCTATGCCCCTTGCGAGCATCTCGGCCATGACCATCACGGCATTCTGCTGATCTGCGGCCGCTGCGGGCGCACCGACGAAATCGAGAACCCGCGTTTCGACAAGCTGTTGCAGGAAACCGCCGCCAAGGCGGGCTTCGCCGCGCGGCGCCAGGTCGTCGAGGTGGAAGGGCTATGCCAGAATTGCGGGCATGAGGACAGGGCATGACCCCGGCCGGATAATCGCGCTCGGCGCCGGCCTCAGCAGATGGCCTCGTTGATAGCCACCAGCGCATTGACCGCCGCCGAGTTCGGGCAATAGCCCTCCCACGCCAGGCTGTAGGGGTCGCGCAAGATTTCGGCGGCGCAAGACGCGCGAAAGCCACAATTCCCGCAGCGCTGCCGGATCTTGTCGAACGCCTCGGCATATTCGCTTTGGATCGCCTCGCTGTGCAGACCGACCATGGCGAGCCGGCATTGGACCAGCTTGTCGGCTTCGTCGAGTTGCGGCGCGGATTGTACCGACGGACGATGGTTGTGGATTGGCATCGAATCCTCCCGTTTTGGAGCGCCGCACTGACGCGCCGAAAGCCGGACTCGCGCCTTGACTTGGATCAATCGCCGCCCAGCGAGCGGCGCGACGTCACGCGGCGCTCGACGATTTGGCGAGGCGCCCGCTCGCCAGCCTCGAGGCGCAGACCACGACGTTGCGCCCGTCGTCCTTGGCGCGATAAAGCGCGCGATCGGCATATTGCAGCAGCGCTTCGGGTTTGCGCTCGACGGCGTGGGGTCCGACCGCGGCGATGCCGACGCTGACGGTCACGAAATGCTCCCGGCTGGCGTCATGTTCGATCGCCAGCAACAGGACGGCCTGGCGAATCCTCTCGCCGATGATCGACGCGCCAGCTTCATCGGTGTCCGGCAACAACACGGCGAATTCTTCTCCGCCATAGCGCGCCGTCACGTCGCCCGGCCGGAAGACCGTGTCCTTGATGGCCCGGCTGATCCGCCTCAGGCATTCATCGCCCTCCGGATGGCCGTAGCGGTCGTTGAACAGTTTGAACCGGTCCACGTCGATCATGATGAGCGCGAGGTCTTTCTTGCCGCGCTTGGCTCTTCTGCATTCCCTTAGAAAGGCCTCGTCGAAGGTTCGCCGGTTGGCGAGGCCCGTCAGCCCGTCTTCGCGCGCCAGCGCTTCCAGGCGTCGATTGGCTTCGGCCAGTTGGTCCTCGACGGCCTTTCGCTCCGAAATGTCCCGCACCGTCCCGATAATGCCGGTAAGCGCGCCGGTCCGCGGGTCCTTGATTACCCTATAGAGCGTCTCCACCCAAACCCAGCGCCCGTCGCGATGGCGCCGGCGATTGACCGAGGCGCAACGATCCACACGGCCGTCGAGCAGGGATTGCAGGACCTGCGTCAAGCCTTCCCTATCCTCGGGATGCGCCATGCCGCCGGAAGTGCCGCCAATCATCTCTTCCGGCTCGTAGCCGAACATCTCGCGGCAGGCCGGCGAAACGTAACGGCGCACAAGGTTCGCATCGAGCTCGATCACCATATCGGTGCCGTGCTCGGCCAGAAGTCGATAGCGCGCCTCGCTCTCTTTGAGGCGCTGTTCGGCCGCCACACGCTGGTCGATGTCGCGGCCGACCGAGTGAATCGCCGTCACCTTTCCCGTGGCGTCGACGAGCGCGCGATTGGTCCAGGCCATCCATCGCGTCCTGCCGTCCGGCAGGACAACCTGGTTTTCGTTTTCGACGCTACGATCGGCGCGACAGACGTTTCGCAGATGTTCGGCGACGGCGGCGCGGGCGTTTTCCGGGATGAAGTCGAAAAGATTTTTCCCGACCATTTCATCCGGCTGCTTGCCGAAATGGCGCGCGTAAGCGTGATTGACGAAGCGCAGCTCGCCATCCGGGGCGGCGAGCGAAACCATTTCCGACTGGTCCTCGACGAGGCCTTTGTAGCGGGCCTCGCTCTCGGCCAGCCGCCGCTCGGCGACTTTCAGCGCCGTCACGTCGGTGATGACGGCCAGCGAGGCGCGGCCCTGTTCGCTCGAGCCGTCGTCCAGGATGCTGGACAGCAGCACGTCGATCACCCGCCCGTCCTTGCGCGCCATCTGGTATTCGATGTTCTCGCTATGGCCGTTGCGGAAGAATTCGGGCAAGACGTCGCGGATCGCGCGCTCGCGCGATTCCGGGGTCAGAAAATCGACAAACGGTCTGCCGAGGACTTCCTCGCGGCGGTAGCCAAGCTTGGCGAGCCACGCCTCGCTCACCGAGACGAGGCGCCCCTCCATATTGATGGAATGGAGCAGCGCGGGCGTCAGCGTGAACCGGCGCTCCAGCGTGGCCCGCAGACTTTGGCCGCGCTCGGTCTCGTCGACGGGCGGGGACGCGGCGTTGCTCATCCAATAGCCAATCTGAAATGCGGCGGCTCCTGATCGAGCCAGGCCATGGCCGCCCCCACCCCGCACGATAGCCGACCGCTCCCCATCGACGGCTTTAAGATTGGCTGAAACCCCAACAATCCTTGGATATGATTATGAAAGCCTTAACCCGGCTTGAGGCTTCGCCGGGGCGGCTCGCGCCCGATTTGCGCGCGCCGGGCTTATCGGGGACTATTGCGGCGCCGCCGCGACCATCGACCAGGGCGCCGATGATTCCAACGATCCAAACGCTGGTCCTTCTATTGGCCGTCATCGCGCTGGTCGCCGTCGCCGCGGCGCGCTCGAAGATTCCCCCCTCCATCCTGCTGGTGGTGACCGGCGTCGCGCTGGCCCTCGTTCCCGGCCTGCCGGCGGTCGAACTCGCCCCCGAATTCTTCCTGCTGATCGTGCTGCCGCCGATCATCTATTCCTCGGCGGTGGCGATGAGCTGGCGCGAATTTCGCTTCAACCTGCGCCCCATCTCGCTGCTCGCGGTGGGCTGCGTGCTGTTCACGGCCGCCGCGACGGCCGCGGCGACGCATTTCCTGCTGGGTCTTGCCTGGGCGCCGGGATTTGTCCTCGGCGCCATCGTCTCGCCGCCCGACGCGCTGGCGCCGCTCGCCATCGCCCGCCGGCTGCAGGTTCCCCGGCGTCTCCTCGTCATCCTCGAGGGCGAGGGCCTGGCCAATGACGCGACCGCGCTCGTGCTCTACCGCTTCGCGGTGGCCGCCGTCAGCGTCGGCGTGTTTTCGTTTCCCGAGGCGGTTGGGACCTTCGCCGTCATTGTCGTTGGCGAAATCCTGTGGGGGATCGGGGTCGGCTGGCTGATGCTGCGCCTGCGGCGCTGGGTGCGCGACCCGCGCATCGAAATCACCCTGTCGCTCCTGACGCCGTTCCTGGCCTATTGGCCGCCGCAGCAGCTTGGCGGCTCCGGCGTGCTCGCCACCGTCACCGCGGGCCTCTACATCAGCTGGAACGGGCTTCGGCTGATCAGCGCGGCGACGCGTCTGCAGGGCATCTTCTTCTGGGGTTTCCTCGATTATCTCATCGAGGGCCTGGTGTTCCTCATCACCGGCCTGCAGGCGCGTTCGATCATCGCCGGCATCCGCGGCTATTCCTTGTCGGAACTGGCGACTTCCGCCGGGCTGGTCAGCGCCGTGGTGATCCTCACGCGTTTCGTCTGGATGTATCCGGCGACCTATCTGCCGCGCTGGCTTGTCCCGGCGATCCGCCGCAAGGACCCCTCGCCGCCCTGGCAATGGCCGTTCGCACTGGCCTCGGCCGGCGTGCGCGGCGTCGTCTCGCTGGCGGCGGCCCTCGCCATTCCCCTGGTCACCGAGACCGGCCAATCGTTTCCGCAGCGCAATCTCATCCTTTTCCTCACCTTTTCGGTCATTCTCGTGACGCTGGTCGGTCAAGGCCTGCTGCTGCCGTGGATCATCCGCGCGCTCGGCCTCGCCAATGCCGGGCGCCGCGAACTCAGCGCCGACCGGATGGAGGAGCGACGCGCGCGGCGGGGCGCCGTGGAGGCGGCGATCGAACGGTTCGAGCAGCTGGCGAGCGAAAGATCGCTGGCGCCGGAAATCGCCAAACCTCTGCGCGCCGCACAGCGCGCGCGATTGGCGCATATCGAATTGAAGGGCGACGGCGCCGATCCCAGCGGCGCGCTGACCGACCTGCACGACGAGATCGAGCTTGCGCTCATCGGCGCCGAGCGCCAGCTCATCAACGATCTCTACCGCGACGGCAAGCTGAAGGACGAGCCGCGCCGTCGCATCGAGCGCGAGCTCGACCTGCGCGAGGCGCATCTGGCCAACCAGCAAGACGAGGAATGAGCGCGCCGCGGCGCTCCTTAGCGTTTGCGCAACAAGAATCTGCGATCCTGCGACGTCGAAGGGGTCTGGACGCGACTTTCCAATTCCGCCGGAGCCGTCATGTCAATGCAATATGAGGCGCTGAAACCGCCGCGTTTCCGGGTCGAGACGATCAACGGCCGCGATGAGATCACCATCGGCGCCCAGCGCAACCTGTTCCTCATGCTGTTCTTGCTGTTCTGGGTGAGCGGCTGGACCTTCGGCGGCGGCGCCACGATCACAACGTTGTTTTCCCGGGGCTTTCAGCCCTTCCTACTGTTCTGGCTGTGCGGTTGGGCGTTTGGCGAGGCTTGCGTTCTGGCGATCCTGTGCTGGCAATTTTCCGGCGCGGAAATCCTTCGCATCCAGGGGGCCGACCTCGAGATCGGCTGCCGGATGCTGGGCTTCACGAGGCGAAAACTGTTTCGCGGCGGCGAAATTCGCGATCTGTCGGCCTGCCAGCCGCAAATTTTCAACCGCTATAACCAGATGTCGCTGCCATTCTTCGTCGCCAACAAGACCGGAAGCGTCAAGTTCGCCTATGGCGCGCGGACGATCTATGTCGCGCCCGGCCTCGACGAAGCCGAGGGGCGGCTGATCGTCGATCGCCTGCGTGGAAGCCTGCCTTCGACGGCGACGACGTAGCGTCAGCGCAGAACCTCGACGCGGCGTCGCGTCGACTACGCCTCCACGGCGCCCTCGGAAACCTCCGGCCTCAGCCCGCTTACATCGATATTGTCGCCAATGAAGCGGACTTCGATATTGGTTCGGCCGTTTCGCATCTGCGGCGTCCGATAGCTGCCGTGAAGGATCCAGTTCGACGAGACGACGACGTCGCCCGGCTTCATGACGGGACGCAAGAAAGCCTTCTCGCCAAAATTTTTGATGATTGCGTCCCTATCAAAATAATCGGTCCTGAAATATCCGCGGTTCGATTTTTCCCCCTCGCGATGGATGGCGCCGGTATAGCCGCAATATCGGCGGGTCTCCGGATAGGCGAGGGGCAGCAGTTGCAGGCCGGGCGCCTCGAGGCCGCATTCTTGAAAGGGAATCCAGAAGTTCACGGTGAACTGGAAAGAATGAAAGTGGGAATCCAGGTGAAGCCCGAGCGGCCTTTGCCAGGCTTCGTTTCCCTCGACGCCCTGGATGCGCCGAGCCGTCACGCTGTCGCGCCGATAGACTTGCCCTTCGTACACCAAGGCGAGGAACGCCCTCAGAAGAGGCGTATCGACGGCCTCGTAGCCGGTAAGGCGTCCGCCGCTCGCCTCGGCGATGTCCGAATCGTAAACATGGAAGCCGGGTTCGGTCTTTTGCGAATAGGCGACGAGGATCGCCGCTTCGATCTCCTGGAGAGCCTGGATCGGCGCCGCCCGCCGGACAATGGCGCAGCCATATCTTATGAAAGTCCGGTGGAGCTCTTCCGCGCTCCAGTCTTCCGCGCGCCGATCCACAGTCGGAACGAGACTTCCGGCGTCAATTTTTGGCGTCATCGCCGACCGACCTGTTCGCGCTTTAAGGCCCCTGCTCGCTCAGGTCATCTGCGGACGGCGCCCCTTGTCAAGGGTTGCTTGCGAGGGCTCCGCTCGCGCGCCCGCGGCGCAGGCGCGCAGGCTGTTCAGGTTTCGAAATAGCGCGGCCGGTCGAGATCGGCGATCAGCCCGGGCTGCGTCGGGCGCCATCCCAGCACTTCCTGCGTTCGCTGGCTCGAGGCCAGGTTGTCGATCGCCGCGAAATGCGCGAACCAGCCGAAATGTTCGGCGGCTTCCTCGGGGGTCTTGCTGACGACCGGCACGTTGAGACGGCGGCCGATCACCCCGGCGATGTCGCGGAACGCAATGCCCTGTTCGGCGGTCGCGTGATACCGGGCGCCCGCGGCGCCCTTCTCGAGCGCGAGCCGGTAGGCACGGGCCGCATCGAGCCGGTGGACTGCGGGCCAGTGGTTGAGCCCGTCGCCCACATAGGCCGAGACGCCCTTCTCACGGGCCATGCCGATGAGGATCGGCACGAAGCCGTGATCGCCGTCGCCATGGACGGATGGGGGAAGGCGCATCACCGAGACGCGCGCGCCTTGCGCCGCCGCCGCGAGGCCTGCCTGTTCCGAAACGCGGGGAAACGGCGAGTTGGGAGGCGGCGCGGTGTCTTCGCTCGCCAGGCGGCCTGGCGTCAGCAGCGCGGTCCCGGAGGTGACGATCATGGGGCGTTCGGAGCCGGCGAGCGCGGCGCCGAGCGTCTCGATGGCGACCCGATCGATCTCGCAATTGGCCGCGAATTTTGAGAAGTCATGGATGAAACCGGCGTGAATCACCCCATCCGAGGCGGCCGCTCCGGTTCTCAGGCTTTCCAGATCCTCAAGATCGCCGCGATGCGCCTCGGCGCCGGCGGCGGCAAGCGACTCGGCGGCGGCGTCCGAGCGGGCAAGACCGAGCGCCTGATGGCCCGCCTTGATGAGCTCGGCGACAATGGCCGAACCGATAAAACCGGTAGCTCCGGTGACGAAAACTCGCATGGCGACGATCCCTTGTGCGTTTCATGGCCGCATTGGCGGCCTGGTGACCCTGAGATAGGTGTTCGAGGGAATACGATCCATGCCGTAGCGTCCGTATTCTCTTCGCCATCGTCCGGAATGGCATTATCCCGAATCCAACTGGTTGTGCTTTAACCACACCCTTCAGCAATCGAGCGCGTTGCTGACGCCACTATGTCATTTGCTGTAGGCGCGGGTGGCCGACGGTGCTTAGACTTTTGTCTACAATTGCTTAGCCATGCCCGTGCGGGCGGCGCATGGCGCGAGTTCGGCCGGGATGCGGCCGGGAGGATGGGGGACGCGTGATCGTGCGGAGGGTGGGAGTGTTCGGCGCTCGGCGGGTTCGCGCAACCGGAACGTGTGTAGGGCATGCGGCCGAGCGGCCGGCCATGCCGGCAAGCGTCGTTGTGGCGAGGCTCCGCCTGCGCCTTGCGCCGATCGTTCTGCTTATCGTCGCTTGTTCCGCCCCGGCGGGGGCGCAGGAGGCCTGGAAGGCCGGGACCAGCAGCTGGTTCACCGGCACAAACTGGACCCCGACCGGACCGCCGACCAGCGCGACCACCGTCACGGTCGGCAATGGCGGGACCGCGATCATCGGCGCCCCCAATGCCCAATCGTCGAACGCGACGATCGACGCCGGCAGCACGATTCATGTCGAGTCGACCGGCGACTGGACCCTCACCGGCGGATTTGGATCTTCCTCGATGATCGTCGGCGATTTCGGCGTCGGCGCGCTGACAATCGACACCGGCGGCACGCTGACGACGACCGGCAGCATCCAGGGCGGCATCGAGATCGGCTATCTCGGCGGCAGCAACGGCACGGTCACGGTTGGCAACGGCGGAACCGGCACGGCGCTGCTGACCACCACCTCCACCGGCACGGCCGATCTCGACGTCGGCAACCTCGGCACGGGCGCGCTGAACGTCAATAAGGGCGGCTCGGTCACGGGCTTTGACGGGATCGACATTGGCGTCAGCGGCGGCGGCGTCGGCACGGTGACGGTCAATGGCGGATCCGTCAGCGTGACTCCCTTCGGGGTCATCTTTGTCGGCGACAGCGGCGTCGGCGCCCTGCTCATCGAAGGGGGCGGCAGCGTCTCCAGCACGACCGGCGTCGTGGCGTTCAACACCGGCAGCGGGACCAGCAGCGTCACCGTGACCGGCGCCAATTCGGTCTGGAACGTCGGCACGGGCGGCCTGAACGTCGGAACGCGCGACACCGGGTCGGTGACCATTTCCAATGGCGGCACGATCAACGTCGCCACAAACGGTCAGATCTACATCGGTTCCACCAATAGCGGGGTCAGCGGCAACGGCTCGCTCACCGTCAATGGCGGAACGCTGGGTGCGGCGGGCGCGCAATTGTTCATCGGGGCCAACGGCTCCGGGACCGGCTCGATGCTCGTGGAGAACGGCGGCGTGGTCACCACCTCATTCGGGTGGGTCGGCGGCGCCTTGGTCGGCGAGGCCGCGAGCGGCAGCGTCACGGTCACCGGGGCCGGTTCGACCTGGAACGTCGGCGACGACGATTTCTTCATCGGCAATAACGTCAGCGGGACCGCGGTCGACGTCGTTTCCGCCGGCCAACTCACCAGCGGCTTCGCGGTGATCGGCATAGCCGGGCCGGCCGGCGTCAATTCGAACCTGACCGTCGACGGCCTCGGCAGTTCCTGGAGCGCGGTCTCGGAAATCGTCGTTGGCTACTACCAGCCCTATGCGCCGGGACAGACCGCGGCCAGCACGGGATCGCTGACGATTTCTGGCGGCGCGACCGCGTCCAATTATGCAACCATCGTCGGCCTTGGCATGGACACGGGCGGCACGCCGGCGACGACCGACACATTGCTGGTGACCGGCGCCGGGTCGAAACTGACGCTGACGCCGAGCGGCGGCTTCAGCGGCGCGCTCGTCGCCGGTTATTTCGGCACGGCGCTGGTGACGATTTCGGACGGCGGCGAGATCGACTCCGATCACGGCACGATCGGCTATAGTTCGAACGCCGCCGGCGACTGGGACGCCAACGCGCCGGCGATGAACAGCAACGGCACGGTCGTCGTGACCGGCGCCGGCTCAAGCTGGAAGATGACGAACAACCTGATCGTCGGCGACAATGCCGGTGGCGCCAACCAGGAGTTCGCTGCCGCATACACGCAAGGCGTGGGCACGGCGACCGGCACGCTCAACGTGCTCAACGGCGGCGCGGTGAGCGACGCGATCGGAATCATCGGCATGAACGCCGGCGCGACCGGCTTCGTCACGGTCGACGGCGCGGGTTCGAGCTGGAGCAATTCCACGGACATCCTTGTCGGCGACCACGGCGTCGGCACGCTGACGATCTCCAACGGCGGCCAAGTCTCGAGCGCCGGCGCCATCGGCGTCGCTGCGCTCGCCGGCTCGATGGGCACGATCAACATCGGCGCGGCCAAAGGCCAGAGCGCCGTCGCGCCCGGCGCGCTCCTCGCCCCCGAAATCCTGTTCGGCGCCGGCGCCGGCAGCCTCGTGTTCAACCATACCAGCGCGGATTATGCGTTCAACGCCTCGATCCAGGGCGCGGGCTCGGTCGATGTCGAAAGCGGCGTCACGGCGCTGACCGGCGCCAGCGGCTATACCGGGCCGACCACCGTCAACGGCGGCGTGCTGGAGGTCGACGGCTCGATCAACGGCAGCGACGGCGTCATCGTGAATTCGGGCGCGACGCTGCGCGGAACCGGCCTGGTCGGCTCGACGAAGGCGACGGTGATCGAGTCCGGCGCGACGCTGGCGCCGGGCGCGGCGGCTTCGCCCGGCACATCGATGCGGATTCAGGGTAATCTCGTCTTTGGGTCGACGAGCGCGAATTATTCGATTTACCTCAATCCTTCAGCCACGACCTTCGCCACCGTCAACGGCGCGGCTTCGCTCGCCGGCACGGTCAACGCGACCTTCGCCCCCGGCGCCTATGTCTCCAAGCAATATACGATCCTGGCCACCACCGGCGGCCTCGGCGGCACCACTTTTTCCAGCCTCAACACCGTCGGCATGGCCAACCTGCCGGCGGGGGCGACCGACAGCCTCAGCTACAGCGCCGACGACGTCTTCTTGAACCTTGCGGCCGGATTCTCCAACGTGACCGGCCTCAACACGAACCAGCAGAATGTCGCCAACGCGCTGACCGGCTACTTCAACCGCAACGGCTCCATTCCGGCGGCGTTCTTCGGTCTCAGCCCCGACGGCCTCAGTCAAGTCGACGGCGAGGCGGCGACCGGGGCCGCCCTCGGCGCGTTCCAGTTCACCAATTCGTTCCTGTCGCTGATGCTCGATCCCTATGCGGAAAATCGCGGCGGCGGCCTCGGCGGCGAGGGCGGCTTCGGGCCGGCGCTCGGCTATGCCGGCGACGCGGCGCCGCAGACGCCGCCGGCGATCGGCTCGGCCTTCCAGGCCTTGGCCAAGGACCCGGCGCTTACCGCCGCCCTCAATCAGCCGCACTGGAGCCTGTGGGGCGCGGCTTTCGGCGGCGCCGAGCAGACCAGCGGCAACGCCACGATCGGCTCGCACAGCGCTTCAAGCGGCGCGGCGGGCTTTGCCGCCGGCGCCGATTACCACGTCGCGCCGGATGCGATGCTGGGCTTTGCGCTGGCGGGCGGCGGCGCCAGTTGGTCGCTGGCGGACGGCTTTGGCGGGGGCCGCAGCAGCGTCTTCCAGGCCGGTCTTTACGGCGCCAAGGAATTCGGGCCGGCCTATGTCTCCGGCGCGCTGGCGGCCGGCGATTATCTGGTTTCGACCAGTCGCACCGCGATGCTGGCCGGCGGCGATGTCTTCACCGCCAATTACAATGCGCAGGGTTTTGGCGCGCGTCTGGAGAGCGGCTATCACCTGCCCTTCGCGCCGCTGACGCTGACGCCCTATGCCGCGTTGCAGGCGCAAGCTTTCGAAACGCCGGCCTATCGCGAGAGCGCGGTCAACGGGGCCACCCTGTTCGCGCTGAACTACGCTTCCCAGAGCGCGACCGAGACCCGCTTCGAGCTTGGCGCCTCAGCCGACAAGACAATCGCCTTCGCCGACGGCGATGCGGTCAAACTGTTCGGCCGCCTCGCCTTCGCGCATGACTGGCAGAGCAATCCTGAGATGACCGCGACGTTCCTGAGCCTGCCGACCGCCAGCTTCGTGGTCAACGGCGCGAGAGAGGCGCCCGACCTCGCCCTCGTCACCGCCGGCGTCGAATGGCGCATCGCCAGGAACTGGACGCTCAGCGCCAAGTTCGACGGCGAATTCGGCGCGGGCTCGCAGACCTATGGCGCGACCGGGCGGATCGGCTACGTCTGGTGATTAAGGAAGGCTTCGCAGAGCGATTACGGAGCCATCGTCCGGCCTCGGGCGGGTTGCGACGACGACGATCTCGGCGCATCGACGCCGCCAAAGCCTGATGCAACTAGGCGGGGTCGAGTCTGATCCATTGTTCGCATGCAGGCCATTTTTTTCATCTCTGAAACCTTGTCAAGGACGGCCCCCTCTTGGGGGCCGCCGCCTTCGACGGTCGTCCGAAGGACGATCCTTGACAAGGTTTCAGGGATGAAAAACGCTCCGCCATGCGAACAATGGCGCAATAGCGAATTCGGCGCCGAGCGTAGCCGGCACGAATCAATTATGGTGCGGCGGACTCTGCGGCGCGATGCGCCCCTCCCCCGCCACCGTCCGATCACTCCCGTATCGCGTGCGCGTAATAGTCGATCTCGTTGTCCTCCCAGGCGTGCCGATGGCCGGCAAATCCCGCCCGGACGCTCGTCGAGGCGCTGTTGACGGTGGCCGCCTGGATCACCTCAGGGCCTTCGCTCGCGACCTGCTGTTCGCCTTTGTCGCTCGGCCGCACGATGGCGATATGGCCGGGCCTGCTGTCGCGATGGTTATGGTAGCTGGCGACCACCAGCATGCCGCTGTTGGCCAGATTCTGCGCTTCGAGCGGCCCATCCACGGGACGCCAGCCCTGGCTCGCGCCTTCGCTGGCGAGCCATTCGTTCTGGGCGTTGGCCAGCAGCACCTGGCCATGCTGGGGCGGGCGAAGAATATAGACGCCAAGCTTCTTGGCGGCGGAGGCGACAAAGGCGCTGCAATGGGTGTGGCGGCCCGGCAGAATCTCCGTCTCGTCATCGGGCAGGCCGGTCTCCCAATCGATATGCGCGCCGGCGATCCATTTGGTCTCGACCCCCATCTGATCGAGCTGATGCGCCAGCCACTCGCCCTTCGGCGTTATTGCGGCGGCGTCGGCATGAGCGGCCTTGCCCGAAAGGGTGGCGAGAAGCATTAAACCCGCGGCAGCGGCGCCAAACGCTCGGATCATTTCCGGCTCCTGTCGATAAAACGCCAAATCGCGTCAGCGACCCGAAAGCCGCACGCTTACGGGACGTCGGGCGTTTCGAATCCCTCCTCCGCCTCTTCGAGCTCTTAACAGACAGGCGATGGAGGAAATACGATCCATGCTATAGAACCCGCATTCTCTTCGCAATCGTCCGGGATGACTGATGGACCCGCTCTCCGATGTGCTGTCGCTGCTGAAGCCGCGCTCCTACATGTTCCGTGGCTTCGATGTCGGCGGCGACTGGTCGGTCCAGTTCCCCCGGCATGAGGGCATCAAAAGCTACGCCGTCGTTTCCGGCCGGTGCTGGCTGTCCGTGGAGGGCGTTGCCGAGCCGGTGCGCCTGGAGACGGGCGACTGTTTCCTGCTGCCGCGCGGGCGGCCTTTCAGGCTCGCCAGCGACTTGGGCTTGACGCCAGTCGAGGCCAATACCTTCTTCTCGTCCGCGCCGGATGGCGCCATCGCCACCTGCAATGGCGGCGGGGATTTCTTCGGCGTCGGCGGCTATTTCGCCTTTGCCGGCGAGCATGCCGGCATCCTGCTCAGCGTGCTGCCGCCGATCGTGCATATCCGCAAGGAATCGGACAAGGCGGCGCTGCGCTGGTCGATGGAGCAAATGATGCGGGAGCTGCGCGAGCCGCAGCCGGGCGGCTTTCTCATCGCCCAGCACCTTGCCCATATGATGCTGGTCCAGGCGCTGCGGCTGCATCTGACCGAAGGGTTGCAGGGCGGCGTCGGCTGGTTGTTCGCTCTGGCCGATCGCCAGATGGGCGCGGCGATCCACGCCATGCACGCCGATCCGGCGCATCGCTGGACCCTCCAGGGCCTGGCCGAGCGCGCCGGCATGTCGCGATCGACCTTCGCGCTGAAATTCAAGGCGACGGTCGGCGATTCCCCGATGGACTATCTGACGCGTTGGCGGATGCTGCTGGCCGGCGACAGGCTGGAGAATTCCGGCGATTCCATTTCCGCCATCGCTCTGTCGCTCGGCTACGAATCCGAAAGCGCTTTCGGCACGGCCTTCAAGAGGGTGATGGGCTGTTCGCCCCGGCAATATGGCCGCGCCCGCACGGCTTCCCCCTCCCATCGCGAGGGCGAAGCCGCCCACGTCAATCAGCTCGAATCTGTCGCCGGTTGACGGGCCAGGCCCAGGCGGCGGCGGGGCGCGGCTCTATTCGCCCGCCGCCGTTTGCGCCTCAGCCATTGCCGCGCCGCGGCCCTGCTCTTCCAGGAATCCCGCCGCCCTGACGGCGGCGACGCTGGTTCGCGCGACCGGCGCCTCGATCCCGTTGGACAGCCGCAAGCGCAGATTGCGGCCGTCCTGGATGACGCTCGCCACCGCGCCGCGCGCCACCCACCAGGATCGATGCACCTTCAGCCCCGGCAATCCATTGAGCTCGCCGATCGCCTGGCGCAAAGGCACGAGGATGAGGGTGGAGCCTCTTGACGTATGCGCCCGGACATAATGGTCCTCCATCTGCAAAGCGAGGAGCTCGCGGCCGAGCCGGATCGGCAGGCGGGAGAGGAAATTGCGTGGCGGACCTGCCTGCCCGGCCGCCGCGAAGCCGTCTGCGGACGGCGCGGCCGGCCGAAACAGGCCGTCGAGCAGGGCATAGCCGAGGCTGATCGGCGTCGAGATGACGAGCGCCTGGATGTACCATTCGAGCGCGCCGATGCGCGAGATGGCGCCCGGCCAGATCGCCTGCGCGAGGAGGCGGCAAAGCACAGAGATCGGGATCGAGGTCGCCACCGTCGCCGCCGCGAGCAGGACGATCGTCAGCGGACCGCGCCGCGCAAAGGCGCGCAGCACGGGCCGCTGGATGAGGCCGAACGCAGCCGCGCCGATCCAGAGCGCGACGACCCAATAGCCAACGACGAGGGCGCGCGGGCCGTTGAGATAGCTGCCGAACGGCCCGACAAGGCCAAGGAACAGCCCGGCCGCGGTCGCGACGGCAAGATCGCGCGCCCATTCGCGCCGCTCTCCGAACAGATGCCTGCCGCCCGCTGACCGCATGCGTCGATTTTAGCGCAAGACGGGCGCGTCGGGGAAGGCCGCCGCTTCGCCCGATGACGCACCCGTTCGCCCGTTGGCGCAGAACCCAATGCATCGCGGCGATTTCCGCGCCATCACCGGCGCATCGAACCATCGATCCCGGAGGCTTCCCATGAGACTTTCCTATCCGATCTTCGCTTCGCTCTGCCCTGCCCTGTTGCTGTCGAGCGCGGCCTTCGCCGGCTCGGTCGGCTTTGCCGAGGTGTCCGTGCCCGACGGCGCCAATCCGCCGCTGGAAGTCGGCATATGGTATCCGACGGCAACGCCGCCCCAGCCGACGCGCCTCGGCCTCTACACCCAGAATGTCGCGGCCGGCGCGCCGATCGCCGGCGAGCATCTGCCGCTGGTCGTCCTTTCGCATGGCAATGGCGGGGCGCTCGCCAGCCATTACGATACGGCGCTGGCGCTCGCCGAGGCGGGCTTCGTGGTGGCGGCGCCCACCCATGCCGGCGACACCTACGGCGACCAGAGCCACGCGACCGATCTTCCGGGGCGCGTGCGTCAACTTTCCCAGGTGATCGACTATATGGTCGCGGACTGGCCGGCCAAGGCGGTCGATCCGTCGCGGGTCGGCGCGTTCGGCTTTTCGGCGGGCGGCTTCACGGTGCTGGCGGCGGCCGGCGGCAATGCCGATTTCACCCGCATCGCGCCCCATTGCGCGGCTTATCCGAGCTATTTCGAATGCAAGATCATGGCGACGCACGCCGCCAAGGGCGCCGGCGTCGCGACAAACGCTGTCTTCGTCCATAACACGCATATCCGCGCCATCGCGGTCGCCGCGCCGGCGCTTGGCTACACGTTCTCGCAGGAGGGGCTCGCCGCTCTCGACATGCCGGTTCAGCTCTGGCGCGCCGAGGACGACGAAATTCTGCCGCATCCCTTCTCGGCCGAGGCGGTCCGGCTCGCCTTGCCGAAGCCGCCCGAAATGCATGTCGTGGCGCATGCCGGGCATTTCGACTTTCTGGCGCCTTGCTCCGACGCGCTCGCCAATTTTGCGCCGCTGATCTGCATGAGCGAGCCGGGCTTCGACCGCGCGGCGTTCCATCGCAGTTTGGATGGCGAGGTGGTGGGCTTCTTCCAGCGCGCGCTGGGCGTAAGCGAGTAAGCACGCGCCGTCAGGTCGCCCCGTCCGGCGCGTGCGAAGCGCGCCACAGGCCACTGTCGGCCGCGAGGCTGGGATGATTGAGCAGCGGCAAGTGCAGCCGCTGCGCGATCGCGGCGGGAACCGGCGCCTTGGTGAGGAGGCCGGCGATGAGATTATGGACCGCGGTCGCCCGCGAACCGAGCGTCCGCCTGGCGAAACCGGAGGCGGCGACATAGCGCCGCGCCGTCTCTTCGAACGGCTCGGCCGCCACGCCGCCGACTTCGAGCACGGCCTGCGTCGGCGCGCCGAGGCCGAAGGCGTTGCGCTGATAGTCCATCAGGAACCAATAGAGCTCCTCGATCACAAATTCGGCGATCCCCAGCGATTTGGCGACTTTGAGAAACAGCGAGATCGGCGCGTCCTGATATTTCACCTTGCGGCCCAGCGCCTGGCCGAGCACCGCGGCGATCTCTTCCGGGCTCAGCAGACGGGGTCGGGTCGGGCGATAGGTCTTGCCGATATGGGGCTCGGGATCGACGAGCGCGCCGACGACGACGCGGGCGACATCCTCGTTCGAGGGCGGCGCGTTGAGGCCCTTGCCGAGCGGCATCGCCATCAGGCCGAAATGGGCGATCGGCTCCAGCGCCGCCATGTAATTGTCGGCGAAAAATCCCGGATTGATCGTCGTGACATGAAGGTCCGGCGCCCATTGGAACATCTTGTCGCTGAGCCATTTGCGACGCGAGCTCGACCAACAGGAAGTCCGCTCGAACGACAAGGCGGTCAGCCGCAACGAAAGCCTCGACCCGGCGCTGTCGCTCGAACTGCTTGTCGGCGAGGATCGCCTGCGGCTGTTCAACACGTTCACGACTTTCGGAACGCCGCAGGACATCATCTTGCAGGAGCTGCGCATCGACCTGTCGTTTCCGGCGGACGAGCCGACGCGCCGATTCCTGGCGGCGGCGGCGAAGGCCGGCGCGGAGAAAACGCTCAATTGAGGACGGCAGCGTGCGGTGGAAGGGTCGGCATTGCACGACGGAGCGATTGGCTGTTATCTGGCGTGGCGGGCCGGGAGAATGCAATGCGAGCCTTTATCGCTCTGGTGGTGATCCTCTATCTCGTGGGCGTCGGCGTCGAGCTGGCGCCGACGATCTCATCGAAATGGAACAGCGGCACGGCGTCCGAGCTCTCCGCCAGCGTTTGGCAGGAGCTTCCCGGAGCGCTGGCGTGGCCGGTGACGCTGTACCACCGAATGATGGATGCGCCGCCCGTAAAGCCCTAGGAAATGCGTCGGCAAAAAAGGCCGCCCGTCGGGGGCGGCCGAGTTCACTGGGGGTCTATGATATCGCGTCGCGGTCTGCGCGCGACAGGCTGATGCGTGCCTAAGTGCCGCCGGCTCGCTTCGCGGCGTCCTTGACGTCGCCGACGGCGTTGTGCATGACGCCTTTCGCCTTGTCCATCTTGCCTTCCGCCTGAAGGCCTTTGTCGCCGGTCATCTTGCCGGCCGTCTCCTTGATGGCGCCTTCGGCCTTGTCGGCCGCGCCTTTGACGTGTTCCTTGTCCATGTTCGCCTCCTTCTGGGGCTGGTGGATCAGGGAAACGCGCAAAGGCAAGGTCGGTTCCGTGCGCACCGATTTCACGCCAAGGTTCAGCCTGGCGGCCTTTCGCTACATGGAATCTTAGCAAACATGACGGCTGATCGCCCCTGCGGGACAGGAGCGAGACATGTCGTTTGGAAAACGCGCCGCGCCGCCCGCCGGCGACAATAACAGCCAGGCTCCGCCCGGAAGCGGATCGACGCGAAGCGACGCCGGAGGAGGCGGCGACCTTGGCGTTTCCATGGAAAGGCTCGCCCCCATGGGACTTGCGCTGCAGAAAATCCTGACGAGCGCGTATACCGAGCCGAACGGGCGCGCGCATATCGAAACCCTATTGGCGGCGGCGGCGGCCCTCGCCGGCGAATTTGCGCTGCGCGCCGTGGCCCCGCCCGGAACGCTCGACCAAAATGTCGGCTGGTTTCTTGGCGGCGCCCCGGATGGGCTGCTTTGCGCAGATGAAGCCGCTGACCAAAGCCCTGTGAACTTCGCGAAGATTGCGATGACAAATGCATTCAATCTTCCGCTCTCGCCTCCGCAGCGGCTTTACAGGGGCAGGATACACATTGCTGCATTTCCCCGCGTCGGGGGCGGCCGAGTTCATCGGGGTCGATAATGACGCACTTCAGGCCGCAGTTCTTGCGGGATTGGGGTGGTCTTGATGACTCCGGCCACGCTTCAATAGTCGAGTGACGTCTTCGACGGCTAGAGGCTTGGCGAAGTGGACCCCTTGTCCCACGGGGCATCCCCAGGACTTTAGGAGGTCAAGCTGAGCTGACGACTCGACGCCCTCAGCGACAACATCGGCGCCCAATTCCCGAGCGAGCCCAATGGTGGCCCTTACAATGGCCGCGCTTGCGGGCTCGGTCGCAATCCGCCCGACGAAGGCCCGCGAGATCTTTATGCGGTTGGCGGGAAACTGGCGCATATAGTCGAGAGAAGAGTACCCGGCTCCGAAATCGTCGATGGCAAGCCTGATGCCGCTTGCACGTAGCCGCTGAAGAACGTCGTTGTGCTCGCGCGACGCCACCATGAGAACGGTTTCCGTCAGTTCGAGTTCGAGCTTCCGCGGGGGCAGACCCGTCTCGGCGAGAATATCGGTGATCTCTTTTTCCAACTCGAACGCCCTCTTGAACTGCAGGGCCGACAGCTTGACGGCGACCACCTCAGGCGCAATGCCATCGTCGAGCCATGTCGTTGCTTGACGACAAGCTTCGCGCAGGACCCAACGCCCGAGGGTCGAAATGAGGCCGCTCTTCTCTGCGACGGGGAGGAACAGGTTCGGTCCCAGCACGCCTTGGACGGGGTGGCGCCAGCGAACCTGCGCCTCAACGCCGACGATGCGCCCGGTCGCGATCTCCACTTGGGGCTGGTACTCAAGAAAGAGTTGTCCGAGTGCAATCCCTTCGCGCAGCTCGGAGCCGAGCTTAACGCGAATTTGCGTCTCACTGTCCATGGCTAGGGTATGGAACCGGTACTCCCCTTTTCTCTCCGATTTTGCCCGATAGAGGGCGACGTCCGCGCGAGATAGAATTGTCTCCGCATCGGGTCCGTCGGGTCCAAAAAGCGAGATGCCGACGCTGACGCCGGTGCGAATATCGTTCCCTTGAATGACAAAGGGATCGCTCATGGCCTTTATGATCTTATCCGCGACAACTGCGGCGTCAGCTGGTTCGCCGATTTCGGTCACCATGACCGCAAACTCGTCGCCCCCGAAACGCGCGACGATATCCACGGCTCGAGTGTTTACCCTCAGGCGTTCGGCGACTGCTTTGAGCAGTTCATCCCCAATCGGATGACCGAGCGTATCGTTCACGTCCTTGAATTGGTCGAGGTCGAGGTAAAGCACACCAAAGGTTCTCGCGCCGCGTTTGACACTGGCGATTGCGTGTTGAACCGCCTCCATGAAGACAGCGCGGTTCGGAAGGCCCGTCAGCGCGTCGCAACGCGCCGTTCGAAGACTCTCAGCCTCGGCCCGTTTGCGTTCGGTAATGTCACGAAAGAACCAGACGCGACCGAGATGCTGCCCGGTGGCGGTGCGGAGCACCGCAGTGTGGCGATCGATGAACCTGCCATCCTTGGTTTCCAGTTCATCGCGACCCTCTTCTTCCGGATGATCGTAAAAATATCGAACCCTATCGACAAATCCCTGCGGATCCTTCATGGACGACATCGCGGCCGCGAGTATAACCTCGTCGTCCTTCGCCTCAAGAAGGTCTCGGGATACTCTCCACATGTCGGCAAATCGTCGGTTGAACGAGATCATTCGCGAGTTCGCATCAACCACGAGGATGCCGTCGGGAGACGTCTCCATTTGCATCGTCAGAAGGGTGTTGGCGAACTGAAGTTTTTCTTCGACGGTTTTGAGGACCGCGATATCCGCCTCGGCGGCCTTGATCACGACGTCTCGCGCCTGGCGGGTGGACCGTTCACTTTCTTTGAGGCCAGTGACATCCATGAGGGTCAGCAAGAGCCAACCTTCGCCATAGGTTGTCTCTTGAGCCATAAACCACCGACCGTCCACAAGATCGACTTCGAAAAGCCGCTGGGGCCGTGACCGTCGCTTGCTGTTGGCGATCGCTAGCCACTCATCGACGTCCTTTGCGTCAAAGATCGGCCCTGTTCCCGCGTCGAAGCAGTGTCGCATGATCTCATCGAATGTCCGGTGACCAGGCTGCACGTCACAGATTGTGGCGAACCTATCGCCCGCGAACACAAGGCTATCGTCTGGATCGAACAACGCCACGGCGATATCCCAAGCCCGCAGGCCATCGGACACGTCTGCGCGTAAATCGATGGGAAGTCTGGCGCGTTGAAGGAAGCGCGGGTCTCTAAGCGCCTCAAGGAAATCGGCGGAATCCATTGACGAAGCGGTCCTTCTCTGCGCGGCCCGCCGTCCCCTCGCCTACCAAGCCTCGAATGCCCCTCCCTATCAGCGAGACCTTAAGCGCGGGTTGCGATAAAGCACCGAATCACGGCGTTATTGGGCTCGACGATCCGATTTTCCTGAGCATTCCTGGTCGCTTCGCAGGCGAGACCCCGCGATGGCGGGAAGTATTTTGATGCCGTGCCGACAGCCAGCGAAAGATCGGAACTCGGAGTCATTCGGGCATTCTTAGCTGTGATCTTTCACCGAACCGGGACCCATCCGCAGTGCCGACTAAATGATTGATTTAACGTGACAATATTTGCATTATTAGGCGATCTGACTTGCATCGAGCGGGAGCTCCGCCCTCCAAGACTTAAGGAATGCGCCGGGAAAAAGGCCGCCCTTCGAGGGCGGCCGAGTTCACTGGGGTCTTATGATAAAGCAATGCGGTCCGCCCGCGACAGGCGGATGCAAGCCTAAGTGCTGCTGGCTCGCTTGGCGGCGTCCTTGACGTCGCCGACGGCGTTGTGCATGACGCCTTTCGCCTTGTCCATCTTGCCTTCCGCCTGAAGGTCTTTGTCGCCGGTCATCTTGCCGGCCGTCTCCTTGATGGCGCCTTCAGCTTTGTCGGCCGCGCCTTTGACGTGTTCCTTGTCCATGTTCGCCTCCTTCTGGGGCTGGTGGATTAGGAAAACGCGCAAGGGCGCGGGCGGTTCCGTGCAGGTCCGCCGCCATGGCGACGCACTTGCCGCTCGCGCACGACAGATCACTCGATGGAGCACGAAGCGCTCTCGACGCGCGGCAGGCTGAAATTCGCCATCGTGCCGGTGACTCCCGGCGCCATGCTGTCGCGCCGCTCCATGACGATGGAATCAAATCCCGTTTCCTTGAGATATCTCGCCTCCACATGGCAGGCTTTGCCGGCGTCGATTTCGATATCCATCATCATGAGGAAATGCTGGCCCGAGAAGAGGCGCTGCAATTTTCTTTCGCTGAGAACATGCCAGACGACGTGTTCCGTGTTGGAGCCGATCGTCACGCTGTCCTCGTCCTGAAACACGCGAAATCCGCCGCCGCTGTAACGCTTTCTCCTGTCCAGGATCGGCGCGCCGCCGCTCTCGAGCCAGGTTTCGCTGACATGGTTTTTCCCAGAGAATGTTATCGTAAAGCTGTGCGAGCGCTTGATCCCGGACTGCTCGGCCGGCGCCAGGCGATCATGGACCTCGACGATTTCGCCGCGAATGACCGTCGCTTTGCCTGATTGGGCTTGGCTGGGCGCCGAGGCGTCCGGCGTTTCGTCGGGCGGGGCGTCGTTGAGAGTGGCGTGTTTGGCTTGGACAGAGGCGGGGCTAAACGCGCACGCGATCGCCAAGAGCCAGACAATCGCAACACTAAGCGCCCGCCTTCGCGAGGAGGACGAAAGGCCTCGAGGATGGGTCTTTTTCATGCGATCGACTCCGTCAGGCTTGCTATTACGGCGGCGCTTTGCCAAGTCCCCATACCTTATGCCCGACGCTCCCCCTGCCCCAAGGCGAGGACCCCTACAATCGGTTTGGGAGCTTCGGGAGAGTGGTTTTGGGATATCACAAGATGGGGGATAGGGAAGCGATCGCTCGAAGACGAACGGCAGGAGCTCACGACTCATGGCGAAGCAAAAACGCCCGCCCGCTGGCAACACAGCACGAATGATCAGACCACAACCGGAGCACTCCCGGCCTGGTCGCCGTCCTCACGATCCCAAGGACGCTTACACAGCTGAACAATTGATCGAAATCGGCGCTATTGCGCTGATTTGGAACAGCATTGATGATTTCGTAGATTTTCTTCTGCACATATGTCTGGGCAGTCCGATCGCGCTTCTGTGGGCGGTAGGTCGCAGCATCGGTAGCCTCGATGCCAAGCTCGAACTCTTAGAGCTTGGTGCTGCGCGAAGCCACGTTCTCGATGACGCTGCGAGAGCTTGCATCGCTAACAGCTTCGCTGCGATTCGAGAGTACAAGCGATATCGGGACAGGATTGTTCATTCCGTTCCGTATAACGCAGACCTTGGCATTGCGCATTCAATGGATCGGCGAGCGACTCTGTTTCAAAGTCTGGTAACGCATGAGGCTCTATCGGGCGTATATCTAAGGATGATGATTTTATTGGACGAACTGCCAGAGATTGATTTTCTATTTCGGCTGGCGAATGAAGAGAACGCGAGGAAGATATACAAAGGCGCATTGGCCGATCCAATTGAACGGCGACGAACGCGCGACGTGCCAATCCAAACGGCGCGATGTCAGGAGCGTCAAAAGATTAGGCTTGCGCTTCCACCTCTCCCATTTTTCCCAGACGAAGAAACTGATTCTTGATTTAAGTCAGTCCGTCGCATCGTCCGCGTTTCTCGGGCTCTACGAGGACAGAGTACTGGACTGCACCCCATCGGTGAGACACGCCTAATTCGGCGCGCTCGGTGGGAGCAGGTGAGGAGGTTTGCGAGGACAGGATGCGCATTGCATCATTTCCCGCGCACCCGACGAAATTCCGCAATGCGTATCCTGTCCATGCAAATCACTTCGTGAATAGCTTGGATTGCCTGAACGAGATTATCCGGACAACATGATGCTGAGGACCATCGGATTGGGATGCCGGGCTTATGCCGACGCCTGACGAGGAGTATAGGGCCATGACGGCAAGACGCCGGGCGCTAATCTCAGCGGCCTTCGCACGCTTCGCGAACCCGACCGTTGCGCTGATCCTGAATCGAGGTTGGCCCGACTTACGGGAATGGTTTGCAAATCCTCCAAGACTTCTGGCTTGGTTAGTATATGTCTCGATAGCCGTGTGCTTGGTCTTTGTGCTTCGGATCGTAATTTCACTCTGCCGGCAAGTAGACATTCTTGCACCGCTCGCAGCCACGCATGCTGACGATTTCAACAAGCTTCTGCTGGCTCTCGCAGGGTTAATTGGTGTGCCATTTTTGGTCTGGCGAGTCTTTATCGCTTCGCAGCAGAACACGATCGCGCTGGAGAACGCGCGAAACACATTGTTTTCCAAAGCCGTCGACCAACTCGGCGCAACGCGCGAACGCAAGGTGCCGGGGATCACGAGTGGTCCCGATCAAAAGACCGATCCGACCATCTCAACCGAACCTAATATCGAAGTGCGCCTCGGGGCAATCTACGCCCTTGAGAAACTCGCCCGTGAAGACATTGATCTGCACTGGCCCATTATAGAAACATTGTGCGCCTATATACGTGAAAATGCGGGTCCGGCGCTTCCACCGCCGCGAGACGTCGCGGTGGCCTGGGGCTCCTCGATACCGGGCCCCAACAATAGCGCGGCGGCGGCGACATATCTAAATACCCTAAGACCACCGTCGGTCGACATAGTTGCCGCTTTGCGCGTTTTGGGGCGCCGATCAGTAGATCGTCGCGCCTTTGAGAGTAGAAATCGAGAGATTTCCAAAGACGGTGAGGCGTGGAGACTCAATTTGGCTGGTTGCCATCTCGCCTTGGCGCCCCTCAGCGGTTACGACTTTAGCGATACCCTCTTTAGCGGAACCGTTCTCCTCAAGGCGCAATTCGAGCATGCCGATCTTTCGGGCGCAGATTTCGAGCAGGCACATCTTGAGTTCGCACAACTTAGGAAAGTTCGAGCAGTAGGGTCCACCTTCCACAAGGCCCACCTGCTCGGCACAGAATTCGAAAGCGCCGACCTGCAAGCTTCAGATTTCTCTTCGGCTAGTTTCGAAGGGGCCAACTTCGTCGCCGCTCAGTTTCAATTTGCAACATTTTATCGCCCGGAGTCGGGACTCGAAGCCTTGGCGGAACGGCGTTCCCTTTACCGGAGTCAGTGGGGAAATTTGACGCGTCGAGCGATTTTCGGGGGAGCCAATTTGGCCGGTGCGCTAATTGATTTCTTGGACTTAGAGAGCGCGTATGGACTCACACAGCAACAGATTGATGTCGCATATGGGAACGAACACACCGGTCTACCGTCGGGCCTTGCCTGCCCCACAAATGAACGTTGGTTGACGCCGACCTCGTCACCAACAACACGCGTTTGGCGTCAACTAGAATGGAAAAAGAAACGCGTTGAGCTTCTCGCCGCGATGCGGCACCGATAACGAAGGCCGGGAATTGTGGGACAGGATACGCACTGCATCTTTTCCCGCGCCTCGAAAGAAGCGTGCTCGTCGAGATGGCGGAATGCGTGTCCTGCCCTCGCAATTCCCTGCGAGCGGGCGATTTGTCAGAATGGAGAAGCCGACAGCCAGTTCCCGGCGTGGTGTCGCATAGCGAAGCATTCGCCATTTACCGACAACCGATAGTCACCGACTGGCAGCAGTTGTGAAACGGCTCTTACGGAGTAGCGCGCGTAAGCGGATACGCCCGCCCCTGGCAAGGTCACTTTCAGGGCCGATACCGTGCAGGTTGCTTCGTGCCCTTGGCCTCGGATAATTCCGACGAAGCTGACGGGTTCTTTGACGGATGCCATTTGTGTTGTCTCCTTCATGGGGGTCCGGCGTCATCGCGACGCTGGCTGCAACGGGTCGAAAAGCCGATCGTCCAACTGAATCAGATCACGACACCCCTCGCATGTCAAAATTCTCCTCTTGCAAGAGTGAATATTCTTGGAAGGGTGGGCGCTCACTTGATATTATGGCGCTTTACCAAATCCCCGTACCCAGCACGCTTAGCGCCTCCTCCAAAGGCTTTCTTAGCTTGCCCCGATCGCGCCCTCGTCACCGCTCCCTCCCCTTCACGAAATCTTCTAACCGATCGAACCGGTCGCGCCAGAAGGCGCCGAAGAGGGTCATCCAGTCGATCAGCGGAATGAGGGCTCGCGGCTCGGCGCTGTAATGGATCTGGCGTCCGGCGCGGCGCTCGCGCACGAGGCCGGCGAGCTTGAGCGCGCCAAGATGCTTCGAGATGGCCGGCTGGGAGACGCCGAGATGTCTCACCAGCGCCTTTGCGGTGAGTTCGCGCTCGAGGCTTAACTGCTCAAAAATCGCCCGGCGGGTGGGATGGCCAAGCGCCTTGAACAGGTCGTCGGAAGCGGTGCGCACGGGCGATTTTATAACGCTAGGGTTATAAGGTCGGCAAGCCAGGCGGCCGGCGGGGCGTGTTTTTCGTGTGTTTTTTACGAGCGGCGGCGACCGGTTTGAGCGGGTGAGGCTGGTTTGCGGGGTCTAGATCGTGTCAAACGCGTGCGGTGGCGTGTTTTTTCAGGGTGGTGGCGAGATTGCCAAGCCACGCAGCGTCGCGGGCCACGCCGCCGAGACGCCGTCAAGTCGCTTCGCGACTCCTTCGCTTCGCTTCGGCGCCTTCGGCGTGACTGCGTCTCGTCGGCGCGGCTTTTTGCCTG
>Ga0302325_10000533_pt1 | contig 104936 bp, 95 predicted proteins | sample Palsa_T0_2_FD_201948 | JGI IMG/M metagenome (GOLD analysis project Ga0302325, IMG submission 201948) | Peat permafrost microbial communities from Stordalen Mire near Abisko, Sweden - Palsa_T0_2 | ecosystem: Environmental > Terrestrial > Soil > Palsa > Peat permafrost | place: Sweden: Abisko...
GGCGCGGCCGCATGGACCGCGACCATAGCGCTCACGGTCAAACTGTCAAAGATATCTACCTCTATCCGCTGGTGCGAGACGCGCGGCGTCGATTATGCCGCGACCTCACGTGGTAAACAAATACAATATAAATAGGCACAACTTTGAGGCCATCGAACACGACATTACAGTTGATGGCTCGCTGGAGAGTGGTTTTGACTTAGTACACACTTGGTGGCTGCTCCACCATCTTCCGGAACCGGAGCTGGCAATACGTCGCGTGATCGACGCCCTATGCCCAGGCCGATGGTTGCTGCTGGAGGAAGTGGACTTCTTCCCGGTTCACACCTCAACTTCACAGCTCTACGTTGATTTTATGCTTGCATTGACCGCGAACGTCATTCGCGCGTCCGGACGCGATTGCCTCTGGGCGCGCGCCTTGCCGGGATTGCTGGCGGGAATGGGCCTTCGGCAGGTCGGCGGCGAAGGCGACTTTTCCGTGCTGCAGGGGGTTCGCCGGTTGCCGATTTTTAGCGTAACTACCGAGCAAATGCGCGAGCGAATTGTCGGATCGGGAGAGCTTAGGCGTGGCCGTTTGGGGTCAAGGTGGACGGTAGTATGCAAAAGCTAGAACGTGCGATTGTCATTGGTGGCAGCATGGGAGGCCTGCTTGCCGCTCGGGTCCTGGCTGATCATTACAAGAAAGTCACAGTACTTGAACGCGACGAGTTTCCCCCGATCGGCGCGCAGCGTCGCGGCGTTCCGCAGGGCAGGCACACGCACGGTCTATTGGCCAGCGGCCGGGACATGATCGAGCGGCTGTTTCCCGGAATTTCCGACGAACTGGTCGCGGCGGGCGCGGTTGCAGGGGATATCGCCGAGGACTCACGGTGGTTTACCGAAGGAGGATGCCTGGTGCGATTTAAGAGCGGCCTCGGCGCCCTGCTTCTGACACGGCCTTTGCTCGAAGGGGTCGTACGCCGGCGCCTGTTTTCATTGCCGAACATCGATGCGCGTCAGAACTTCCATGTTGAGCAGGTTGAGACTGTTGTCGTAACCGAAGATAGACGTCACGTCACGGGTGTCCAAGGCGCAGGTACGGAGTTACCGGCGGATCTGGTCGTCGACACCACGGGTCGCGGTTCGCGTGCTCCGCAATGGCTGGAAGCAATTGGCTATCCGAAACCTGTGGAAGAACGCGTGCAAGTGGACCTCGCCTACACCACAAGGTTCTTCCGCCGCGACCGTGGACACTTAAATGGCGATTCTGCCGTGATCATTCCACCGACGCCGAAAGGGAAGCGTGGCGGCGTAATGCTGGCGCAGGAAGGCGACCGCTGGACGGTGACGCTGATCGGCCACTTCGGTCAAGCGGCCCCGCTCGATCTGGACGGTTTTGTGGAATACGCCAGAACACTCCCCGCCCCCTACATCTACGAGGTCGTGCGAGCTTCCGAGCCTGTCAGCGAGCCGGTTTCAGCACGCTTCCCGGCCAGCGTACGACACCGCTATGAGAGGCTGACGCGGTTTCCCGAGGGACTCCTAGTGTTCGGAGATGCTATTTCCAGCTTCAACCCGATTTATGGGCAAGGCATGTCAGTGGCTGCGTTGGAGGCCATGGAACTCGCGGCCGCACTCAGAGAAGGCTCCCGGGACTTGGCCCGGCGTTTCTTCCGGAGGGCGGCGAAAGTTGTGGACATGCCGTGGACCATCTCGGTAGGGAACGACCTTCGCATGCCCGAGACCCTCGGACCCCGCCACGCCGGCGTCAAGTTAGTCAACTGGTATATGACGAAGCTTCACAAAGCGGCGCACTCGGACCGTGTCGCGGCAATGGCGTTCTTCCGGGTCGCGAATTTGCTGGCGCCGCCGCCGAGCGTGATGCGGCCGATGGTTATGCTGAGTGTTCTGAGGGGGAATCTTACTCGGCAGGCGGGACGGTCACAGGCAGGAGCCTCGCATCGGATTGCGGCAGGTGGATAAATCCTTCAGGTGATTGCCCTTGATGAGGCACCCGAGGCAGTCGCCAACTAGTATATCGTTTCATTAAAAGTGTCTCCATTTCGGCGAGGGTTTTGAACTCCGTCTCTGATGGACTGAACCCCATTTTTGAGACACGGCGAATAGACGCACTTTGCAGCGAATGGAGGCACAATGGCCAAGATGGCAAAGTGGCGTCGACATACCGTGGAGTTCAAACGCCAGGTCGTCGAACGAATGAAGACCTGCGCAAACATTGACGAATTGGCCCGCGAGCTGAAGTTCCAGCGCAAATTGCTGTATACCTGGAAGTACCAGTTCGAGGGCCATCCCGAACCGCGACGCGCGAATTTGGGAATTACCGCAGAAGAACGCAAAGAGAAACAGCTACGGGATGAAATTACGAAGCTGAAAGCGGCGCTGGGGGAAAGAGCCTTGGAGTCGGATTTTTTCAGAAGTGCCTTGCTCAAGGCCAAGGAGGGTCGCCCGGAGAGTCCCGGCATTGGCGTGACAGCATCTACGACATCATCCGGTCGTGGGCGCCAGAGCAAGGCAAACTGACGGTGGAGCGGATGTGCACACTGGCCGAAGTCAGCCGGGCCAGCTACTACCGGCACTTGGCGGAAACGGTGCCGGAGGAGGCCGAGATGGCGATGCGGGTGGCCGTGCAGGAGGTAGTGCTGGCGCACGGCCGCCGCTACGGCTACCGGAGAGTCACCATGGAGTTGCACCGGCGGGGCATGCGGGTCAACCACAAACGGGTGTTACGGATGATGCAGGAAGACAACTTGTTGGCGATTCGTTACCGCAAGTACATTCTCACCACGGATTCGCAGCATGACTGCCAGGTGTATGTGAACTTGGCGGCGCGCCTGACGGTGACCGCAGTCAACCAGCTCTGGGTGGCGGACATCACCTATATCCGTTTGCGGGTGGAGTTCGTGTTCTTGGCGGTGGTGATCGACCGGTTCTCGCGCAAGGCGATCGGCTGGTCGTTGGATCGTACGCTGGCGGCGCGGTTGGCGGTGACGGCTCTGCGCCAAGCCGTCGCGCGACGCCAACCGCCGCCGGGAGTGGTGCATCACTCCGACCAGGGCGTGCAGTATGCCAGCGGCGAGTATGTGGGGGAGCTGCAGGCCAACGGCATGGTGCCGAGCATGAGCCGGCCGGGAAATCCCTATGACAATGCCTTCTGTGAAAGCTTCCTGAAAACCTTGAAACAGGAGGAAATCTACTGCCATCAATACCGTGATTTCCAGGAGCTTTCCGAGCACCTGGAGGAGTTTATCGGAAACTACTACAACCGGCAACGGTTGCATTCGGCACTGGGCTATCGGACGCCGGAGGAGTTTGAGCGGGACGCCGGGGCAGCCGCTCCATCCGGCGGGACCCCGGGCGCAGCGACCATGAAGTTTTTCACGGCCAAGGTATCAGGCAAGGGAATATAAGATATTAATAGCTCTAAATCTCTGAAGATAAAATCCGTGACTGTCGAACGAAGAGGTGGGCCGCCACACATCCCGTGGCTTGGTCTCCACAGCGGCAGGGTTGGCGGCGGAGTGGCGCGAAGTCAACCGTCGCCCTTACAGGGAAACTCTCCAAACGACCGGATGCTACGTGGTCCGGATTGTGATCGTCCCAAGAGAGTTTGCGTCCGTTGCCTTCCCTGCGACCCCGTCGCCGCGGCTTCCGAGAATCGAGGGCATCCCAGAAGGCGTTTTTCAGGCATGACGGAATCTATCGGTCCGATGTGGTCTCAAGACCAAAACCACGCAAACCTGGGGGCGGGATGCCGCCTCCCGTGGGTCGGCCCCCGAGCCCCAGTCCAAGGACGCGACGGAAGGACCGCGCCCTACCCATCGTCCACGATGAGTTCCGGCCGGTTATTCCTCGATCGGGTTGCTCGCCAGCATTGCCCGTCTCCGCTTCACCGGCAACCCGATAATAAAATGCTAGACAGAACGGAAGGAAGGAATTATCATTGAATGGAAACTGCGTCTTTCCCCTCGTGTCTCATCGAAGGGGTTCACCCCATCATCCGCGTTTATCCGCGTTCATCTGCGGCCAATACCACTTTTGCGTCGCGCACCCATAACAATCTCCGCCGTTGTCGAATTGAGATAATGGAATTCACATGAAGTATCGCAAGCTTGGCAGGACCAACTTCGAAGTCAGTGAAATGGGATACGGAGCCTGGGGCATCGGCGGACACCAGTGGCTCGGCGCGGACGATCGGGAGTCTTTTGCGGCTCTCCGGCGCGCATTGAATTGGGCTTGAATTTCATCGATACTGCGCTGGCGTATGGTGAAGGGCACAGCGAGCAACTGGTGGCGGAGGTGGTCCGCGACGCGAGCCGCCGCGTCTACGTCGCCACCAAGGTCCCGCCCAAGAACTATCTGTGGCCCGCTCAACCGGGCATCGGCATCGAGCAGGTCTTCCCCTATCACCACATCCCACTCTCTACCAGCAGAGCCTCAAAAACCTGCGCCTCGAGACCGTCGATTGCAGCAACTGCACGTCTGAAATCCGGAGTGGATCGCTCGCGACGAGTGGCGCAGGGCTTTAGAAGAACTGAAGCGCTCCGGCAAGGTTCGCGCCGTGGGTATCTCGATCAACGACTATCAGCCGGATTCAGCGCTCGAAATTATCCGGAAAAGGCAAAAACGAATAGCGCTAAGAAAACTCTGCGCATATCTTCTTTGGACTAGTGTAGCGCCGTGGGCGTTTCGGGTAACAGGGCCTCGATGCGGCGCGACAGCTCGGCCTCCGTCATCCGTGTGGGGCTGTACATTCGCACAATGCCCTGGCGGTCCACCAAGACCAGCGTGGGCGTGGCGCTTACCCCGTAGCGCAACATCATGGCTTCACTGATGGGATGCGGAGCGCCGTCGAGCCCGGAGTAAGATGCTTTCCAAACGCGCTCGATCTCATGATCTTCCTGCTCGGCGGTGGGCTTCTCGATCTTGGGTACATCTCCATAGCGGCGTGTGGGCGCGATCACGCGCAGTCCGCGCGGCTCGTATTTTTCCTTGAGCCGCGCGATCGTTGGACCTTGCGCCTTGCAGTCGCCGCACCAATGCGCCCATAAGAAAAGCAAAACGGGGCTGCCGCGATATTTCTCATCCAGCTCGGGCGCGGCCGTGCCCTCCAGCGTGAGCAGGTTCAGGTTCTTGTGTATGCGGGATTGGAGAGGCCAGGTTTTCCAACGCGGCAACTGCGCCTCGAGAAATTTCACAGCCTGGTCACGATTCCCAGCGGCTGCCATGGTCTGCGCTTCTACTTCGATCGATATGCCTATGGCGGATTCCAGGTAGGCATCGTCTTCGACGCGCTTGGTCTTCAGAAGCTCGGAAACCAACGCCTTGGTCTCCGCGAGATGACGCGCGGCGAGGTCGGTCTTGCTCATTATCAACGCTCCGCGGGCCAGCCACGCGACCGCGGCCGCGTACTCCGAGTTCGTTCCGTTTGCAGCGTGGTAATCTTCCGCGATGGCCTCGGCGCTGAACAGGTCGCCGGCCGAGAGCTTGAAGCGCACTTCACTGACCACGGCCCCCGAGGCTGGAAGCACCAGCGACAACAGCAAGGGGAACGCCAACTTCGCTCGGTACATGGTTCTGAGGATAACATCTCATGCCGTTGTCGAATTGAGATAATGAAATTCACATGAAGTATCGCAAGCTTGGCAGGACCAACTTCGAAGTCAGCGAAATGGGATACGGAGCCTGGGGCATCGGCGGACACCAGTGGCTCGGCGCGGACGATCGAGAGTCTCTTGCGGCTCTCCGGCGCGCCATTGAATTGGGCTTGAATTTCATCGATACCGCGCTGGCGTATGGTGAAGGGCACAGCGAGCAATTGGTTGCGCAGGTGGTCCGCGACGCCGGCCGCCGCATCTACGTCGCCACCAAGGTCCCGCCCAAGAACTACTTGTGGCCCGCGCAGCCGGGCATCGGCATCGAGCAGGTCTTCCCCTATCACCACATCCTCCTCTCTACCGAGCAGAGCCTCAAAAACCTGCGCCTCGAGACTATCGATCTGCAGCAACTGCACGTCTGGAATCCCGAGTGGATCGCTAGCGACGAGTGGCGCAGGGCTTTAGAAGAACTGAAGCGCTCCGGCAAGGTTCGCGCCGTGGGCATTTCGATCAACGACTATCAGCCGGATTCGGCGCTCGAAATTATCCGGACCGGCCTCATCGATAGCGTGCAAGTCATCTACAACATTTTCGATCAGAGCCCGGCGCGCAACCTGTTTCCGCTGGCGCTCGAACACCACATCGGAGTGATCGCGCGAGTGCCGCTCGACGAAGGCAGCCTTACCGGCAAGATCGACGAGAGCACCGTGTTCCCGCCCGGCGATTTCCGCAACGATTATTTTAGGGGCGACCGGAAAAGACAAGTCAGGGAACATGTTGAGAGCCTCGAGCGCGATCTGGGATCTACGCCGGGCAGCCTGGCGGAAATCGCCCTGCGTTTCTGCCTTTCGCACCCCGCCGTATCCACGGTCATTCCTGGCATGCGCAGCCTCAAAAATGCCGAGGCGAATTGCGCCGTGCCGGACCAGGGACCGTTGCCGCCCGAAATGCTGGCCACTCTACGGCGGCACGCCTGGGATCGCAACTTCTACGACTGAAAGTGGGTCGCCCCCGACCGGAATATTTGAACCCTTCAACTCCCAAATTTCGTTCAACGGATAGAGCATTTATGCGAAAACTGATTGCTGTATTGGTGTGTCTGTTTGCCGCCGGCGGCGCCTGTGGACAGCTCCAAATGCCGGATTTCAGCGAGAACCATGGGACCTGGTTCTCCGGCATCATGCGGGATTACACGCCGCGCTATGTGCCGCCAGTAGATTTTTCCAACACCAACCGGCTGGACCAATTGATGCGCGCGGGCCGCATCTATCTCTCGCTCCAGGACGCCATCGCTTTGGCCCTGGAAAATAACCTTGATATTGAAAATGCGCGCTTTGGCATTCTGATCGCGGAGTCCGACCAGTTGCGCGCCAGCGCCGGGCAGTTGCTGCGCGGGCTGAGCACCAGCATCAACCAGGGCCCTTCTTCCACCTCGAGCGGCGTGCTGGCGGGAGCCAGCGCCCTGGGCACTACCGGCACGGCCAGCAGCACTACCGGTCAAGGCGGCATCCTCAGCGGCGTCAATGTGCAGTTGGCGGGCGCGCCTATTCCAAACCTCGACCCCACCCTGTACGCCAGCGAGCAGCTCTTCCACACTACTCAGCCCCTCACCAGCACGCTGGTCACCGGCACCAGCGAGCTGATTACCTCATCTAACGCTCCCACGTTCGGCATCCAAAAAAGCTTTCTGACCGGAACCACCGTGGGGGTGCAGATGAGCAACCAATGGATCAATCAAAACTCCCCGAGCAACGACTTCAACCCCAGTGTCGCCGCCACTGCCAGCCTGCAGGTGAGCCAGAATCTACTGCAGGGATTCGGCCTGGCGGTGAACAGCCGCGCCATCAAGGTGGCCCACAACAATCGCAAAGTGTCCGACCTGGTGTTCCGGCAGCAGGTGATCGCCACGGTTTCGAACGTAGTGAGCCTCTACTGGGACCTGGTCTCGCTGGATCAAAACCTGAAAGTGAAGCAACAGGCCGTCGAGCTGAATCAGAAGCTGTACGAAGACAACAAGAAGCGCGCGGAGCTGGGAGTTATTGCGCCCCTCGACATCGTGCAGGCCGAAGCCGAGCTGACTGCCGCGCAGGGCGACGTCACCACCGCCGAAACGCAAGTGCTGCAACAGGAGATGATCCTCAAGAGCGTTCTGTGCAAGAACGGCGTGGATAGCCTGGCGGTGATCGACGCGCGGGTAGTGCCCACCGACACCGTTCAACTCCCCGAGCGCGAGCCCGTACGCCCGGTCCAGGATCTGGTGGCCGAAGCGTTCGCAGACCGGCCGGAGGTTGAGCAGAGCCGGCTCGGCATCGAAAACAGCCGCATCAATATCAAAGGCACCCGGAGTGCCCTGTTGCCCACCCTGTCCGTATACGGCGTGCTACAGAACCACGGGCTGGCGGGCCAGTTGAATACCATCCCTTATCCGCCCGGCTACCTGCCTCCCGGCTCCGGCTTTGTCTCCGGTTCCGGCAACCCTAACACGTTTTTCCTGGGAGGGTATGGAACGGTTTTGTCGCAGTTGTTCGACCGCAACTTTCCGGACTATGGCGTGGGCTTCAGTTTGAACATGCCGCTGCGCAACAGGTCGGCCCAGGCCGATCTTATTCGCGATCAATTAAACCTGCGGCAGCAACAGATTAGCGACCGCGAATTACAGAACAACATCAAGTTAAACGTGGTCAATACGCGCATCGCCGTGCAGCAGGCGCGCGCCGCTTACGATACGGCGGTGAAGGCCCGCATGCTCCAGCAACAGACGCTGAACGGCGCTAACCGCAAGTACGAGTTGGGGACTTCCAGCTTCCTGGACGTGGTGCTGGTGCAGCGCGACCTGGTCACGCGCCAGTCCGCCGAAGTGACCGCGCTCAATACCTATATCAAGGCCCGCAACAATCTGGAGACGGTCACCGGAGAGATCCTCAAGGATCACGACATTTCGATCGACGAGGCGCTGGCCGGTAAAGTGACCCGTCCGCCGAGCTCCCTGCCGGTGCTCGATCCGGACAGCAAGTGAGCCGCGCGCGTGCGTAAAAACGCTTCCGCCTGCCGCGGGGGCCTGGGACGGCCCAACAGATAACCCTGCACCTCATCGCAGCCGAGCGCGTGCAGTACCGCCAGCTCGCTCTCCGTCTCGACGCCTTCCGCGGTGGCGGTCATCCTCATGCTGTGAGCCAGCCCCACGACGGCTTGGACGAGGGGTTGAGTGCTATCCGGCCGCTGCATATCTTCTACGAAGCAACGGTCGATTTTCAGATTGTCGATCGGCAGGCGCTGCAAGTAGCTCAGCGAGGAGTAGCCGGTTCCGAAATCGTCGATGGAGATATTCACGCCCAGAGCTCGCAGATCGGATATCTGATGCGCGGAGTCCGCGATATCCCGCATCAGCATTCCCTCGGTCAGCTCCAGATCCAAAAAGCGCGGCTCGATGCGGTGTCTGTGCAGGGCTGCGGCAACGGTCTCCACCAGGTGCGCGCGCGTGAACTGCAGCGCGGAGACGTTGACGGCGATTCTGACCGGCGGGTATCCGGCGTCCTGCCACAATCTGCTCTGGCGGCAGGCTTCATCCAGCAGCCATACGCTCATCGGGATGATCAGGCCGCTGTCTTCAGCCAGCGAAATGAACCGGCCCGGCAATAGCAAGCCCCACTTGGGATGATTCCACCGCATCAGCGCTTCCATGCCTGCCAGCTCGCCGGACGCCACATGGAATTGCGGCTGATAGTACAAAGTCAATTCCTGGCGGCCGAGGGCCCTGTGCAGATGGCTTTCGATTTCCAGCCGCTCGCTGGCGGCCGAGTTCATCTCCCGCGAGAACCGCTGAAACCGGTTTTTGCCCCGGCTCTTGGCGACATACATGGCCACGTCGGCGTTCTTCTGGAGGGTAGCGGAGTCATCCCCGTCCTGGGGAAAAATTGCTACGCCCACACTTATGCTAACGAACAGCTCGCGATCCTGGATGGGAAACGGCTTCTCCATCGCCGCCACCAGGCGCTCACCCAGTACCTCGACCTCCCGCGGATCCTCAACGCCCACGAGAACCGCCGTGAACTCGTCGCCGCCGGTGCGCGCCAGAGTGTCCGCCTCGCGCACCGCGCTTCGCAGCCGTTGCGCCACCTGAACCAGCAGCAAATCTCCCACGCCGTGACCCAGCGAATCGTTGATGAGCTTGAAGCGGTCCAGATCCAGGTAGACTACAGCAGCCATCTTGCCTTGCCGGCGCGCCAGGGCGATGGCCTGCTGCAAGCGGTCCTCCTGCAACGCGCGGTTGGGCAAACCAGTAAGCGAATCGTGCTGCGCCTGGTAGGCTAACCGGTTGGTGATCTGGCGATGCTCCAGTGCAATGGACGCCAGCTTGGCCTGCCCATCCAGAAACACCTGCTCGGCCTCTTTGAGCGGCCGGGCCTGCCGGCGGTAGATCTCCAGAGCCCCCAGCACGCGGCCGTCGTAAGCCCGTATGGGAACCGCCACGTGCCCCTGCCTGCCTTGAGTGAGCGCCTCCTGCCTCTGGGACTCGTACCGCGGGGAGGGATGCTCGTCCACCAGGGAAACGCAGGCGGTCGTTTCCGGATAACAGTGCTCGATCATTTCCATCAGCCGGTGCAGCACCGCCTCGAGCGGCTGATTTTGGGCCACCATTTCCAGGGCTTCCCGGCGGTGATGTTCCAGCCGTTCGTTGCGCTTCCGCTCGCTGATGTCCCGCGCGATTCCCTGGAAACCCGCCGGTACGCCGTTCTTGAACTGCAACCGGAGGCTGACTTCGATGGCGGTCCGCCCGCCGCCGCGCGCGACCAGTTCCAGCTCCAGGGGCGCCGGATGAACGCCTCCCAACTGCGCCTGGACAGCCTCCTGCATAGCTGCCAGATGTTCCGGAGGAGCCAGTTCCCGGACGTTCATGCAGAGGATCTCCTGGCGGCTATACCCGGAAAGTATCTCTCCGGCGCTGTTAGTCGAAGTGAGCTGTCCCAGCAGATCTACCGTGAAAATGGCGTCCGTGGCATCCTCGACCAGTTTGCGGTAGCGCTGCTCGTTCTCGCGCAGCGCCTCCTCCATGTTCTTCTGGTCGGTGACGTCCCGGGCGTTGGTAACCACAGCCCGCACGCCGGGCTCTTCAAGCAGATTGGTGCCCTCGATATCGCACCACCGCCACGACCCGTCGTGTCGCCGAAGCCTTAGCTGCGCTCGAAGCTGGCTGCCTGGCTCGCACAGCAACTCGCCGAACAACCTGCGCGCATACGAGACGTCGTCCGGATGAATCGTTTCAAAAACATCCCGCCCGAGCCGCTCTTCCGGCGGGAGATCCAAAGTTTTCGATAAGCCGTCATTGCTGAACAGAACGATGCCACGGGCATCCAGCAAGGTAATGGCGTCGCTTGAATTTTGAACCAGCTTGCGAAACAGCTTCTCGCTTTCGACCAGCGCACCGTGCTCGTCTTGGGCATCGCGCAGATGGTGGCCACGCAGAGCGTCCCATTGGTAGACCTCGGTCGTCGGAGACTGCTCCGCGGATTGATGATTCACTCTGGATTGATCGTCATTCCCGGCCGAAAGTTTATAACCGCGGCCATACAGGACTAAAGTCCTGTAGTACCGAAGCGTCCCGTCATTTGTGGTAAGGTCTTGACCTTAGGTCCATCAAGAAACTAGATTACAATCAGTGGAACAACGAAGAACCCGACGGTTTACCCTTCAATTGCCCCTTGCCATAACTCGCAACGGCGCGGAGCGCGTTATGCAATCGGGCTTTACTAAGAACATCAGTTCCGGCGGCGTGTTGTTCACTTCCGAACGGGAACTCGACGTGGGCGGCCCTCTCGAGTACGTCATCACGCTGGGTGTACCGTCGGACCAGGTCGTAAGTCTCCGTTGCATTGGCAAAGTCGTGCGGTATAAGAAGATACCCGACTGCGCGGAACCCGCTTTCGACATCGCCGCCACCCTCGAACGCTACGAGTTCGTCCGCTCGGAAAATTGATGAGCGCCCGCCATTGCGCCGGCGGGGCCTTTTCGTGTAAGGTAGCAAAGAAAAGGCGAAAATCGCATGGATCTCACGCTGCGCTTCCCGGAATTCCCGCAGGCTTTACCCGCTGACCATCGCCCGGCGCTCGAAGCGGCCCTGACGCGTTTCCAGGCCGCGCTCGACGAGCCTGGGTCGCCGGTCCGTGCGATTCGCCACGAGCCCGCCACCAACGGTATCTTTCAGGACCTGCCCGAGTCGCTTCACCCCGCCCTGCGCCAGGCCCTCGAGAACCGCGGCATCCACCAACTCTATTCCCACCAGGCGGAAGCCTTCGAGGCGATCCGTAAAGACCAAAACGTGGTAGTGGTCACCCCGACCGCCAGCGGCAAAACGCTGTGCTACAACCTCCCCGTATTGAACCTCGTCGCGAGCGACCCAGGGGCCCGCGCGCTGTACCTTTTTCCGACTAAGGCCCTGGCCGAAGACCAGCTCCACCAGTTGCAGACCTCCATAGAGCAAATGGGCTCGGAAATACGGGCTTTCACCTATGATGGCGACACGCCTCAGGATGCCCGCAAGGCCATACGCCAGCGCGCCAACATCGTGCTGACCAATCCCGACATGCTGCATAGCGGCATCCTGCCGCATCACACACGCTGGGCCAAGCTGTTCGAGAATCTCCGCTACGTGGTCATCGACGAACTGCACTACTATCGCGGCGTCTACGGCAGCCACCTCGCGAACTTGTTGCGGCGCCTCGGGCGCATCTGCGAATTCTATCAGTCGAAGCCGGTCTTCATCTGCTGCTCGGCGACCATCGCCAATCCGCGGGAGCTGGCCGAGGTCCTCACTGGAGCGCCCTTCCGTCTGGTCGACTCCAACGGCGCTCCGCGCGGCGACAAGTTTTTCGTCTTCTACAACCCGCCGGTGGTCAACCGCCAGTTGGGCATTCGCCGCAGCTACATTAACGAGTCGCGGCGCCTGGCGTTGGACTTCATCGAGCGCCGTTTACAGACGCTCGTGTTCGCCAACAACCGGCTGGCCACGGAGATCCTGGTCACTTACTTGAAAGACGCGATCGAGCGCGGGCCTTTGCCGGGCGACGCCGTGCGTGGATACCGCGGCGGATATCTTCCGCGCGAGCGCCGCGAGATCGAGCACAAGCTGCGCGATGGCGAGATACGCGCCGTGGTGGCCACCAACGCGCTCGAGTTGGGCATCGATATCGGCTCGCTGGACGCCGTGGTGATGGCCGGCTACCCCGGCACGATCGCCTCTACATGGCAGCGCGCCGGACGCGCCGGACGCCGCCAGAGCGCATCGGCAGCCGTGCTGGTGGCCTCCAGCGCGCCGCTCGACCAATACATCGTCGAGCACCCCGATTACTTCTTCGGCCGTTCGCCCGAGCACGCCTACATTAACCCTGACAATCTCGAAATCCTGTTGGCCCACCTGAAGTGCGCGGCCTTCGAGTTGCCCATCCGGGAGGGTGAGAAGTTCGGCGCGCACGACACCGCGGAGCTCTGCGGCTTCCTCGAAGAAGCCGGCTTTCTGCACCGCTCCGCGGGCGCCTGGCACTGGACTTCGGAAACCTACCCCGCCGACGCCACCAGCCTGCGCTCGGTATCGAGCGACAACTTCGTCGTCGTGGACACGTCCGGTGAGCCGGCCGTGATCGCCGAAGTCTCTTTCGCCACGGCGCTCTCGACCCTGCACGAAAAAGCCATCTATCTGCACGAAGCCCGCCAGTATCATGTGGAGCGCTTCGATTACGAGCAGCGCAAAGCTTACGTGCGCCGCGTGGATTGCGATTACTACACCGACGCGATCGACTACACACAGGTCCAGGTGCTCGAGGAATTCGAGAGCCAGCCGCTGACGGGCGCGCGCAAGTGCCACGGCGACGTGCGCGTCAACCGCCAGATTGTGGGCTTCAAGAAGATCAAGTTCTACACCATGGAAAACGTGGGCGCGGGCAATCTGTCGATGCCTGAACAGGAGATGCACACGACCGCTTTCTGGCTGCATTTTCCGGCTGAGTTCCTGGCCCGCTTCAGCGATCTGACGCCCGACGAGAAGCAAAGCGGTCTGGTGGGCCTCGGCAACGCGCTGCGCACTGTGGCGGCCCTGCTGCTGATGTGCGATCCGCGCGATCTGGGCGTGGCGTTCAGTGAAGAGCCCAACCTGTATCTGTACGATGCGTACGCCGGCGGGGTAGGGCAGAGCGCGCCGCTCTACCGGCTGGCGCCCCGGCTACTGCGGCAGACTGCGGAGCTTCTGGCCGGGTGCGGATGCGAGGCGGGCTGCCCGTCGTGCGTGGGGCCGGTGGGGGAGACGGGCGAGCGCGGGAAGGAAGCGGCCATGCGGATTTTGGGGGAGCTGCTGGCGGTTTGAAGAGGATGCTGGGTCCCTACTCAAAGGAAACTGGAATCATGCAGATATCACGCGTACTGCGCTATCGGGACTGGTGAAAGAGAAGCGCGGCATCTCTCTCTTGAAATGGCCGTTAGGCTGTCGAAGGTCTTTGGCGGAAGCGCGGAAAGCCGGCTTGTGCGACAGGCGCGATACGATCTTGCGCACGTGGGCGCCGACCGGATAAAGTTGAAGCGGTTGGAAATCGAAGCTGTCGCGTTGCCGCAGCTTTCCAGCCGTCCCATCGACCAGGAGACGAACTTAAGCATAATAATAGAAACGCTTCTAATGGCCGACATCGATCTCACTCAGGACGAAGCCGACAAACTGATGGCAATGGAAAAGCGTGCCGTGGATAAAACGGAATTGCTCTTTCCGGCCCCTGGCCACAGCCTTGCAATTCCGTTGACCTCGCTCGACAAGCGGGAAACCTTCATGCTCGATGTAACCCGCGCACAAATTAAACTCACTAAAGCCACCTACCAGAACCGGGCGACGGTAGCGATTATTCTCATGCGGCTGGACCTTGATGGCCCCCCTCACCGGAACCCCGACGGCGCAGAAATTTCCTGCCCGCACTTGCACATCTACCGCGAAGGCTTCGGCGACAAGTGGGCGATCCCGGCTCCCCATGCCACATACACAAATCCGCTGGACCTTTTTTCAACGTTCGAAGCTTTCATGCAGCAGTGCAACATCACCGATCCGCCGAAGATTCAGAAAGGACTGTTCTCATGACGACAGCGCTGGAGATCGAGAAACTTCTGAATGATTACCGCGCGTGGCTGAAAGACAGAACGACGCTTCGCCAACTCAACGACTCTTGGGTTGAAATCACGACGCCGTACCTTGACCGCCATAATGACGCGTTACAAATCTACGCCCGCGCGGAAAACGGAGGCTATGTTCTTACCGATGATAGCTATACCATTCACGACCTCGAAGCGTCTGGCTGCAATCTCAACACGGAAAAACGTCAGGACCTCTTGAAGGTGACGCTGAATGGCTTCGGCGTTCGGATGAATAGAGAAGCCCTTGAAGTACATGCATCGCCGGAAAATTTTCCAGTGAGGAAACACAATCTCATGCAGGCTATTCTCGCCGTGAATGACTTGTTTTACCTTGCGCAGCCGGTTGTTGAGAGTCTATTTCTTGAAGACGTGATTGCCTGGCTTGAGGCGAGTGGTATCCGCTACACGCCAAAGGTGAAGTTCACGGGCACTAGCGGGTTCGACCATTTGTTCGATTTTGTTATTCCAAAGTCCGCCGGCAAGCAGCCGGAACGCATCGCGCAGGCGATCAATCGCCCGACGCGCGACACCGCGGAGGCGTTCATTTATAAATGGAGTGACACCCGCGAGGTCCGGCCCCCTGAATCGAAGGCTTACGCAGTACTCAATGACTTCGAGCATTCGATTTCACCAGGCATGCTTGATGCATTTCGTAACTATCAAATACGGCCGGTGCTGTGGAGCCACCGAGCCGAAGTCGTCACTGAACTTGCGGCCTAAAAGGTTTCTTTCTGGGAACTTGCTGTCACTGCATTCTCACCAGCGGTAATTCAATGAAGTTTGCATGACCCGCCTTGTGATACACACGCTGCACGGCCTTGCGGTAATCGCCCGCCTTTGCCCAGAAAATGTTAGGCACGAAGGTCTGCGGAACCAGCTCGATTGGATCTGGACGATGATCCTGTGGTCCTTCAGAAAAACATGCTTCGCCGTCGGCAGGGCGAAGCGATAGAGGAGGGCTTGTCCGATTCGATTGTCCTGGCCGTCTCCAGGCTCTCGCGATAGCAGCCGCGGAAAATGTCGGCCGCCGCCCTCGGGTCACGCGCACCACGCTATCGGAACTGGTGAACGAGAAGCGCGGTGTCTCTCCTGAAATGGCCGTGAGGCTGTCCAAAGTTTTCGGCGGAGGCGCGGAACGGTGGCTTGTGCAACAGGCGCAGTATGAGCTTACGAACCCTCTCAGACATGGCGGCTGCTGAGTGAGTTACCGGGGTAAGTTCAACACTTCGTTCATAGAGCCCTGGCGGTAGCCTTGAAGATCCAGCGTCACGTATTTGAAGCCAAGCTGCTTGAAGATCGCCGTGAAGCGCCGCGCCATTTCCGCGGTCAGCGCCTTTTCCATTTCATCAGCGGCAATCTCCAGGCGGACCAGCTCGCCGTGGTAGCGCACGCGGAATTGACGGAAGCCGAGAGACTTCAACTGCTCTTCACCATCCTCGACCGTCTTGACGTTTTGGATGGTCACCGGCGTTCCGTAAGGGATGCGGGAACTCAGGCAGGCCGATGCCGGGCGGTCCCACGTAGGCAGTCCGGCCAGGCGTGATAATTCCCGAATCTCGGCCTTGGTCAGGCCCGCTTCCACCAGGGGCGCCTTGACTTGATGCTGCCTGGCGGCGTTCTGGCCGGGGCGGTAGTCGCCCAAGTCGTCCGCGTTTACGCCGTAGACGATGTGCGGGATGCCGCGCTCATGCCCGATCTTTTCCAAGCGGACGAATAGCTCGTCTTTACAGTGAAAGCAGCGATTCGCGTCATTCTTTAAATAATCCGGGTTATCAAACTCACGAGTCTGGACATATTCATGCGGAATCCCGAACTGCCAGACGAACTGCTCGGCGTCGCGCTTGTGCGATTCCGGCATGGAGGCCGAGTCGGCGGTGATGGCCAGAACCCGGTCGCCCAGCACCTGGTGCGCGGCCCAGGCCAGGTAGGCTGAATCGGCGCCGCCGGAATAAGCGACGATCAGTCGGTCGAGCCCGCGCAGCACGGCGAAGAGCTTCTCCTGTTTTTCGCGCAGCTGAGCGGGAGTTGACAGATCGACCACAGTGACCATGGCTAGATTATATCGTTTCCGCGGTTCACTCACCCAGCCGCAGCGCCTTCCCCGGCAGCGCGTCCGTCATCTTTCCTTCTTCTATCACCGGCACGCCGTTCACCAGCACAAACCGCATCCCCTCGGAAAGCTGATTAGGATTTTCGAAGGTCGCCCGATCGCGAATCGTCTCCGGATCGAAGATCACCACGTCGGCCCACATGCCCTCCTTCAGCACGCCTCGATCCGTCAGCCGCATGCGCTGCGCGGGCAGCGCCGTGAACTTGCGGATGGCGTCCGCCAGGGTCAGCTTCTTTTCCTCGCGCACATACTTGCTCAGAATGCGCGGGAACGTGCCATAGGCGCGCGGATGCGGATGCTCTTTGCCCAGCAGCCCGTCGAGCGCCGTCCCCTGCGAGTCGTTGCAGATGGAGACCCATGGCTGCTCGAGCGCCACCGCGATGTCCGGCTCGGACATGGTGAACATCGCCACTTGCGTGAACGCCCGGTCTTCGATCAGCAGATCGAAAATGGTGTCGATAGGGTCCTTGCCCCACAGCTTGGCGATCTGCGCGATGGTCTTGCCTTGGACGGGTAGCAGCTTGGGGTTCTGTACCGCGCCCACCAGGATGGACTCCGGCCCGGTGATCTCCTGCCATTCGTTGTCCCAGTGGCCGGAGCTGCTCTCCATCTCTCGCCGGATGCGCGCGCGCATGGCCGGATCTTTCAGCCGTTCGATGAGCTTGGCGTCGCCGCCATCGTGCGCCCACGGCGGGATGATGGCGGAAAACGTATTGAATCCGGCGGGGTAAGCGTAAGTGTCCGCGGTGATGTCCACGCCGGAATCGCGCGCCTGCTGAATGCGCGCTACCACTTCCGGCATGCGGCCCCAGTTGGCCTTCCCGGCCGTCTTCAAGTGCCAGATCTCTACCGGGATGTGCGCCTCCCGCCCGATGCGAATAGCCTCCTCGAGCGCCGGAATGATGGCATCGCTCTCGCTGCGCATGTGCGTGGCGTAGATGCCGCCGAATCGGGCGGCCTCTGCTGCCAGCGCGATCAGCTCTTCGGTCGAAGCATAAGGCGCCGGCGCGTATTGCAGCGAAGTCGAAACGCCCACGGCGCCCTCCTGCATGGCCTGCCGCACCAGCGCCTTCATGCGTGCAAGCTCGTCCGCGTTCGGCGCACGGTCGTCGTCGCCCAGCACCATGCGGCGCACCTGTGTGGCGCCCACATAGCTGGCCAGGTTGATGCCCATGCCCTGCTTTTCGAGGCGCGCGAAGTACTCGCGGAAAGTCCGCCAGTCCGGGTGAATGCCGTAGTGCTCGTAATCCACGCGGTCCGCCTGCAGGATCGCATCGTTCACCGGCGCCACCGAGCTGCCTTCCCCGGTGATCTCGGTGGTAATGCCCTGGTAGATCTTCGACGGCAGGTGCGGATTGACCAGTATGGTCAGCTCCGATTGTCCGAGCATGTCGATGAAGCCCGGCGCCACCACCATGCCGCGCGCGTCTATCGTAAGTTTGGCGGCAGCCCCGGTCAGATTTCCGATGCGGGCGATCCTGCCCTGCCGTATGCCGATGTCGCCGGAGTACCAGGGCGAACCCGAGCCATCCACGATCCGGCCATTGCGTATGACCACGTCATAAGGGCCGTTTCCGGCGGCCAACAGGAGCAGCGCTGCGACCAGCATCTTGAAATTCCGTTAAAACGTAACCCGGCTACCCAACTGGAAGGCGCGCGGGCCGCCCGAGCCGAAAATATTGGACGTCGCGCTGGTGGGCACGCCGAATCCCGCCCCGTTGCCGGTCAGATTGTAACTGTAACCGCCCAGGTTCGCGATGTTGAAGACATTGAAACACTCGCCGAAGATCGACAGCTTGACCCGCTCGGTGCCCAGATGGAAAACTTTGGTCACACGTATATCCTGCGAATTGAAGCTGCGTGGAAACGAGAAATTGGAGGGCAACACGATCGTCGGAATCACTCCGGAGGTAGTCGTCTTCCCGGCGTAGTTCTGGTTGAACTGGTTCACCAACTGAACCAACTCACCTTTCCCGGCACTGATGCCGAACTCGTTATAGCCGATGCCCGGAAGCGGAGATCCGCCGGTTTCTCCGGCCTCATAAGCGCCATTGCCGTTCAGGTCGACCCCCGAGATGGTCGGCTCTATCGGTCCCACGCTCTGGAATGAAGTGATACCGGAAAACTGAAAACCCCACGGCAGATCCACCACCACTGAACCGGTCAGGGTCTGGTGTCCTGCCTGCGGTCCCCAGCTCGCCATCCAGTTGCTGTCGTCCACCAGGCCGTTGTAACCGACCTGGTCGGCATAGGCATAAGACAGCGTGCCCGTAGTCCTGTGGGAGAAACGTTTGTCGGCCTTAAGCAGCAGTCCCTTGTAGTGAGAACGCGCTCCGCTGATGATCCCTTGAATCACTCCCGTCGAGCACTCCGCCAGTGGATTGGCAGCCTCCGCCGCGCTGGTGCAGGCCGGGATCACAGGTCCGGCCGCGCTGTAATAGTGGTTCAGGTCCGTGTCACGGATGATCTGGTGCAGATACTGCCGGAAAACGAAATCGGCGCTGACCACGAAGTCGGAGCGCACCTCGCGTTGTATCCCGATACTGGCGTGCTCGGAATAGGGCGGACGGAAATTCTGCGCGAGCAGCTCGGTCCCGGTCTTAAATATATTGATGTTGCGAATCGCCAGACTGGTATTGCCCGGAGGCCCCAGCTCTGCCTGCGCGCCGGCATAGAATTGCGGGATAAGCTGGTTCAGCTCCGCCCCGGTGAAAGTGGTGGGTCCGGACTCAAGGTCGGTAGGCTGCAGCGCCGGCGGCAGATTTCCGAACCCATTGATCTGCGCAATAGTCGGGAAGAAGACGCTATCGCCCAGCAAGGTGCGTCCCGTGCCGGCCGGCCCTATCATGCCTCGCTCCTCGAGGCGGATCTCCAGGTTCATCGTGTCATAGTAGATGCCTGCTCCGCCCCGTACCACTGTCTTATTGTCATCGGTCACTCTCCAGGCAAAACCCAGCATTGGGCTGAAATCGTGAGGAGAGTGCAGCTCATGGCCCAGACCGCCCGCGCCGAACAACGGCGCCAGGTATGCGGGCTTGGTCAGATCGAAATTGAGCGCGTTGCTTTCGTAAGTCCACGCCAGGCCGTATTGCAGGCTGAACCGCGGATGCACCCGCCAGGCGTCCTGCCAGTAAAAATGGAAAGTGTTGTCATGGTCGGCGTCGCCATGGTCATACGAAGGCGGTTGATTGATGTCGCCCACCCCCATCTCAAACCCGGCGACTGGAAGCTGCAGAATGTCGTTGATGGTGTTGAACGAGGACGGAATTTGAATCTGAAACGGCGCCGGCACCTGCGAATTGAAATACTGTACGATCTCCGGGGAATACAGTACGGCCGCCGCCGGCGCGGCATAGGCGTAGGTCCCGGTCCCCAATTGATATTCCCAATAGGCGCCGAATCTCATCGAGTGAGTGCCCTTCTGCTTGCTCACGTTGTCGGCGAAGATGTTCCGCCGCAGCACCCGGCTCTGCGGCGCATTGGTGGAATTGCCGATGGTAAAGTTCGATACGCCGACAATGCTGAAGTTCGGCATCCCGAGGCCCAGGCACGGCGCCGGGCATTGGGAAGCATTGGGCGGATTATTGGTGTTGGACCAATAGGTCATCGAGTACCGAAACTCGTTGGTGGTGGACGGATTCAGCACGGTGACAACCGAGAAGACGCCCGAGTCTGCCCAGTTCTTGTTCACATCCCAATCCGACGGCAGGTCGCCGCCGCCGGGAGGCGCATACGAACTGTTTCCGTCGTGCGAGTAGCGCAAAAAAGCGTTGTTCTTGCCGTTAATGCGCCAGTCCAGCCTTTCGGTGAGCTCGTTTTCATGGAACGGACTTTCAGCATACGACGCAAAGTTCTGGAATAACGGATCGCTAGGGAAGGCGCTGTAGACCCCCACCTGGTTGGTGTTTTCCAGGCTGGAGAAGAAAAACAGCTTGTCTTTCTTGATCGGGCCGCCGATTTCGTAGCCTGTCTGCCGCCGCGCAAAGTAGGGGCTGGCCGGCAAAGTGGGATCGCGCTGCAAATAAGGATATGCCGACATAAGATGATCGCGGAAAAAGAAGAAGCCGCTGCCATGAAAATCATTCCCGCCGCCGCGCGTCACGATATTGATGGCTCCTCCGGCGCCGATGGCGGTCGACAGGTCCAGGTTCACCGAGGAAAGCTGAAACTCCTCCACCACCTCCTGCGAGAGGTTCTGCTGCGTGCCGCCGGTAACCGAGTCGGCGATGGTGGCGCCGTCCACGGTGATGCGTACGGAGCCATTGCCGGAATCCGCGCCCAGGATGTTGACGTCAAACAGGCGGTTGTACTGGCCGACGCTGTTAGCCGACACCGTCACGCCCGGCTCCAGCATGGCGAGTTGCAAAAAGCTGCGGCCGTTCAGCGGCAGGTTCTCGATGCGGTCGCGCGTGATAACGCCTTCGATGGTGTGGCTGTCGTAATCGATCTGCGCGGCTGTCCCCTGGACGCTGACCACCTCGCTGGCCGCCCCCACCTGCATCACCAGGTTGAGCGTGGTCGACTGGCCAACCTGCACGGTGGCGTTCTCTATTAACGTGCGGAAACCCGCCGCAGCGGCCTTTATCGAATAGTTCCCCGCCGGCAGCGATGGCGCGCCGAAGGCTCCATCGATAGCCGTGACGGCCTGCCGCTCCAGACCTGTGTCTTTGTTGGTAACGGTAACGGCGACCCCCGGCATGACACCTCCGGTCGGGTCGTGTACGGTACCGTCAATAGAACCTACCGGCGCCTGGGCCAGTCCGGCGACAGCTAAACATGCCGCCAGGCACCACGGCGACAGACATGGTCGCGCTTGCTTGGACATTTTCCCCTCCTGCCTGGTGCGCTGTGAAGAAACGCACGTCGCGTTAGATTAGGCACGACGCCGGGCAGTTGTCAAGCGGGGGCGTGTAAGGGGACCGACCGCTGCCCCAGGCCGATGCATTCGGGCCGTTAAGGTTGGAGCTTGAACACTACTCCGTCGTTCGATGTGCCGCCCTCGGAAGCAGTGCCGTAGAGATTGCCCGCCGGGTCCTGGCTTAAACCTGCGAGGGGATTCGCCCCGTCCGCCTCCTCTGTAAAGCTGTACAGCACCGTCTCCGTGCCAGTCGTATCCAGCTTGAACACCGCGCCGCAACCGAAGCCGTTACATCCGGATGAGCCGCCGCCGGATTCAGTGGTGCCGTAGAGATTGCCTGCCGGGTCGCGGATCAGACCTGCGTAGGGGGTTGCCCCGTCGGAGCCCCCAGCGGAGCCCCCATTGAAGCTATGCACCACCGTCTCCGTGCCGGTCGTATCCAGCTTGAACACTACTCCCTCGTTCCAGGCGCCGCCGTGCACTGTAGTGCCGTAGAGATTGCCTGCCGAGTCTAAGATCAGACCCGCGTAAGGCATTGCCCCGTCCGCCCCGGTGAAATCGTGCAGCACCGTTTCGGTACCAGTCGTATCCAGCTTGAATATCAGTCCGCAGCCCGTTCCGTGGCATCCTGGGACGCCGCCCCACGCGGTAGTGCCGTAGAGATTGCCTGCCGAGTCTAAGATCAGACCTGCCCTCGGGTTCCCCCCGTCCGCGCGCCCCGTGAACGCGTGCAGTACCGTCTCTGTGCCGGTCGTATCCAGCTTGAAGACAACTCCGCAGCCCGGTCCGTCACATCCACCTGAGACCCCGCCAGTGGTCGTGGTGCCGTAGAGATTGCCCGCCGAGTCTTGAATCAGACCTGCGTAGGGTCGCCCCCCATCCCCTCCACCTGTGAAGCTGTACAGCACCGTCTCCGTGCCGATCGGATCCAGCTTGAACACCGTTCCTTGGTCCGATGCGCCGCCAGCGGTCGTAGTGCCGTAGAGATTGCCTGCCGAGTCTCGGATCAGACCGGCCATGGGCATTCCCCCGTCCGTCGGAGACGCCTTGAAGCTGTACAGCACCGTCTCGCCGGTCTTATCCAGCTTGAACACTACTCCAGCGCCCGATGCGCCGCCGCCTTCGGTCGTGCCGTAGAGATTGCCTGCCGAGTCTCCGATCAGAGTTCCGTATCCGGGGCCTGCCCCGTCATTCTGACCTCCCAGGAACTTGTACAGTACCGTGTACGTCTGCGCCTCCGCCGCTGGTGTCCCGATTACCGCTGTGACCAACATTGCCCCTAGTAGTGCTACTGTCCTCGTCATAAATCCTCCTTTTGACGTGCCCGATAATGTCGTTAGATTTGGACACCGGGTCCTACAAGAATATGGTGAAGACGCTATTATGCCAGCCGCGCTATGTCAAATGTCTGGCCATGCGCTACAACAGTGGGATGCAACGAATCGTTCTGATCGCCGCACTTGCCGCATCGTCCCTGATGGCCCAGGACTGGGCCCGCGCGCGCCTGGCCAAATCTCCCCGTCACCACGAGTGGGTTACCGTCAAGCACGACGGTCGCTCTGTCGAGACCTTCGTGGTGTATCCGGAATCGAAGGATAAAACCCCGGTTATTCTGGTTATCCACGAGATTTTCGGCATGACCGATTGGGTCCAGGATGTCGCCGATCAGTTCGCCGCCGCGGGTTATATCGCCGTGGCGCCCGACCTGCTTTCGGGCATGGCCCCCAACGGCGGCCGTACGCCGGATTTCCCGGAGGGCGGGGTCGGCCCGGCCATCGGTCACCTGAATCCCGACCAGATCACCGCCGACCTCAACGCCGTAGCCGACTATGGCCTGAAACTGCCGGCCGCGGTCAACAAGCTTTTCGTGGCGGGATTCTGCTGGGGCGGCGGCCAGACCTTCCGCTTCGCCACCAACCGACCGGACCTGTCCGCGGCCCTGGTATTCTACGGCCCGCCACCCGATAAGGACGCCATGGCGCGCATCAAAGCGCCGGTGTACGGCTTCTACGGCGGTATGGACGCCCGCATCGGCGCGACCATTCCGGCGACTCAGGAACAGATGAAGCAGGCGGGCAAAGTCTACGAACCCGTGACATACGAGGGCGCCGGCCACGGCTTCATGCGTGCTGGCGAAGGCCCTGATGCGAGCGAAGCCAACGCCAAGGCCCGCACCGAAGCGTGGGCGCGCCTGAAACAGATCCTGACCCGCCACCGCGAGCCAGCACTCTAACGCAGAAAGGGCCCGCCGTACTCTTCCATCACCGGCTCGAAGGTTTCAGCCAGCGACAGGTCCAGCACCTTAACCCGCTGCCCTTCGCGCAATTCCTGGAGCCGTACCTGACGGCCGTTGCAGAATCGCACGGCATCCCGGTAGCTGTTGACCGCCGCGCTGATCTGAGTGAAGATTACTTCCTCCGCGGGCGCGACTTTCAGCGTCCGCTGCATCTGGTCGGGAATATCGCCCAGCCACAGCCTGGCGCCCGGCGGAATGCACACTGCCGCGACCGGCTGCCACACGGGCGGACTGAAGAAGTTCTTCACCTTGGTCCAGACTCCCCGCGGCTGGGCTTTCATAGGATCGCAGACACGCTTGAGGTCCGCGGGTGAGGCCAACCCCATCGAGCCGGTGGGGAATCTGTGGGCGATTAGATCTTCGCCCTCGGCAGCCAAACGGTTGGGAACCGCCATCAAAGAATAATCACACATTTGAGTTTTGCTCCTCTGACTGAATTCGGAAAGGCAGCAATGCCCATTCGATGCCACTACCTTGAGTTTGGGTCGGGATGGCTAGGAAGACAAGCATGCTCCCCCTCGCTATGGATCGATTATAACCATTCCAGCGGAAACCGGCAGGGTGGTGCGGTAAGATGGTGAAAAGTGTCAGCGGAACCGAGCGGCATACCCGTACCCCAGCAGCTACCGGCGAGCGCCGAAGCGCAGGCAGACGCCTGGCGGCGGGTGCAACTCGCGCGGCATCCCAAGCGGCCGCATGCGCTCGACTACATCGAGCGCATGTTCACGGATTTTCGGGAGATCCACGGCGACCGCCTGTTTGGCGACGATCCGGCCATTGTGTGCGGCGCAGCATTTCTAGGCGGCAAGCCGGTGATGGTGGTCGGCGAACAGAAAGGCCGCGACACCAAGCAGAAGCTATACCGAAATTTCGGCATGCCCAAGCCGGAAGGCTATCGCAAGGCATTGCGCGTGATGCAATTGGCCGCCAAATTCGGCCGGCCCATCGTCACTCTGCTGGATACGCCGGGGGCCTATCCCGGAATCGATGCGGAGGAGCGCGGCCAGGCCGAAGCCATCGCCCGCAATCTCCGTGAGATGGCCCGCCTGGCAGTGCCGGTGCTTACCGTCTGCATCGGCGAGGGGGGCAGCGGTGGCGCGCTGGCCCTGGGTGTAGGCAACCGCGTCCTGATGCTCGAGAACGCCATCTACAGCGTGATTTCTCCGGAAAGCTGCGCGGCCATCATCTGGCGGGATTCGACCAAGGCGGAATTGGCTGCCGCCGCGCTCAAGCTCACGGCCGAGGAACTGCTGAAGCTGGGGCTGATCGACGGGATCGTCGGCGAGCCGCCCGGCGGCGCCCACGAAGATGCGGACGCCGCGGCGCGCCTGGTGAGCGAGAGCCTGGTGAGGGCGCTGGACTCCCTCTCCGCCTTGGGAGCGGACCAGCTCGTCGAGCAGCGGTATTCCAAATTCCGCCGCATGGGTAATTTCTTCGCGTGAAGAACAGCGTTCGGCTCGGCATTCTGTTCCTGCTGGTGTTCCTCGGTTTCATCATTTATTCGACCCTGCATGCGGGCGGAGTCCGTTGCCAGGTGTGCATCACCTTCCAGGGACGCAGCTCCTGCCGCACGGCCTCGGCGCGGACGCGCGAACTGGCCCTGCGCACCGCCACCGAGAACGCCTGTGCGCAGATCTCATCCGGCGTCACCGATTCAAACCAGTGCAACAACACTCCGCCCGACAGTGTGCGCTGGCCGTAGCAGCCTGCGGCGGGAAACTCGCAAATGTTAACATATTGATTGAACTCCGCAGTTAAGAATTGCGTCTAATTATCGTCGGTAGAGTAGGAGTCTGCATTCGTGAAGCGCAAATGGAAAGCGATACTAATCGTTCTGGTGGTGGCGGCCCTCGGCATCGGAGTGTACGCCAGCACGGTCTACAGTAAGCGCGGCGTAGTAGCCGTACAGACGGGGAAAGTTGTCCGCAGCGACTTGACCAGCCTGGTCACCGCCTCCGGCGAGATCAAGCCGAAGAACTATATCAATATTGGCGCCAACGCCATCGGCGTGCTCAGCGAGATTCTGGTCAAGGAGGGTGACCACGTCAGGAAGGGGCAGTTGGTGGCGCGTGTGGAAAACATCCAGCCGGAGGCGCAGGTGAACTCCCAAAAAGCGGCGGTAAGCTCCGCCGAGGCGGATTCCAACGCGGCCGAAGCCTCCCTGAAGGTCGGCGACGAAAATCTGCGCACCCAGCAGGCCCTTATTGACCACTCTCAGGCCGATCTGGAGCACGCCAAACTGGACTTCGATCGCGCCAAGGAGCTGTATAAGGATCAACTCCTTGCCAAGCAGGACTTCGACACCAAGAAGGCGGCTTATGATGGCGCCGTGGCCGCTTTGCTTGAGCAACAGACGCGCCTGGCGCAAGCCCAGGCCCAGCGTGAGCAGGAGGCCGCGCAACTGGCATCCTATCAACGCCACGTAGCGCAGTCGCAAGCCACGCTGGCGCAGGTTACCGACATGCTTCATAAGTACGACTCCTATGCACCGCTCGATGGCGTGGTTACCAACCTGCCCGTGCGCCAGGGCGAGACTGTGGTGCCCGGCGTCCAGAACTCCGCGTCGAGCACCATCATGACTATCGCCGACATGTCGCTGATCACCGCCGAGGTGAAGGTAGACGAAACCGATATCGTCAGCGTGAAGCTGGGGCAAAAGGCGGACATCACCATTGACGCCGTTTCCAACAAGACTTTCAAAGGGCACGTGATCGAAATCGGCGACACCGCCATTCTGCGCTCCACCGGCCTGGCCGCTTCGCAAAGCGCCGTCTCCAGCCAGGAAGCCAAGGACTTCAAGGTGGTGATCGCCATGGACGATCCGCCGGCGGATATACGGCCGGGGCTCTCCTGCACGGCCAAGATCACCTCGGCCACGCGCCAGAAGGCGCTGACCATTCCGATTCAGGCGCTCACCATCCGGCAGAAGGGTGATCTGGAAGAAAAACCCAAGACCGGCGGCGGCGCCCTGGCAGCCGTCAAGCCCGATCCGGCCGCCGAAAAGGCTCGCAAGGAAGAGGTGCAAGGAGTATTTGTGGTGAGCGGTGGCAAGGCCGCATTCCGCAAAGTCGAGACCGGCATTACCGGCGCGACGGATATCGAAGTGCTGAGCGGTCTCCAGGAAGGCGACGAGATCGTAACGGGCAGCTACCAGGTGATCCGTACGCTTAAAAATCAGGCTCAGGTGAAAGTGGATAATAAGACGCCGGGGCTACAGAAGGCCTGACGTAGCCGGCCAGTCATTTCATAGAGAGCGAGTCTTCCGTATGGCACAGGCAGTCGCAGAGAGAGAACTCATCGCACGCGGCGAACAACTGAAGCGGGACGGCATTGTCATCCGCACGTACGACTTGTGGAAGACGTATATGATGGGCGATCAGGAAATTCACGCGGTTTCCGGCGTGGATATCGAGATCAAGCGCGGCGAATACGTGGCGATCATGGGCCCGTCGGGGTCCGGCAAGTCTACCCTCATGAACCTGATCGGCTGCCTGGACACGCCCACCAGGGGGCAGTATTACATCAACGGCCGTCTGGTCAGCGAAATGACGGACGACGAGCTGGCGCGCATCCGCAACAAGGAGATCGGATTCGTTTTCCAGACCTTCAACCTGCTGCCGCGCGCCACTTCGCTGCACAACGTCGAGCTGCCCCTGATCTATAGCGGCACTCCGTCGGTCGAACGCATCGAGCGGGCCAAGGCCGCGCTCCGGCAGGTGGACCTGGAACCGCGCATGTATCATAAGCCCAACGAGCTGTCGGGTGGCCAGCGCCAGCGTGTGGCGGTGGCTCGGGCGCTGGTGAACAATCCCTCTATCCTGCTGGCCGACGAGCCCACCGGAAATCTGGACTCGGCCACGGGAAACGAGATCATGGCGCTTTTCGAGCGGCTCTTCCAGGAGGGCAACACCATCGTGCTGGTGACTCACGAGCACGACATCGCCCTGCACGCCCACCGGGTAATCCATATCCGCGACGGGAAAGTGGAGAAGGACGAAAAGATCAAGTAGGCCCGCTTACCCGATCAGATTGTTGCGCGAGTTAGTTCGCCGCTGCGGTTATGCCTGCTATTTCCAAACCGCGATTGATAACGTAACCGTCGGTTACATCGTCGAATTGAACCATGCCAACGGCTGGGTCCTTCGGATCAAATGCCGGATCGAATGTCCGATCGAACGATCCCAGATCGTCCTTATCCACCGAAGTATTATGAGCCCTCTTGATCACTGATTCCAGTCTTGCATAGAGCGGCTCTGGCGCGCCGTTGGCTTCTATAGTCTCTAGTTTGAGAGCCAGTACCAACGACTGATAAACTGGTCCATAGACCCGCTCGATGCGAATGACGCGCTCGCCTCTATAATTGAAAGTGGCAGCATCGGTCACAGTAGGCGGTGTGTTATCGCAATCGTCTGGTAGCTGGGTGAGAAAGTGCTTCGTCTTTCGCCGCAGTTCACTCAACCACCGAAGCTGGATCTCCGAACCAGTCCTCAGTAGCTGGAGCAACTGTTCCGGATGCTTTGAGAAGTCGATTTTACTGGCGCCCCAGTCCGGCCGCCGTCCGTCGGTGTCCGTGAATCGGTATTCACGCCCGAGTTCCCGAGAGCTGAAAAGCTGTCCCGAACGCTCTAAGATCGCCGGGTCCCCGGCCAATGCTACAACAGAGCGCGACCCACGAACAACGGCGACTCTGATTCCAGGAAGTTCCGGTCTTTCTTCCCGCCTTCGCGCCAAGTCTCCTCTGTGACGCCGAATCGCTCCAGCATCGTCTCCGACCGAAGAAAACCGGGGGTAACTGCAACCGCGGCTACGCCATGCGGACGTAGTTCTGTCGCCATGTTGAGAGCCAACCCTTTGAGCGCGAGCTTCACCGTCTGGGTCACCGGATTGCCTCCGGCGCTGACGTTTTCGGTCACCTCCACAATAAGCCCCGGCGGTTGCGAATCATATAGGGAGCCGCATGCTTGGCTGTAATGATGTGGGACAGCAGTGACTGCCGGAGGGCTGCCTCTGCATTCTTGAGATCCATCTTCCAAAAAGAGCACCATTGTGCCATCGATGGGTCTTCGCCGGCGATGCTGTTCACCAGTACATCGAGGCGACCACGCTCGCGTTCCACTCGTTGGAAGAGGGCCTTCACCTCTTCCTCCACTGTGTGATCGACGCGAAGTGCAACGGCGGAGCCGCCGGCCGCGCTGATCATTTCGGCTGTCTCTTCAACCGTTTCAGGACGATTGTACGGGGAGCGGTTGGCACGCACGCTTCGTCCAGTGCAATAGACCATCGCACCAGCTTCTCCGAGCGCCCGAGCGATGCCGCGACCTGCGCCGCGTGTCGCGCCGGCAACGACAGCGACGGCGCCGGCAAGGGATTTTTCTCCCGTGACCGGGCGCCTGCGCGAGCTAGACATGTGAATGGACCGTCGAGGCCGTACTGCCATCCGCGAACCTCCAGACGCGGATGATAGCTCGGTCGGGTAATGCACATCAACATGGCGGTCTACTTGCCGGGCTCGTGGGATTTCAGAATCCGTAGCACTGAGAGTATTGTGTTCCAACTGCGCGTTGTCGCCGGCGCCCCAAAGAGCCTGTCGATCTGGCCGAGATAGCCAATCGTTTTCATGTGGCGGCGGTACACCCCATACACGAGACGATTCTTCGAGCCCATGATTCGCACCAGCCACTCCCCACCTTCGGGAAGAGCAATCGGGAGAGAAAGTCTGCGGCGTCCAGCCTCCGACAGGATGCTTACAAATTGAACAACATCCGCGCGCGGTGGCTCAGTTCCAAACGGATTGTCCATCTCTAGTCGAATCAGATCACTGCCGTCGCAGAAAGCGATTGTTGCTTGAAACGGCAGCTTCCGGCGCAATTCCGCAAGGAACTTTGCGCGCAACCCAGGTTTGCGAACGACAAGCGTGCCTGCGGCGCCTACCTTCACGGCATCGTAGATGCCCAGTTCTTTGGCGAGAACGCTCGGACGAAAAGCCCTATGTCCTCCAACGTTGATGCCCCGGAAGAAAACGATCAGAGCCCTGCTGCCATTGTTGCAGCACCGAAGTATCGAGGAGAAGCGGAAGCGGTCGGGCCTGACGATAGATAACGTGTAGCCGCCCAGCGTTTACTGATTCCTGGCGGTAACAGCCTTCCCACCATCAATCTGAGGCGGACCCCGAACGTTCGGAAGCGTGCCCATTTTGAATCGGCTGCTCCCGCTCAGCGCTATGCGGCGCTCACGATAAGGGCCGGTCAATGGCGACGAGAACCTGCCTTCGGCGGTAGAATATATACATGCGCAACGAGTTCACGGCGATCATCGAGCAGGACAGCCCGTGGTACGTCGCATACTGCGCCGAGGTGCCCGGTGCCAACGGTCAAGGCAAAACGCGTGAAGAATGCCTGGCGAATCTCCGCGAAGCGATTGCCCTTGTTCTTGAGCACAGACGAGAGGAATCCCTGCGCGCTCTTCCCCCCGATGCGAGGCGGGAACTCGTCGTGGTTGGATGAGGCGCGAGGGACTGCTGCGGCACCTGCGCCGTCATGGTTGCGTATTGCGGCGAGAGGGCAAAGAACACACGCTTTGGGAGAACCCGCAAACGGGCCATGCTGAAGCCGTTCCTCGTCATGCTGAGATCGCCAACCTGCTGGCGAGGAGAATTTGCCGCAAGCTGTCGATCCCGGACCCGCCTGGATAGATTTCCGCGAGCGGCGCCAAGATGGCGGGCACCGTAAGCGTCAGCGGACGAACGCCACTTCAGCCATCGGTGATGGGGCGTCACTTACGAATAGATGGGCCCACGGAATGTCCGTTTGATACTTCGGAATTGTCCAGTAAGCGCTCGTCGCTACTGGTTATATGTCCGATGTTCGCCGCGAAGGAGGCCCCGCAACTCGTTCCGGATCGCCGCGGCTGGACCAGCGAGGTCGACTGTCGCGAAGGTAATCGCGTGATTCTGCATCACGACATGTTCCCGAAGCGCCTCGTCAATCGCGGGATGTAGAAATAGCCCCGCAGCCCCGTCCCACCGAGGGTCGCGGCCCTCTTGAGATCGAATGTAGGCATACATCTGGTAGATGTATCCGCTCTTGAGCCTGATGTCGCCAAAGCGCCCGCTTGCCAGGATCGACGTGAACTTAGTATCTACCACCAAACGGCGGCCCTGGTCCGGCGGGTCGAGCACGATGTCGGTTACCATGCGTGCAAGAATTGCGGCGAGCCCCTCGGATGCTGACGACACCTGCCAGTGTAGAGGGACGCTGCCGCGAACGGACCAGCCCAGCGGTTCCAACTCGACCTTGGCGAAGCCGAGGACAGCCTTTTCGAACAACTGACGCACCCAGACCTCTTCCCGATCTGGAGCGACCAGAGCCGTCGGTCCGGAATTCTCAGTGGGGAGCGCCAGATCGAAGGCTAGCCGGGCGAGCGCGACCATGAAATGGTCGGCGGAGTCGTTCCGTCCGATTTGATCAGCCGCCAAATCACCACGAGAAGGGCGCACACCGCCTACGCCCGCCCGAGCGAGGCTGGATGCCAGAGCACGGCATCGGTGAACCAACTCGTCACTTCGAACGAACCGAGCCATCAGATCCAGCGCCGCCCGGACGAGCCTGTTGCGAGGCGTGTCAATGGTCAGATCCTCGAAACGGCAGAAGACTTCTCCTCGTGAAAGAAGCAGGCGCGCCTCAGTCGTCAGGATGTCGATGCGCCCTCGAACCCGGGTGAGAACCCTCTCGCGATGACAGTAACCGCGAGTGAGATTTCGACGGAGCCGGTGCTCAACAGCCTTGGCCAGGAGGCGTGCGATCAAATCCGGCAGCTCGTCGATGTCGTCGTCCATGATGGCATTGAAAGCACCCCTGACGCGCGTGAGGTCTGAGGCGTAGAGCATCAGGAGCCAAAGGTTTCGAACTGGGATGCGACCGATCCGGCGGTCGCCGGGAGGCAGGTCCGTCGTCATCAGACGAGCCCGGCAAGAAGTTCAGCTCGTGCCGCTTTCGCTTTCTCCGGAGCATCGTACCAGTATTCATCGAGGAGAGGGCCGATCTCCGTCTCGACCTTCGCGCGGAACCAACCACGACTGTCGCGGATGGTCTCGTCGATATCCGGCGTAACGTACGAATGCCCGATCCGGAATTGAGGGCCGAGTGAAACCGCAGAAGTAATCTCGTCGTTGAGAGCTTCGATCCTGGCTTTAATCTCCGCGAGCATCGTGTCATCAATGCCACGCCCCGCACACCAATCACGCCAAGGTGCTCCCAGCATTGGATCGAGATCGACGAAGGCAAAGCGGCGACGCAACGCGAGATCGACGATGGCGAGCGAGCGATCTGCGACGTTCATGGTGCCGATGATGTAGAGGTTCTTGGGCACGTAGACCCGCTCGCCAGCCGCTTTCCGATAAGCGAGTTCTAGAGCCTCGGAAGGTCGGCGCTTCGAGTCCTCCAGCAGCGTGAGCATTTCGCCAAAGATCTGGGCTGGATTGCCACGGTTGATTTCCTCAATCACGAGCACGAACGGTCGATCCGGTTCGCTCCCCGCGGCCTCGATCGCCTGCATCAGAATACCATCCACGAGAGAGAGCCGCCCGTCGCCGGCCGGTCGCCACCCGCGAACGAAGTCTTCATAGGCGAGTGAAGGGTGGAACTGGACCACACGGAGCCGGGATCGGGTTGTCTCCCGGTCCTTTGAGCCCACGAGCGCGAACCCGAGACGCTTTGCCAGCCAAGTCTTACCCGTGTCTGGAGGACCCTGGAGCACAAGGTTCTTCTTCGAACGCCAGCGGTCAAGGATGTCGGCAAGTTCCTCCCGCGGAAGAAAACATCCATCGGCGATGATGTCGTCGATGGTGTAAGTCGGTTCCTCTTCGATCTCGACTTTCTCATCAGCGTCGATTTCCGCGTCTCGCGTCGGAGGTTCGGCCACGGCCATCGCCGCTTTGACGCCGTATTTCTCAACCCAATAGGGACGTGCTAAGAACCACGCGTAGTCCTGAGGCACACCCCGGAACGTGAAGTCGACCAAACGGTTGGCGACTTCCGTGTCCGTGTCGGCTTGGACGATGACTGTCCGATAGGTGTAGAAGTACCAGTCGCGTGGTTCGAAGGGCGGGTCCCAGGCGACTTTTACCTTTCGCCCGTCATTGAGGTTTTCCAGGATTGTGCCGGTCGCCTTTATGCGCATGACAGAGGCGGGCTGTCCGCCGATGTCGAACGGCAGCCCACGCTCTTGGACGAAGCTCGCCTTGACTGCGATCCGGTCACCCGGCCTCATGTTGCGGACAAGATTTAAGTACCGGTCTTCGTATCCGTTCTCCCAGATCCCTTCATCACGAAAGCGGGGCATCTGATCATCCGCGCCCCAGGCAGCCCCAACGAACCAATACGACGCTCCAACCTCAGCATCGTCGGCGTCGGTTGCGCCGGGAGCGGGAATAATATCCTCCTCGTCCTTTGCGCTGACTAGGCGGTTAGCGTCGCGGACGCGGACATAAAGCGCCCAGGTATCTTCTGTCGTAAGTCGCGTACCGCGGCCTTCCGGTGTTAAGCCCCAAAGCCCGCGCTTCGGCATGCTGACCAGGCCAGCCTTGACAAGATAGAAGCGCGTCCAGTGGACATCGTTTTCAAAGATTGATTGCTTTCCGTTTACGATAAGCCGCGATAGGTCGTCTGCTGGTACGTCGATCCTCGCCCTGATCCAGGCACAAGCTTCGGCTGGACGCATCGGCGTCGGGTCAGTAGATCGAAGCGCATCGAGGAGGAGCGCAAAATACTTTGTAAATCGGTTACGTTTCGGCTCGTCCATCTCAAACTACCCTTGTCATCAAGATCTCTCGAACTGCGGGTTAGTACCTTCGGATCCTACGATAATATGGGTCTTCCAAATTTCCGCCATCCTTTCGTATCAGCCGAATCCCCGTCACCAAGTAGTAGAGAAGACGCCCCCGGTTCTCTCACCGGAGTTTTCAATAACGTGCGGCCCAGATCCTGAGTTTTTCCGGTCCTTTCCCCCTAAGCCCATTCCGCTGCGCGCTTCAGCCAGCCGCCAGCCCGTTTGAGCCAGTCTCCGCTCTACAATAGATACAGTGCGCTTTGAAATCTACCGCGCGGAGGCCGCCAGCATCCTGTCCCCCACCTCCGGCTACATCGCCCAGGCCGGCTTCACGCACTCGCTCTCCCCGGCGCGCAATTGCACCTTCGCCTGCTCCTATTGCTACGTCCCCACCATGGGCATTTACGGCGGGCTCCAACCGGACGACTGGAAAAATTGGGGCCGTTTCACTACGTTCAAAAGTAACGCGCCCGAGCTATTGCGCAAATCGCTGCGGCCCGGCCAGGTGATCTATTGTTCGCCGCTTGTGGACCCCTATCAGCCGGCCGAAGAAACCGAAGTCGCCATGCCCGGCCTGCTGGATGCGCTGATCGATCGGCCGCCCCGCGTTTTCACATTGCAGACGCGCGGCCCGTTGGTATTGCGGGACATCGCGCGGCTGCGGCAGCTCGCGCGACTGACTACCGTGCGCGTGAGCTTCTCCATCACCACCGATCTCGAGCCGGTGCGCCGCTTCTACGAGCCGCACTGCGCGCCCATTCCCGAACGCCTCGAGGCACTGCGGAGCCTGCGCGCGGCCGGCATTCCAGCCTATGCCACGCTCGCGCCGCTGCTGCCCTGCGATCCGGAGGCGCTCATCGACCTGGCGCTCGTTGCATCGGATCGCGATATCATCTGCGATCCATTTCACGTCCGCGCCGTAAAAAAGCACGGAGCCACCACCCGCGACGCGGCCCTGCGCATCAGTCGCGCCCGCGGCTTCACCGAATGGCACGACCCCGCTTTTCAAACGGCGGTGACCGAAAGAATGCGGCGCAGGGCCGAAGCTGCCGGACGCAGATTTGCTACCGGCACGGAGGCCTTTGCCTGGCTTGCGGAGAATTATCATGACAGCAACGGCAACGGCCAACGAAATACTCGAACGCTTGGAAATTGAGCCGGTCAACTCCGGCGCCTGCGACGGAGAGTGGATCGCCAACCCCTCGGGCGGCGAGCTCTGTTCCATCAACCCCGCCGACGGCTCCGTGATCGCGCGCGTGCGCATGGCCGGCCGCGACGACTACGAGCGCGTGGCCAAGCGCGCCGCCGGTGCGTTCCTCGAATGGCGTATGATTCCGGCGCCCCAGCGTGGCGAAATTGTGCGCGAGCTGGGCAACGAGCTGCGCCGTTCCAAGGCCGATCTGGGCGCCCTGGTCTCGCTCGAAATGGGCAAGATCCTCACCGAAGGCCAGGGCGAAGTCCAGGAGATGATCGACGTGGCCGATTTCGCGGTCGGCCTTTCGCGACAGTTGTACGGGCTGACGATGCACAGCGAGCGGCCCGGCCATCGCATGTACGAGCAATGGCATCCGCTGGGCGTCGCCGGGGTCATCAGCGCTTTCAACTTCCCGGTCGCGGTGTGGGCCTGGAACGCGATGATCGCGGCGGTCTGCGGCGATTGCGTGCTCTGGAAGCCGTCTTCCGATACGCCGCTCACCGCGATCGCCGTCCAGAAGATCTGCAATCGTGTGCTCGGCCGCCATGCATTGCGGGGCATCTTCAACCTGGTGATCGGCCGCGGCGACGCAGTCGGTGAAGCCATGCTGAACGACCCCCGTGTCCCGCTCCTCAGCTTCACCGGCTCCACCCAGGTCGGCCGTCGCGTAGCCGAAACAGTGGCTCGCAGGTTGGGCCGCACCATCCTGGAGCTGGGCGGCAACAACGGCATCATCGTGATGGACGACGCCAATCCCGACCTGGTGCTGCGTGCCGTGCTCTTCGGTGCGGTGGGCACCGCCGGACAGCGCTGCACCACCACCCGCCGCCTGTTCCTGCAAAAAGGTATCGCCGCCAAAATCACCGGCGCCCTGCTCAACGCGTACCGGCAGGTCTCCATCGGCAACCCGCTCGATGAGCGCACGCTGATGGGCCCGCTGGTGAACAATCGCGCCGTCCAGGACATGCTGAAGGGCCTTGAGACTATCCGCCACCAAGGTGGCAGAGTACTGTACGGAGGCAAACACTTGCACGGCTGCTTCGTCGAGCCCACGCTGGTAAGGGCTCAGCCGGACATGCCCATCCTCCGCGAAGAAATCTTCGCACCCATCCTCTACCTGTTGGAATTTGACGAGCTCGACGAAGCCGTTGCCTGGCACAATGACGTGCCCCAGGGCCTCTCCTCGGCGATGTTCACTACCAACCTGCTATCCGCCGAGCGCTTCCTCAGCCATGCCGGCAGCGATTGCGGCATCGCCAACATTAATATCGGAACCAGCGGCGCGGAAATCGGCGGCGCCTTCGGCGGAGAAAAAGACACCGGCGGCGGCCGCGAATCCGGCAGCGATTCCTGGAAAGCCTACATGCGCCGGCAGACCAACACCATCAACTGGTCGTCGCAACTGCCGCTCGCGCAAGGCATCACGTTCCAGCTGTGAGCGCCATGGTCTATACCTGCTATGAGATGATCCGGGACTGCCGGGCCGATAAGCCCGAAGGCTGGTCCTACTTCCTTGCGCAATTCGTCCCGGTGATCCGCGGATTGGTGACGCACTATTTTCCCGATCGGGCCGGCGACCCCGCGCTGGTCGAGCGCGCGCTGGCGACTCTTCGCCAACCCCAATCCAACCTTTTCGAGTCGCTCGATCCGGCCCCGGAACGGGCGTTCGTGGCCGGATTGCGGCAGCGCGTGTTGGCGGCCGTGGAGGCCGATCGCGCCGGCGCGGCGCCCGAGGTTCCCATCGATCTGGAAGTCCTCGGCCAGGCGCTGGAGCCGCTCACCCTCACCGAGAAGCTGGTCGTCTGGTTTGAAACCATGGGCTACAGCGCGACGGATGCCGCCCGCATGCTGCGCATGTCTCCGCAAACGGCCGACAAGATTCGCAGCCGCGCAGCCGAGCTTATACGCGGCAGCGTGGATGCCTGGAGCCGCACGCTGCTCGCCGAGAACGGCCCGTCGCTCGGCCGGGAGGCCGCCGCGATTTCGACAAGAGATTGCTTGCCTCCCAAGGCCTTCCTGGACATCATCGATGGCCGCACCAACTGGCGCGGACGCGAGGAAATGGAGCGCCACGTGAAAACCTGCTGGCATTGCATCGACCACTTCTGCCGGCTTCTGGAAGTCGTGGATGTGCTGCGCGCCTCCCAGCCGCTGGCCGAAGGCGAAGTCGAAAGCTACCAGCGGCTGCTGGGAATTGAGCCCCCCAAGCGCTCGTTCTGGAAGAAGCGACAAGCATTGTAGACTATTTTCTGAGGAGAAAAATCGACCATGCCATTACCCACGGACGAGAGGATTGTTGCGCTCAGTCAAGATCTGCTTCAAGTCTTCGACACCATCTTCGGACTACACCCCGGGTTTCGGCCCGCCCATGCCAAAGGCGTCATGCTGAGTGGAACGTTTACACCTTCGCCGGGCGCCGCTTCGCTCACCCGCGCGCCTCAGATGAATCGCAAATCTACTCCGGTAACGGTACGCTTCGCCGACTCCACCGGCGTTCCGGTGATACCCGATAACGACCCCAACGCGAATCCGCGCGGACTTGCCATTCGGTTTTACCTCGCCGAGCGCGTTCACACCGACATCATCAGTCACTCGACGGATGGATTTCCTACCAGGACGGGCCAGGAGTTTTTGGAGTTCTTGCGCGCGCTCGCTGCGAGCGACCCGTCCAAGCTGTCTGGGTCCCCGCTCGAGGCATTCCTCGGCGCTCATCCGAAGGCGCTGGCATACGTGCAGACACCGAAGCCCGCCCCATCCAGCTTCGCCAGAGAATCGTACTTCGGCGTAACGGCCATGCGCTTTACCAATAAGGATGGCGTCACCCGCTATGGGCGCTACCGGATCGTCCCGGAAGCCGGCGCCGACCATCTGAGTGACTCCGCTGCCGCAGCCAAAGGCGCCAACTTCCTGTTCGAGGAACTCGCCGAACGAATTGCCAAGGGCCCGATCGAATTCAGCATACGGGTTCAGTTGGCGAACGACGGAGATACCGTGGACGACGCGACCACACACTGGCCTGAGGGCCGGACTGTATTAGATCTCGGCAAGATTGTTCTAACCGAGCCGGTCCAAGACAACGCACATGAACAGAAACATATCATCTTCGATCCCATCCCGCGAGTAGATGGAATCGATCCTTCGAACGACCCTCTGCTGGAGCTCCGCGCAGCGGTCTATTTACTCAGTGGACGCCGGCGCCGGGCGGCGGAATGAGTAAGAACTGGAAGACCAGACTCATTCATTCCGACGCGCAACCTCCCGCGGGCTTCCGATCTCTTGCGACGCCGACCTACCGGGGTTCCACCGTGCTGTTCCCCAACGCGGGCGCCGTGCAGGACGCATGGGACCAGCACTCAGTCGGCTATACATACGGCCTCTTTGGGACGCCCACAACCCTTGAGCTGGCGATGCGAATCTGCGAGCTGGAAAACGGTTACCGCACGTTCATCACTCCCGGAGGACAAGGCGCCATCGCGCTGATCAATCTTGCATTTCTTAAAGCTGGCGATCATGTGCTCGTGCCTGAGAGTATCTATAAGCCGAACCGGCAGTTTGCATGGGAGGTGCTGCGGCGGTTTGGAGTTGAAGTGAGTTTCTATCAGCCGGCCATCGGCGCGGGAATCCGGTCGCTGTTCCGCGAGAATACCCGATTGGTGTGGTGCGAAAGCCCCGGCTCGGTCACCATGGAAGTTCAGGACGTTCCAGCCATCGCTCAGGCGGCTCACAGCATTGGAGCGTTAACCGTGCTCGACAACACCTGGTCGGCTGGAATCTATTTCGACGCGTTCGCGCACGGTGTCGACGTCACCATGCAAGCGCTCACGAAGTATGTTGGCGGACACAGCGACTTACTCCTCGGCTCGATCACGGTGCGGGACGAAGCTGCGTACCAGCGGCTCGGATCGACGCATCAACTGCTGGGCTGTGCGGCGTCGCCCGACGACTGCACTCTGGCGCTGCGCGGCATGAAGACTCTCGCGGTACGGCTGAAGGCGATCGAAGCGTCGGCGCTCGAACTGGCAGGCTGGCTCGCGGAGCGTCCGGAGATCGAGCTGGTTCTGCACCCAGCGTTTCCGTCTTGTCCCGGACACGAACTTTGGAAGCGAGACTTCACGGGATCGGCAGGACTGTTCTCGATTGTGTTTCAGCCGCGATTTACGAAACAGCAAGTGCTGGCATTTGTCGACGCGCTGGAGCTCTTCAAGATCGGATATAGCTGGGCAGGCGTGACCAGCCTCGCGGTGGCCTACGATCTCCATTCAGCGCCCAATCGCTCGGATTACGGCGCACGCATCGTGCGGCTGAACATTGGTCTCGAAGATCCCGAAGACCTCAGGGCCGATCTCGCGCGGGCGCTCGAGGCGATGATTCCATAAACCGCTTGATAAAGTTCGTATCGAAGTTCCCGGCCTGGAAGTCGGGATCGGCAAGTATGCGCTGGTGCAGGGGAATCGAGGTGTGAATGCCTTCCACTACAAACATCTCGAGCGCCCGCTGCATGCGATGGATAGCTTCGCCGCGGTCGCGCCCGTGTACGATCAGCTTGGCCACCAGCGAATCGTAGTACGGCGTGATCACGCAATCGGTGTGGGCCAGAGTATCCACGCGCACGCCGATCCCGCCGGGTACGTTGAAGCCCGTGATGCGGCCGGGCGATGGGGTGAAGGTCACCGGGTTCTCCGCGTTGATGCGGCACTCGATGGCGTGGCCGCTCAGCTTCACCGGCAGATCGATCACGTCCTCCAGAGTTTCGCCCGCCGCAATACGGATCTGGCTCTTCACCAGGTCGATTCCAGTCACGAACTCCGTGACCGGATGCTCCACCTGAATGCGTGCGTTCACTTCCATAAAATACAATCGGCCTTCCTCGTCCATCAGGAACTCGACCGTGCCGGCGTTGGTGTAGCCGGCGCCTGCCAGGGCCGCCTTCAATGTCGCCGCCATAGACTCGCGCAGCTCGGGGCGCATCACTGGCGAAGGCGATTCTTCCAGCAGCTTCTGATGCCGGCGCTGGATGCTGCATTCGCGCTCGCCGAGGATCTCCACGCGGCCGCGCTCGTCGGCCAGCACCTGGAATTCGATGTGGCGCGGCGCCCGCACGTACTTCTCGATATAGACGTCCGCACAACCGAAGGCCGCGCCGGCTTCCTGCTGCGCCGAATTAAAGGACGGTGCCAGCTCGCTGGCCTCGTTCACGATGCGCATGCCGCGCCCGCCGCCTCCGGCCGAAGCCTTGACGATCACCGGATACCCGATTTCGCCGGCCACTTCGAGCGCCTCTTCCGTGGTCTTGAGGATGCCGGGCGAGCCGGCCAGGATGGGCACTCCGGCCTCGCGCATGAAGGCACGCGCGCGCTCCTTGACGCCCATCAGCCGGATGACATCCGGGCGCGGCCCGATGAACTTCAACCCGGAGACTTCGCAGACTTCCGCGAAGCTGGCATTCTCGCTCAGAAATCCGTAGCCGGGATGGATGGCTTCCGCATCCGTAATCTCGGCCGCGCTGATGATGGAAGGGATGTCCAGATAGCTGCGCGAGCTCTTGGCGGGGCCGATGCAGACCGCCTGGTCGGCGAAGCGCACATGCAGACTGTGCCGGTCGGGCTCCGAGTAGACCGCCACCGTGCGTATGCCCAGCTCCTTACAGGCACAGATGACGCGCAGCGCGATTTCGCCCCGGTTGGCGATCAGGATTTTTTTAATTGGGCCGGATGGCAAACAGCGCCTCCCCGTACTCCACGGGCTGACCGTTCATCACCAGCTTGCTTTCGATGGCGCCGGAGACCTCGGCCTCGATCTCGTTCATGAGCTTCATGGACTCGATGATGCAGAGGACCTTGCCGGGTTGCACGCGCTCGCCGACCCGCACAAAGGGAGGCCCGCCGGGCCCGGAGCCTTCATAAAAAGTGCCGACGATGGGGGAACGGACCAGAATGAGGTTCGGATCGGAGCCGGGTTCCTTGGGTTCAACCGGGACGGGCGGGGGCGCGCCCCCCACGGGAGGAGCAGCCGCCGCGACGGGCGCCTCGGTCCTGGACTGGGCGACCTGCGGCGCCCACACGAATTCCTGATGGCCGCCTATGGAGCGCCGGATGCGGACGCGGTTGTCTCCGCGCTGGACCTCCAGCTCGGCTATGCCGGTTTCAGTCGCCAGGTTAATCAACTCGCGGATCTCGTCTACGGTCATGGCAACTGCTAAGCTTAGCAGGAAAAGTTGAGCGGCCGGGCGGGCGTCAGCCCCGTCCGACGAATGGCATCTTGGTGGCCATGACGGTCATGAACTGGACGTTGGCCTCCAGGGGCAAGTGCGCCATATAGAGCACCGCATCGGCGACGTGGCGCACGTCCATGCAGGGCTCCGGCTGTATATCGCCTCTGGCCTGGCGGACGCCGCTGGCCATGCGCGCGGTCATCTCCGTCGCGGCGTTGCCGATATCGATCTGGCCGCAGGCGATGTCGTACTTGCGCCCGTCCAGCGAAATGCACTTGGTCAGTCCGGTGATGGCGTGTTTGGTTGAGGTATATGGCGCCGAGTTGGGCCGCGGCGCGTGTGCGGAAAGGGAGCCGTTATTGATAATGCGGCCGCCGCGCGGGTCCTGCGCCTTCATCAGCTTGATGGCTTCCTGCGCGCACAGGAACGGCCCTGTCAGGTTGACCGCCACCACCGCGCTCCACTGTTCGTAAGAAAGATCTTCCATGGGAATGGCGGGCGCGCCCATGCCGGCGTTGTTGAAAAGCACGTCCAGGCGGCCGCAGGCTTCTCTCGTAGCGGCGAACAGGCGGCGGACATCGTCCGGATTGCCGACGTCGGCCGGCACCGGCAGCATGGGAAGACCGGCGGGATCGGCCTGTTGGGCGGTTTCGGCGAGCGCCTCGGCGCGGCGGCCAGCCAGCACCACGCGATACCCCGCGGATTGAAAGGCAAGGCTGACCGCGCGGCCTATGCCGCTGCCGGCGCCAGTTACAAGCGCTATCTTCGATGGCATTTTCAGATGACCCGCAGCTCCTTGCTGGTGGGCGTCAGTACGCGGCAGCCCGTTTGGGTAACTACGACGGTGTCTTCGATGCGGATCCCGCCGAAGCCTTCCAGATAGACGCCGGGCTCGATGGTAATCGCCATCCCTGCCTGCAAGGGTGTCTTGTCCTTTCTGCCGATGCGCGGCATTTCGTGGATTTCGAGGCCCAACCCGTGACCCGTCGAATGGACGAAAGCGAGGTCTAGCTTGTAAGCTTTCAGGACGTTGCGCGCCTGGCGGTCCACATGGCCGCTGGTGACGCCCGGCCGCACCGCATCGATGGCGGAAAGCTGGGCCTCGAGCACCGCGCCATAGAGGCGCTTCACGCGCGCGGCGGGCGCGCCCAGGAAGAGCATGCGGGTCATGTCGCTGGCGTAACCGTCGCGGAACGCGCCCATATCGACGAGCACCAGCTGATTGGCCCGCAGGGCGGCGCCGGTGGGATGCGCGTGCGGCAATGCCGACCGCTCGCCGGCCGCCACGATGGTTTCGAAGGAGGGCTTTTGGGCGCCCAGGCGGCGCATGCGATACTCTATCTCGGCGGCCAGATCCTGCTCCAGCATGCCCGGACGGACGCGCCGCGCGGCCCGCTCGAAAGCCTCGGAATTAGCGGCAACGGAGCGCTCGATCAACTCGATCTCACTCTGCGATTTCAGCATGCGATGCGCTTCCACCCACCCGGCCACCGGCTCCAACGCCGTATTCACCGGCAGGCGCGCGCGGAGCACGTCGAAGCCGTCATAACTCAGATGCGCGCGCTCGAAACCGAGCCGCCGGATGCGCCGGCGCTGCAAGGAGGCTGCCACGCCGGGCAGCAAAGGGCCCCTGGAAATTTTGGTCTGGCAGGAGACTTCGCGGCCGGACTGAACGGCGTAACGCGGGTCGGTGAACAGGACCGCATCGCCGGGCAGCATCAGCAGAACCCCGCTGCTGCCGGTGAATCCGGTGAGATAGCGGACGCTGGCAGAGGAGGAAACCAGGAAGGCGTCCAGCTTGCGGGTAGCCAGCTCCGCGGCAACAAGGCGGCGGCGCCGGGCGAATTCGTTATTCAACCTTGAGTTCCTGCGCCAGGACCAAGGCCCGCTGTAAGAGGGCGTCCGCCTGGGTATAATCGCCGCGCTTTTCCGCCTCGTCGGCTAGATTCAAGGATGACTTGATGCGATCGACCAGCGTTTTATCGTTATCCGCGTGCTCGCCAGCCTTCAACAGACTCTGGATGTCACGTTTCCGCGTCGCAATGTTGGTCTTCAGTTGGTTTTGCTGCTCGGCGGACATGATGGGCTGGAACGGCGCTGTTTCGCTGGCGGCCGGCGCGGCTGCGGCGGGCTGCTCGGGCTCCTGTGTCGCTGCCGGGTCCGGCGCATCCGTCGTCCCTGAGGTCTCCAGCTGCTTGGCCTGCTGCACGGCGGCCCGGGGCGGGTGTGTGGGAGCCGACACTTCCACCTTCTTGGGCGCGGGAGTATCCGGAGTTTGGTCGATCGGGATGGCTGCAGCATTCCACTCCCGCGGAGTGTTCAGGCTCGCCGAGGTTTGTGGAATGGAAAGCGGGGTATCCGGGGCCGGTTTGACCACCTCTGCTGTGGGTGCGGGAGGGGGTGTTGGCTGGCGGTTGGCGTGCAGGGTACAGCCCGCCAAGGCAACCATCAGGCAGAGAATTGCGCCTCGCAGGCGCACGCACACACGTAAAGGAAATGGCGGAGTTGGAGGCCTTGTAGGGATTATCCGCATTCAAACAAAAACCGCAAAGCGCCGGGCTTGCTGGAGAACTTCGATTGTAGCACCTCGCGCCGGGGACACGGAGACGCGGAGACGCTGGCGAGCGGATCAGTCAAAGAGAAATGGGTAGCCGCAATACGAAGGTGGTGCCGCCGCCAGGCTCGCTGGCGAAGTCGATGGCGCCATCATGCAATTGCACGATCCGGAAGGTCATGGCCAAACCGATACCGGAGCCTTCGGGCTTGGTGGTGTAGTAGAGCCGAAAGATTTTTTCGCGTAGCTCGGGCGGGATTCCCGTGCCGGTGTCGCTGATACGAATCTCGGCCTCGTCGCTGTGCATGGAGCATTCGATGCGCAGCTCGCCGCCGTTGGGCATGGCCTCGATGGCATTGACCACCACGTTGAGGATGGCCTGCTTCATCAGGTCCACGTCCACGCGGATGCTGGTCCCTTCGATATCCTGCTTGACCGCGACGCGGATTCCGGCCGCCGCGGCTTGCGGCGATGCCAGGTCCACGATTTCGTTGACGAAGGCGTCCAGTGCAACTTCGCTAAGGTTCAGCTCCACGGGTCGGGTGAAGTCGAGAAAGGTTTTCACTACGCGATCGAGCCGCAGGATTTCACGGGCGATGATTTCCATTTGCGGAGCGACGTCGGTATCGCCCCGGGAGAGCTTCATGCGCGCCAGTTCCACGTGCATGAGCATGGCGTTGAGCGGGTTCTTTACTTCGTGCGCCACGCCGCCGGTGATGCGGCTGATGGCGGAAAGCCGGTCGGCGGTCTGCAATTGGCGGCCGATCTGGCGCTGGGCCTCCGGATCGCGCAGACGCACCAGCAGGGCCGTAGCGCGGCCCGCGTTGGTCCCGGCGGCCAGCGATTCCAGAAGATCCACCGAAAGCAGCGCTACGAACGCGCCGGGGCCCTCGCCGCGATCAATAGGCACGCGCCGATTGCGAATGGGGCGGCCGGTTTGGGCGGCCTGCGCCAGGATCAGCCCCAGGGTAGTGGCCGGCGGGAAAACCTCCGCCAGAGCGCTGCCGATCAGCTCCGACCGCGTGCGGCCCAGGAAGTTCTCGACAGCGCCGGCAGCCACTACCAGCCGCCGGTCGCGGCCGAAGATCAGCACGGCGTCCTCGAGCTGGTCGAGCAGCCGCTCGAAGTTGCCGCGCAAATCGGTGAAATCGAACTGAGCGCCGCGGAGCTGCTGGCCCAGCAGGCTGACCTTGGAGGCCATGACCCCAAATTCGTCGGCCCCGGCGCGCGAGACCGGTATCGCCTCCTTCGAATCGTATTCGCCCCGGGCTACCAGGTCGAGCATGTGGCCAAGACGCCCGAGCGGGCGAAAGGCAATCACGGAAAACAAAAGTATGATGCATATGGCGCCGGCAATGGAGACCAGAGCCACTACCGAGCTCTTTTTGAGCGTGGGCCCAACGTCTATTTGCATCAGCGGCGGATAGATGATTACCCGTACGTAAAGCTCCGCCGTGCCGGCCGGGCCGAGGGGCTGCTCGAGCTGATAGTATTTTTTCTCCTTCAGCATCCTGAGTTTGTCCCACCACTTCGTGCTAGCCACCACGCTCTCGAAATTCGGATGCCCCGGATAGGGGGCCTTCAGGCGGCCGGGGTCGGGATCGCTGTCCAGCAGGATCTCATCGTGGGTATCGCAAACCGCGATCTCGAGCACGGCGCTGGTTGTGGACATGATATCGGTAAGATCCTTCTGCAGGGTCTTGTCGAGCAGCGCCTGCCGCCAAGGCTGCGCGCGGTCGCGATTGAGAGTGTCTCGAACCATGTCCGAGGCCACCCGCATCAACAGTTGGGCGCGCTCGAGGGTGGCCGCGAACTGCGACTTCACCTGGTTTCCGAGATCGAGCACCGAAATGATGGCGATAATGGCCGTCATCACCAGGACTGAAGAGAGAGTTAACCTGGTCTGAATGGTCATGCGGAAGTTATTAGGCGAGCAGCAGGAGCTTGCCGGATGTTCTGCGCGATTCCAGGTCGCGATGGGCGTCGGCCGCCTGCGCCAGCGGGTAGGCGCGTTCCACCCGCAGTTTCAAATCGCCGGAGGCCACCCAGCCCAACACGTCCTCCGCCCGCCAGAGCAGCTCGTCCCGCGTCAGGCAATGATGCGCCAGGCTTGGCCGAGTGAGGAAGAGCGAGCCTTTGCCGTTCAGGATGTTCGGATCGAACGGCGGAACCGGACCGCTGGATTGACCGAACAAGGCCAGGAGTCCGCGCGGGCGCAGAGAGCCCAGGCTCTTCGCGAAAGTCGTGGCGCCCACCGAGTCGTACACCACGTCCACCCCGCGACCGCCGGTGAGGCGTCTCACTTCGGTTTCAAAATCCTGCTCGGTGTAGAGAATGATTTCCTGTGCGCCGGCCCCTCGGGCAAGCTGGGCTTTGGCTTCCGTGGAAACCGTTCCGAAGACGCGCGCTCCGATGCGCCGGGCCATTTGCACCAGCAGCAGGCCGACCCCGCCCGCGGCGGCATGCACCAGGCACGTATCGACTGGCTTCAGGGGGTAAGTGGAATGCGTCAGATAATGCGCGGTCATGCCTTGCAGCATGGCTCCGGCGGCCTGTTGGAAATCGACTCCAGCGGGGATTTTCACCAGTTGTGCTGAGGGCACGACGGCGTACTCCGCATACGAGCCGCGCGCCATGGCATAGGCCACGCGATCACCCGGTGAGACCTCGGTAACTTCCGGGCCCACCGACTCTACCGTGCCGGCTCCCTCATTTCCAAGCGTGATCGGCAGCTCGGCTTTGTAGAATCCTGTCCGAAAGTAAACGTCGATGAAGTTGACGCCAGAGGCGGCGATTTTCACCAGCGCCTGCCGCGGTCCGGGCGCCGGGGTGGGCACGTCCACGAGTTGCATTTTTTCCGGACCGCCATGCTCTTTAACCTGAATAATCCTCATCGATAGCCTCGGCGCGACACACCCCTCAGACGCATCGCGCGCTTGAAATGAACGACCGTTGCATAGAGTAGCAGAAAGGCCAAAGTGAACGGAAACAGGAGCAGGCGCCCCACGGTACGCACGGCCCCCGAGCCGGAGAGGCCGGCGCGATACAGCACGAAGTGGCGCATGAATCGCCAGTGTCCCCAGTCCAGCCAGAAGTAGTCGCCGTTTTCGTTTATGACGAAGACCTTGGCGGGCAGGCGCGCGGCCAGCACCCACTTCCATTTGGTCATAATGCGTTCGTCGGAACAGACGATTCCCAGGATGGCATAGCGGTTGGCCGCGAGCGAGCCATAGAGCCGGCCGCGCGCCGCCCCGCCACGATAATCCGAGACGCGGTAGACCGACGAGACGCCCTCGGGCGCGCCCGGATAGCAGGTGACCAGATCGATGGGCACGCGCTCGCCATAGCCGGCGCGGAGACTGGGGAGCAGCCCTTCGATCAGGCGGCGGCTGCCGCTCTCCACCAGCAGAATACGCGAAACCGGGGGATGCCTGCGGCGGAAAAAATAGCGCACAAGTCGAATATAGCGAAGAGGGGTGCATGGAGTATAGGTTCGGACGATCTTCCGGCTATGCGAACGGGCGTTGACTGTGACGGGGCAGTCCCAAAATCAAAAATGCGGCGATGCGAGCTGAAAATCGGCTCGTTAACGCTGGGTCCCGCCATCTTCGAATCGCTCTTATTCGTGGTGCCAGGTTCGTTCGGTTGCTTCCGGGCGAGGATTTTTCTGCCACAAGCTGGAAGACCGCATGGTTTCAGCCGGGGCTGGCTTGGAGTGTGGAACGGCGCACACTGCTTGACGGCGACTGGCGTGAAAGCCAGGACTCCTTGCAGACTGGACGTTCCAAAGCATCCTCCCTACCGTTCGATGCATCACTACTAGCAATGGCTGTGCGAGTGGACATCGGTACGGAGGCGGTTCCCGTGCGTCGCGCTCCAGGCGGCGTCATACAAGGTCTGGATACGGTTTTTCGCCAATTGTTGAAACAGGGCCTGGAGCACTTCATGCCCGCGGCTCAGGTCGAATTGTTAAGCCCTGTGGTTTATACGGATGATCTCGTCGTCGCCTGCTACGATTCGCCGCGTGGCGTGATCGAGTTCGACTGGCTGGGTTACCGTTATCGTGTCAATCGGGAGGGCGGCTTTACAGACGACCTGGTACGCATGGTCAAGAGCGTCGGCCGGGTGCTCTCGATTCGTTACCGGCTCGCCTTCCACCCGGTCCTGGCGGCCGAGAGCGCTCACCTGTTTCGTGGATTGCCTGAAGACCGCTATGTATCTGCTTTCCTCGATTCTTCGACATACCGTGATCCGGACGAGGCGGCAAGCAGGCCGGACAGGATCGCCAGCGCGATCGAGGTGTTGCGGCTCAGCGCCATGACGACCTACGAAAACCGGCGGATCTCAACGGGCGTGATCCTTTTCGGTTCGCAGCCGGATGCCTGCCATGAACTCCCTTTGCTTCCCGAGGGCGCGCTTCGTTATTCCAGTGATCTGACTTCCACGCGCAGCTTTTACCGGCTGTCGGACGGATTGAACACGGTCGCTTTGGTAAACCGTGAAGGTCTCCTGGTTGAGCTGGTCGACGTAGAGGAGTGGGCCCTCCCGTTTCGCGACTTCGAGTTGCCCGCGCCCGTAGCGGCGCGATACGAATTCCACAGCCGGGCCACATTGTGCGGCGGCCACATTTGCATGATTCTCACGGCCTACGGCGAGATAAAGGTATTCGCCGGAGGTGCCCAGGTCTTCACCTTTCGGGACGGGCGCTGGCATTTCGCCAACACGGCCGAGTGCTACCGATTGTGGAGCGAGGCCATCCGGAACAAGTCGGCGGCGCGACGCCTGTTCGCAGTCGCGTTGGATCTTGCCGAGGACCGGCGCGGCGCGCTTTTCGTGGTGCTGGACGATGCCACCCTGGTGCATCGATTGGTCTCGACCGAGGACTTGCTGCGCACCGATCCATCGCAGGAAGGCGACGAGAGTCTCGTTAAACGACGGTTTCATTATCTCTTGCGCGATCAGGATGCGTTGAGGCTGCCGCCCTCGGTTCTGGAGTCCGTGGCGAGAATCGATGGGGCGATCGTTCTCGACCAGGACGCCAATCTACTTTCCTTCGGGGCTATCCTGCAAAACTCGATTGCCGGAGCATCCATCCCCGGAGAAGGAAGCCGGACCGCCGCGGCGGTGGCGGCGTCGCATTTTGGCGCCGTGCTCAAGGTCAGCGAAGACGGCATGGTTTCATATTTCCGTGGCGGGCAGTGCTTGTGGGAGCTCTAGAGGCTAGAGATCGTGCCGAGCCTGTTTTTCCGAGGCGGCATAGCCTGCGCAATGTCTGCCGCTCGTCGCCACGGCCCGCGCCCCTCACCGTCTCGAAGATCTTGTCAAAAAGTACGGGGATCAGGTCCGCACCGCTCCGCTCGATGTGGCCGATGAAGACGCAGCCCGTGCGGCCGTACGAGCGGCGGTGGATGCGGCAGCCCATTGCGGTGTTGATATCCACTCGCAGGGTACTGCCCCCATCGGATTATAAAACCGCGCCGGCGGTTGGGAAGACCGTAATAGGCGAATGTCTGATCGCTTAGGCGCCGGAGGAAAAACCATTGTGGATTAACCGCGCGCTCGTCGCACTGTTGTGCCGGTTCGGGATCTGCTGACCGGGTCGCGCGATTCGGCCCGACTAATCCTTCTCGCTTCAGGGACCCACCACGGGGCGCTTCGTCGCCTGCTGGGCTGAGATCTTGCACAAGATGAGAGGTATACACGCCATTGGCGAGCAGGCGGATGCCTCTTGCGGCCAAGCGGGACAGCAGTGCGCGGCCAGCTTGATCGATCACCGAGACGTCGCGCAAGTAGAGGTACCTGGCCCATTGACGATAGCGCCTGATCGCAGCAGGTCTCCACGACCCCGATATATTCACCGGAGAGCCGCTAGCAGCCTCGCGGGTGAGCAAGCCAGGTTGTCGCGCGGGATCTACATCTCGAACTTGACTCGCGTAATCTCGTCGGTGTAAGCTAAGAATTCTTGGTATGGGACGCAAGGCGCAAAAGAACGATTCGTTGCCTGGTTCACTGGACATGTTAATTCTGCGGACGCTGTCGCTGCGCGACCTCCATGGATACGGCATAGTCCAGTTCATTCAACAATCGTCCGGCAATGAGCTCCTCGTCGAGGAGGGCTCGCTGTACCCCGCTCTCCAGCGGCTGGAGCTAAACCGCTGGATCGACGGTGTCTGGGGCGTGACATCGAATAATCGGCGGGCGAGGATCTACAAGATCACGGCGGCTGGGCGCAAACAGCTGGCCGCTGAAACCCGGAAGTACGCCAAACTTACGTTGGCGATCGCGCGCGTGATGGGAGCGGAGTGACGGACGTGTTACGACGGCTCAGGTATTGGACAGAAAGCGCCAGGCGCAGCGAGGCGCTGCGCGAGGAAATGGAACTCCACCTTGCGGAAAAAGCCGCGGAACTGCAAGCAGACGGTATGACGGCGGAGCGCGCCCGGGCTGAGGCGCGCCGGCGATTTGGCAACGTCGGACTGAAGCACGAAGAGTCACGGGAGATTTGGATGACACGGTTCTTGTCGGAACTTGGTCAGGATGTCCGCTATGGCTGTCGCACCATGTCCGCCAACAAGGCATTCAGCGCCCTGGCGGTCTTGTCGCTGGCTCTCGGAATCGGGGCTAATACGGCGATCTACAGCTTCATGGAGTCGATTCTGTTGCGCTCGCTGCCGGTGGCCGATCCCGAGTCGCTGGTGGTCTTGAATTGGCATAGCCGGCCGCCCTTTGACGGCAGCAAGGAATGGGTCCACGTCATCCACGGGTTACAAGGCATTCTCTGGCCGGGAGGCAAAGGCGCCATGGTGAGCGGGATGTTCCCGTACGGCGCGTTGGAGACGCTTCGCGAGGAGAATCCCGTCTTTTCCACGCTCTTCGGATACTTCAACGGATTAAACCGTAACCTGGCCGTCCGCGGGCAGGCCACGAGCGCCAGCGCGGAGTACGTCACCGGCGAGTATTTTCGCGGCCTCGAAGTGTCGCCGGCCGCGGGACGTCTGATCGACTCCGAAGACGACCGTCCAGGCGCAGCGCCGGTCGCCGTAATCAGTTTTGCGACAAGCCAAAATCGCTTTGGAGGACCGCCGAATGCGATTGGACAGTCGGTTCTCGTCGATAACATCCCCTTCACGGTGATCGGCGTCGCGCCGCCGGAATTCTTCGGAGTCGACCCTGCGGTGGCGCCGGACCTCTACCTTCCGTTGCGCACGAATGTGCTCGTAGACGGCGCCGGAGCGGCTCGTATGTATGGCGACGGAAACTTCTACTGGATCGAAATGATGGGCCGCCTGCGTCCCGGTGTGAGCATGGCCCAGGCGCAGGCAGCGCTGGCACCTCGTTTCCATCAATGGGTTGCCACCACCGCGAAGACCGACGGTGAACGCGCCAAACTGCCCGCACTGACGCTGAATCCCGGCGCCGCCGGTCTGGGTAGCTTGCGCCGCGAGTATTCCAGGCCTCTGTACGTGCTCCTGGCGATGGTGGCATTGATCCTGGCGATCACGTGCGCGAACATCGCCAATCTGCTGCTGGCAAGGGCCGCCGCGCGACGCCGCGAAATGGCTGTCCGGCTCAGCCTGGGAGCGGGACGGTTCCGCGTCGTGCGGCAGTTGCTTACCGAGAGTGTGATGCTGGCGTCGCTCGGCGGAGCACTAGGGGTCTTGTTTGCGATCTGGGGCGTGCGATCGCTGACGTTTCTGCTCTCCCACGGGCAGGAGAACTTTACGCTCCACGCGGAATTGAACTGGAACGTGCTGGGCGTGACGGCGGCGCTCTCAGTGGTTTGCGGCCTGTTATTTGGCCTCGCTCCAGCGATTCAGTCGACGCGTCCGGACGTCATGCCCGCGCTCAAGGATGGCCGCGGGGGCGGACCGCGCCGCCGCGCGCAGCACGTTCTGGTGGTCGCCCAAATCGCGATGTCTTTTCTCATCCTGGTCGCCGCGGGTCTGTTTGTCCAGACACTCAACAAGCTGCACTCCGTTCAACTGGGATACGCCCGCGAGAACATCCTTCTGTTCTCGTTGAATGCGCGCCAGGCCGGCCATCGCGACCCGGAGATCACCACTTTTTACGCAGACCTGCGCAAGCGCTTCGAATCGATCCCCGGAGTGAGCAGCGCGACGCTTTCGCAATCCTCGATCATCAACGCCGGCCGCGCCGGGCAGGCAATCAGGGGGCCAATGAAGATCGGCGCTGTTACCATCGAAGACGCGCGCGTCCTGGCCGCCGGACCGCGTTTCCTCACGACGATGCAGATTCCGATTCTGGCCGGGCGTGAGATTGACAATCGCGACCAACCGGGCTCCGGGCCGGTTGCAGTGATCAGCGAGCGGCTGGCGCGAACTTACTTCGGGAACGAGAATCCGGTGGGCAGGCGCATCACCTTCCCGGACGAGAAGCGCGATCTCGAAATCGTGGGCGTGTCGGCTAACCTGCGGTACGGTGGTCTGAAAAATGAAGAGGAGAGTGCCATGACCGTGTTCGTAGCGGTCAGCCAGTTTTCTCCGGACCGAATGACCTACGCGCTGCGCACTGCGGGTGATCCGCTGAGGTATGTCAAGAGTGTGTATGAGATGGTGCGGGAGGCGGATTCACGCATTCCCGTCACAAACGTGGCCACACAGGCTGCGGAAATCGATCGGACGATCAGCCGGGAAGTCACGTTCGCGAAACTATGCACGGGTTTCGCGGTTCTCGCTCTCCTGATGGCGTGCGTGGGGCTCTACGGAACGATGTCGTACAACGTCGCGCGGCAGGTCGGCGAGATTGGAATCCGAATGGCGCTGGGCGCGCAACGCGGCGCCGTGGTATGGATGGTTCTGCGCCGCGTTCTACTGCTGGCGGCGGTGGGACTCGCGATCAGCGTGCCTGCCGCGTTGATCGCGTTCCGGCTGGTCAAATCGCTTCTGTTCAACACCCAGCCCAATGATCCGGGAACCCTGGCGCTGGCCGGTGTCGTCCTCCTAAGCTCCTTGATTCTCGCTGGCTATGCGCCGGCAAGGCGAGCGTCCCGAATTGATCCTCTGGCGGCTCTGCGGCACGAGTAGCCCTCTCCCGAGTTGGAGAAGCGTATACCAACATGTAGAAGCTGCACGCGCTGGTCGAGGCCGGTGCAGTTCCGCGCATGCAATTGCAGAAGGCGGAAGACGAACAGACGAACTGCCGACACCCGGACGCCGCGCTGATCCGTCGCCCTCCGTACGGCCAGGACTGATGGTCGACCTCTCGGGCGATATGCGGGCGCCCTTGGGCCCGCAATACAGCGAAGAACGGCGGCAGCTCAGAGCGGATAGAGGCGCAGGGATGTGCCAGCATGTCTTCGCCGTGATGTAGCCCGTGGCCCTGTTCAGGCGGACGTTGTTGTAGTGGTCCACGTGTCCGTTTACCAGGCGCCGTGCATCATCGAGCGATAACGGCGTTCCCGGCCGGATGCACTCCCCTTTAAGCCATTTGTGCCAGCGCTCGATCTTCCCGTTCGATTGCGGGTAAAACGGAGAGGTCCGGACGTGCGTCATTCCCGAGATCCGAATGAACTCCTTGAAGTCCTTGGCGATGAACTGCGGCCCGTTGTCCGATATGATCCGGGGTCGCGCTTCAACTCCCGGATTTCCCAGGTCACGATGAAGCGGCTGAAACCGTCCAAGGCGCTGCACAGGTAGTAGAAGGTCCCGCCGATGTTTGAGTAGGAGACATCGATGTGCCAGTGCCGATGTGTTGCCAGCGGCTGCGCGAAGCCCGTACCTTTCTTCGATGGCTTCCCGTTCCACTTTGACAGAAGACCGGCCTGGCTGAGCACTCGCCACACGCTGGACGGTCTGACCGCCGCGATGTCGGCATCGAGCATCATGAACGTCAGCCGGCGGTAACCCTCCAGTGGGTTCTTCAAGTGAAAGCCGATGATCGCCTGCTTCTCCCAATCCTCCAGCCAGAAGTCGCGGGGAACCCAGCCGTTATGCTCGTTCACCTTGCCATAGCGTTCGCGCCAGTCGTAGAACTTGTTGGCGGCGATGTCGAGCCACTCGATGATCTGCCCGGAGCCGATTTCGCTCTTCTCCGACCAGCGCCGAACGAAATCCACGAACTGGTCTCGCGTATCGTGCGGCACCCAGGTTCCGGTCAGAGTGCCCCAATGTCTTTTTTTAGCGCGACGTGCTCCGCCATGAGCTCAACCGCTTTCTGCTCGAAGGCTGCCGCCCCGTTCTCGAAGAATTCCTTCTGCCAGCGGTAGAAGACAGTCGGCTGCATGTCCCACTTCATCGCACAGCTTTGAGATGGGTTCCTTCTCCAGCAGATGCCGCCTGAGGATGGCGACCTTCTCTGCCGGCGTATAGTTCCGTTTAGTTCCGTTGCTTTTTCATGCGTTCCCTCCTTTACCTTACCGGGAGAACGCCTTCTCCATTTCCAACTGAACCGGAACAAGAGCATCAGCACGGCTGGAGCGATATAATCAGAAAGGACCGACCGGTCTCAACTGATTGAAAATAGGCGAGCTTATGACCAGATCCGATCGCGGCGCTACTGAGCCGTATTTCGCGGTCCGATTCCGAGGAACTCTTCATATATCGATTCGCGGCCGCGTTTCTCCGACGAGGGGGGATCATCGTCCCCCTGGAATTTGGGCCGATGAGACCCTTCGGTCGCATAGTTTTTGGTGGAACATTTTCTTCGAACCTGAGACCGCTTGGTCTCAACGAGCATCAAAGAGGCCGGGCGCGTTATGTTTAGAAAACTGATTGAAAATAGGCAAGGTTATGAGCAAAGGCGAAGAAACACGGCGAAAGATTGTTGAAGCTGCCGCGCCGATCTTCAATAAACACGGCTACGAAGGCAGCTCGCTCAACGATCTCATGCAGGCGACCGGCCTGAAGAAGGGTGGCATCTACCGTCACTTCTCTAGTAAAGAGGAACTTGCCGCGGAAGCCTTCGACTATGCGTGGGAGGCCGCCTGGAACGCCCGCTTGCTGCATGTGGACGAAAAGGCAAATGGTATCCAAAAGCTCAAGCAGCTCATCGCGAATTTCATCGAGCACCGGTCGCCCGTTGCGGGCGGATGTCCTATTTTAAACACTGCAATCGATGCGGACGATGGCAATCCGGTCCTTCGGGCGCACGTGGCGAAAGCCCTCCGGTCCTGGTTGAGCCGCTTACAGGTCATAGTAGAGCAAGCTCAGAAACGAGGCGAAACGCGGCCCGGAGTTGATCCGAAAGCTATGGCCACGTTAATCGTGGCGTCTCTTGAAGGCGCCCTGATGATGAGCCGTCTTCAGCGGAATGAGGAAGCCCTTCGGCACGTCCAGTCGCATCTGAATCAATATCTCGAAAACGAGGTAGGCGCCTCGCGATGAGGAGACAACTATGCAGACCGAACGCGGCGGATCACACCGCACTTCTGAGCCGAGGCGTCGGCCCCTTCGCGATCATGCGATCCGGGCAGCGGATATCCAGGTCATCATGGTGCCCGTGAATCAGTCACAGTCAAACAACGACGAATACCGAGAATACCCGGTCAATGGGCCGGCCTTCGCGCACGCCATTTTGACCACCGAGGAGTTACTGGCCCTGCTCCCGTCATGAGCTGGAAGCGCAGGCATTCTCCGGTAACGTGGAGACCTTTCCAATGAAAGAAAAGAAAATCATGACCACCAGAAAAGTCGAGATGGAACGCTTCAGCGTGATATCTTCCAAGCCGATCCAAGCGGTGTTGGCGGCGCTCAAAGCGGCGGTCGGCCATCCGGATATGGCGGAGTTTGCCAAGGCGGCCAAAGGTGCACGGACCTTCGCTGAACTGGAAGATGTCGTTCGAAGGGGACTCGGGAAGACGGGACTAATGATGTTCATGGAGCTCGATCACGGCGCAATTCTACGCAAGGAAACCGGGCTCGATACGCCGCAAATTGTGCGTCTTGTGATTGGCAACCCCCTCATCATGAAGGAAATGGCCAAACGCGTTCCCGATGCCGGATCGTACGCGCCGGTTACGATTCTGCTGGATGAACGGCCAGACGGCGTGCATCTTACGTATGACAAGATGGCCAGCCTTCTGGCGCCTTACGGAAACGCCGAGGCACTGGCTGTCGCTCGGGATCTGGATTCGAAGGTCGAGCGCCTTCTTCGCGAGTCGGCGGAGTGACTGTACTGCTGTTGCCCGACGGAGGCGGCGCTGGAGGGAATCGATGGGCAAGCTTGACGGAAAAATAGCTCTTATCACGGGTGGGAATGGCGGCATTGGTCTGGCGACGGCGAACCGGTTTGTGACTGAAGGCGCGTACTTCTTCATTACAGGAAGGCGCGATTCGGAATTAGCCGCGGCTGTAAAGAAGATCGGACACGACGTGACCGGCGTGCAAGGAGACGTGCCAAGTCCCGGCGATCTGTATTGCAAAGTATGCCCGCTTTGGCGAGATCACTGAGGGGTTTTATGATTCGCTCTTCGACATCAATGTGAAAGGCCTCCTTTTCACTGTCCAAAAGGCACTTCCGTTGCTCCCGGATGGCGCCTCAATCATCCTGAATGCCTCCGTTGTCGGCAGCAATCGTTCGCGCACATGGACAACCGATCTGAAGCGACCTGCTGGCTTCGTCAGAGGCCGGCGAGCAACGTAAGAAGATGATTTCCAGCAGCGTTCCGCTCGGCCGGGTCGGTACACCAGACGAGATCGCCAAAGCCGTGGTTTTTCTCGCATCCGACGACAGCAGCTACGTCACGGGAGCGGAATTATTCGTGGATGGAGGCTTGGGACAAGTCTAAGCCGCTTATAGGCGAGCCTCGCTCGATGAACGCTTACGACCGGCATGCCTTTTGCCCGGTAATTCGAGTCGTCCGAGCCCCTCGGCGCGCTTTCCGACCTTTTTCAGAGCTGCTTCGAGCTCCCGAAGTTCTTCTGTCGTCAATTCAGAGAAGACAACTTTCATAGCAGCGGCGTGCTTCCGAAAGACAGTGGCGATCAGTTCCTTACCGCTCGCCGTGAGTGCCACGATTCGAATACGGCGATCATCGGAACTCTCCATACGGCTGACTAGCCCTTTGCCGTGGAGGCGATCTACGGCGACGCTGATCGATCCTGGGTTCAAGTTAACTTTGGGGCCGATCGTGTTCACCGGCAACGGACCCTTGTGAAGGAGCACTTCCAGAACTCGAAAGTCGGAATCTCCGAGTCCAGTTTCCTGAATACCCGCTGCCGCGTACTTGCCGATCGCTTGCATGGCTTTCAGCATGACCAGCCAGACGTGGACCGCCTCCGGAGAAGTGTTTTTCATAAATCCTGAATCCACTACCAGTATACTATCATCAAGAATATCGAGATCGATATAATCGATATAAAGGAGTTGATTCTATGAGAAGCGCTTACGCAATTGCGCGATTTCTGCTGGGGATCGTTTTCCTCGCGTTCGGCCTTAACGGCTTCCTTCATTTCATTCCCATGCCTCCGCCGGCGGGAGTAGCCGGCCAGTTCTTCGGAGCGATCTTTACCTCTGGCTTCTGGGTTCTGATCTTTCTGCTTCAGATCATCCCAGCCGTCCTTCTCCTGATCAATCGTTACGTTCCGCTTGCGCTGATGGTGCTGGCCCCGGTGATCGTGAATATTTTCTGCTTTCATGTGTTCATGGCGCCCGGCGGACTGCCCCTAGCGCTGATAGTGATCATCCTGTGGATAGTTGTCTATCTTGACGTCCGTTCCGCCTTCGCTGGACTGTTTCAGCTGCGTATACGAAAAGTCTAAGCACTGGAACACCATCTTCGTATAGAGACATTCGGATGAGCACGACCTGGAAGACGTATTACGGCACGCACGATGGCCCTTTCCTCGGTATTGCTCCGACGCGTCGAAAGGCTCACTGCGAGACGATGGCCCGGAGGTATAGGGCATGGCGGGATCGGCATAATCGTCCGCTTTCAGATGCTGGAAGACAGCTTCGCCGTCTCCCGGGCTGCGCGGTGATGCTTGTCAAACTTGCGCTTTCGGCTGCGGTCGATTTATGATTGAGTAGACACTCAATCCAAAATGGCCCGCCTCAGGAGCGACGACAAACGCGATGCAATTCTAGCTGCCGCCATTTCTGTCTTCGCTGAAGGGGGTCTGAGCGCGCCGACGTCGGCGATCTCCAAAGCTGCGGGGATCGCTGAGGGAACGTTATTCACATATTTCCCCACGAAGGACGATCTGCTGAACGCCCTCTATCGGCAGATCAAACTCGAACTGGCGGAAGTCCTCATGTCCGGCTTCGCTCGAAAAAAGGATGTGCGCGGCAAACTCCAGCATATTTGGGATGCCTTTGTGAATTGGGGTGTTGCAAGGCCGGAACGTCGGAGGGTGCTGGCCCATCTCCTGGTGTCGGGCAAGCTTACAAGAGAAACGAAAGCGGTCGGAGCGGCGCCATTCGCGGAGGTCGAGGTGATGGCACGGGAGGCTATTGCTCAGGGCACGATCCGGGATTTTCCGCTGGAGTTTATTATTGCAATGATGGAGGCGTCCACGCAGGCGACCATTGACTTGATCGCAGCAAACTCGGCCAGCGCAGCCAGGTACCGGAAGTTCGGATTCGAAGTGCTTTGGAACGGCCTGACCAAATCGTAAAAATTCCTGCAACGTGAGTGAGTACTCAGGCATCCAAACCACGGAAGCCGAATGATACGGACCAAACAGGCCGCGAACGGCGTTCCCCGCAGGCGGGCAGACTTGCTGTCGTTACATGACCTGAAGGGATCGGCTATGGCCGGACGCAATGAAGCAAAAGGCCGCGACGCAACTCGTAGGATGATCGCGTTGGCTCGAGGAGCAAGCGTTCTCGCTGGCACCTTGGATATGCGCGCCCGGACTCACCAAAGATCTGATGGGAACATGATGATAAATTGGCATGGCCTTACACAATTCATCACGAAAGGGAGCTTGATATGCGATACCGGCTGTTAGGCAATAGCGGACTACGAGTTTCGGAAGCAGCACTCGGCACGATGACCTTCGGCGACGACTGGGGTTGGGGCGCTGCAAAGGACGAGGCGCGAAAGGTTTACAGTGCTTTTCTCGACGCAGGCGGCAATTTCATTGACACCGCCAACATCTATACAAACGGGACGAGCGAATCGTTCCTTGGCGAGTTTATGGAGGGCCATCGACAGAGTGTCGTCCTGGCGACGAAGTACACGAATTCCTTTCCGGGCACTGACCCGAATGCGGCCGGCAACCAGCGCAAGAATATGTTGCAGGCTGTGGAAGCAAGCCTCAAGCGGCTGCGAACCGACTATATCGATCTGTATTGGGTCCACATCTGGGACCAGGTTACGCCGGTCGAAGAGGTCATGCGAGGATTGGACGACCTGGTTCGAGCAGGCAAGGTGCTCTACACGGGTATCTCCGATGCGCCGGCCTGGTGGATCGCGCAGGCGAACACGCTGGCGTACCTCCGTGGTTGGTCGCCCTTCATCGGATTGCAGATCGAATACAGCCTGATCGAGCGAACGGTGGAACGTGAACTGATTCCGATGGCGAAGGCGCTGAACATCGGCGTGACCGCATGGTCGCCACTGGCCAACGGAGTGTTGACTGGCAAGTACCACGGCCAAGGGTCGCCCGAGGGCGGCCGTATGAACCACGAAATGACAAAAGGCTTCGTGCAGCAGGACCAACCACGAACCGACCGCATTGTCGCTGCTGTGAAGAAAGTGGCCGACGAGACCGGCCGCAGCATGGCGCAGGTCGCGCTGGCGTGGCTTCGGCATCGCTCCGCGCCTGTAATCCCGATCATTGGCGCCCGCAAGCTATCGCAGTTACAGGACAATCTTGCAAGTTTGGACCTGACGCTCTCATCGGATCAATTGAAGACGCTTGATGAGGCAAGCCGGATTGAACTTGGATTCCCGTATGGTCTTTATGAGAAAGAAATGGTACGCACGATCCGTTACGGCGGTTTGCGAGACCAGATCCTGGCCTAAGGGAAGAGGAGGAACACACATGAAAGCGATCGTTATCGGAAGCGGAACCATCGGTTCCGCCGTAAAAAGAGCATTGCCAGAGAACGGACACGAGGTCGTCTCGGTCGGCCGCAAGTCCGGTGATTATCAGGCGGACATCGGCGATCCCGGGAGTCTGAGGGCTCTGTTCAGCCGCGTTGGCTCCTTCGATGCTGTAGCAAACGCCGCGGGAGACGTGTCTTTCGGGGCTCTCGAACAGACCACGGACGAGCAATGGGCGAGTTCTATTAAGTCCAAGGGGATGGGCCAGGTCAACCTGGTCCGCGGCGCTCCCGTTCATCGCCGACAACTGGTCGTTCACGTTGATATCGGGCGTCCTCACTGAGGAACACATTTACGGCGGAACCATCGGAACGACCATCAATTATATGGTCGAGGGATTCGTGAAAGGGGCGGCCGGAGAATTGCCGCGCGGCCTGCGGATCAATTGTATCAGCCCGACGGTCCTGACCGAGTCAGTTGCTTACCACGCCTATTTCCCGGGCTTCCTTCGAGTTCCCGCCTGGGAAGTCGGCCAGGCCTATTTGCGCGCGATCTCGACGCCGATAAACGGGCGCATCATCAGGCTGCACAAGACGGACTACTGAGAGTAGAGGAGAAACAAAATGAGCAAACAGATGAACCTTGGGGGCAGCTTCACGCTGCCTGGCGCCTCGATGACCCTGAATCGCATGGGCTATGGCGCGATGCAACTGGCCGGCCCGGAGGTGTGGGGACCGCCACGTGATGTGGGCGCTGCGATCGCTGTTCTGCGGGAAGCGGTTGCGGCCGGCGTGAATCATATCGATACCAGCGACTTTTACGGTCCGCATCTGACCAATCAGATCATCAAGCGGGCGCTCGATCCCTATCCCGATGGACTGGTGATCGTCACTAAGGTAGGCGCCCGCCGGGGTGAGGATAAGTCGTGGACTCACGCTCTTTCGCAGCGAGAACTGACCGATGCCGTTCACGACAATCTGCGAAATCTGGGGCTCGACGCCCTGGATGTCGTCAATCTTCGGGTTGGAGCTGTGATGGGGCCATCGGAGGGATCTATCGAAGAACCTTTGACTGCGCTTGCCGAGCTCAAGCGTCAGGGACTAATCTGCCATCTAGGTGTGAGCAACGTCAGTCCCGCGCAGTTGGCAGAGGCTCAGACAATTACAGAGATAGTCTGCGTGCAGAACCTCTACAATCTGGCATACCGGAACGATGATGATTTCATTGATGACCTTGCACAGCAGGGCATAGCGTATGTCCCGTTTTTCCCCCTGGGAGGGTTCACTCCATTGCAGTCGTCCGCGCTCGACCGAGCGGCGGCATTATTACAGGCCACGCCCATGCAGGTCGCGCTGGCGTGGCTTCTTCAGCGCTCGTCCAACATCCTATTGATCCCCGGCACATCGTCCGTCAAACATCTTCGCGAGAACCTTGATGCGGCAACGTTGCGCCTTCCTTCCGAAATAGTCGCCAGTCTCGACTCAATCGCCGTGGGCGCTGGGTAATGATGGCAGGCCCACCCAGGAATTCACAATTTGGGTAGATTCGAAACGTTCCAGCCCCCTGATACCGGTTCTGGGTGAGCCGCAGCGCTTCGCCATAGCTTTCAACGGTGTTGTCCAGGATCTGTGTCTGCGCGTCGGCGCTTCTGAGCTCGAAGTAGTCGAACGCCAGTTCCGCCTGCAGACTGAGCTTTGCCGTCTCGACGTCGGCGGCGCTCGCCTGGGCAAATTCACGCGCGGAGGCGACCGTCCGCCGCACCCGTCCCCAAAAATCCAATTCGTAGGAAACGTCAAATGGCAAAACGAGATCGCCCGTCGCGCGGGCAGCTCCGGACGCCGTGAGTCGCTTTCGCGATCACAAATTGCGGACCAATTGCATTAGATTCCTGATCTTACGCTCCGAGGACGCTTTGCCGCCTTTGAGGTTTTGTGCTATGCAGAAGCCGTCGAAGAACGTTAGCACAACATCGGCGATTATGCCCGGGTCCAATTGTGGCTCTTCCGCCTCGATGTTTTTTATCAGCAATCGCGTGAGTTTCTGCTGAGCGTTCGAAATAAGTTCCTGCGCTTCGGCTGGCAAACTCGCAAGCTCGCGCATCGAATTCACTGCAAAGCAGCCTCGCTGGTCGTCATCGCAGCCAAAACCTAGTCTCAGAAACCTCTCGATGTTGCCCCAACCGAGCGGCTGTGCTGTCAGGATTTCCGCGCCACGAGTTTGGAGGTACCGTTCAAGGCTGGCAAGGAATAGGTCCTCCTTATCTTTGAACTCCGTATACAGGCCCGATTTGTTGACGCCGGTCGCCTGTTCCAGGTGCTGAACCGTGGTGTTCGCGAAGCCATGTTTCCAAAAGACCGGGATGGCCCTGTCCAGCACACCCTCGCGAATAAACTTTTTCGGTCGTCCCATGCTCCCTCAGCAATCAAAAACTGATCCGTTCCCTGCCGCTAACGGTACTGAACAGTAGATGCGTCGATGAACCAAACGGTTCATTATAATGGTTTTCTTGGCGCGACTTCGGCCTCGCGATGGTTGGCCGTTTTGTGGCCTTCTCGGATACCCCACTCAAAACCTAACGGGTGTCGAGCCACTTCCGAATATTCGAGACGGTATCCTCATAGAACGTCTTGTAAAGACCATGCGATACGTAGCCGATATGCGGCGTTGCCAGTACATTGTCCAGCGTCCGGAAGGGGTGAGACGGAGGCAGCGGCTCAATGTCGAATACGTCGATCGCCGCGCCGGCGATTTGCTTATTCTTCAACACGCTGATCAAAGCTTGCTCTTCGACAATCGGCCCGCGCGACGCATTGATCAATCGGGCCGTTGGCTTCATTCTCTCCAGCTCCGCGGCCCCTACTATGCCGCGCGTACGGCTGCTCAACACCAAATGGATCGTCAGGATGTCGGCCCGCTCGAACAACTGGTCCTTGGAAACCAGGATTGCGCCCGCGGCTTTGGCGGCTTCGGGCGTCATGTTCTGGCTCCAGGCAATCAGATTCATTCCAAAAGCGCTCCCGACCCGCGCGACCTGTGATCCAATCCGTCCAAGTCCCAGAATACCCAGGGTCTTGCCACGGAGATCCGTGCCCACTGTTTGCTGCCAGCCGCCGGATCGGACGGAGTTGCTCTCGGTCACTATATGTCGCGCGGAGGCCAGGATCAGCGCCCAAGTAAGCTCGATCGTCGGGTCCGACCTATACCCCGTGTGAACCACTGCGATCCCATGATCGCCCGCGGCGGCGACATCGACCGACGCGTTTGCAGGTCCCGTCGAGGCAATAAGCTTGAGATTGGGAAGGCGCTCAATGACGTTGCGCGGCAGCGGGGTCCGCTCGCGCATGACACACACGACATCGAAAGGCAGCAGCCGCTTAATCACCGCGTCCGGATCGGCGAGGTGATTCTGAAATACGGCGACGTCCGCTCGATCGCGGAGCACCGACCAATCGGCGCTCTTAAGAGCCACATTTTGGTAATCGTCCAGAACAGCGATCTTGTACTTCTTCATTGGCATCCATCCCGCGATGATTGATTCGAGCCTTCGCGTCCGGCGACAGTCAGGTTCATTTCGTTAACGAGTAGCACACTCGCAGAAAGTGTGAGTAACCCAAGACTCCGTTTCACGAAACTCGTATTCCTTCAGGCGCTGCTTGTTCATGTATTTCCTTCTCTCGTCGGCTGTCAGATTGTAAGGACGACCCTGCCGAAGGGGCGGCCCTCAACGAGGTAACGCAGAGCATCGGCCGCCTCAGCCAGCGGAAACGTCTTTGCCACGATGGGCTTGACCGCACCGGATTGAAGTAATGGAACAATGACGCTCCATGCGGCGGCCCATATCTCCGCGGGTTGTGAAAACAGGGAGAAGCTCTTTATATTGGCGCGCTTCCAGATAAGATCCGTGACGTCGATGGTTGTCTTGCGGCCTGCGGAGTAGCCCAATGTAGTCAGACTTCCCCCGATCGAGAGTGTGCCGAGAGCTTCGCTCAAGATTTCTCCGCCCATTGCATCGATCACGATATCGGCGCCATAACCCTCCGTGATCCGGCGAACGCCGTCGCTAAGCTTCTCCACAGAAAGGTCGATCACCTCGTCGAAACCCAGAGAGCGCGCTTGTTGCGCCTTCGAATGGTTAGTCGTCGTTGATATCGCGTGTTTCGCCCCTTGCGCCTTCGCGATCTGAGTGACTGCGTTTCCGACCGAACCCCCGATGGCAGGTGACAGCACCGTCCTGCCCTTTGCAAATCCCGCAAAGCTCAGTGTCATTTGGGCGGTCAGATACGCAACGGGGACACCGGCAGCCGAAAGATCCTCGATGTTGTCGGGAATTGAACAGAGGTTCTCTTTGCGGACAGCAATCCACTCACTGTAGGTTCCATTTTCGGAAACGCCATACGGCCCCGTAAACATCACACGTGAACCGGCAGGAAAGGCTGTTCCCCCTCCCTCCTCCACCACGCCGGCTCCCTCTCCTCCCAACACCAGCGGTGCTTTCGCTCGCGGGTATCCCCCGAACAAAATGGTGTGCTCTAATGGCGTGACCCCGGCTGCAGTGATTCTTACCAGTACTCGTCCGTCCGAGACTGCCGGTTTTGGAATGTCCACTAGCTTCAAATCCTTGTAGCCGCGGAATCCTTCTGCTCTCATTGCACGCATGATCGTTATCCCATCCTTATCTAGTCAAATCACGGTTTGACGCTACCTCCCGACCCATTGATCGGTAAATACCACCGGCGCCCAGCTATACCCACTCCCCTCCTTGCGCAAGCGACCGAGGCCGGGAAATAGTGCCGTGTGCGGCCCCGCGATCAAAACATCCTCGCGCGCGAGCCTAGACAGCAATTGATTCCGCGTCGCCGCAGCCGCGGTCTGGTCGATGTCGAATACCGCCGTGACCTCGGGATGCTGCAACTGGACGCGCTGTGCATGGATAATGTCGCCCCAACACAGGAGTCTTTGCCCTTTCGATGTAAATTCATAGCCGGTATGTCCCGGGGTATGACCAGGCAGCGGGACGAGTTTTACGCCGTCGACGATTGGCTCGGAGCCGCTAAACGTGTGCCACCTACCGGCCCCGATGTACGGCGCTGCGATGGCTTGCGCACTCTGGAAGAACGGTCGCGCATCCTTTGGCGCTTTAGCAGCGATTTTCCGGCGACAACCAAAAGTCGCTTTCGGCCTTCGCGACGTAAACATCGGCATTTGGAAAGACGCGCTTTCCGTCCTGAGTGGTCAGGCCGCCGACGTAGTCGGAATGGAGGTGCGTGACCAAAACTATGTCGACTTCTTCCGGCGTGTAGCCTGCGCTGCGGAGGCTGCCCGCCAAGCGCCCGAGTGCCCCCCACCCCACCAGGTGCCGGCACCCGCGTCGACCAGGATTAGTTGCTTGCCGGTGTTGACCAGGAAGCCCTCATCGACAACATCCAGCATGTGCGGATCTTCGTGCAGTGCCTTCATAACACCATCCATGGTCGCCGTCGTTCCGTTCAGCCAGTGCGGATCGAATACGCCGGTACCATCGTATAGGGCCGTCACTTCGAAGTCGCCGACTTTCAATCGGTAGAAGCCCGGCGCCTGATCATGATGCTGGAGTGTGGCAGCCAGAGTTGCGTTCGGACCAGCGACAAAGCCGGCCAGCGCGGCCGGGAGAGCGGCCCCTCCGTTGATCCAGGCCCATGCAGACTGAGTCTCATAACCACTAAACCTTTCTGCTCGCATTGCATGCATATTAGTTCTCCCTTCTCATGTCAATCATGGCCGCTGGCCGCGAATTGGTTCGATCCCTGGCCTTCGCCAAAATAAGTCTTCTGGATTATCGTTATAATCCAGATATGGGATCGGATTCGTTAATCCCGATTTGGTTGCAGATTATTTTGGAAGGAGGATCAGATGGGCTATTCCAAGGCCCAAAAGGCGAGAACTCATAAGCGCATCGTTGCCATTGCCTCAAAGAGATTCCGCGAAAAGGGCCTCGCAGGGTTCGGAATAGCGGAGCTAATGAAGGAAGCCGGCATGACCGTGGGCGGCTTCTACAAGCACTTCGATTCGCGTGACGAGTTGGTCGCCGAAGCGGTTAGCTCTGCATTCGGCGATTGGCAGCGTCGAGCGGACGACGCCGCCTCTGGCGAGCCGCCGGTATCCTACCGACAGCTGATCGACGACTATCTGAGCGATGTGCACCGCCAGAATCCAGGTACGGGCTGTGCCTTCAGCGCGCTGGCGCCGGAGATCGCGCGCTGCGATAAGCGGACTCGCGCGCTTGCCTCTGAACAAGTCCGGAACGACCTTGAGTTGATTGTCGGGTTGCTGCCAGGCAAGGACAAGCGTATGGCAAGGTCGAGGGCGATCTTGACTTTCAGTGCGCTTGTCGGAGCGATGTCGCTGGCCCGCGCCGTATCGGATGAGTCGCTTTCGCGCGAGATCTTGAAGACCGTGGCTAAGCTTCTGAAAAATTCTGCCGCGGAAACACCAGGAGAGCAAAAGATGAGGTGATCAAATCGTCGAGAGGTGATGCGATGAGAGACAGTCGCGGCGCTTACGCGGCGGTGCAATTTGGCTAGCTGGGCCGCGGATTGAACTGGGAACAGAGCGCGAAAGTCTTCTCCAGGTGCTCGATGAAGATCCGTACTTTGGTGGACAGCCGGCGCCCGGCAGGTCGAACCGCAAGGATCGGCACAGTTCGTTCGAAGGGAGTCAGAAGACGTAGTACAGTACCTTCTCTGAGTTCTGCGGCGAACAGCCATGCTGGCGCCTGGGCAATCCCCAGATGTTCAAGGACCCCCATTCGCATTTGTTCAATATCGCTGGTTCGAAAGACCCCTGTGGGGGTAACACGTTTGGCCTCTTGTCCGGAGCCAAAGCTCCACGGCTGTACGGAGCCCCGCTCGACAAGAACGACAGCTCGAAAGCGGTTGAGATCGTCCGGCGTTTCCGGTGCGCCGTGCCGTGTGAGGTACTGAGGAGTGGCTACGAGAATGATCGTCGTCTGCGCGATTCTTCGCGTAACCAGAGTCGAGTCCGGAAGATCACCTGAGTGGATCGCTAAATCGAACCCGTCTTCGACGAGCGTCGCGGGGCTCTCCGATGCCATCTCAACTGCCATGTCAGGGTAGGCAGCAAAAAAAGCAGGCAGCTTTGACACCATGTGGAGGCGGGCAAACGTGGGAGGAACGGTCACACGAATGAGGCCTTTCGGTGTAGTTTGGCCTCTGCCGATTCGTGACGTCGCGTTTTCAAAGTCGTCAAGAATGTGCAAAGCAGACTCGTAAAAGTCGCGACCTGGCTCCGTTAGTGCAATGGAACGAGAGGTGCGGTGAATCAGTTCTGTGCCGAGCTCATCTTCAAGGGCGGAGATCTGCTTGCTTACGGCAGGTTGACCAATCCCACGTTCCCGTGCGACCGCGGAGAAGCTCCCTTTTTCAACTACTCGGACGAACATTTGCATCGCATCGAATTTGTCCACATCGGCCTCCGCATTCTTTTATGGAATAGATGCTATGCAAGGCATAACGATTCTCGCGTTCGCTTTCAGCACCCCCTCTCCTGCGTTATGCATTCCAATTGGGAATAGCTGGTATTCCTCAGAGTGCCCAATCTGCTCGCAATGATTGCACATCGAAATAGACAGGTGAATCAGTGAAGTCTGATTCGTTCACAGAGAGCAAAGGAGATCCCATGTCTAAGTTAACCAAGAAAGTGGCGCTCGTAACCGGCGGTTCCCGGGGCATTGGCGCAGCGATAGCGAAGCGACTGGCCGCGGATGGAGCGAACGTGGCCATCACGTACGCGAAGGACGCCAGCGCGGCTTCCGCCGTGGTCAAAGCGATTGAACGCGATGGCGGAAGGGCTATCGCGATCCAAGCGGACGCTGCCAACACCGAAGCAGTGAAAGGCGCGGTTGAAAAGGTGGTAGCGACCTTCGGCCGGCTCGATGTGCTTGTGAACAATGCCGGCACCGCCATTCCGAAGCCCTTCGAGGAGACCACGCTGGAAGAAATGGATCGTGTGATCGACATCAACCTCCGTGGCGTACTCGTTACGACCCAGGCGGCGCTGAAGCACATGAATGATGGTGGCCGCATCATCATGATCGGTTCGGCCGTGGGTGAGCGTGTCCAGACACCCGGGCTTGTGCCCTACTCGGCCACCAAGGGAGCCGTCAAGATATTTACTCAGGCATTGTCCAGGGAGGTAGGTAGCCGGGGCATCACGGTTAACAATGTGCAGCCGGGTCCGATCGATACCGATTTGAATCCCGCCGCGGGCGATTGGGCAATACCGCAGAAGGCCGCTACAGCGCTCGACCGCTATGGGCACGTTGATGACATCGCTTCGATGGTGGCGTTTGTGGCGGGTCCCGAGTCCTCGTACATTACCGGGGCGAATCTTACCGTGGATGGCGGAATGAACGCCTGAACCGCAAATTTAATCGACGATGCAGCGGGAACGGCCACGCAATACATATCAAGTGGAGGAGGAGTTTCCAATGACCAACGTGATCAAGAAACATAGCATCTCTTCTTCAACTTTATCCAAGGCGACCCGTCGCTTTTGGCCGGCATCCCCACCCTTGCGCGTGTGGCGGCATACGGAGGAGGGTTTCCCATTAAGGTGGACGGCGATTGCGCGAGGGCAGCCCTAGCGCTCGTCTCCGATGCAGTGCCGGGTGGACTGAAGTAACCCGAGTCGGCGGATACGTGGCTGCACGGAGCCGCCCTTGGACGATTGGCGGCCAAACCGATCTGGGCCGAGGAGCGCATTATGCATACGACGACTAAAGGCAAGGAGATCAGAATTCCTGGCCCTGATCATCCCATTACGATTTCGCCAGCTGAAAGCAAGCTCCGCGTAACGGTAGCCGGAAGAATAGTCGCTGAATCGACGCGCGCACTTCGGCTTGAGGAGAAGGGACACCCACCTGTTTACTACTTGCCGCGCGACGATGCGGACATGTCCTTCCTCGTTCGGACCACACATTACACCTTGCACTTACTACAGCATTACAATCGGCGAAACGAAATCGGAATATGCCGTTTGGACGTACGAAAGGCCGTATGAGGCAGTCGCCAGCATTAAGGACTACCTGGCATTCTATCCATCGCGGGTCGATGCGATCGAAGTCATGCCCTAAGTATATTGCTCAGCAAAAGGAGTTGTTATGTCGAAACAGGTTGTTCTGATCACAGGAGCCCTTACGGGCATTGGCCGCGCAACGGCCGTGGCTTTTGCAACGGCGGGCGCTAACGTTGTCGTCGCAGGCCGTCGCGACGAGGACGGCAAAAAGCTAGAGAAAGAACTGCGCCAACTCGGTGCCGAAGCGCAGTTTGTAAAGGCCGACGTTCGGCACGAACCAGAGATCCAGTCACTCGTCGATGAGACAGTTAAACGGTTTGGCAGGCTCGACGTAGCTGTGAACAACGCGGGGACCGAAGGAGCGAATGGGCCTATCACCTCGCAGACCCCGGAGACATACGCCGGTACATTCGAAACCAACGTACTCGGCGTGCTGCTCAGCATGAAACATGAGCTGCGTGTGATGCTTCCCCAAGGCAAGGGCAGCATTATTAATATCTCGTCGACCGTGGGCCACGAAGGAGTCGCCGGACATGCCCTCTACGCGGCGAGCAAGCACGCCGTTGAGGGCCTGACAAAATCAGCCGCGCTCGAGGTAGCCGGAACGGGTGTGAGAGTGAATATCGTCGCGCCTGGGCCTGTGGAGACCGGTATGCTCAACCGATTCACTGGCACTTCGGAAGCCAAAGCCGCTCTGGCCAGCGGTGTTCCGATCGGGCGAATTGGTGAGCCCGATGAAGTTGCGGCTGCGGTGGAATTCCTTGCTTCGGACAAAGCCTCGTTCATCACTGGGTACTCCCTGCTTGTCGATGGCGGCAAGCTCGCTGGCAGGCCCGCTGCAAAACGATGAGAAGGTCGGTGCCCGTGGTTACACAGACTATCCTTTCTCCGAGGAAGTTCCCAAGTCTGGTGAAGTCCAACTCAAGGCCCAGGAGATTTTCACACTTGGTTAGCCCTCATCAACTGAAGTTGCGATGAACTTGGATCGTTACGAGGGGAAATGGTCACCAAACATGGGAAGCTTGCTCTTGGATTCCTCCTTGGTTCCTTCGGGCTGGATCACGTCCCAATGCTCCTCCAACACACCCTCCTTGATACGCATGATGTCGACGACAACCATGGCGGAGCCGTCCGGGTGGGAGTAGCGGCTATGAATCATCACATAGTCGCCTTCAGCCATCATGATGCCGTGCTCCCAATTGGATCCAGTAGCCAGTGATTTCACTAGATTGAACAATCCATCTCTGCCCGGTTCGATATGTGAGCTGTGCTGGATGTATTTCGGCGACCAGAATCGCTCGGCTGCCCTGTAGTCGCGCTTGTTGAAGAGCGTGTCGAAGGCTTCAAGCCCACACCAGTTCCGCAAGCGGTGCACCTTCGCTGAATGGCGAAATTCCTTCTTGACCTCACTTACCATGCCCGCCTTCACTCACGATGATGATCGCCATTGTCTGTTTGATGCAGGGTGGCCAGTTGCGGTGCAAGAGTGCCACCTACCGTAAGGAATTCGCAGCGACGACGCCAGCAGACATTCTTGCAACGAACTCCCCCACACAGGCGCTCATGTGGGTAACGCGTTCGCAAGAAGCCCGTCCCGGGTCAAGTTGTTCGGTTTTGCCATGTTTCCATTGTGATCGAAATGAACTTACCGCTGCATTATTTTGCATCAAGGCCAATTCTGGCGCATCATAATGAACTGAGCGGTTCATTATGTTGGAGGGCCGTGTAGAAGACTAACCATGAGCGCCCATACCGCGGTCACCGTCTGTAACCGACGGTATTGCGAAGGATCGCGAGATCATCCTCTTCAACGAGGCAGACATTGGAAGTTCTAGCGGTGATGTCCCGACGACCATCGCCGCGATGGCTAAGAATGCTGAGGCGTTCATCGACGCGCTTGGGCTGCAGCACGCTGACTTCTCGGCTTCTCCATGGATGAAATGATCGCTCACCAGATCGCCGCGGATCGTCCCGATCTAGTCCGAAGACTCATTCTGATTGGGACCGGCCCACGCGCTTTCCTGAAGCGTTATCTCTCCCGTACGGAGAACCGCGATACGCCAATCAGCGGGAAAGTCGCGCCGGCACAACTCGCCGCCATCGAAGAGTGGGGAAGGCCGGTGGGCGAACGCTTCGGCTACCTCAAGAACATCAAGCAACCGGCCTTAGTGGTAAACGGCACGCACGACATCATCGTATACACGGCGAATTCGCTGCATCTTGCACAAAACGTGCACAACGCAAAGCTGGTCCTTTACCCCGACGCCAATCACGGATCACATTACCAGTACGACGAGGACTTTGTTCTTGAAACGAACCGCTTCTCAATAGTTAACTCACGATTTAGAAGAACCAACTAAATGTCCACCACCTTCCGTGCTTACGCTGCCTCCGCACCGCATGCCCCGCTCGAACCGTTCATCTTCGATCCGGGTGAACTCGGACCCGAGGAAGTAGAGATTCAGGTCAGCCACTGCGGAATATGTCATTCCGATCTCTCTATGCTCGATAACGAATGGGGCATGTCCACATTCCCCTTCGTGCCAGGCCATGAAGCTGTCGGCACAGTCGTTGCCCTTGGCGAAGAAGCCATAGGCCTTAAGATCGGCCAGCGCGTTGGCGTCGGCTGGTTTGCCCATAGCTGTCTCTCATGTTACGAGTGCCTCTCGGGCGACCACCATCTCTGTGCGCGTGGTCAAGGCACTATTGTGGGTCGCCATGGTGGATTCGCTGACCGTTTGCGGGTCCAGTGGACATGGGCGCGCTGCCTGATGCGCTTGATCTTGCTAAGGCGGGGCCGCTGCTCTGCGGCGGCATCACGGTCTTTTCGCCTCTGCTTCTGCACAACCTACCTTCCATCGCGAGGGTCGGAATCATCGGTATTGGCGGACTGGGCCACATGGCGTTGCAATTTGCTAACAAGTGGGGCTGCGAAGTCCACGCATTCACTACGTCCGACACTAAGGAAGCGGAAGCCCTCAAACTCGGCGCACACTACGTCCACAACACCAGACGCGACGGCGAACTGAAGAGAATCGCCGCAAGTCTCGATCTCATCGTCTCGACTATCAATGTCCCAATGGATATCCCTGGCTTGCTGGAAACGCTTGCGCCCAAGGGCATTCTTCACGTCGTGGGCGCGGCGCTTGAGCCGATGCCGATTCCGGCCTTCGGTCTGATTCTCGGCCAAAAGTCGATCGCCGGTTCGCCTGGCGGTAATCCGACGGCCATTGACCAAATGCTAGCCTTCTGTGCGCGGCATTCCATTGCTCCCGTTACCGAGACTTTCCCGATGTCGAAAGTGAATGAAGCGCTCGAACATCTTCGTGCCGGCAAGGCCCGTTATCGTGTAGTGCTCGTCAATGATCGGTCTTGAGTAGAGCTGAGGATCCTGTTATGAACCACAAGCCAAGAATTCTCGTCACGGGCGCGACTGGCCAGGGCAAACAGGTTATCCCGCACTTAGCTGCGAATAAGAACCTGGAGCACGTCGCGGCATTGCGTTCACCGAAAAAAGCACAGGGCATCGGCGTTCATGTCGTTTGCCTCGATCTCGACAAGCCCGAGACCGTCGCGCCGGCGCTGGAAGGCTGGATCGCGTATTCATGGTCACGGGCTACACCGTTCTCCTACGAAACCCGGCCGTCGAAGGAATTCTACGAAAACGCCCTGGCGGCCCCGATCTGCTGGAGCGTTTTCTGGCCAACGCTCCGCTTAGCGAAGTCAGTTGGCCAACGGTTTACGCATCCGGGCCAAAAGGGTACACCGATTATCCCGCGCACGATGCGCCGACGTTAGCCGAGAGCTCGGAAGAAGAATACTCCAATAGTCACGAAAGGATGGAGGAATTAGTATGAGTCAAACGATACAGGAACAAAACAAGGCGCTGGTACTCGACGCCTTCGACACGTTGTTTAACAAGCGGGATTACGATGCGGCCGAACGCTATTGGTCGCCCAACTATATCCAGCACAGCGCGCATATTGAGCCGGGACGTGACGGCCTGTTCAACCTCATCAAAGGAATCCCGGGCACGTTGAAATACGAAGCGGGAACAATTGTTGCGGACGGGAACTTCGTCATCGTGCATGGCCGATTTTCCGGGTTCGGTGCACCTGTTAACTGGATCGCGGCTGACATCCTTCGCATTGAACACGGCATCCTTGTTGAGCATTGGGATGTAATCCAGGACGAGGCGACGAAGGAACAGTCAAAGAGCGGAAATCCGATGTTCGGCGCTTCGTTTCCGAAATAAGCAAACGGTGACATCGTTGATCGATCTTTCTTCCTGTTTGAAGGTAACTGGTGTCTATGAATGATTTGCTCAAACTGGCATTAGAAGCACACGGCGGCCTCGAACGATGGCGCCAGCTCAGAGTCGCGCGGGCCAACGTCTCGATCACAGAGGAACATACCGTTGATGTCCTTGGTGGTGCTCGGGGACTTAACTACGCCTCCGACTATAAAACCTCAAACGGAATCATCGTACCGCGCAAGCGAAGAGTCTTTGCCTATGACGGCGAGAAGCGGAAAGTACCGGAACCCTTGCTCGTGGCAATCGACATTCACGAAATAGAATTCACCTGAAAGTGGTATTTGCTTGACTCAGGTAACCCAATATCTTGGCGTTGTGCCGCCGGTGAGATTGCGTAGCATTTGACCATGGCTTTGTAGAGATCCGGGCCTACGGGCACGGCTTGCTGGAGGTGTCGGGAGGAGAGCTTGCCCCGCTACGTGATTTCCGTCGGTTTAAGCGGAAGGCAAATTCGTCCAGGCAGTAGTCTAGGCGCTCCAGACTATGCTCCTTGGTGGGGGCCCATCTGCCACGTTTTTTGGAGGGAAAGGCGCCAAGGTATCCAAGAAATACTCGCAGATAAAGCGCGAGGCGCTGACCAGGCTCAACCGCAAGGCCAGCGAGTTAAGCTCTCCAACCAGTTCTGATACGGAGAGGTGAGGCTGATGCGGCTTTGATAACGTTGGTGATACGTTTTTGGGTTTTGAGGACAGCGTAGGAAATGAAGCTCAGATGCAAATGGCCGATTCAGAAGCACTTCCATGGTGGGCGCGACAGGACTCGAACCTGTGACCTCCTGCGTGTGAAGCAGGCGCTCTAACCAACTGAGCTACGCGCCCAATCTTTGGGTACCTTTGATTCTAGAACACTCCCCGCTCCTCCGCCACCCTCCTTCAAGGTTGCTCCGGCCCCGCCGGAATCGGCCCCGCCGGAGCGCTCCGCGCGCGCAGCGCCGCTTGCTCGTCCTCAAACACCTGCCCGAAAAAGTCTCGCGACGATGGCGAGCAGCCGATGTGCAGCGTTTGGCTCCCCGGCGGCTCCTCGATGAAGCCCAGGCAGCCGCTCCACCCCATATCGTCCAGCACAAACTGCAGGCATTCGCGCTCCCGGTCCGGCAGTCGCGCCACTGAGATGTCGAACACCTGTCCGCTCGAATGCTCCTCGGTTCTCGATCCCTGCGCCACCCGGCCATCGACTCTCATCGGCAGCACCAGCGCGGTCACGTCGAACGGCACGAACGCGTCATCGCCGCGCGGCATCGCCTCAAAGAGCCTGCGGGTCTCAAACGCAATATAGGCCACCGTGCCGATCGTTGAAGGAAACGCCTGCCCGTAATGGTTGTCGCCAGAGTTGTCGCCGGCGAGCCCCAGCCCCGCCGCCTGAAATCCGAAGAACGCCGGATCGTCCGGAGCGCTTACCAGCTTATGTCCCTGCTCGTTGCGTATGTCGTCGATGGTTCCGTAGATCAGGTCCTGCGGCTTCAACCATGCCGACAGCCGGTCCGGCGCCCTCTGCGCCGCGTCGATCCGGTACCGGTATTCCTCGACCAGGTCCCGAAACTCCCCAGGCTCGTCCGCATACATCCTCAGCAACTGTTGCGCCCGCATTACGCGGAACCAGTAGGTCGGCGAGTAGTCACGATCCATCTGCGCATGAATCGCCTGATACAACTCGCGGTTCCACACCGGGCTGCAGCCGAAGAACACTTTGGCCACGCTGGCCGGCGGGTCGTCCAGCCCCGGCGTCAAGCGCGCCGTCGCCCGGAAATCCGCGACGCAGCCTTCGCCGCAATGATATGCCCAAATGGCCCAATCCCGACCGCCGAAGCGTTGCTCCATCCCGGCCAGATACAAGGCCGCCGCGGGGATCGCCTTCTCCGGCTTCATGCGATCGTCCTTCAGCAGAACCGTATATGCCACGCTGTGCCGCACCGTGCGATATACCAGCTTGCCATGTTTGTTGCGCACGGCCGTCTTGGTCTTGGTCACCCGATGTCGCAGCGCGTAAGCGATGTGCAGCCCCATGTGCCTGCCGGTCGCTTCGGAAATCTGCATGATTCCCCGCGGGCCGGCCGGACTCTCGGCGTTCGCCATCCCCCAGCTCTCCAGATACGCGATGGCCTCCAGCGTTGCGGCCGGAAAGCCGCTCTTCCGCTCGGCATCGCGAAACAACCGCTGCAACCCCGAACTGGTGATCCTCTGCGCGCCCGCCAGCGCCTGCGGATCGCGCATGATGGTGAAGGTCTGCGACTGCATCATGGCATCGGTCCGCTGCGCCAGCGTTTCCTCGGTCAACTCCTGGCGCCCGGCGCCGATCCCCGGCAAGCGGTGAGAAGGGATGAAGTATTCCGACTGCATCGGCCATGCAGGCAGCGCAACTCCGAGTGACACCATCATAGCAGTCACCGCCGCAACTGTACTGGAACGCATTGTTTACTATTATCGACGGTTATTTTGCCTGCCACGGTTTCAGGCCGAATTCCATGTGCAGCCGCACGCTCTCGATCCACACCGGTCCGCGATCGTGGTTGAACGCCAGATTCGTGTCGTGTTGTAAGTCGAACGTCGCAAAAAAACCCGGGAACAGCCGCGCCCGATAGTAACTCTCCCACACATATTCCGGAGAATAGTTCAGCCGGCCGTCTCCAATCAGGAAGTCCAGCCCGCCGCGCGCCAGGTAGACCGCATGAACACCCGAGATCCCGCTGGCGGTGAAGGACGTGGCCACTGTGTCGTCTTTCCTCTTCCAGCGCGTTCCTTTCACCGAGACCCCGCCGCTGGCCAGCCGGTCGATGGCCGTGAAGGCGAAGTCCTGGGTCTTGCCGTCGTTCCAGCCCAGCCGGACGAAGAAGCCGGTGTCGGGGGTGATCTCTTGCTGGAGATTTACGCCGGTCCCGTACTTGAGCGTTCCCACATGACGCACCGCGTCCACGTTCGGGGTGGTTCCGGTCTGCTCAGCCAACTGGATCGCCGCGCCGTAGCTGCCCGAATTCGTGTGGTTCAGGTATCCCAGCAGCCGCACCGTGCCCGCATGCCCGGCCAGCGAGTACCGCCGCTCGCCTTCCACAACGTCGCCGCGATCGCGGAACAACCGCCGGTCGAACTGCGACCCGTTTGCGATCTTGGGTTCGGCGGCGCTGGCGTAGCGCAGCGACCAGTTGCGCGTATGAAATTCGTGTACCCAGCCCCAGGTGTAGCCGCGCGTATCCGCCGGATAATCCCACGCGCCGTTATACATTACCGCCCAAGCCATGAATTGCGTGCGCGGATCGTGCGTGTAGTCGTTGTTGTCGAAGAAATCCGAAAGCGAGAAGCGGCCCGCCGTAATCGTATAGCGAACCATCGGCCGCTCGCCGCCAAGCTGGTTCTGGTCGCTATCGATGTGTTCCTTTTCCGAACCGAAGCCGAAATCGTACGAGAGATACAGCCGCGCAAGATAAGGCTTCGGCGTCGCCGTGGCCACCCGCGGCAATTCGCCGTTCGAAGGATTCGCCAATCCGTCGACGCTGCTGAATCCCCTGCCGCCGGCGATCTCCGGATCGAAATAGAGTTGCAGGTTCTGCCCCAGGCGCAGTCCGAAGAATAGCGTTGTGGTCAGCGAGACATCGCGCTCGGGATAGTCTTGTAAGCTGAGCGGCCCGGTGTAAGGAGAGTTGAACGTGCCGTGATACTGGCCGATCGAAGTAGCCTGATAATAAAGGTTCCAGCTCTCGTCGTCCTGCTGAGCCATCAGGCGCACGCCCAGAAATAGAAGGAGCACAACGGGGATTCGCGGCTTCATGCACAAACCTCCACTCTACCGCAGATGTCCGCCGTCCCTGACAACCTGCTGCAACGGGAGAATCCCAGTTGGGGCTATGATCGGATCGCCGGCTCATTGAATCGTCTGACAGTCGGTAAGAATGGTCCTCAAGTCTCGGCCTTCGGGCTGGGATGCAGGGCATGTCAGCTGCCGACCCGCGCCACGTCGTCCACTCGATGGTTTCGATAGCCGAGATCGAACGCCTGCTTCAACCCCGATGCCTTCAAGAACTCGCCTGTGTCATGCTCATGGGCCGCGACGGTTTCATCCAGAGTGAGGCCATAAGAGTCTTTCTCATCATTGCTGGGCCGGATGAAATATCCGCTATGACCCTTCTTGGGGAGTTTGGCCACCTGCCGCAGGCAAAGAACGGTCCGTCATCAAGATGAGGCAGAAATCGCGCCGTGCCACAGACGAATTCTCCAATGCTCAAGTGGCGAGCACCGACAACTTTGCGGGCCTCCTTCGGGATGTCGCCACAGGTCATGGTTATGCCCTCGTTCCGGTTGCCCCAAGCACCTCCGTAACAGCCGTTTGCCAGTCCGAGGGAACCTGTAGGGGCTGTTTGGTTGCCGGCTTATTATTTCGTCTTTTGAATATATTTGAATATACAGTCGGCGAGGCCCTGAATAGTTATGGCCTCGTATCAACAGGTTCCCGAGTCCGCTGCTTTTCTTTCGGCGGCTGCTAAGGTCCTATTTGCTGGCACTTAGCCATAACCAATTGGCAAACCGGCACAATCCTATAGCAACCGCGCTTGACAAACATGTAAACTGTACTGATAATAAGTAAGTCGAGCGCCCCTTTCCGCTGACTGACCCGTGGTTTGTCTGGCGCGAATTGACTGATTACAGCTTCGGAAAGTTAAGGAAAAGGAGCACTTCGATGGCACGAATCGCTATTGAGTTTGGCAAACTACACCCGGGGAAACGGGCGTACGCTGTGTTTGTGCTGTGCTAGCGACGGCGATTGCCCTACCTGCGCAGACTTTCACCACGCTGGACGGCTTCGACAGCACGGACGGCGAAGTCCCCTACGCAGGCGGACACCAGGCGGTAGAGGGGCACCCTAGAACACGGTTGACGACGTTTACGCAAGCGTCGGCTCCCAAAGCGGCGACGGCGACCTTTCGCGGCGCAGGTCAAATCGCGGGTTATTTCAGGAGGCAAGCAACCTGGCGCACGGATTCCTGCTGACCTCGCTTCTTCCAGACGAAACTCCAGAAGAGCAGTAGATTGTCAGATAATATGAAACTAAGCCCTCGAACGATCTCTCTTTTGTACGCTGCCGCATCCGTCCTTCTGGCCTCGGGTTGCTCGATGCCGCGGCACCCAATGGTGTTGGGCGCCGCACCGCCGACAACAAACTCGGTACATGCCGAGAATCGTGACAGCACTGCGAAAACCCCCGCGCTCGTCATGCGGAGGAGTGGTTCGCCCGACGAGGGCGAAACGGACGTGCATCCGGATCGCGACCCGCATAACGCGCCCTACAACCGGGCCAGCGACCTCGCGATCCAAGCGCTATCATCCAACACGCAATTGGGCGAATGGCGCAACGTGGGCCCATCGAGTTTTGCTGGGAAGGTATACAGCGTCGCGGTCGATCCGGCCAACCCCGATATCGTCTATGTCGCTTATGAGATAGGCGGGTTTTGGAAAACCACTAATGGCGGAACAACATGGATACAGTCCTATAATCCTCAGCAAGACCCCTCTTATGCCTGCGTACGCGCGCATCCCAGCACCCCTGGGTTGATCGCGGCTGGACTGATCGCCGCGGGCTCCGGATATTCCGTCAGCCATAACATCGATACCGGAATATTACTCTCGAAGGATGGCGGAGTTTCCTGGAGCTTGATCGGGCCCGGCGGGGACCCCATGATGACGATCTGGGATATTGCGTTTGACCCAACAAACTCCACCACACTCTACGCCGCCACCAACCACGGATTGCTTAAGACGACTAACCTGGGTCAAACGTGGACGGTCATCTACGCCTATTCCCGTGACACGGATTTCTTTGCCGACGCGCCTTCCATCTCTTTGAATCTGAGTAATCCGAACAACCTGTTGCTGGCTGTTCGCACGCTAGGTGTCCAATTGAGTACCGACGCCGGCAATTCATGGAAACGGGTGGACACATGGCAGATTCCTACGAGCACCCGAAACACGACTATCGTTGCCTGGTCGGTTTCCAGCCCGAACACGGCCTATGCAGAGACGCTGATCGACCCCCAGCCAAATGCCGGAATGTGGAAATCAACTGACGGAGGAAAGACCTGGACCGCGGGCGCCGTCGTAACGCTGTTCAATCAGGGTCGCTACGATATGTCGTTCGCAGTAGACCCTTCAAATGCCAACCATGTGATCATGGACAACACTTCGCTAACGGTTTCAACCGATGGGGCCATGACCTTCACTAACCCCAATTCCGGGCCGCATGCCGATGCGCTGGGCACGGTATTTGCTCCGTCAAACCCGAGCATTGTTTACAACGGGAACGACGGGGGTGTTTTTAAGAGCGTGGACGGCGGAAATAACTGGAGCCAATTCGATATCGGCGTGCCGTCGAATAAATCGTGCGGATTGTCGGTGGGGTCGGATGGCAGGATGTATATGGCCCCTGCCGATTATAGCACCGGCGTCGCTTACACACCGGGGTTCGGGTGGCATTTGCTTCAGAGCGGGTACGAGTACGATAGGTATTTCGTCAATCCGCACGATCCGACCGACGTCTACCTCGCCGGTAATGGACTGTCGAAGGTCGACAGAGCCACTCAGCCGGATCAAACGATTAATCCGGCAGGCGAGCCCGGTACGCCGTCGACGCTTTTGGAGTTCGATCCCGTAGACCCGAACACCGTGTACGCAGGAATAAACCACGTCTGGAAATCCACGAATCGGGGTGCATCGTGGACACAAATTGGCATCAACGACGCAGTGGCCAGCGCGGGGACCATCATCAGTCTGCAGGTGGCGCCCTCGAATTCCCAACATATCTATGCGTTTAGTTCGGCAATTGCGAGCGGCGGCGGCTATTATCACTCGTTGTGGTCGTCGCTGGACGGCGGCACAACGTGGAGTGAGGGCGCGCAGATCTGGGCGGCGCTGTCTATCGCGGTGAGCCCATCCGATGACAACACGGTTTACGTCGGCACCTGGGGCGGTGGCGTCTTTGTGTCTCATGACGGTGGCGCCTCCCTCACTCATCTGACAGGGTCGCCGGCCACATACATGAGCACGATCATCGTCGATCCCGCGGACGTGCAACAGATTTACGCAACGGCTTCAGACGCGATAGTGACCAGCGCGGACGGCGGCGTCACTTGGCAAAACCTGGGCACGCAACTCCCGCTGGCAAACTTCAACCTGCTTCAACTCGTTGGGCGCGACTTATATGCGACCTCGGATTCCTCCATTTGGACGATGCATCTCGGCGGGGGTAATCCTTGTCAGCAGGTTAGCTTGTTACCGCAAGGCTTCACGGCTCCTTCGGCTGGAGCTACTTTCTCTCTGGAAATTCAGACTGTCAGTTATTGCTCGTGGGGCATTCAAAACAACCCGGATTGGATACAGGTGCAGGCGAACGGGCAAACTATGGGTCACGGGATCGTGCAATTGTCCGTAGCGGCAAATTCGGGGCCGGGATTCCGATCGTCCACGCTGCAGGTCGCCGGCCAGACGATGACGATATCTCAATTCGGCGGTGCTACCGCCGTAAACAATAACTCCACCGTCGTCATCTCCAATGTCAATGGCTGCCTCGAATCGGGTTCCAGCATTAGGCCATGCTCCAAGGAAGACACAAATCAGCAGCTTCAGTTGCAGAGATTAGACGGTAATAGCTATCTGATCGAGACGTTCTACCAGGGAGCACCGTCCGGTCAGTGTCTGGATATTGGTGGAGGAAGCTACCAGGCAGGCGGCCCAGTCGGTCCGGCTCCGTGCGTGTGGAATAACTACGGCTTGCTTCAGGCTAACGTCACTCAAACTAGCGGAACCACTTGGCAAATCCAGGGGGAGATGAGCCAGCTCTGCTTGTCGGGGCCGGCCTCGACCGGGGGCATTATCATGCAACTTTGCGATGGAAGCGCGCCCCAGCAATTCCAGATCACAAGTTCGCAGTCAACCATACTGCCGGCTCCAAGCACAATGTCCACCGTTCTGGCGGCTGGCTACCTGCCAGGCACGTTGGCCGCCGAGTCGATTGCCGCGGCGTTCGGCACCGGCCTCGCCACAGGAACGGCCACAGCCTCATCAACGCCGCTTCCCCTGAGTCTTTCCGGTACGAACGTGATTGTGGTGGACGCATTTGGTACCGGCCGTTCCGCACCGCTCTTTTACGTATCGCCGGGGCAGGTGAATTATGAGATCCCGTTGGGATCGGCCAACGGACCCGCGACCGTTAGCATCGTCTCTGCAGACGGCACGATCAGTGCAGGGACTACGATGATTGCGGCGGTCAGCCCTGGTCTCTTTCAGATCAATTCCGCGGGACTGGTGGCGGGTACAATCCTGCGCGTCGAGGCCGACGGTACCGAGGTGTATGAAGCCCTTTATGAAGTGAATGCAGCTGGATCTGTTATAGCAAACCCAGTCGATCTGAGCGACGCGAGCGAACAGGTGTACTTATTTCTGTACGGTACGGGTATCCGAGGTGCGGGCACAGCCGGAACAACCGTGACTGTTGGCGGAGTGAACACCACGGTATTGTTTGCAGGGCCTCAAGGTTCGTTTGTTGGCTTGGACCAAGTGAATGTGATGCTGCCCCCGGCGTTAGCTGGCCAGGGAATAGCGCCGATAAGGCTGACGGCGGATGGAGTGGGCGCCAACCTCGCGACGCTAACTATAAAGTAAGCCGGATAATTTGGGGTGCCGGTCCGATCTGTCGACGCGTTTGTGGCCGCGGTTCAGCAGCGGCGATGTCCGTCTGCCAGCGCCAAACGACTAACGCCGCGAAGCCTGCGAGCGACCACTTCACCGCAGCTATTCCAGCGCCGAAGAGGTTGGATCCCCATCTAAACAGCACATTACGTTCGTCCTCACAGGCTTCGGGCGTCCCCGGGCAGGGATATCAGCCCGCATTTCTTGTAAACACTGGCCAATATTTTATTCGTCCCGGCGTCATCGCCGTTCACGCGTCGGCGAACTTTATTTCCGCTATCGAAACAAACCTCTTACTCCCAAAACCATAACCGTAGCCCCCCAACCCGCCTGCCTCGCCCGCATACCCTGGGCTTAGGACGGGCTTAGGACACCCGTGTCCTAAATCTAAATCTACTCCCCAGTCAGGACAACCAAATGACATCTATCAAACAGACAGAAGCCAATCGTCGCAACGCGCAAAAGTCCACCGGACCCAGAACTCCCGAGGGCAAGGCCGCCGTCCGCCTCAACGCCCTTCGCCACGGCCTGTGCGCTCGCACCGCCGTGCTGCCCAACGAAAACGCCGAAGAGTTCCAGCAGCTTTGCGCCGACCTCGAAACCGAATGGCATCCCCACGGCCGCACCGAACAGTACTTGCTCGAGCAAATGGCGGTCGCCCAATGGAAGGCCGCCCGCGCCTGCAACATGGAGTACAACATCTACGATCAAGGCAGTCTCACCGAATCCAGAATGCGCACGCTCGAATACGTTTTGAAACAACAAACCCGTTGGGAGCGCGCCTACTTCAAAGCGCTCCGCGACCTCCAGGCCCTCCAGAAACCCCGTCCGCCACAAACCGAGCCGCCAGACCCGCCCGCAGACACCGAACCAGAGCCCGCATCAAAAACGAATGAACAGAGCCATTCTGACCCGCAACCAAAACAGAATGAGCCAGATGCACAGATATCCAATCCGCCGGCCGAGGCTAGCGCCCCCTCGCCCGCTCGCCCGCTCGCCCCCTCGCCCCCCTTCGCCCGCCCCCTCCGTCACCCTGAAACGCAATCGCAACATTTCTTTGCGATCCTGAATTGAGGAGACACTGCCATGCCTGCTCCGCTTTCGCCCGAAGAGTTGCGCCTGATCGACGCATACTGGCGCGCCGCCAATTATCTGTCCGTCGGCCAGATCTACCTTTACGACAACCCGCTGCTCACACGGCCGCTCACCATCCAACATGTCAAGCCGCGCTTGCTGGGCCATTGGGGCACCACTCCGGGCCTCAATTTTATTTACGTACATTGCAATCGCCTCATACGAATGCACGACCTCGACATGATCTACATTGCCGGACCGGGCCACGGCGGCCCCGGCGTGGTCGCCAATACTTACCTCGAAGGCACCTACAGCGAGTATTACCCCAACGTTTCGCGCGACGAAGCGGGCATGAAGCGCCTGTTCACGCAGTTCTCGTTTCCCGGAGGCATTCCCAGCCATGTAGCGCCGGAAACACCCGGCTCCATCCACGAGGGCGGGGAGCTGGGCTACTCTCTGCTGCACGCCCATGGCGCGGTCTTCGACAATCCTGGCCTGCTCGCCTGTTGTGTAGTCGGTGATGGCGAAGCTGAAACCGGCGCGCTGGCGACAAGCTGGCATTCCAACAAATTCCTGAACCCGGTCCGCGATGGCGCCGTGATTCCGATCCTGCACCTGAACGGCTACAAAATCGCCGGCCCCACGGTGCTGGCGCGCATACCCGACGAAGAGCTCGTAGAGCTCTTCCATGGCTACGGCCATGAGCCGCATTTCGTGTCAGGCGACCAACCGGAAACCATGCACCAACTCATGGCCGCCACCATGGATCAAGTCCTCGCCGAGATCCAGGCCATCCAGCGCGACGCCCGCGCCAATGGCTTCAGCCAGCGCCCGCGCTGGCCCATGATCGTGCTGCGCACTCCCAAAGGCTGGACCGGCCCCAAGGTCGTCGATGGCCTCCAGATCGAAGGCACTTTCCGTGCCCACCAGGTGCCAGTCACCGAATTGGCCACCAAGCCGGAGCACCTGCATATCCTGGAAGACTGGATGAAGAGCTACCGGCCCGCGGAGCTGTTCGATTCCGGCGGCACGCTGATCCCGGAGCTGCGAGAGTTGGCTCCGAAGGGCCAACGCCGCATGAGCGATAACCCGCACACCAATGGCGGCCTCCTGCTTCGCGATCTCAAGATGCCCGATTTCTGCAGCTACGCCGTAGCCGTCCCCAAACCCGGCACCGTCGTCGCCGAGGCCACCCGCGAGATGGGAAAGATGCTGCGCGACGTGATGGAGCTCAACGCCGATGCCGCGAACTTCCGTGTGGTCGGGCCGGACGAAACCGCCTCCAATCGCCTGGACGCACTCTTCGAAGCCACGGGCCGCACTTCCACCGCCCGCATCCTCCCCAACGACGATCACGTTTCGCCGGATGGCCGCGTGATGGAAGTGCTCAGCGAACACATGTGCCAGGGCTGGCTCGAAGGCTACCTGCTCACCGGCCGTCACGGCTTCTTCTCGTGTTATGAAGCCTTCGTCCACATCATCGATTCCATGTTCAACCAGCACGCCAAGTGGCTCAAAACCACTCTCCATATCCCCTGGCGCCGGCCCATCTCATCGCTCAATTACCTGCTCACTTCCCACGTCTGGCGCCAGGACCACAACGGCTTCAGTCACCAGGATCCCGGCTTCATCGACCATGTAGTGAACAAAAAAGCCGATGTAGTCCGAGTCTATCTGCCGCCGGACGCCAATACGCTGCTTTCGGTCACCGATCACTGCCTGCGCAGCCGCCACTATGTCAACGTCATCGTGGCCGGAAAGCAGCCCGCCCTGCAATGGCTGGATATGGAATCCGCCGTCGAGCACTGCACCACCGGCATCGGCATTTGGGAATGGGCCAGCACGGATAACGGTGTCGAGCCGGATGTGGTGATGGCCTGTTGCGGAGACGTTCCCACGCTCGAGACGCTCGCCGCCGTGGATATCCTCCGCAGCAGGCTGCCGGATCTAAAAATCCGCCTCGTCAACGTGGTGGACCTCATGACCTTGCAGCCTTCGACCGAGCATCCGCATGGCCTGAGCGATCGCGAATTCGCTTCCCTTTTCACCTCCAATAAGCCCGTGGTCTTCGCCTTTCACGGCTACCCGTGGCTCATCCACCGGCTCACCTATCGCCGCACCAATCACGACAACTTCCACGTGCGTGGTTATAAGGAAGAGGGCACCACTACCACGCCATTCGACATGACCGTGCTAAACGATCTCGACCGTTTCCACCTGGCCGGCGATGTGATCGACCGCGTGCCGCGACTGCGCGACATCGCCGCGCACATCAAACAGGATCTGCGCAATAAACTGATCGAGCACAAGCGCTACATCGTCAAACACGGTGACGACCTGCCGGAAATCCGCGATTGGAAGTGGCCTTACTGATGAAAATCCTGGCTCTCAATGGCGGCTCCAGCACCTTCAAAGCCAGCCTGTTTGAAGTACACGCTAACGAAGGGCCCGCCGCTCCCCACCCGCTCTGGGATGCGCGCGCGGACTGGGAGCATCATCCAGGCGAGGCCGAAATCCAAGTCAAGACTGCCGGCGCAACTGCTACCCGCACCATCCCCATCCACGCGCCTCTCGAATCGCTCGACCCGCTTATGGAAATGCTCTGGAGCGGCGACACGCAAGTGGTGCGCGACCGTAGTGAAATCGAGGTAGTGGGTCATCGCGTGGTCCACGGCGGCCGCGCGTTTCGCGAAAGTACCCGCATCACCCCGGAGGTTCGCGCAGGCATTGCCCAAATGGCCAGCTTCGCGCCCGAGCACAACCGGCTGGAGCTCGAAGCCATGGATGCGATGGCGCGCATTTTCGGCCCTCAGGCCGTGCAAGTCGCCGTCTTCGATACGGCGTTCCATGCCAGCCTGCCGGAACCAGCTTACGTCTACGCCGGGCCGTATGCATGGCTCGACCAGGGCATACGCCGCTATGGATTCCACGGCATCAGCCATCAGTACACTTCCCGCCGCGCCGCCGATATTCTGGGCAAAGACCTACAGTCCCTGCGTATGATCACCTGCCATCTCGGCAACGGCGCCTCGCTCGCGGCCATACGCGGCGGCTTCAGCATCGATACCACCATGGGCTTCACGCCGCTCGAAGGCCTCATGATGGGTACCCGCTCGGGCACCATCGATCCGGGCATAGCTATTCATCTGGTGCGCCACCTCGGTTATCGCGCCGAAGATCTCGACCGCGTGTTGAACAAGGAATCCGGGCTATTGGGGGTGTCCGGCGTCTCTGGGGACATGCGTGAAATCCTGTCCGCCATTGCCGGTGGTGAAACTCGCGCGCAACTGGCCTTCGACATTTACGTGCATCGTCTGTGCTCCGAAATCGGGGCCATGCTGGCAAGCCTGGGCGGCCTGGACGCCCTGGTCTTCACCGCCGGTGTAGGTGAGAACAGCCCTGAAGTCCGCGCCAGAGTCGGCGAAGCCTTCGGCTTCCTGAGCCTCAAACTGGACGCGGCAAAGAACAATCAATCGCCCGTCGACACAGACATCTCCGCCCCAAACGCCAAGGTGCGAACGCTGGTAGTAAAGACCCAGGAAGAATGGGAGATAGCCAAAGAATCCTACCGAGTGACACAGTAGGACAGGCCTCCTGGCCTGTCCCGGCCTGTCACTGTATCAATAACTAAACGACTGCAACTCAGTCAAGTCCGGCGTCACAATCACGTAGCCAAGCCGCTTGCTGGGATTGATGGCGATGTTCCCCCCCGGAGTCGCTGGAAGGCTCAATCCGTTGACGGCCTCGACGAAGTTGCCTTGTGTGTCGTAAACCAGGATGCTGCTTCCAGTGGGCGCGACGCTCGAAAATGTCTGGCCAACCAGGAACAGCTTGTTGATCGGGTCGAACGCGATATAACCGCCGCTCTGCGATTGGTCCGTGGCATTCAGGAGCTTTACCTTGAAGCCCTTCTTCGTGGCCAAATTGTAATACTCGAGGCTGAAATCGTCTTCGGTCGAGGTTACTGCGATGCCGTCGGCCGAGTCCACGGCGATGCCGTTCACAAATCCAAATCCGAGGCCCTCAAATTGGGCGACGTTCTGCGTGGTGAGGTCCACTATAGCCAGGGTTGGATGCGTCAGGAAGGCTCCGCTCCCACCCCCGACCACCACCTGGTTTGTCAGAGTGTCAATGGCGGGTGCGGGAGAATTGGCAAGTCCAAAGACTCCGCTTGCGAGGGTTATCACCGGTCCGAAGGTGTTCTCCGCAACGTTGGATTCGAACAGCACCGCGCCGAAGTTGTCGGAGGCGAGGACCGCCGTGTTGGGAGATCCCTGGCTCGCTGCCAGCCCTATAATCAATTGGTCCGTGGTCAAGGGGGGCGTCCACATTCCCGTGACCTTATTTGAACTCACCGGGTTTATCGCGGCGTATAAGCGCTGATTCACGAAGAGTCCCTTCACCAGTTCCAGTTCGATCAGTCCGACGCTGTTTCCGTAAACTCCTAGGGTGATGAAATTGTTCCCGGTGTTGGTTTGTTCGTTCACGATTTTCACGATCTTGCCCGTGGTCTGATCGAAAGTCTCGGTGGCGATGTTGACTTTCCCGCCTGATACGAGCAGCGCCTCGCTCAACAAGCCTTCCGTCCCGTTCTGATCGACATCGTAACCGAAAATGGTTCCGCCCAGGGCAGTCTTCACGAATACTGTGCCGGACGCGGCGGGTATACTCTGGGCTTGCGCGACGGAGCCAAAAAAGCACAAGGCGCAGACGACCGCATTCAACTCTTTCATCGAGATTACCTTTCGTTAGTTAGTCAAAAATGAGATGCTACTGTCAATTATACTTGTGAGGACTTGTCAGGCTTGTAAAAATCGAATGACTCAGGTGTAACTCGTGGTTGAGATATTACCCAATCACTCGTACCGCAATGCCACCAGCGGATCGATCCGCGCCGCCTTCCGCGCCGGCACATAGCTCGCCACCAGCGATACGGCAATCAACAACGCCGGCACAACCGCAAACACCAATGGATCGGTCGCCGTAACTCCGTATAGCATGCCCGCCAGCGCCCGCGTCAACTGGAACGCCGCCGCCACCCCAATGGCCGCCCCGATCACCGAACTCGCCAGGCCGCTCGCAGCCACCAGCCGCAGAATCTGCGTCTGGCTCGCGCCCAGCGCCACTCGCAAGCCGATCTCATGCGTGCGCCGGCTCACCGCATAAGCCGTCAACCCGTAGATCCCCACCGTGGCCAGCGTCAGCGCTAGCCCTGCGAATACGCTCAACATCAGCATGGAAACCCGCCGTAGCATCAGCGAATCCGCGAGCACCTTCTGCATCGTGCGCACATCTGAGATGGGCTGCTCCGGATCCAGCTTCAGGATCTCGCGGCGCACCGCGCCGGCCATCGCGCCCGGGTCACCGTCTGTCCGCACCACCAGCCCCATGGATGTATTGGCCTGCTGCCCGTGCGGTACATAAATGGCGGGCTCCACCGGCGCATCCAGGCCGTACAGCTTCGCGTCGGCGACCACGCCCACGATCTCTCGGGCAGCCCCGTTAATCACCATGCGCCGGCCCAGCGGGTTCTCGTTCATGAACTGCCGCCGCACCATGGTTTCATTGACCAGCGCCACTTTCTTCGCGTCCAGATCGTCATGGCCGTCGAACAGACGGCCTTGCCGCAGCCCGATTTCCATGGTGCGGAAGTAGCCCGGCGTCGCCGCCCGATAATCCGCCATCGGCTGCTGATCTTCGGTAACCGGCGGACGGCCCTCAATCTGAAACCGGCTTACTCCAATGCGGAACGAAAGAATCGACACACGCAGCGGCAGAAACACAACGGCGCCCGACGAACGCACGCCGGCGAGCGCATCCACGCGCTCCACCAGGGTCTTGTAGAAGGTTGCGCGCTTCCGCGGCGTATCGTACTTGACCTCCGGCAGGGTCAGGTTCATCGTCAGGATATTCTCCGTTCGCAGCCCCGGGTTGACCGCCATCACTCGCATGAAGCTGCGCAGCAGCAGGCCCGCGCTCACCGAGAGCAGCACGGCCAGAGCCACCTCCGAACCGAGCAGCGCGCTGCGAATCCGCTGCGATCCGCCCGCATTTTCCGAGCGGCCGCCGGCTTCCTTAAGGGTCGTATTCAGATCGGTGCGCGACGCCTTCCACGCCGGCGCGAGGCCAAATAGCAGGCCGGTCAAAACACAAATGCCCACCGTGAAAACCAGCACGCGGGCGTCCACGCTCATGTGCCGCATCATCGGGAACATGTCCGGAACCACGCCGCGCAGCAGGCGAATGCTCCATGCCGCGAGCACTAGGCCCAACGCGCCGCCGGCCAGCGCCAGCACCAGGCACTCGGTCAGCAACTGCCGTACGATGCGCTTCCGCCCGGCCCCCAGCGCGCCCCGTATGGCGATCTCTTTTTGCCGCGTGGCGGCGCGCGCCAGCAGCAGGTTCGCAAGATTAGCGCAAGCGATCAGCAGCAGCAGCCCGACCGCGCCCAGCAGCACCAGTAGCACCGGCCGAATCCGCCCGCTGAACATCTCCGCCATCGGAAACAGCGTGACGCCCCAACCATTATTCGTCGCCGGATATTCCCGCTCGAGGCGCTTCGCAATCACCATCATCTCGGCCCGCGCCTGCTCCACGGTCACCCCCGGCTTCAGCCGCGCTACGATGCCGTAGTTGTGGTTTCCGCGCTGGCTGTGGCTGGGGTCGATCGCGGTGGGCAACCAAACGTCCGCTGCCACCAGCTCTCCGAGTTCGTGCGGAACCACGCCCACGATGGTGCGCGGAACCCCGTCCACCGTTAGCGTCCGCCCCACCGCCGAGGGATCGGAATGGAACCGCCGCTGCCACAGCGCATGGCTGATCAACACCGCCGCCGGCCCCCCGGGACGGTCCTCTTCCGGCAGGAAGTTCCGGCCCACCACAGGCTTGATCCCGAGAGCCGGCAGGAATTCCTTCGACCCCAACGCCGCCCCCACCCGCTCCGGTTCGCCCGCGCCGCTGATGTTCAACCCATATTCGGGAATGGCAAAAGCCGCCGCCATTTCCTCGAACGAGTGCGCCTGGCGCTTCCAATCGAGGTAGTCGTTGGCACTGACGGGCATCTGGTCGAAGCCGGATTTCAGCAGCGTCTGCCAGATCATCACCACCCGGTTGGGTTCGGGCATGGGCAGCGGCTTCAGCAATACAGCGTTCACGATGGTGAAGATAGCGCTATTGGGTCCTATACCCAACGCCAGCGCGAGAATGGCCACCACGCTGAATCCCGGATTCCGCACGAGGGACCGGAGGCCATAGCGAAGATCTTGAGCGAGGAACTGCATGGGCTCTCCTTAACGGACAAACTAACGTATCCGAGGGAGCGTTTGTTCCACGGTTTTACCGGCTCGGATCTGAGCCGCGACCGTACTTATGAAACGACCGGCTTAGTGCCGGCGACCACCAGCGAACCCTGGAATTCCACTGCGGCGACATATCCATGGAACTTGGCGGCGCAGCGGCTCACATGGGCCGTGCCGTAGAGGTGGAACTGCCGCACTTCGAGGTATACCACCTCGCCAGGCTTCAGCGGCACGCGCGACTCCACAGCGGCCCCGCTATCGGAGATGTTCACAATACGAGCGGCCACACCGGTCATGGAATCGGCGCACAGCAGTCGGACATTGGCGTGAACCGGATAACGTTCGGCTCTGCGCCGGTTGCGGTCCGCGGGACGGGTGTAACGCATGGGGGCCTCCATTACCTAGCATGACGGAGCTCCTACGGTCCGGCAATAGCTACGGCGATTCCCTGGTACTAAAACTCTGGGCCGGGTTGTACCGGGTCTCGCCCCCGTCGCGTCGTACACCTTCTTTGACTTTCGGTCCTCACCAGTATATATATTGAATCATATACATTCATGAAAAAGCCTCTTCCCGAAAGCTTCGTCCCGCTCAAGCCGCACTGGTTTCACGTCTTGCTGTCGCTCTCGAACCAGGATCAGCACGGCTACGGCATCATGCAGGAGGTCCTCGACCGCACTGCCGGCCAGGTGCGCCTGTGGCCGGCCACACTCTATGGCACGCTGCGCCGCTTGATGGACGCGGAGCTGATCGAGGAATCCGACGAGCGCCCGGCTCCCGAGGTGGATGACTCGCGCCGCCGCTATTACCGGCTCACCGGGCTCGGCCGGCGCGTGCTGGCGGCCGAGTGCGGCAGGTTGGAAGATTTGGTTCGCGTCATCCACGCCAAACGGCGTATCGCCAACCGGGAGGCGGCATCGTGACACACCCATCCAACCGGTCAGTGGCACTTAGCCTGCGGCTATACCGCGCGCTGGCCCGCGCCTTCCCCGATGAGTTCAGAAACGCTTACGGAGACGAGCTGGTGCGGGTCACCGAAGACGCCATCGAGCCCATCTGGCGGCATCACGGCGTGCTCGGATTGGCGCGGCTGCTGCTGGACATCGCTATTCGCGTCCCCGCCGAACACCTGGCTGAGCTGCGGCAGGATATACGCTACGGCCTGCGCATGCTGGCTGGCTCACCGGGCTTCACCGCCGTCGCCATGGCCTCGCTCAGTCTGGGCATTTGCATCGCCACCTGCGCCTATAGCGAGATGAACGGGCTTCTGCGCAACCTGCCCGGAGTTCCTCATCCCGACCAGTTAGTGGCGCTCGAGGCGCGGGCATCCTATCCCAGTTACCAGAGCTACCGCCGGCTAGGCCGCCTGTTCTCCGCTACCTTTGCATATCTTGCCCCAGTGCCATTCGGGGTTTCGTTCGGTGGCGGCCGCTCGGAACGGATCTGGGGACATCTGGTCACGCCCTCGTACTTCTCCACCCTGGGCGTGCGTCCATTATTGGGCCGCTTTTTGGATTCGGTGAATGAGCAGCATGACCAGCCGGGCCAGCCGCCCGCCGTGGTGATCAGCTACCGGTTCTGGCAGGAACATCTGGGATCGGATCCGTCGATTATCGGGAAATCGCTTCGCATCAACGGATATCCTTCGACCGTCATCGGCGTCGGCCCGAAGGACTTCCTGGGCGCGTCGCCGTCGCTCTTTGTGGCGGATCTTTGGCTGCCGGTATCGGTGGACGCGCGCCTGGCGCCGGAGCTGGCGGACAACGCCCTGGAGCGGCGCGACCTGAACATGTTTCAAGTGGTCGGGCGTCTGCGGCCGGGCGTCACCGAGGCTGGCGCGGAGGCGGAGCTGGATGCCGTCGCCCAGCAATTGCAGCAGTCTTATGGCGAGGCGGACAGGGACCGGAAGGGCCGCCGTGTGCTGCTGCTGAGCGGCGGCAAAGTGCTGCCCCTGCGGAAGCAGGATGTGCCATTCTTCAAACAGTTCTTCCTGGTAATGGGAGGCCTGGTCCTGCTGATCGCGTGCGCCAATGTCGCCAACATGATGCTGGCGCGGGCGGCGGACCGGCGCAAGGAGATCGCGGTTCGCCTGGCCCTGGGAGCCAGTCGTGCCCGGCTGATTCGCCAGTTGCTGACGGAAAGCGTGCTGCTGTCCGCGGGCGCCGGCGTGCCGGCCTTTCTGCTCTGTGTCTGGCTGATGCACCTGGGTTCCAAGATGCGAATGCCGTTGCCGATCCCGGTAAGCTATGACCTGAACCCCGACTGGCGGGCTCTTTTGTTCGCGCTTGCCGCCACCGCGCTCACCGGCATAGCCTTCGGCCTGGCTCCCGCGCTGCGGGCCACCCGCACCGACCTTACTCCCGCACTGAAGGAAGGCGGTCAGATCCAGTTGCGCAGGCACCGGCGGCTTAGTCTGCGCAATGTGTTAGTGCTTTGCCAGATGGCCGCCTCGCTCACCCTGTTGCTGCTTACGGGATATATGGGGCTCGGCATACAAAGCACCCTGGGCGTTCAAGCAGGTTTCAATCCCAGCAACCTTTATCTGATTTCTCTGGATCCGGTTCGCGATGGATACTCCGCCGAGCGTGCCACGGATTTCTTTCAGAAACTCCTGGATCGCGTGAAGACACTGCCCTCCGTAACCGCGGCGTGTATCACCGATACAGTGCCCGTCGCCATGGACGGCAACGCCGGCGTGACGTTTTCCTCCCCCGGCAAGCGAGCCGCAAGGGAATCGAATTGGGCGCGCAAGCACATGGTGGGCCGGGACTATTTCGCGACGGCAGGCAGTCCGATGCTTGCCGGCCGGGACTTCCGGAAGCAGGACGAAGCCAGCGGCGCCACGGCGGTTATCGTCAGCCAGGAGCTGGTGCGCGAGTATTGGAAGGGAGAAGACCCTTTGGGCCGGCGTATCGAAGCAGGCAACTCCGGGGTCTCTGCCGGCTTTGCGGCCATGCCCGGCAGCATCGATTATCGCGCCGGAGTCATCGGAAAGGGCCGCCGGACATATGAAGTCGTGGGAGTCGCGAGAGACATGACCGAAGACCTTGTGGCGAGTAAGAAGCATCCGGTCATTTACTTCCCGCTGCACCCGGAGGATTACGCCGAGCCATCTTTGCGGGGCATGACGCTGATGGTGCGGGGTGCTCCGGGCGTCGATATCATCAGTGCTGTCGAGCGCGAGATATCCGCCGTGGATCCCGATATCACGCCCTTCAACGCCCGCAGCATGATCGAACAGATTGCGCAGTTCATGTCCGCGCTCAAAGCGGCCTCCTGGACCTATGCTGTGATTGGATTGTTCGGACTGATTCTGGCCTCGGTCGGCCTGGCGGGAGTGACAGCGTATTCGGTCACTCAGCGCCGCCACGAGATCGGCATTCGCATGGCGCTGGGCGCTCGCGCCGCCGACGTACTGGGGCTGGTCATGAAGGAAGGCGCCACTCTGGTGACGGTCGGAACCGTGGCCGGGCTGGCCTGTGCCTGGGCGGGCATTCGCGCGCTATCCGGGATGTTCTTCGCGGTAGCCAGCGTGCAAGGGGACGACCCGGTGCTGCTGGTGGGCGCGCCGCTGCTGCTGGCCGGCCTGGCCCTGATGGCATGCTACGTGCCGGCGCGCAAGTCCATGCGCGTCGATCCCGCGGTGGCGTTGCGGCAAGAGTAGCGGCCGTGACCGTCTAGGGAGCGGCCCTGTCACTCTATTGCGCAAGCCGCTTATGCCCAGCACCTTGCTAGAATAGTAGAAGCGGAAGTCCCTCATGATTGATGCCTTTCTGGCCAAGATTTTTGGCACCAAGAACAAGCGCGAAATCAAGGCCATGATGCCGATCATCGCGGCTATCAACGACCTGGAGCCGCGCATCCAATCGCTCTCGGATATCGATCTCGCCGCCAAGACCATTGAATTCAAGGAAAAACTGGGACAGGGCGCGCCGCTCGACGACCTCCTGATCGAAGCCTTCGCCGTGGTGCGCGAAGCCGGCCGCCGCTTCGTGAACATGCGTCATTTCGACGTGCAGTTGATCGGCGGCATCGCCCTGCACCGCGGCAAGATCGCCGAAATGCGAACCGGTGAAGGTAAGACGCTGGTAGCCACGCTGCCCGCCTACCTGAATGCGCTCGCAGGCAAGGGCGTACACATCGTTACGGTCAACGACTACCTGGCCACGCGCGACGCCGAATGGATGGGGAAGATCCACCGGGCGCTGGGGCTGACCGTGGGCACCATCGTACACGACCTCGACGACCAGGAGCGGCAGGACAGCTACAACTGCGATATCACTTACGGAACCAATAACGAGTTCGGATTCGACTACCTGCGCGACAACATGAAGTTCCGGCTGTCCGATTGTGTGCAGCGCACCATCGCGCCGATCACGGTAACATCCCCCGACGGCCGCGGCAGTCAGTACAAGTTGTTCAACTACGGCATCGTCGACGAAGTCGATTCCATCCTGGTCGACGAGGCCCGCACCCCGCTGATTATCTCAGGGCCCAGCGAGGAATCCACCGATAAGTATTTCAAGGTCAACCGGATTATCCCGAAGCTCATGCGCGGGGAGGAAATCGAAGGCAAAGAGCCCGGCGAGAAATACACTACCGGCGATTACACGGTAGACGAAAAACACCGCACCGCCGCGCTCACCGAAGAGGGCTTCGACAAGGCGGCCAAGCTGCTGGGCCTTCCGAATATTTACGACATCGCCACCATCGAGTGGAAGCACCACGTGGAGCAGGCGGTGAAGGCGCACGCCCTGTTCCTGCGCGACAAGGATTATGTCGTCAAGGACGGAGAAGTCATCATCGTAGACGAATTCACGGGGCGGCTGATGCCGGGGCGGCGCTGGAGCGACGGCTTGCACCAGGCGGTGGAGGCCAAGGAAGGCGTCAAGATCGAGCGCGAGAATCAGACGCTGGCCACCATTACTTTCCAGAACTACTTCCGCATGTATAAAAAGCTGGCCGGCATGACCGGCACGGCGGAAACCGAGGCGGCCGAGTTTCAGAAGATTTATAACCTCGATGTCAGCGTGATTCCCACCAATCGGAACATGGTGCGGAAGGAGTTTCCCGATGTGGTCTACCGCACCGAGGAGGAAAAGTTCCGCAACGCGGCCAAGGAGATCAAGGAGCTGCGCGAAAAAGGCCAGCCCGTGCTGGTGGGCACGATTTCGGTGGAAAAATCGGAGCGGCTCTCCGGGTTGCTGAAGCGCATTGGCGTCCCGCATGAAGTGCTCAACGCCAAGCATCACGAGCGCGAGGCGTTTATCGTGGCGCAAGCCGGCCGCAAAGGCGCGGTCACGGTTTCGACTAACATGGCCGGCCGCGGCACCGACATTCTGCTGGGCGGCAATCCCGAGGCCATGGCGCATGAATCGGCGCGCAAGCAGGGCATGGATCCGGAGCACATGGCCAAGGAGGATTGGACCGCTCTGCTGGCCCGCTACAAACAGCAGACCGACCGGGAGCACGATGAAGTCACCGCGCTCGGCGGCTTGCATATTCTGGCCACCGAGCGGCACGAGTCGCGGCGCATCGATAACCAGTTGCGCGGACGCGCGGGCCGCCAGGGCGATCCGGGCAGCTCACGCTTCTATCTTTCTTTGCAGGACGATCTGCTGCGCATCTTCGGCGGCGAGCGCATGCAGCGGCTGATGCTCCGATTGGGCATGGAAGAGGACATGCCGATCGAGTCGAAGCTCATCACCAAGCGCATTCAGAAGGCCCAGGAAGCGGTCGAAGCCCAGCATTTCGAAGCGCGCAAACACCTGCTCGAATACGACGACGTCAACAACAAGCAGCGTCAGGCCGTCTACGGCATGCGCCGGCAGCTGCTGGAAGGCACCGATCAGAAAGAGCACGTGATGGAGATGACCCGCGGCCTGGTGCAATCCCAGGTGGATCTGCGCTGCCCGGAAAACTCGCATCCGGACACCTGGGATCTCGCGGGTCTGAAAACCGACATTCTCAGCCAGTTCGGTTACAGGGTTGATACCGCCGAGTTTACGCGGATGAATCGCGCCGAGATCGAGGACGCCATCTTTGACCGGCTCATGCTGAAGTACCAGGAGAAAGAAGATTTGCTCGGCCCGGACATCATGCGGCAGACCGAGCGCATGATCATGCTGCAGGTCATCGACGATCAGTGGAAGGACCACCTGCTCTCGATGGACCACTTGAAAGAAGGCATTCACTTACGGGGTTATGGCCAGAAGGACCCGCTGGTGGAGTACAAAAAGGAGTCCTACATCCTGTTCCAGGACATGATGGACCGGATCGAAGACGAGACCCTGCGTTACCTGTTCTACCTGCAGGTGCGGCGCGATGATGCGGGCGGCGATGGGGGCCTCGGGCGGCCCGCGCCGGTGCTCCCATTCCCGGAGGATGAGGACGGCGAGGAAGAAGAAAACGGGCAGCCCGCGCAAATCGAGCAGGAGAGGCGCGCGGCCCAGGCTGCCATACAGGACGTCACACGGAAGATGCAGCGCGACAAGGACAAAGAGCTGGCCGAGCTGCAGTTGGTGGGCGGCGACGGTACGTCCTCGCAGAAGCAGGTGATCAAAGGCGACAAGGTGGGGCGCAACGATCCTTGCCCATGCGGCAGCGGGAAAAAATACAAGAAATGTCATGGGGCTTAGGGACTGCATGATTCGATTTGCAATTTCACTGCTGATTCCGGCTATGGCGATGGCTGCGATTTGGCCGGACGACTTGGGAAGTTTTCACCGCGCATCGGTGCAGGCCGTGACTCCTTCCGCCGATCGGGCGCTCTGGGACGAGTACGGTTTTCAGGAGGGCGAAAGTGCGCGCTACGAAGGCGCCGGCGAGCAGTTTACAGCCACCGCATACCGCTTCCAGGATCCTACCGGCGCGATGGCCGCCTTCGAGTGGCTGCGTCCCGCGGATGCCGCGCCATCGGGGCTCGCCAAACTGGCGGCCGGGACCTCCACCGGCGGTATCGTGGTCCACGGCAATTATCTGCTGCGCTTTGAAGGTTATCGCCCGACTGCCCCCTTCCTGACCACCGTCATCGAGGGCCTCAAGCAGGTGGACAACTCTCCTCTGCCCGCCCTGGCCGACTACCTGCCATCGCAGGATCTGGCGCCCAACTCCGAGCGCTATATCGAGGGGCCGGCCGCGCTGCAGAAGTTTGCTCCCGGGATACCCCCTTCCACCGCGGCTTTCCATCTGGGCGCGGAGGGCCAGCTCGGCGATTTCCATGCTCCGGGCGGCGACTTGAAACTGATTGTCTTCAACTACCCCACTCCGCCAATCGCCAAGCAGCAGACCGAACAGTTTCAAAAAATCGCGGGCGCCATGGTCAAGCGGAGCGGACCGCTCGTGGCAGTGATATTGTCTCCTCCCAACCCGGATGCCGCCGAGAAGCTGTTGTCGCTCATCCGGTATCAGGCCGACGTTACGCTCGACGAGCGCGTCAATACACGCCGCGACAATATCGGCAACCTGGTGATTAACGCCTTTGTTCTGATTGGGATACTGTTGATATTCGCGTCGGTCGGCGGATTGGCGTTCGGCAGCGTACGCGCGTTTTTGAGGCGTGGGGGCCGGGGTGACGCGGCCGATGCCATGATCGTGCTGCACCTGCAAGATCGCTAAATGCCCGTTCCGGGCCGTTAAAGTACTTCGGAACATGACCTTAGAACAGTTACAACGGGGCAAATATATCCGTTTTTCCGTTTCGAGCAACGCTCTGTGGAAAAGTGGAAAACACGCAAGTGCCTGATCTGCCTGTAATTACAACCGAAAAATTTCAACTGGTTTTTTACTTGACTTGCAGCGCCGGGGGAAATAAGATCCAACTACCAAAGGTTTTTGGCGGGGTTGCGATTCCGTCGAAACTGATTCTCCCATCGAACATCGCCCTGGTAGAACAGGGTTGAAGGATGCTCACCCTTCGGGGTGAGCATTTCTATTTTGCGGCAAAACGCTGCTGTTACACTGTGTCTATGCACCCACCGATCCCCAAGCGGCCTGAGGGCGAGGCTACTTGGCGCACGCGGCTGGCCTCCCTGCGGAATATACGGCCGATGCTCGGGATGGTTTGGGACACCAGCCCGGCGCTCGTTTCGGCAACCGCGGTTTTGCGCCTTTTCCGCGCCCTGCTGCCGGTGGCCATGCTGTGGGTCTCGAAGCTCATCCTGGATAGCGTGGTGGGCTGGATTCGGCGCGGAAACGGGGATTCCCGGCGCATCTGGAAGCTGGTGGCGCTGGAGCTTAGCCTGGCGGTGATGAGTGACCTGCTAGGCCGCGCCAACTCCCTGTTCGACAGCCTGCTGGGCGACCGCTTCACCAACCGCATCAGTGTCCGCCTGATCGAGCACGCCACAAAGCTGGACCTGGCGTCGTTTGAAGATCCGGTCTTCTACGACAAGCTGGAGCGCGCCAGACGACAAACCTCCGGGCGACTGAGCTTGCTGGCCGCGGTGCTGAGCGTCGCGCAGGACGGCCTAAGCCTGATTTCGCTCTCCGCCGCGTTGATCGTCTTCTCTCCCTGGCTGATGGTCTTGCTGGTAGCCGCGGTGATCCCCGCGTTCCTGGGGGAGACGCACTTCACGACGATGGCCTATTCGGTCCTGTACCGCTGGACGCCGCAGCGGCGGCTGCTCGATTATATCCGTCTGCTGGGCGCCAGCAGCCAGAGCGCAAAAGAGGTAAAGATCTTCGGCCTGGGTCCGCACCTGGCTGAACGGTATCACGAGGTTTCAGAGCGTATCTATGAGGAAAACAAGAAGGTTGCAATCAAGCGCGCTGGTGTCGGATTCCTTTTGAACCTGGTTTCGACGGGCGGCTACTACGGCGCCTATGTGGTGGTTTTGCTGCGCACTCTGGCGGGGGCGTTTTCGGTTGGGACATTCACCTTCCTCACCGGCTCTTTCTCGCGCTCACGCATGTACATCGAGAAAATCCTGCAGAGCTTCACGGACATCTCCGAGCAAGCCTTGTTCCTGAAAGATCTCTTCGAATTTTTCGAAATGAAGCCGGCCATACAGAGCGTTCGAGGGGCGCTGCCGGCGCCGCGGCCGATTCGCGGTGGCTTCGAGTTCCGCGACGTCGCCTTCGCCTATCCAGGCTCGTCACGCACAGTGATTGAAAACATCAGCTTTCGCCTGGAACCGCAGGAGAAAATTGCTCTTATCGGCGAGAATGGAGCCGGCAAGACCACCCTGGTGAAGCTGCTCGCCCGGCTCTACGATCCGACCGCCGGGCAGATCCTGCTCGACGGCATCGACCTGCGCGAGTATAGCGTGGAAGACCTGCGCAAAGAGATCGGCGTGATCTTCCAGGACTACATGCGGTATGAGCTGCTCGCCAAAGAAAACATTGGATTTGGAAAAATCGAAGATCTCGCCGATCAGGCCCGCATCGAAAGGGCCGCGCAGAAGAGTCTGGCCTTTCAGGTGATCGGAAAGCTGCCGCTCGGCTACGATCAGATGATCGGGCGAAGATTCGAGGGTGGCGTGGATCTCTCGGGCGGCGAGTGGCAGAAGTTTGCGCTGGCACGCGCCTACATGCGCGACGCGCAACTGCTCATCCTGGATGAGCCCACTGCCACGCTCGACGCGCGCGCCGAGTATGAGGTCTTCCGCCGTTTCGCGGAATTGACTCTGGGAAGGATGGCGGTGCTGATTTCCCACAGGTTTTCCACAGTGCGGATGGCCGATCGGATAATAGTTTTGGAAGGCGGCCAGATACGGGAGCAGGGCACGCATAACCAACTGCGGGCTCTTGGCGGCCGCTACGAGGAACTGTTTGAGCTTCAAGCGGCGGGTTATCGTTAAGGACACAATTGAATGGCTGAAAACAAGTTGCAGGTGATTCCACTGGGCGGATTGGGCGAGTTCGGCATGAACATGACGGCCATCCGCTATGCCGATGAGATCATCGTGATCGATGCCGGGATGATGTTTCCCGAAGACGAGCTGCTGGGTGTCGACCTGGTCATGCCCGACCTCACCTTTCTGAAAGAGAACCAGCAGCAGGTCAGGGCGCTGCTCCTGACGCACGGCCACGAAGATCACATCGGGGCGGTTCCCTATTTCCTTTCCGAGATCAGCGTCCCCGTGTATGGGACGGCGTTTACGCTGGCGCTTGTGGAGCGGCGCCTCGAAGAATATGAGCTCGAGGAAGAGCCCAAGCTGATCACCATCAAGCCTAAGCAAATCCTCGAAATCGGTCCATTCAAAATCGAGTTCATCCATGTCACCCATTCGATTGTCAGCGCGGTGGCGATGGCCATCACCACGCCGCTCGGAGTGATCATTCACACCGGCGATTTCAAGGTCGATCCCACCCCCACGGATAACGAGCTGTTCGATCTGCACACGCTGGCCGACTACGGCAAGCGCGGCGTGTTGCTGCTGCTTTCGGATTCGACCAATGCGGACCGCCCGGGCTACACCGAATCCGAGCGCGCCGTGCGGCCTCGCATGGAAGACATTTTCAATCGCGCCGAGCGGCGGCTGGTCATCTCCTGTTTCAGCTCTTCGATCCACAGAATTCAACTGGTGCTGGATGTCTCCGCGGAGTTTGGCCGTAAAGTAGCGCTGGTCGGGCGCAGCATGACCTCGGTCAGCGAGATCGCGCTCTCGCTCGGCCTGCTGGATATTCCGGACGGTATTCTGATGCGCCCGCAGGACGTAATGGAGGCGCCGCCCCAGAAAGTGACCATGCTGATCTCCGGCACCCAGGGCGAGCCCATGTCGGCGCTCTCGCGGGTGGCGGTGGACAATCACAAGCACGTTTCGGTGGAAAAGGGCGACACCGTGGTGCTCAGCTCGCGCATCATTCCGGGCAACGAGAAGGCCATCTTCCGCATGATCGACCACATGGCGCGGCGGGGCTGCGACGTCCTGTATGGCAGCACGAATCCTCCTTTGCACGTTTCCGGACATGCCAGCATGGAGGAGATGAGGCTGGTGCTGAACCTGGTCCGGCCGCGCTACTTCGTGCCGATCCATGGCGAGTTCCGGCAGCTTACGAAACACGCGCGCCTGGCCGAGCATCTGCGGTCGTCGGGCCTGGAAGAAACCTTCATCATGGAATCGGGCGACCTGCTGGAGGTCGATCACCATGGCGCGCGCAAAGCGGGCAAAGTGCCGGCGGGCCGTGTCTGCATCGACCAGGGTTCGGTGGACGAAGTCGTCGAAGAGATGGTGATCCGGGACCGCCGGCATCTATCGGAAGACGGCATCGTGCTGCCTATCATTGCCATTAATCGGAGGACGGGACGCATGGAGAATCCGCCTGAGATCGTCAGCCGTGGTTTTGCTATGGCGGAGGATGGTTCGGCGTTCGTGCAGGCGGCCCGGCAGGTGGTGGCTAAGACGCTGGAGGCTTCGAACAAAGAGGAGAAGACCGACTGGGGTGTAATTAAGGAGAAGATCCGGGCGGATTTGAAGCGGTATATCGTGAAGGAGACTTCGCGGCGTCCGTTGATTATGCCGGTGATTCTGGAGTTGTAGCGAATCAAGAGCTGCTGATGTCTTTCACACAAAGGCTCGCTCTGAAAATTGCGGGTTGCACGGTCGTTGTGCTGGCGCTGGAGACTTCACATGGACGGTGAGCCAGCCATCGTCGCTCCCGTAATGCGATCGATCGGTGTCGCGGACGCCGCCCGGAGTATTCTCTTCTATCGCGACATACTCGGATTCGAGGTGCGCGACCAGTCGGGCATGATCGAAGCCGTGTGCGGCCCGGCTTGCATCCAGTTCGCCGGGCAAGGCAATACGCCCGCCATCCTCTTCTTCGAGACCACCGACGTGAACGCGATGCACGCCGCCATCCGCGCCCGCGGTGGTACGCCGTCGAAGCCACAGAAGGTCAACTGGATCAAGATGCTCATGTTCGAGATCCGCGATCCGGACGGGCACACCCTTTGGTTCGGCCAATCTTACGGTAAGCCGGACACGCCGGCGCTGTCGCCTATGATGCTGAAGGCCCTGCCGGAGCTGCCCTTCGACGATGTGGCCGCGGCCGTCGCGTATTACCGGGATGTGCTCGGTTTCCGGATCAACTACCAGCAGCACGATCTCGGCGTCATGGACCGCGACAACATCACCTTGCTGCTGATCGCCCGGACGGAGCGCCACACGGGGATTGGCTCCGCCTATGTTTACGTCGAAGACGCGGACGCGCTCTACGGGGAGCTGCGGGCGAAGGGCGCCAACGTTCAGGGCGAGCCGGTAAGCTATCCCTGGGGCCTTCGCGACTTCGGCGTGGTGGACCTCGAGCGAAATCAGATCAGGTTCGGCCAACCGTTCGAATGACGTGTCCGCACATTCCGGTTTCGTGGTCACGATCGCAGCCGCCCTTTCGGCTCGTCCCGAAAGTATACTTCTCGATGTCCGCAAAAAGGTGATGGAGACGGTCGATCGCCTACCAAAGTATCTCTGCACACAAACCGTCGACCGTTCAGCCTGACTTCGAAGCCGCCATCCGCTCGCTTCGAGGATCGCCGCCTCTCCGACCTGGTTCAGGAATGCGCAATCTCAACGGGCACGTTTGCCTCGTTCCTGAGTAGCATTTTTAGCCGCGGCGTGACGCCCGAGCGCGGAACTCACCACTTCCTTTCCGCGCTCATAGGCTATCTGGTAAGCGTCGCGCCTTTGCGCGCGCGTGTACCCGTAACCAACCCCGTGGAAGTGTTCGAGGCCCTTGCCCAGCACGTAGGTGGCGGCGTACGCAATCGCGCCCTTGGGCAGCAGGCCGCCGCCGAGGGGGATGAAGCTGACCAGTTCGCGGGCTAGCGCGCGCCAGCCGAATGCCCCGCCCAGGATGGAGAGCAGCTCGGCTTTTTGCTCGGCATAGCCCACCTTCTTATCGCTGGCGGCGGCTACCAGAAATGCCATGCGCACCTGGTTCATGGTGATGAAAGCCGTATCGGAAGCGAATTCGCCGATGGACCAGGGCAGCTCCAGCAGGCTGGGCAAAACGTTGGGCAGAGCGCTGGCAATGGCGAAGATGCCGTTCTCTCGCGCCACGGAGGCGATGACGCGGTCCACCACGGGCTTGCGGAACGGATGGAAATTGCGCGCCAAGGCCAGGCCCAAATGCTCGCGCTCGTTGAGAACGTCCTCGACCGTGCGGTCCGGATCGTCGCGGAAAAAAGTGAAGGCATCGGCGGGGCAGGGAAGGCCCTGCTCGTAGAGCACCAGGTCGAACCGGGCGGGAATGTCCGGGTCTCCGGCGCGATAGACCAGCCGCATCACCTCCATACGCTTGTCGTGCGAGACGGCGGCAGGCGCGAGGAAGTCTTCCATATCGGCGTAGGCCGCGCTGGTGGAGGAAACCAGCCCCACGGCTAGGCGGCGCTCAGCGCGCTCGCGCACTTCATCGGGATTGAGCATCGACAGTGCCGATCGGGCTTGCTTCAGGTATCGCAACATATTCGCTTTCAGGGCCGCTCCGCCCCGCGCAGGCGGAACATCACTTGCAACCCCTTCCGCCATTCTACTCCGACGCCCACGCGCTCCACATCGATGGATGGTGACAAATAACTCAGAATGGTTTCGGTGGCCGGATGGAATTCGAGCGCGGGCGATACCAGAAACAGGCGCGGGGGCTCGGGCCGCAGGGCGATTCCCGGAAAATAGCCGTTGGGCGAGAACTCATCGCGGTCGAGGTGCCATTTGACGCGCAGCCAGTAATCGAGGGCTTGCAGGGGAAGCTGCAGGTCGGCGGTGGCTTTCAATTCCAGGACGGCGAGGCGGCCGGAGCGCTCGACGGCGAGCAGGTCGAGGACGCCGCGGTCGCCGCCGGCGAAGGCAGGCACCTGGTCATAGACCGGTGCGGGCAATAGCGGCGCGTAGATCTGTTCGATCTGCGCGCGAACCTGCGATTCGAGCCAGGCTTCGGGGTTCTGGCGATAGAGTGGATGCTCGCGATCGTCCGCGGCCGGAGAGCGGCGCTCGGCCAGATCGCGCGCCAGGCGCTCGATTTCCGGCACATGAGACGCGCCGCCCGGGCGCCGCGCGGCGAGGCCGAAATGGACGCCGGTCTCGGACACGCGCGCGAATTCGACGCCGCGCACGCGCAGGCTGACGGCGCCATCATGGCGGGCGACGCGCTCGACTTCGGGCGATGCGAGCAGACCTTCGAGGGCTCCCAGCGGCGCGGGCTGGCGGCAGATCTCCACGCGCGTATCGATGTTGCCGAAATCGTGCGGATCGAGGCGGGCGGCGAAGTCGTGCTCGTCGTAAGCCAGCAACTCGTAGCAGGCGATTTCCGGGTTGAGCCAGAGCAGGCGCAGGCTGGTGATGCGTTCTTTGCCGCGCGGAACATAAATCGCCAGGCCCTCGATGGCAAGCCGCTTTTCGCGATGCCGCAAGTAATCCAGCCAGATCAGACCGAAGGTGAGCACGCCTGAGGTGTCGCTTTCGGGCGGAGCGGCAATGGCGGCCCAACCGCTTTGCCCGCGACGCAGAAAGGCGCGCGGATAACTTGGCGAGAGGCTGGACTCGAGGTTTGGCTCGGCGCTGACTTCGGCTAGGGTCCAATCGGCGAACTGGCGCGTCAGGAACTGACGGAAGCGCTCGCGAAAGACCAGGCGCTCGCTGCGGCGCTCGAAATCCTGGCTGGCAGGGCGCGCCAGATCCACCAGAAACAGGCGACCCTCTTTGCGGGCGAAGCGCTCGACGATGAGCTCCAGGCGGCCGCGCGCCTCGTGGGCGACGCCGGTGACGCGGCGCACCAGGTTGCGGGAATCGTCCCAAGCCTGCAGGGTGAGCCGCGAGCTGC
>Ga0302325_10000535_pt1 | contig 104566 bp, 73 predicted proteins | sample Palsa_T0_2_FD_201948 | JGI IMG/M metagenome (GOLD analysis project Ga0302325, IMG submission 201948) | Peat permafrost microbial communities from Stordalen Mire near Abisko, Sweden - Palsa_T0_2 | ecosystem: Environmental > Terrestrial > Soil > Palsa > Peat permafrost | place: Sweden: Abisko...
CGGAACGGAGAATCCTCCCATGTTTTGTGCGATACGGCCTAGCCCAACTCGCGTTCTCAGTCCGAGCCAGCTCCCGACGGATCATGACTATGCGGTTCCGACCCGCGGATATTAGAGTGATCAACCGTCGCATCAGCCTCTGCTCCTGTCACCTGCTCTGGCGGCATCCTCAGTTCGGCTCAACTTGAGGCTTGACAAGGTCGCCCCATATTAGAACTGCAGCTTCACACTGAACTGGGTCTGACGGGCCACATCGGGAATACCGCCGCTTCCAACCAGCGAAGTGATGGCGGCGCCGGTGGGAACGAAGCAGGGCGATGTGGGGCTATAGGTTGATGTTGGCCCGCAGCCCGAGCCCGCGTTGATGATGGACGCGGCCGGAGGCGCGAAGTTCGGATGGTTGAAGACGTTAAAGATCTCGCCCCTGAGCTGGATGGTCATCCTCTCGTTGATCCGAGTGATCTTCGTTACGGAAATATCCGTCTCCGCATACCCAGGCCCAACTAGCACGTTCCTTCCCAGATTGCCGGCCGTGCCATATTGCGAAGGCACAAAGCAGGATTCGTTGAACCATTGCGTCACGCTCTGGTTCGCATAGAGATTGTTATTACATCCAGGTGCATTGGGCGCGAAGTTCGGGCGCTCGCTATCGAAGGTATTGCCCGTGTCCATCTGGTCGCCTTCACCGATCGAGAACGGAACGCCGGTGTGCCATGACGTAATCCCGCTCACCTGCCAGCCTTCCTTCAATCGGTTGCCTTTGAAGGGGAGCATGTAAACCAGGTTGGCCGAGATGTTGTGTCGTATATCGAAACTGCAATTGCCTTTGTCTGCGTTCCAGTCATAGGGGTTGGTGATGGAGGAGGTCACGTTGTTGAATCCGAGACCGCCGTACGAGTATGCGCTGTCGATGCAGTGTGACCAGGTATAGGAGAACTGGTAGACCAGATTCGCCGACGCCCGATGCGTAAGCCCGACTTGCAGCGCGTTGTAACTGGAATAGCTGCTGGGATCGAGCAGATCCTGGGAGCCCAGGGCCGGAGACGGCCGCGGGTTCTGGGTGCAGGCCCCTGTGAGGGGGCACGGGGCGCCATTGGAGGTCGCGAGGTAGTCTACTCCGTTGATCACCGTCGGTATCGGCGAGTTGAAATCGTGGAATGCCAGCAAATGAACCCCGCGCGTTCCCTGATAGCCAACCGTCAGCAGGTTATGCCAGGGAAGTTCCCGCTGGACGCTGAGAGTGTATTCCAGCGAATACGGAGTAGTGTTCGTCCCGTAATATGTGCCCGTGGTCTGGCTGTAAGAAGGAATCGCGGAGCCGACAAAAGGCTTCGGCCAGTTCGGATCTCCAGCGAAAAACAGCTGGATCTGAGTGTCAAACGGCGGGCTGGACACGTAGGCCGACGAGAAATCGTAGGTCGTGTACGGATCGTGGAAAATCCCGAAGCCGCCGCGCACGGCAGTCTTGTGGTCGCCGAAGACATCCCAGGCAAAGCCGGCGCGCGGATCGAAATTCTTGTTGGATGGATTGTTCTGGTAAGCGTGCGGTACGCTCACGAAATTGTTACCGAAGGGCGGCCCTACCACGTTGGAGAAAAGGCCGTGGACCTCGATGGGGTTGGTTTCCCATTCGTAGCGCAGGCCGAAATTGACGGTCAGCCTGTTCGAAATCTTCCAGTCGTCCTGAAAGTAGGGCTGTACCTCGTCGTAGCGCTCGGCCCGATAGCTGTTGGTGCCGCCGTTCGGCGCGCCCTCCAGCAGGAATGGATTGCCCGTCAGGAAGCATTGGGCAGCGGTCGCGCATCCGGGATTCCCGGTGCTCTGGAATATGTAGAAGCCATTCCAGAAAACCTGGACGAAAGGATTCAGCTGTTGCCGCTGGAACAGGCCCCCGATGCGCATCGTGTGGGAACCCTTGGTCCAGGTTAGGTCATCCTTTTCTGTGAACTTGTTCTGCAGATACTGGAAGGGGTTCACGAAACCCGCGCCCAGCGCGGTGGCCCCGGGAACGGCCACATAAGCATCCTCTCGCGCGGGAGTAAAAATCTGCAGCGCGGAGTGTTCAGCCGGCTGGCTCTCCGACGTCACGGGCCGCGAGTAAGAGGCGGTGAACTGGTTGATCAAATTCGGCGAGAAAATGTGACGTTCACCCAACGTCAAAAACTGGTTATGAGTGATGTCATAGAGCGGCCAAAGACCCAGGCCCTCATTGGTGGTGCGGTTTCCGAAATCGGCCTCGTAGCGTCCGAACATCGCGTCTTTGTCGGAAATATTCCAATCCACGCGGGCCACGCCGAAATTCTCGGGTGATGTTTGCGCGCCTACGAAGTTGTAGACGCCGATCTCTGGGTTGCCATTAGCCAGTCCGCCGTTGGGAGCCGGATAAAGGGCCAGCATCGCGGCCGAAGCTGCGTTTACCGTACACGACGCCGGTGGGCAATTGTCCGTGACATACCTTGCTGTCGGCACGTAATTGATATATGTGCTATTCAGCACCTGCTGAATTCCCTCATAGTTGGCGAAGAAAAAGACCTTGTTCTTGACGATCGGACCGCCAAAGGTGCCGCCGTACTGGTTTCTGTGGAACGGGGGCGCGGAACCCACATCGAAAAAACCGCGGGAGTCGAGATCGCTGTTGCGGAAGAATTCGTAGACCGAACCGTGGAATTCGTTGGTGCCCGATTTCGTCACCGCCACGATGGCGCCGCCGTTGCCCGCATACTGCGCACCGTACGTCCCGGTCAGCGTCTGAAATTCCGCAATGGCGTCGATACCGAGCGAAGTGCCGTTCACGTCGCCGCCGGCGTTGCGTTGCCACCAGTTCAGCATGTCTTCGCCATCCAGCATGTTGGAATAACCTTCCGGACGGGTACCCGAAATGGAATAAGCGTTGGCAACCGAGGTCAGCGCGCTCGATCCGCCCGAGGGATAGCTCGTGACACCGGGTGCGAGCAGGATCAGCTGTTCCCAATCACGGCCGTTCAAAGGCAGTTCGCGCATCTGCGTCTGATTGACGAGCGAGGAGACCGCGGAGGTGGTGGTCTCCACCTGAGCCGCTTCCGCGTTCACACTCACCGTTTCTGTGGACTGGCCGACCACCAGTTGGAAATCCAGCACCGGCGCGCTGCCGAGGGTAATGGTCAAGCCGGTGCGAGCAGCGGTCTGGAAGCCGGGCTTGGTTACTGCAAGGTCGTACGGACCGATGGGCAAGTCCAGCAATGTATAGCGGCCCTGTTCATCCGTGGTGGCCGTCTGAGTGGCCGACGTCGCCGTGTTCTTGATGGTGAGGATTGCGTTTGGAACGGCAGCGTTTGAGGCGTCCGTTACGCGTCCTGAAATGGAGGCTGTCGCAGCTTGTCCGTATAGGTTGCCAATGGCTGCAAATAAAGAAATGCAGAGCACCAAGGCAGCGGACAGAACTTCGCGGTTCCGACTTCTCATGTATTTTTAACCCCTTCGCCTGTGTCGGCCAGATTGCATTTCTGCAACCGAGCTCGCGTGGAATCACACTATCATCAACACAAGCAACTGTCTATTCGATTAGACTGATATACTCTATCGTCTCGCGTGATGCGGAACCTTAGGCGATTATGCGCGGGCTGTACAAGGCTCGCGGCCTCGCGCCCACCGGTCGCCACCCGGTGACCGCCTCCGGGCAATTATCGACCGGAACGTTTCGTTTTCTGCCGCGTAGATACCTCAATTACAAGCACTTCTGGCTGGATTGCGACTGCCTGGGGCGCGGAGAACAAAGTGCATGAAGAACGCGACCGCTTTGCAGTAAGGTAAGGGATGGCACGCGTAACTGCAATCTCCATCATTGCTCTGTTGTTAGCGAATTGCGCTCGCGCTCAGATCGTACCTGCTTCTCCCGATCGCCCTTGGCATTCCCCAGAGGAACGGCAGGCTGCCAACGAGGGGAAGCAATTGCCGCGAACACAGTTACCTATCGATCCCGGCAAAGCGTACCCGCTTGCGGATCTCATCGACCTGGCGGAAGCGCACAATCCCGATACTCGCGTAGCTTGGGAAAACGCCCTGGCGCAGGCGGCTGCTCTTGGAGTCGCTCGTAGCGAACTCTTTCCGCTGGTGTCCGCGGTGGCGCTCGCCGGGGTCGAGCGCTATGAGGTTCCCCTGGGAGCCGAGTTCTACCGCCAGACCGCTCCCACATTTCAAGCCTCACTGGATCTCAGCTATACCATCTTCGACTTCGGAGCGCGCCGTGGCCGCATCGATGCTGAAAATGCCCGCGTCCTGGCAGCAAACTTCGCCTTTAACGATGTTCACCGGAAACTGATTTACCAGGTCCAGGAGGCTTATTATCGTCTGCTGAATTCGTCCGGGCAGGAAGCCGCGGCCAGGGCTAGCCTGGCGAATGCCCAGGCCGTACAGCAGGCTGCCGAGGAACGCCTGCAGAACGGTTTGGCCACGCTGCCGGATGTTTTGGAAGCGCGCAGCGCCACCGCGCAGGCGCAATACGATCTGCAGGCGGTGCTGGGAGCGGAGGAAATCGCTCGAGGCGATTTAGCGACCAGCTTGGGGGCATCGGCCCCGACCCTGATTCGCGTCCAGCCGTTGAACGAAGTGCCGACTCCCGAGTCGGTGGGTGAGAGCGTCAACGCTGCCATCGACCGTGCGGTGGAGCAACGGCCGGACCTGCAGGCGCGGGTGGCCGCAATCCGCGTGGCGGACGCGCAGAGGAAGGAAGCCAGGGCCGCGTTCTATCCAAGCTTGAACTTGAGAGCCAGTCCCATTGCTCAATCCTCTTTCATCCAGCAGCAAACCCTGCCCTGGGGACATACTGCCGATTTGACCGGCGGACTGTCGCTGAGCCTGAACTGGACGGTGTTCGACGGAGGGGCGCGACGAAGCCGGGTGGCGCAGGCGGAAGCCGGGATCCGCGGGGCCCAAGCTCAGGTCAACGCGGCGCGCGACCAGATTGAAGACGAAGTGTGGACCGCGTATTCCAACCTGAACACGGCTTTTCGCCAGCGTGAAGCGGCTACCGCGCTGCTGGACGCGGCCACGCAGTCCTATGCCGCTGCCCTCGAATCTTACAACTATGGTGTTCGCAACTTGCTGGACGTAACCGCGGCTCAGAAGGTGCTTGCCGCGGCTCGCTCGCAGGACATTCTGGCGCGGACGCAGGTGCTCACCGCGCTGGCCGATGTCGCTTTCCGCGCCGGTGATTCCATCCAGGCCAAGAACAGGAGTCTTAAGCCGTGACACGCGCCCCCTCTTTCGACCTTCTTGGCTCCTTCTTCCCGGCCTGGCTGGTGTGCCTGGCACTGGGTCTGCTGCTGACGTTTGCGGTTCGCTGGGTGCTGATACGCCTGCATGTTGTGATCGCGCTCCCCACGTTGATTTATCCGTGCCTGACAGCGCTGATTACCATGGCGCTGTGGCTGGCTTTCTTTCGTTAGCGAGGAGTACAGGAATGGGAAAACTAGTTGGAAACATTTTGAGCGTTGTAATCGTGATCGGCACATTGGCGCTGGCGCTGGTAGTGATCGAGCGTACGAATTCTTATCCGCGCACCGACGATTCCGAGATACTCGCCAACTTTATCGGAATGGCGCCGCAAGTGGAGGGTCCGATCCTGCGGCTGAACGTCCACGACAACCAGTTCGTGAAGCAAGGAGAGCTGCTTTATGAAATCGATGACCGGCCGTATCGCTACGCCTTGGAGAAAGCCATATCAGACCAGGCGGCACTCGAAGGACAGATCTCGGATGAACGAAGGCGAATCGCTGCCCTGGTGAGCGGCGTCTCCGTTTCCCAGGCGAACGTGCAAGGTACGGAAGCCGACGTAACCCGCTACGCGGCTGCAGTGGATCAGGCGCGAGCTGACGTGGCGAACGCCGAGCAGGGCGTCAGCCGCGCTCAAGCGGAGTGGACTTATGCCAATAACAACCTGCATCGCATTGAGCCGCTGCTCGCCAAGCAGTTTGTCACTGTCGATCAAGTAGATCGGGCACGCACTTCCGAGATTGCCGAGGCCCAGGCGCTGAAGCAGGCGGAATCACAACTGCGGCTGTCTCAGGCGGGTTTGCAGTCGATGTTGGCGCAGGAGCAACGTTCCAAGGCCATGCTGCAACAGAGCCAGGCGCAGCACGAACAGGCGCAGAATGCGGTCACTACGCTGGAGCCACTCGTCAACCAGCGCGGCTCGCGAGCGTCCGCCATCGAGACCGCCCGTTACAATCTCAACAACTGCCGGGTTTATGCGCCGTTCGCCGCTCGAGTTACCAATCTGACCATTTCAGAAGGCGCCTATGCACATATCGGCCAGCAGGTATTCACGCTTATCGACGCGCGCACCTGGTGGGCAGTGGCTAACTTTCGGGAAGGCCAACTGCAGCACATTGCTCCCGGAATGAAGGCGGATGTCTACGTCATGTCCAAACCGAACGAGCGCTTTTCCGGAGTGGTGGAAAGTATCGGTTTCGGAGTTACGCCGGATGCCGACGTGATCGGCCGTTTTGAGCAGGGCTTGCCGGACGTGCAGCGAACGCTGAACTGGGTGCATCTGGCCTCCCGCTTTCCGGTGCGTGTGCGTGTAGAGAATCCTCCCGCCGACTTGTTTCGAGTCAGCGAATCCGCGGTAGTGGTGATCCGAGGACTCTAGTGGCCAGCGTCGCCCAAAGCCTGCCCGCCTCGCCCCAGCCATTCAGCTGGTTCTGGGAATTTCTCAAGCAGGAGCTCGCTCCCTACCCGGGCCGCGCGGCAACGGTGGCGCGCATGGTCCTGGCTGCCACGGTCATCATGGCGATCTCGATGGCGTTTCGCATCCCCTATGGATTCCAAGGCGCCGTCTACGCGCTTTTCATCACTCACGAGAGTCCCCGAGCCACGTTGCAATCGGGGAGAACAATACTCATCGTTACCGCCCTCAGCGTCGCCTACGTTTTAGCGTCGGCGTATTTTGTGATCAGTGTTCCGCTACTTCACTTCCTCTGGAACATCGGTTCGTTCTTCCTGGCATTCTATGCGATCAGCGCCGTGACGAACTACGGAGCTTCGATAGTTTTCGCAATCGTCATCTCGGTCGCGGTTCCCATTTGGGACCGGCAGGTCTCCGCCGAGACCAACGTGGAGGACACGCTCCGGCTCGCGTTGTCGGCGTTGGTGGGAATCGTGGTAACCGCGGCGGTCGAGCTAGTGTTTCGGCGCATGCGTCCGGGAGACGAAATCGTTCTGCCGCTAGCCGCCCGCTTGGCTGCGGTTCACAGCTTATTCGTTTGCTACGCGGACGGCCGTCCGATTGATGACGCCACTGAGACAACCATCATCCGGTTCGGTACGCTTGGAACATCGAGATTACGGCCCTTGCTGCGGCGATCCGACTATTCGCCGCAGTACAGAACGCAGATGAATGCCGTAACGGTTCTGGTGGGCAGGCTGCTCGACATCGCCGCAACCATGACGGAACTTCGCGTCCCTGGCTCCGGCGCCGATCGGACGCGATTGCAAGCGCTGGCCGAGGCCGTTCAGAGCCTTCGCGCCGATTTAGTGAATCGGCGAATCCCCAGCCCGATCCAGTTCGACACCCATGACGAAACGGGGAGTGGCGTGCCAATGCTGCGCGAGTTGGAGGATACCCTGGCGCTCATCCCGCAGGCGTTTGCGGATTCCAGGTCCATGGATTACGCGGCGCTTTCAGAAGACCAGCCGCGCCAACGCCTGATCGCACCCGATGTATTTTCTAACCGTGAACATTTTCGCTTCGCTCTGAAAGGCTGCCTGGCGGCGAGCGCCTGTTACATGCTCTACAACTTAATCGCGTGGCCGGGCATTTCCACCTCGGTGAGCACCTGCCTGCTGACCGGACTCACCACCATCGGTGCATCCCGGCAGAAACAGATCCTGCGTCTTACCGGCGCCCTGGCAGGCGGAGTTGTGATTGGGATGGGATCGCAAATATTCGTTCTGCCCCACATCGATTCCATCGCGGGATTTGCAGTTTTGTTCGCATTGGTGACCGCCGTTGCTTCCTGGATTGCGACCTCCAGCCCCAGGTTGTCGTACTTCGGAGTGCAGGTCGCTTTCGCGTATTACCTGATCAACCTGCAAGAGTTCGCGTTCCAGACCTCTCTTTCCATAGCCCGGGACCGCGTGGTTGGCGTCTTTGTGGGGCTGGTCGCAATGTGGCTGGTCTTTGACCGGCTCTGGGGTCGTTCCGCGATGGTGGAGATGAGGCGAACATTTATAACCAACCTGCGATTGCTGGCTCAATTCGCGAGAGAACCGCTTTCCAACGATTTGAAAGTCGCCATCGAGCGCAGCTTTTCGCTTCGCGAGACCATTAACAACAGTCTGGACCAGGTGCGGTCACTCGCCGACGGTGTCCTTTTCGAATTCGGGCCTACGCGGCAACAAGGTCTCGCGATGCGCGGGCGGCTCCGCAACTGGCAGCCGCGTTTGCGCATGATTTTTGTAACACGAATCGCGTTGTGGAAATACCGCGCCCAGGTTCCCGGTTTTGAGGTGCCAGAGGCGGTGGCCGGCGCGCAGAAGGAATTCGATGAGAGCCTGGCCGGCATGCTGGATGGCATGGCGCGCTGGATAGAAGCCAGAACGCCAGTGGAAAGCCAGGACCTCGCGGGCGCGGCCGATCGTCTCGCTCGGACCATTCAGGCCAGCTCTTCGGGCGAGTCTCCAGGATCGCTCGCGCCCGGGCTTGAGACGGTTCTTTCTCTGTCCCGCAGGATAGAGAGTCTGGCGATTTCGCTCGATCGGGACATCCGTTTTGGCATCCAAACATCTGGATCTCAGGTGTACCCTGAAAGGAAAAGATGACCGACAAACTTCGGATAGCTGCTGTTTTGATCCTCCTGCAATCGAATCTGTCTGCTGCTACGGTTGTCCTGAAGCAGGAGACGAAAGATGCCTGGGACGAATATCTTCAAAGCGCGAACGCCGCCATGCAGGCGCGCCTGCAACCTGGAGCGCATTTTCTTTGGCTGGATGAGCAGCCCAATCTCGCCGAACGCATTCGCACCAAAGGTCCTCATATCGCGCCGATTGGCCCCCATATTCCCAAGAAGGTTCCCTCCGGACTGATCCACGATTGGCTGGGCGTGGGCTTTGTTCCGAATGCGAAAATCGACGATATTGTCGGAGTACTGAGGGACTACGGCAAGTATAAGGAAATCTATCGCCCGGGCGTTCTCGACTCAATCTCCCGCAATACTGACGGAACGAAAGATAGCTTTTTCATGCGTCTGGCCAACAGATCCGTGGTAGCCAAGACGGCTCTGGACGCCGAATGCGAAGCGTCTTATTTTCGCGTTGACGAGCATCGCCTGTACAGCGTTTCCAACACTACCCACATCCAGGAAATCGATAAATTTGGGAGCCCGGAGCAGCGAGTGATGCCCGACGACGAGGGGACCGGTTTGATCTGGCGGTTGTCCAGTATCACGCGCCTGGAGGAGCGCGATGGAGGCGTCTACGCGGAATTGGAAGCCATTGCGTTAAGCCGCGATATCCCCGAAGCGTTTCGCTTGTTTGTAACGCCCATCGTGCGGCGTGTAGCCAGGGATTCGCTCGCCACTTCTCTGCACCAGACCAAGGTTGCTTTAGACACAAAGCTAGCGAACGCCGGGCAATAGGTCGGGCTGTTCAAGCTGATTCGATTCATTGACTTAGCGGTCCTGCATACCACGAAAGCAGTAGCCGGAAACTCCGCAGCCGGGTGATTCGCCGGCGGGTCCGATTCAGTTAAGATCTCAACAGGCAGCGATTTGCCTTGACGCGCGCGGTTATTAGTGACGCCGCCAAGGTGGCGTCATGTGGAGATTCTTTCGCAAATTCGGATGGCCGGCTAGCGTTACCCTGGCTCTAGTCCTGTGTTTACAGGTGCTTGGAGCGGAGGCGTCGCCGGTAGTCCATCGAGCGACCGACTTCCATCACACAGACTGGAAAGGCCTGGGCGCCGTCTTCGATATCAAGCAGTCCTCGGAAGGATATCTGTGGCTGACCACATCAAGGGGCGTGCTTCGCTTCGACGGAGTTCGCTTCCAGTCCGTGGAGGAAGTCACCCGGGGAGCCGTGCGCGACAGCGAAATCGACTCGGTCTTTCTGTCGTCTTCCGGAGGCGTCTGGCTGACCACCGAGGGAGCGGGGCTTCTCCTGTGGAAGGAGGGGAAGCTAAGCACCTTTCCAGACCGGCGCTGTACGCCGACCAGGAAGCTGGGAGCGCTGATTGAGGACCGCGATGGATCGTTGTGGGTGCAGGCCACCTCCGGCCTCTTCCATTTGCGCGGGTCCGTATGCGAGCAGGTGGGAGCGGAACGCGGGTACCCCGGTGGTTTCGCGGCGGGGATTTTTCTCGACAGCGAAGGGACCTTGTGGGTGAAGACTCGGACCAGCCCTCTTTTGTTTCTGCCCCGCGGCCAGTCCAGGTTTCAAGCCACTAAATACGGGGAAGGATTGGCCACCGGTTACGCTTACATTCGTCAGGGGCCAGACGGTGCGATTTGGCTCTCGGACGATGCGGGGCTGCGCCGCGTGGCAAGTTTGGTGAGCGCCGCAAACACGTTGAGCGCTTCCGCCTTCTCGCCGCCGCAAAAAGGATCCAACGGGAGTGCTCCATTCGGCGACTTCGCTTTTGCTCCCGATGGTTCTCTGTGGGCCGTGACTGGCAAAGGCGTACAGCGCTTCGACCAAGTCGAGCGATGGACCACGCCCGTGGCGCTGGAAACGTCTCCCGGCGAAATCTTCACGCCCGAGCAAGGGCTCAGCTCCGACGCTGTGTGGAAGCTGCTGGTGGATCGCGAGAGCGTTTGGGTGGGAACCAATTCCGGTCTCGACCGTCTGCGTCGTGCAGCGCTCACCACGGTGGGATTGCCGCATGCGCAAGAGCACGAGTATAGCCTCGCGGCCGGCGACGGAGGTTCCATATGGACTGGCAACAGCAGTTTGCCGCTCACGCACGTAGCTGCCGACGGAAGCGTAATGACATTCCCGCGAACGCGGCAGACGGTCAGCGTTCGACGCGATCACACGGGAACCATATGGTCGGCCGGCGCTGGCGACTTTTATCTTTGGCGATCCTCCGGCGACGGGTTCTCTCCGCTCCATTACCCGGACGAGAAGCTGGACCCCGTGGCGTTCATCGCGTCCGACCGCAACGACGACCCTTGGATTACCACCGCCAGCGGCCGAGCCTATCGCTTCTCAGACGGCGCCTGGAGCAACCAGACGGAAGCCCTCGGAAAGAAGCCCGGCGTGACTGGAGCCATGGTAGATGACCAGGACGGCAACGTTTGGTTTGGCTTTTCCAATAAGGTGGTGGAGTGGGACGGGTCCACTTACCATCGGTTCGCCTTCCCCGATGGCAAGCGAGGCGTCTCGGAAAACACCATGTCGGTACGCGGCGATCACGTCTGGCTAGGGGGCGCAGGCGGCATCCAGCTCTTCACGCAGGGCCAGTTTCATATCCTCCGATGGAAGGATCAGAGTATGCCGGGCAGAGTGTCCGGCGTGGTGGAGACCGAGACGGGCGATCTTTGGGTGAATGGATTCTCGGGCATCACCCATGTCCCCAATGCCGAATTGAAGAAGTGGCTGCAGGATCCAGGTGTCCTGGTTGCGGCCGATCATCTGGACGAATTGGATGGTCTTCCGGGACTCTCGGAAGAAATACGGCCAGAGCCATCGGTGGTCGAAGCTCCGGACGGACGATTGTGGTTTGCGACCACGAAGGGCGTTGCATGGCTGGATCCAGTGACACTCGAAAAAAATCGGAATCGCATTCCACCGCCGGTGGTAATCTCCGCGGTCATTGCAAACGCCAAAAGCTATATGAGTTCCGGTCAGCTGACTCTTCCCGCCCGCACTGAGAATCTGGAGATCGACTTTACCGCACTGAGCCTGGCCATTCCCGAGCGCGTGCTGTTTCGTTACAAACTGGACGGCGTGGACAAGGATTGGCAGGACGCCGGCACGCGCCGTCAAGCTTATTACACCAAGCTTCGCCCCGGTGCCTACGCGTTCCACGTCATTGCCTGCAATAACGACGGCGTTTGGAACGATCGAGGCGCAACCTTGGATCTGAGCGTTGCTCCCGCCTGGTTCCAAACCACCTGGTTCCTTCTGCTCTGTGTTGCATCCGGGACCCTGCTGGTGGTGGTGTCTTACCGCTTCCGGTTGCGGCAGCTCGCCGCCGGGATGAATGCCCGATTCGATGAACGTCTGGCGGAGCGCACCCGGATCGCTCAGGAATTGCACGATACGCTTCTGCAGGGCTTCCTCAGCGCGTCCATGCAGGTGCACGTCGCGATGGACCTCTTGGCGGACGACTCCAAAATCAAGCCCGTCTTAACCCGCGCGCTGCAACTGATGGGACAGGTGATCGACGAAGGCAGGAACGCGGTTCGAGGGTTACGTTTGTCGGATGTCGTCTCGCTGGATCTGGAGCAGGCCTTTGCCAGAATTGAGGAGGAGATCCCCCTGCCCAGCATCAATGGCAAGAAAGCCGCATTCCGTGTGATCTCGGAAGGTCACCGCAGGTTGCTGCATCCGCTGCTGCGCGACGAAATCTACCGGATTGGCCGGGAGGCAGTGACCAATGCGTTTCGCCATGCGCAGGCGAGTCAGATCGAGGTGGAATTGAAATACGGATCGAGTCAATTTCGGCTGGTGGTTCGCGATGACGGCCGCGGAATAGAATCGGACGTTTTGCTTACCGGCCGGGACGGGCACTTTGGACTCTCGGGAATGCGGGAACGAGCGGATCGCGTGGGCGCCAAGCTTCACGTTTTCAGCCGGGCCTCGGCGGGCACCGAAGTGGAACTAACCATTCCGGGACGCATCGCTTTTCAGGACCAGCCCAGCGGCATGTTTGGATGGTTCCACAGACGCGGCCAGCCTAAGACCGCAGTCGGCGCGGAAAATGAGTTCGTGGCTACTCACGAACGCCGATGAGTTATCTGGTGCGTGGTCTGCTTCTGGCCTTGGTGTTCGGCTGTTTCGGCTGGGGCCAGGGCATGGAAGGCGTGATTTCCGGAATCATTACTTCCCCCAAGGCGGCCATCCCAGCCGCCACCGTCAGCGTTACCAATACGGACACGGGCGTCATCGCGTGGAGTGGTAAGACCAATGTAGACGGCGTGTATCGGGCGCCCGATCTGCCGGCCGCACGCTATAACATCGACGTCACGGCCGAGGGCTTCAAGCATCAATATGTCTCGGGCATCGAGCTGTCGGTGGGCCAACTGGCCGATATCGTCATCATCATGCAGGCTGGCATTGTGGCCGACACCGTCACGGTGGAAGGCGGAACCGCGGGGCAACTGGCATCGGACAGTTCGTCGCTCTCCACTAGCATCACGCCATCGCAGTTGCAGGGCCTGCCGCTGCCCAGCCGCTATACTCTGAATCTCCTGGCTCTCACCCCCGGTGTTTCCTCAGGCGGAGATATTACTAGCCAAGGCGGCCTCGGTTCGTCGCAGCTGTCGATCGACGGCAGCCGCACGCTCAACGGCGAGTTTTTAATCGACGGTGTTTCCGTGGTCAGCGGTTCCACCGGGGCGCCGCAGAGTTTGCCGCCTTCGGATTCGATCCGCGAATTCAATGTGCTGGGGGCCTCCTATTCGGCGGAGTACGGCAGGACAGCCGGCCCCACGGTCACATTGATCACCAACTCGGGCACCAATCTTCTGCACGGCGCGGCTTACGGTTACTTTCGCAACGAGGACTTGGACGCCAATAACTACTTCAGCAACCTGCTGAGAAAACCGCGCTCGGAAGATCGCTACAATCTGTTCGGCGCGAAGCTCGGCGGCCCGCTGTCGATTCCGAAGGTTTACGATGGACGCAACAAAACCTTCTTCTTCGTGAACTACGAAGGGCTGATCCAGGCTTCGCCATATAACTTGACCTCGACGGTCCCCTATGGCGCCTATGCGACGGGAAACTTCTCCGCTTCTCCGACTCTGGTTTACGATCCGACAACCAAATCTCCGTTTCCCGAAAACGTGATACCGGCCAATCTGATCGACCCGGCTGCCCTGAAGATTCTCGGGCTGGTTCCGGCGCCGAATTCGCCGGGGACCAGCAATAAGACCGACAATATTGCGACGAACAATTTTGTCTCCATCGGCTCCAGCCACCCGACGACGAATACCGGTTTGGCGCGGGTGGATGAGACAGCGAGCAACAGTCTTCGACTCTTCGAGACTTTCGTCCATTTCAATAACTATTCGCCCATCCAACCTACCTACCCTGGAAGCCCTCTCGAGAATTCGGTTGGCAATACCGAGACCACGGCCTACGAATCGTCCTCCGGCCTGACGAAGAGCTGGAGCCCCACCTTCATCACCGAAGTCCGCTTCGGTTTTTTCCGCAATAACGCCGAGGTTGTTCCGCCCAGCGCCGGCATCAATGTCCACAGCGTCCTCGGTATCGGAACCTCGTACGGCGAGGCCGCTCCGGAAATCAATATCAGCGGATTCTCCGAATTCGGCGCGAATAGCAACACCGAGCGCTCGCAGATCGACAACAATTACCAAACCTCCGTCAACAACAGTAAGGACCTGGGGAATCACCTGATCCAGTTTGGGTTTCAACTCCGCAAGGATCAGTTCGACGATCTGAACCCGACCTTCGATGTGAACGGAAGCTATACGTTCACAGGCGAGATCACCAACGGCAAGAACACCGCTGGCGATCCCATCAACGCTCTGGCGGATTTTCTGCTGGGCGATATTAAGACCGGATCGTATTCGCTGGCGCAACCCTTGATTGGAAGACGCAATTACAATGTCGGCTTGTATATCGGCGACGACTGGAAAGTGAATCCGAAGCTGACGCTGAATCTGGGCCTGCGCTGGGAATATGAGTCGCCGCTCCGCGCGGCCAACAACGAATACTCGCGTGTCGATCCAACCACGGGTCAAGTACTCTTCGCGGGCCAGAACGCTTCCGATACGTTGAACCTGACGGCTCCCAAGCTCAACTTCGCTCCGCGCGCCGGGTTCGCCTACAGCTTGACGCCCAAGACGGTGATTCGCTCGGGATTCGGGATCTTTTATGCGGGAATTTTCTCCGATCTCGGCGGACAGGTTCTTTTCCCCGGCTACACCGTGGAGCAGGCCTTTAACAATTTGGGCACTGGCATCGCGCAGCCGTTCAAGCTGTCGCAGGGTTTGCCCGAGTTGGCTACGAACAACTTGCAGAACCCGGAGGCGAACATCGCCCAATTCGGCTCCGCGAAGAATCCGCTCACTCTCACCGATTACAACGGATTCACCGAGGCCGATCCACTTCCTTATGTGGAGCAATGGAATTTCGGCATCCAGCGGGAGATCATGCAGGGCACCATTGTGGAAGCGAATTACCTGGGGACGCACGGAGTTCACCTTCCAGTTGAGCTGCCGTCTAACACAGTGCCCTACGATCCAACCATCGATGCGGCCATCGCTCGCGCCAACACCACGCCCGCGGCCCAGCAAGCGCGGCCGTATCCTGCCATCGGCGCCTTCAACTCCATCAACATGGAAGGCACGTCCAGCTATCAGGCGCTGCAGGCCAGCGTCCGCCGCCAATACGGGTCCAATCTCACATTTGTCGCGAATTATACGCGCTCCAAGTCGATTGACGACGCGAGCGGCATCTATAACTTCTCCCAACCCTCCGGCTTCAACGTGGGCCAGTTCCCGCAGCAGTTCCTGGGTTTGAACAAAGGCCTGAGCGAGTTTGACCGGCCCAACGATTTCACCGCCGCCATTCTGTACCGCACCAGGGGCAATCGCTGGGTGCGCAATTTCGAAGTCAGCCCGATGTTCTTAGCGCATAGCGGTCTGCCGCTCTATATCGGGCAAACCAACGAGAACGCTGCACAGGCCGGAACCAATCAGCAGCGGCCTTACGACGTGAATCCAGGCGTCAGTCTTTACACCGGAGAAGTTCCCAACGGCACCGGGGTTCAATATTTGTTGCCCGTTAGCGCCGCCAACTTCCCGCTCGAGCCCTCTGGACCTTTGTTTATCGGGTCGGGCGCAGCGCGGACTCAGGTGTTACCGGTGGGCATCGGCAGTTTGGGTAGAGACGTGGTTCGAGGGCCGGGACAATTGGATCTGAATCTGTCTCTTGGCCGGGCATTTGAGCTGCGGGAACGCCTGCGGCTCACCATTCGAATGGAAGCGTACAACGCGCTGAACCACACCAACTTTGCGGCGCCTTCTTCCAGCTTGACGCTGACCACCAATGCAGCGGGTCAACCGATCTGGAACTCGCCGAACTTCGGAGTGATTACGGCCGCCAACCAGTCTCGATTTTTGCAATTGGTCGGCCGATTCGATTTTTAGCAGGCTGCTGAAAAAGCCTTTCCATCGCCCAGGATCGCAGGCGAGAGCGCCTACGCCACACGTGAAGTCAACGGTTTACGATTCCCGTGTAGCGCGGACTTTAGTCTGCCAAGGCTTTTTCAGCAGACTGTTAGTGCGTGTCGTCGGCGCGAAACTCGATCTTCGCGCCTTCTTTGAACGCCACGTAGGCTTTGTCCACCGTGGTCAACCGCCTGAGAGCTTCGAGTTGATCTGGGGCAACTCCGGGGCTCATCGTGAGTCTAATAAGGTATGAACAACGACAGCCGGGTTCGCGTGGAGGAAGACGCCTTGGGCCATGTGGAGGTGCCGGCGGATCGCCTGTGGGGCGCTCAAACCGAACGGTCGCACCGCAATTTCCCGATCGGCAGGGAGCACTGCCGTTGGGGCCGCTCCGTGATCCGCGCGCTGGGCATCTTGAAGAAGTGCGCGGCGTTGGCGAACGAAGAATTGGGCCAGTTGCCGCACGACAAAGTCGATCTGATTGTTCGCGCGGCCCAGGAGGTTATGGACGGGCGGCTCGACGCTGAGTTTCCACTGGTGGTTTTCCAGACGGGTTCTGGAACCCAGACCAATATGAACGCGAATGAAGTGATCGCCAACCGCGCGATTCAACTGGCCGGCGGAGTGGTGGGATCGAGGAAGCCGATTGATCCGAATGACGACGTGAATCACAGCCAGTCGTCGAACGATACCTTCCCCACTGTGATGCACATCGCGACGGTGGAGCAGTTGGACAGCATGCTGATTCCGGCCTTGCGCGCTTTGCGTGACACTTTGGACGCCAAATCAAAATCGTTCTCTCACGTGGTTATGGTGGGCCGGACGCATCTGCAAGATGCGACGCCGTTGACACTCGGGCAGGCGATTTCGGGATGGGTGGCGCAACTCGATCAAGGTTTAGAGGCCATTCGCGGCAGCCTGACCGGCGTTTACGCGCTGGCGATCGGGGGCACGGCAGTGGGTACAGGCCTGAACGCCGACCCACGCTTCGGGGAAGTTGCGGCGCGCAAAATCGCCGAGGAGACGGGGAAGCCGTTTGTGTCGGCAGTTAACAAGTTCGCGGCTCTCTCCGCGCACGACGCCATGGTGAACGTCAGTGCCGGGCTGCGTACGCTGGCCGGCGCGCTCATGAAAATCGCCAACGACGTGCGCTGGTACGCTTGCGGGCCGCGGGCCGGATTCGCCGAACTGACCATTCCAGAAAATGAGCCAGGCTCATCGATTATGCCCGGGAAAATCAACCCCACGCAATGCGAGGCGCTGACCATGGTGGCCGTTCAGGTATTCGGCAACGATCACGCGGTAGCCTTCGCCGGCTCGCAAGGCAACTTCCAGCTCAATGTTTACAAGCCGGTAATCCTGCACAATGTTTTGCAGTCGATTCAATTGTTAGCGGAAAGCGTGCGTTCATTTAACGATCGCTGCGCCGCGGGAATCGGTGCGAACGAGAAGCGCATTCACGAACACCTGGAGAATTCGTTGATGCTGGTGACGGCGCTGAATCCACACATCGGTTATGAGAGGGCGGCGCAGATTTCACTCAAGGCGTACCGGGAGGACATCACGCTCCGCGAGGCCGCGCTCAAATTGGGATTCCTGACCGCACAGCAGTTCGATGAATGGGTTCGGCCGGAGGACATGACGCATCCCTTAGAGCATTAGTCATCATTGCCAGCCTCCGCCGAGAGCTTTGTAAAGTTGCACCACCGTCAGCACTTCCTGCAGGCGTATTTGCGACAAAGACAGTTCAGCGGAAAACAGATCGCGATCGGCGTCCAACGCGTCTAGCTGGGTGTCCACGCCGCCGTGATAGCGCAAGTATGCGAGGCGAAGCCGGTCTTGCAAAGCGTAAACCAGATCCTCCTGTCTTACACGGCTCTCGCGGGTGCGCTGGTGAGCAATGAGACTATTGGACACTTCGGAGAAGGCGGTTTGAATGGTCTTCTCATATTGCGCGAGCGCTTCCTGGCGCTCAGCTTCCGTCAGTTTTACGTTCGACTTCAATCGCCCGGCGGTGAAAATCGGCTGCGAGAGTTGCGGCGCCAGTGTCCAGGCACTGTGAGACGCGCTGAACAGAGTTGCGAGCTGAGTGCTCTGGCCGCCCAATAATCCGCTCAAGCTCAATTGCGGAAAATACGCGGCCCGGGCCACGCCGATTTCGGCGTTCGCGGCAATCAAGTCCTGCTCGGCGGCTTGAATGTCGGGACGCCGCTCCAGAAGCGTGGAGGTGAGGCCGGCTGGAACATCGGGCGGGAGTTCCTGCGCGGCCAGACTTTGTCCTCTGGAGACCGTGCCAGGAGGCTCGCCCAGCAGCAGATGAATCTGATTTTCGGTCTGTTCAATGCCTTGCTGAATCCCGGGAATGGTTTGCGCAGCGGTGTCCACCAGCTGCTCGGCCTGGCGAAGATCGAGCAGCGTCCCCACGCCGCCAGACTGGCGCGACTTGGTTAGATCGAGCGACTGCTGGCGAGTCTCCAGCGTGCGGCGGGAAATCTCGAGCTCATAGTCCAGCTCGCGCAGCGTGAGGTAATTGGTAGCCACATCGCTCACCAATGTGGTGACCACGGTCTTGCGGTTCGCTTCCGCGCTCAGAAGATTTGCGCGCGCGGCTTCGGTGGCACGGCGCAGCCTGCCCCACAGATCCACTTCGAAGGAGAGCAGATTCAGCGACGCTTCTCCGAAGTTTCGATTCTGATCGGGAAGAAGCGCCGGAGGGATGGGCGTGGCTCCGTCGCGCGAGAGCCGGTTGATTTCGACGCCCCCGCTCGCGCTGAATTGTGGAAACTGATCGGACCGCGTGATGCCCAAACTGGCGCGCGCTTCTTCCACCCGCGCCACCGCGATACGAAGATCATAGTTTTGCAGCAACGCGGTCTTGATCAAGGCTTGCAATTGGTCGTCGTGGAAGAGCTCAAACCATTTCAGATCGGCGAGAGAGAAGGCCTCTTGGGGAGGGAGCGGCTCCGGCGCGCGGAACTGCGCTGGGGTTGCGAGTTTGGGGCGCTGATAATTGGGACCCACGGTACAGCCACCCAGCAGGGCCAGCAGCGCGAACACGAAGCATCGAAACACACATGGGCGCATGCATTAATCCCCTTGCGCCGGCGACGGCGGCGGCACAATAGCGAGGTCCTTCCCCACACCCGCGCCCGAAATCTTCTCGACAACGTAAAACGCCGAGGGAATGATAAAAATGCCGATGAAGCTGGCGGCCAGCATGCCGCCGATCACGGTGGTTCCCATGATCTGGCGCGACACGGCGCCCGCGCCGGTTGCGATCCACAGCGGAACGCATCCAAAGATGAAGGCGAATGAGGTCATCAGTATGGGCCGCAAGCGAAGGCGCGCGCCTTCGAGCGCCGCATCCATCAAGGGTTTGCCTTTTTCGAGCTCGTCCTTGGCAAATTCAACGATCAGGATCGCGTTTTTCGCCGCCAGACCGATCAGCATCACCAGTCCGATTTGCGAATAGACATCGCCCTCGATCTGGAGCATGTACGGCGGCAGCAAATGCGACAGTATGGTCCGGCGCAGCAACAGAACGGCGAAGGCTCCGAACACCGCCACGGGAGTGCTCAGCAACACGCTGAAGGGCAGGCTCCAGCTTTCATAGAGCGCGGCGAGGATCAGGAAGACGAAAAGCAGAGAGAATCCGAAGATTACCGCCGGCGGCACGCCTTGCTGCGCTTGTTTTTCGAGGAACGAGATACCCGAGTAGTCGTAGCCCATCTCAGGCGGCATGGTTTGCGCGAACACGTCCTCGAGCGCCTTCATGCCCTGCAGGGAGCTGTAGCCCGGCGCGGCGCTTCCGTTCAGTTGGGCCGAGCGGTATTCGTTGAAGCGCATGGTGAACTCGGGGCCGGTGCGCGATTCAAATCGCGTCAACGCCGACAGCGGCACCATCTCTCCCTTATCGTTCTGAACGAAGAACTGTCCGACATTTTCCGCTTTGGTGCGGTACTCATTCTCGGCCTCCACGTATACCTGCCACTGGCGGCCGAAGCGGTTGAAATAGTTGACGAACAGACCACCCATAAACGTCTGGATGGTCCGGTAAACGTCGTTCAGTGGCACTCCCTGCTTGATCACCTTGTCCCGGTCCACGTCCACGAATTGTTGCGGAACGCTCGGCAGGTATGTGGTGGTAAGCCCCGCGATCTCCGGTCGCTTGCGTGCCGCGGCCATAAACTTGTTGAGATTGTCCGACAGATATTGAATATCGCGGCCGGCTCGATCTTCTAAAATGAACGTGAATCCTCCAGAGGTGCCGACGCCCGGGATGGCGGGCGGCGAAAAGCTGAAGGCCACTCCTTCAGGAAGCTTGCTGAGCTCTTGATTGAGGTGCGCCTTGATCGCCTGCACCTGTTCTTCGCGGCGTTTGCGGTTGCTCCACTCTTTCAACGTGATCCAGGCGAATCCGTTGTAACTGGTACGCACATAGCTAAGAAGGCTGAACCCCAGAACGCTGGTGGTGGATTCCACTCCGGGCGTTTTCGCCAGGATCTCTTCTATCTTCCGCATCACCAGGTCCGTCCGTTGGAGTGATGCGGCGTTGGGGAGTTGGAGGTTGAGGTACAAGAAGCCCTGATCCTCGTCCGGGACGAAACTGCTGGGCAGTTTGTCGCTGATGAAATAGCTGGCGACAGCAAAGCCCGCCAGGATAATCATGGCCAGCGCGCTTTTTCGGATCAGCACGCCAGAGAGCCGGACGTAGTTATCAGTGGCCAGCCCGAACATGCGATTGAACCAGGCGAAGAATCTTCCCAGTGGTCCTCTGCTCTCCTGCTTGGGCTTCAGCAGAAGAGCGGCCAGCGCGGGACTCAGGGTGAGAGCGTTGAACGCCGAAAGAATCACGGAGATCGCAATCGTCACGGCAAACTGCTGATAGAGCCGTCCAGTGACACCGGGAATAAACGCGGTCGGGATAAACACCGCGGAAAGCACCAGCGCGATACCGATCACGGGACCCGAGATCTCTTCCATGGCCTTGATCGCAGCTTGCTTGGGCGCCACTCCCTGTTCGATAAATCGCTCCACTGCTTCCACCACCACGATGGCATCGTCCACCACCAGGCCGATGGCCAGCACCAGTCCGAATAACGAGAGCGTGTTGATGGTGAATCCGAACAGCGGGAAGAAGATGAAGGTTCCGACCAGTGATACCGGAACGGCGAGCAGAGGAATCAGCGTCGCCCGCCAGCCTTGCAGGAACAGAAACACCACGATGATTACCAGGACGATCGCGATCAGCAGCGTTTCGACAATCTCTTTCATGCCTTCGGTCACGGCGCGCGTGGTGTCGATGGAGACCGAGTAGTCCATGTCCTGAGGAAAGCGGCTCTTTGCGCCGGCCATTAGCTTTCTAATCGCCGCGGCCGTGTCCACCGCATTCGATCCCGGCAATTGGTACAGCGCCATTACCGCGCTCGGTTTGCCGTTCAAGCGTCCGGCTACGCTGTAGTCCTGTGCGCCCAACTCCACTCTCGCGACATCCTTCACCCGCACGATGCCGGTAGTGGGCGTTTCGCGGATCACGATGTTCTCAAACTCTTCAGGAGAAATGAGACGGCCTTGTGCGCGAACCGCGTAGGTGAACTCCTGACCCTTGGGAGCCGGCTCGCTGCCCACCTGGCCGGCTGGGTTCACGGTGTTTTGAGCCTGGATGGCCGAGATGATCTCGGGGACGGTGATCTCCAGTTTCGCCAACTGATCGGGTTTCACCCACAGGCGCATGGCGTATTGGCCCGCGCCGAAGATTTGCACCTGTCCGATTCCGCGCACGCGTGTGATTGGATCGTTCAGGTTGATGTAAGCGTAGTTGGCGAGAAAACGCGCGTCATAGGTGCCCCGCGGCGAATAGATCGCCACCAGCATGAGTGGCGCGATGACGGACTTCTGAACCACAATCCCATAGTTGTTGACTTCGGCCGGTAACTGCGACGCGGCCAATGTTTCGCGGCTTTGCGCCAGGATCAGATCGGTGTTGGGCTCGGTCTTCACGTCGAAATCGACCGTCATTCGCATCTGGCCGTTGGCGGTGGCATTGAGCGAGTACATGTAGTTCATGTTGTCCACGCCGCTCATCTGCTGTTCGATGGGAGTGGCTACCGACTGCTCGATGGTTTGCGCATCCGCGCCCACATAGGTGGCGTTAATCTGGATCTCCGGCGGAGCGATCTGCGGAAATTGGGCCACCGGCAAGCTGACGATGGAGACAACACCGATGATCACGGTCAAGATGGCGATGACCATAGCTACAATCGGCCGGTTGATGAAAAATTTGGACATGGCGCGCTATTTGGATCCGTACGCCTTGGGGGTGACCTGCAGTCCCTGACGAACCCTTTGCAGCCCTTCGGTAACAACGCGTTCGCCGGGATGCAAACCGTCGTTGATCAGCCACCGGTTGCCCACGCGGTCCCCCACCATCACCGTGCGAATGTCCACCTTGTCGTCTTTTTCGACAACCGCAATCTGATAGCTGCCTTGCAGTTCGTTCACGGCGCGTTGAGGGACCAGAAGAGCGCCTGCTTGCACTCGAGTGGCAGTGCGCACTCTTCCGTATTGTCCGGGCCGTAGCGTATTGGTCGGGTTCGGGAACAGAGCCGCCAATTGAATGGCGCCGGTCCGGACATCCACCTGGCGATTGGCAAAGTCAAACCTGCCGCTCTGAGGATACGTGGTCCCGTCCGCAAGAATGAGTTTCAAGTCGAGCCGCCCCTGTTGGGCCTGGCGGCTTTCGGCGGTCGGGTAGCGGCGCGCGAAATCCAGATACTCCTGTTCGGAGACCACAAAGTACACCTTGATCGGGTCGAGCGTCGACACGGTTGTAATGGTGGGGCTGGCAGCGCTGACCAATGAGCCCACTTGCTGTTGCGCGATGCCCGGAATACCGTCGATGGGCGATGTGAGTTGCGTGAATCCCAAGTTGATCTGCGCGGCTTCGGCGGTAGCTTTCGCCGCTTGAACAGCGGCGCTGGCAGCGAGAATTTGCGCGCGCGCCGTGGCCACTTGGGCCTGCGCGGCTTGTACCTGTGCTTTGGCCGCGAGATTGTTCTGAGTGGCGTTGTCCAGATCCTGGGTCGTGATGGCCTGCTGCTGCGCCAGTGGAATGTAGCGATCCACATCCAGTTGCGTGCGGTGCTGATTCGCCTCTGCGACGGCAACCTGCGCTTCGGCCTGCGCCAATTCGGCCCGCGCCTGAGCCAACTGTCCCTCGGCCTGCGCCTGCTGCCCCTGAGCCAATTGCAACGCGGCCTGAAACGGACGAGGATCGATCTGAAAAAGTAATTGGCCCTTCTTTACGAACGATCCCTCTTTGTACGCTTGTTGCAGCAGGTACCCGGTTACCTGGGCCTTGATGTCCGCGTTATCGTAGCCATCCAACGTGCCGATCCACTCGCTGTAAATCGGGACGTCGCGCTGTTCCACCGTGACAACTTCCACCTCGGGGGGCGCGGGAGCCGTGGCTCCGCTGGTCTCATTCGAGCAGCCTGTTGTTACAGCAAACGCCACAGTCAATGCCGCGATCGCAAGCACTGCTAAATTAAAACGCTCCAGCGTGCTGGCTAGCATCTTTGCATTGTAGCCCCCGCTCCGGCGATGCCCAATTTTTGCATGCGGTGCAGCAGGGTGGTGCGCGGCAAACCGAGGCGTACGGCGGCGCCGCGGCGTCCGCCCACAACCCAATCCACGGAACGAAGCACTTCCAGAATATGAGCGCGCTCGGCGTCGGCAAGCGTCATGCCAGGGGCGGAGGCAAAGGTTTGCCCTTCGGTACACTTCAGATCTCCCAGGGGTGCGGACAACACATGTCCGGAAGAAAGAATGACGGCCCGCTCGATGAAGTTCTGCAGCTCGCGAATATTGCCGGGCCAATTGTACTGCTTGCAGTGTTCCATCACCTGTTCGGGAACAACGTCAATCTGTTTCTTCATGCGGCCGGCGAACTTGTTCACGAAGTGCCACACCAGGTGCGGAATATCGTCGTATCGCTCGCGCAGAGGGGGAAGGGAAATGGGGAACACATGCAGCCGGTAAAACAGATCCGCCCGGAACTGGCGCTCCTGAACCATCTTGGCCAGATCCCTGTTGGTAGCCGCCACGATTCGAACGTCCACGTGGATGGTGCGTGTACTGCCGAGCCTTTCGAATTCCTGCTCCTGCAACACGCGCAGGAGCTTGGGTTGCAATTCGAGCGGCAGATCGCCGATCTCGTCCAGAAACAACGTGCCTTGATGGGCCATTTGAAAGCGTCCGATAGCCGTGTTGATGGCGCCGGTATAGGCTCCGCGCTCGTGGCCGAACAGTTCGCTTTCGAGCAGGCCGCTCGGAATGGCGGCGCAGTTGAGCGTCACGAATGGCTCGTGCTTGCGCGAACTGTGGTCGTGCACGGATCTCGCAAACAGTTCTTTACCGGTGCCGGTCTCGCCTTGGATCAATACAGCGCTGTCTGTGGGAGCCACCATGTGGACCGCATTCAGCGCGCGGCGCATGCCGGTGCTGGAGCCGATCAATTCGTAATCAGGTCGAGAAGAACTCCGCAGGGGAATCGTAGTTGCCAAAGTAGCCATGATTTAGTTCCTCCTCCTGGTGCGCTACCTGGCGCGCTCAGGATCGATAATCTACTTTGCGGCAACCGGGCCCAAGAGTCATCCCGAGATCGAAGTTATTTTCAGTACCACTGTCGGCCCGGAACTATATAACCCGATCGTGGTACTTTTGGCCCACCCTGGAGTTACTCTTCGGAGCGCCGTGGAATGATAATTTCGCGGCGGCCGAAGAGACGCCCATCGAGTGAGAAGGCGCCAGGCCCCAGGAAGATGATGGCGATGGTAACAATGCCGATCAGCACCACCGAGAGGGTCGAGTCGAACAAATTGGGAACCGGCGCCGGCAGCAGGGACAAGCCAGTGCCGATTGCTGCCAGGCCGGTGAGCAGCGCTGCGATTGGCGTCAACAGACCGATGAGCAAGGCCGCGCCGGCCACTACTTCAACGACAAGTCCTACCCAGGCGCCGGGTATACTCTCGCTTCTCGTACTGAGGTAAAACCCGCCCTGGATGAGCGTCAGGACCCCGACCGTCACGCGCAGTAACAGAAGGCCTACTCCAGGCCACCCAGCCGGGAAAGCCGAAAATAGTCGTTGCAGGTGGCCATCCCCCGTTTCTTCGTGCTTCGAAACGCACCTGCATTCAGGCTAGGGGATGCCGCCGCAAAAGGAATCCCGATAGCTCGGAATATTTAAATAACACTATTGAGGTATTGGCGTTGGCTGGTAAAGCTCGGTAAATACTTACAATTGAATGATGCCCCGCCGTACGGCGATGGCGACAGCCTGCGTTCGATCGGTGGCTCCCAGCTTTTCCATGATGTGCTTCACGTGTACTTTGACCGTCTCCTCCGAGATGAACAGCCGTTCGGCAATGTCGCGATTGCGATTGCCTGCCGCGATCAAGCGCAGAACGTCAATCTCACGCGCCGTCAAGGACTCGTCGCTCAAATGCTCCGCCAGGTGACTGGCTACTTCGGCCGGAACGCGTTTTTTGCCGGCGTGCACCTGACGGATCACATCCAGCAGCTCGCGCGGAGGCATGCTCTTGAGCAGATAGCCGCGCGCGCCGGCCTCGAGCGCTCGCTGAATCTCAACGTCGCCTTCAAACGTGGTCAGCATGATGATGCGAGCATCGGAAAACTCGGCGCGGATCGCGATCATGGCGTCTATGCCGCTGGCGTCGGGGAGCCGAAGGTCCATGAGCGTTACGTCCGGCTGATGCTGCCGGAACTGCTGCAAGGCTTCGCCGGCATTGGCAGCTTCGGCGACCACTGACATGTCCGTCTGATTATTAATGATGGCTGCCAGGCCCTCCCGGAGCAGGGGATGGTCGTCGACACTTAAGACGCGGATACGGAGTGGATCGGTCATTTCTCTCTTCTTCCATTACTGGGATTCGCTTCCACATTGGATGCCGGCGGCGGGCGCTTGGAACCGCGAGAATATAGCCGCGAGAACCAGCGCGGCCCGCGCCCGTGCGACTGTGATGTAAAGGCCACGTGGCTGGGGACTAACAGCTCCACTTCGGTGCCCGCCGCCGGGCTGCTCCAGACGTGAAACTTGGCGCCAATTCTTTCCGCCCGCTCGCGCATGCCGGGCAACCCCCAATGTCCTTCGCGCCCGGTTTGAAGCGTTCCGGGATCGATCCCACAGCCATTGTCGCGTACCAGCACCCGCAGCCGGTCGGCCGAATATTCCAGCTCCAGCTCGATGCTCTTGGCTCGCGAGTGGTGGAACGCGTTGGCCAGGGCCTCGCGCCCGATGCGATAGACTTCGTCGCGAAGCATGGGGTGCAGCGGCCGCGCCTGGCCGTCGACAATGACGCGAAAGGCCACTTCGCCGTCGGTCTTAGCACCCAGCGCGAGTTCCTGCTGCATGTTGGCAAAGGCCTGCTCCAGATTCATCGAACTGGTTTGGGGCGAGCGCAGCCCTCGTACGGCATTGCGGCCCTCTTCGATGACCTGCTGCATGAGCTGAAGCACGCGGCTCAAGGAGTGGAGCGAGGGCGATTCCGGAGGCAAGCGATCCACAGCCACATGCAATTGCATGGAGGCGCTGAGGAAGCCTTGCAACAGTGTGTCGTGCAGCTCCTGAGCTATCCGGGTGCGTTCAGCGAGCCTTTCTTCGAAGCGGACATTCAGCTGACTGGTGAGCTGGCGCAGCCGCAGGCGATAGACGGCGAGGATAGCAAGAGCGAAGAGCACTACGCCACTCACTCGGAACCACCAGGTTTGCCAGAATTCGGGAGCCACATCCAAATCGATACTGGCCTCGTTTCCGCTCCACACACCGGCGGTATCGCTGGCCTGAACATGAAAGCGATAAGGGCCCGGGCCGAGGTTGGTATAGGCTGCCTCCCGTTTTTCCACCGGCGCACTCCAATCGTGGTCAAAGTTATCCAGCTTGAAACGATAGCGCACGCGATCGGGCACGGAGAGATTGAGCCCGACGAAATCGAAAATGATTCGCTGGCTGCCGCGTGGAATATGTACGGCGGAACCCATGGCGACTGGGACGTTGTCGGCGGCAACAGACTGAATATGCGCGATCAGCGGGACATTGTTACGATTGAGGCGGGCCGGATCCACCACCGAAATCCCGCGGTTCATGGAGACCCAGATCTGCCCCAGAGGGTCTGCCACGACGGATGGCTGGCGCTTCACTCCTTCGGTTCCGCGCAAACCGTCGACGAGAGTGAAGTCTCGCATATCACCCTCCGCGAGGTGGCCGTGCATCAACTTCCCGCGGTCGATACGCAGAACGCGATCCGACGTTGCGATCCAGAGCGCCCCATAACGGTCTTCGGCGATTCCGAAGATTTGTTCGCGCAAGTGTTCGGGGACAGCGGCGATACCTTGAAACCTGCCACCGGCGCGGAAGGCCAGGCCCGCTGAGGTTCCCACCCACAGCACGCCACCCGAGTCCTGGAAGAGACAATTCACGTTATCCGAAGGCAGGCCGTCGCGCGAGGCATAAGAAATCCAGCGATCATTCGCCAAGGCGCTCAATCCATTGGGAGTAGCGAACCACATGATCCCGTCCGAGGTTTCCACAATGGAGACCACGGTGTTCGACGCCAGGCCTTCCAGGATGGTGAAAGTGGTGAATTTTCCGTTTGTAAGCCGGCTCACGCCGCCACTGAGGGTTCCGGCCCAAACCGTACCATCGTGAGATTCGTATACCGAATAGACGCTATTTTGCGCCAGCCCGTTCGCTTGGGTATAGGTTGTGGCTTGGAAAGGACCAGCTTCCGAACCATGTTCCCAGCGGAGCTGGGTGAGGCCGCCGCGTTGCCTGCCTAACCAAATCTCACCCGGTCTTCCGGCGATCGAATAAATTATGGCTCGATCTAAACCGGCTTGGTGAATCGCCGCGTGTTGTCCGTTCTTCACCCACCAAAGGCCGCCAGTAACGGGAGGAAACCACATTCGGTTTTCCTGGTCGACGAACACGGGATTGCTGCCGTCGGTAGGCAGACCCTCGGGTGTGGAATAGGAAACGAACGCGCTGTCGCGGAGCCGATGCAGTCCGCTCGAGCTTCCACTCCAGAGATTTCCCTCGCGGTCTTCGAATAGCGCGGTGACAGCCTGATGCGGCCCGGCCCCGCCTGATTCGTCGCCCAGATCAACCAGTGACGCGACGCCATCCCGGTTCAGCCGCAGCAGCCCTAGGGAGTCTGTGCCGATCCAGAGGTTTCCGTCCCGATCGCGGGTCATGGCGAGAGCCTGGAAGCGATTCATTTTCGCCGGGAGCCCGGCCGAGGTAAGCGCGGCGCCGTTCCAACGCGCGATTCCGTCGTCGGTGCCAATCCACATGCCCTGGTTTCCATCTGGAAGCAAGCAGTTGATCTTGGCGTCGGGGAGCCCGGTGCGAATCAAAGATGTCTCATTCCCCGCGTGCCGAAACAGCCCGGCATCGCGCGTTCCCATCCAAAGGCCGCCTGGAGTCTCGGCGAGCGACAGTACGGGGGAGCGGGGCCGGGATGATCCGGACTCCAGCACCGCGAATCTGCCATCGTGGTAGCGCAGTACGAGGCCTCCGTCCTTGGCGATGAGCAGCTCCCCTTGAGCGTTCTGGGACATGGCCGTAATGCTGGCATCCGATAGCGTGCTGGGAGCGCCCTCAAATACGCCGTTGCGATATCGCACCAGAGTTCGGCCTTGCATTTGGATCCATAAGCTTCCGTCGGAAGCGGGTGACAATCCCAGAACGTTTGCGATCTGATGGTTCCGCGAACTATCGTTCATCAGGACGAAATTCCAGCCATCGAAACGAACCAGGCCTGCTTGGGTGCCGATCCAAAGGTAGCCGTCGGAGGTTTGCGTGATGGCATAAACGGGGCCCCGCGGAAAGCCCTGCTCGGGACCCCAACGGTCATGTATGTACTGCGACATGGCGCGGCTTGGATCCATGGCGTGCACCGGAAGCAGGCAGAAAGCGATGCCGATGGCTAAGAGCGCACAGCGCCGGATGCGTGCGCGGCGTTTACTGGAGTGGTCAAGGCAGGTACTCAAATTTCTCAATAACCACCTCGACTGCGTGTTGCAGAGGATTCCTATCGTTTACGAACGGGTACAGGTTCAAATGGACTGCTTCGCCACCCGGCAGCGGAACACCTGAGGTGAACACGTGTTCGGAGACCACTTCACCCGGCTGGCGAACCGTCTTAAAGGAAACGCGCCCCGGCTGCCAGTTAAACGCATAGGTGAGGCGTCCTGATGGCGCCGAAAATCGCACTACGTTGGCCGGAATGTAATAAGGCTGCACAACGTATTGGGCGTTTTTGCCACCCGGATCGCCCCAGCGGCTGACCTCGGTGTCCACTTCCCGATGGTTGACGTCCGTCATGGAATCGTCCCAGGTGAACATGCCGAGAACAGCGGCTGGTTCCAAAGAAGAAACGTCGCGGACATCAAACGAATACGATCCGTATCCCAGGCTGCGGGTAAGCGTCACCTCCGCACACGTCCACTCGCCCAAGCCGCGCGCGATGCGCAGATGCAGCCGCCCGCTGGTATCCGTCCAGGCATTGGAGGGATCGAAGTTGTTGGTGGCGCCTCCGCGGTTGCTCGGTACGCCACGGATCTCCCACTCGTAGCCGCTGAAATGTAGGGTTCTTGAGACCATCAGCCGCGAAGGTTCCCCTTTGGCGCTGGCGACGGCGATCACGGGTCCGCCTTTCTGCGGCAGATTTTGCACGGTTTGCGTCGGACGATAACTCGGTTCCACCAGCAAGGCTGCATATTCGGTGCCGAGGTGTGTGAAATTCTGCCAATGCTGATCGGCCCGGATGCTGGTGAATGGTTGATCGGCGAAAGGCTGAACCCACCAAAGGCCGCCGCTTCTAGCGAATATGACAATTTGCTGGCCGGTGTGCGCGCCGTCGACGAGTCCCTCTATGATGGCCCGGCTTTCGGTGCCGCCGTCATCCGATCGGGGCAGGCGGCTAAATTTAATGGACGGAGCTGCATTGGTCCCTGCTGTTCCGCATCCATTTAACAAGGCAATCGCGAGCCCCAGCGCGGCGGCGCCCCAGTGCGGACGCGAATTGTCAGGTCGGTACGCCAAGCGGAGGCTCATCTGTTGACATTACGGCGGGGGAGGCGCCGTAGGTTCATGTTAACTCAAGCTAGAAATATAGCTTTAGTCCGATCTGCACTTGCCTGGGCTGATTGGCCTGGCTGGATATCTCGCCGAACGTGGCGTCGCCTACGTTGGCGTCCGGTGCGGCGAACTGCACGCGGTTCAAGACGTTGAAAGCCTCCAGGCGGATCTCGAGCCGCGCACCTTCGCGGAATCCCAAGGGGATCTCTTTGAAAAGCGATGCCGTGAGATTATCGGTTCCCGGGATTCGTGCGTTGGAGAGGACGCGCGGCGCATCGCCGTCAGTGTAGGGAGCGGGTTCGACGGCCACTTGAGGATTGGCGAAATAATGATTCAAATTGCCGGTTCCAGCCACCTGCAGAGGAGCCAGCAGATTAGGATATTGGTTGCCATAGGTCGGCAAGTTGACGCTGCAGCCGCCGCACAAGAAGAGCTGAACGGGAAGCCCGTCGTCGATGCGATAGATTCCGTTCACCTGCCAGCCTCTCGCCAGGATGCCCGTCCAGCCGGTCAGGCGTTTCCCAAAAGGCAATTGATAAAGGAAGCTGAATTGAGCGATCTGGGGAATGCTAAAGACCGAGAGGGAACGATCCAGGCGCAGATTGTTCGGGTCCCGCGCGCTCGATTCGGCTGTGGTTGAGCCGCCGGTGAGAAACGAATAACCACTGGAGGCGAGCGAGGAATCGTCCAGGCTCTTCTGGAACACATAGGTGAACAGAAATTGAACGCCTCCCGAGAAACGCTTCTCGATGCGGAGTTGCGCGGCGTTGTAAATCGAATTGGCCCAGGGAACAAAGCTGCTGCTGATGCCCGACGCCGCTCCCGAGCTGTATTGCGGATACGGTACGTAAAGCTTCCAGCGCGGGATAGTCGCGCCCGATAAATCCGCACTACCGCTGATGATCCCCTCAAACGGATTGGGCACCTGCGCCAGGTAGTAGGATGGATCCGCGCGAAACGCAGCGGCAATGGCCGCCGGCAGCGTGTCCATCTGATCGGCGTAGCCCATCGCGTAGAGGTGCGTCCCTTTTCTACCGATGTACTCGGCATCCAACAATACTGACCAGGGGAGCTGGCGCTGGATGCCTAAACTCCAGGCTTGCTCCTGCGGCGTCTGATTCAGGCTTCGAACCGGTATGTTGGTCAGCGCCTGCCCCAGGAGCGTGGAAGCTCCGTCTTTATTGCCAACAGCGGTTTGGATTCCAAATGGGAACGGATTGCGCAGAAACTCCAAAGGAAGCCACGGCTCGGAAGGGACGTTGCTGACGCCGGTTGTAACCGCATCGTATCCCAGAAAGCCGCCGGAGACGGCATTGCCGACCACGCCTACGTCGGAGGGATCGTAGTAGATTCCATAGCCGCCGCGTAGGATGGTGCGATCCAGAACCTGGTAAGCAAAGCCGAACCTGGGTCCCACCTGGCCCCAGTAAGTATTGAACTCGGCGCTCGGATTTCCGCCCACGCCAACGTATTCCACTGCGCCGTGAAGATTCAATCCAGGAACCGAGATAGGTGCAGGCGCCGACGGATCGAAGTAACTCATCTGGTTGAAGCGCTCGGTACGCGGCGTGGTGACGTCGTAGCGCAAACCAAGATTCAGGGTCAGTTTCGAGTTTACGCGCCAATTGTCCTGAACGAATCCGCCGAACTGATAATTCCGGGTCGAAGTGTACGGAGGGATTTCGTATTCGCTGAAAGCGTTATCCACATAGCCGATCATCAGCCCAGCCAGCGCATCGCCACCCACTCCCGCTGTGCCCGACGCCGTCCCGCCATTGGTAAACGCGAAGAGTCCATTGGGGGCCCCGGCCTGCAGGAAATTAATACGATGGCGCCGCACTTCGCCGCCCATCTTGATCTCATGCTTGCCCAGGATGTGATCGACGGAACCAACCACATGCCCGGTTTCGCTCGCGAACTTAAGAATGGAATAGAACTGGCCCCCGAGACAGCCATTGAATCCGTTGCAACCGTACGCACTGAAGAGCCAGATGGAGGGCGGAGTCAGAAAGCCTGAGGTGTCCATGTAGGCCGGCATGCCCAGCTCTTTCACCGGGTCGAAGCCTCCAAAGGATGCCGCGACACCCTGGGTGGGGTACCAATTGTGGGCGTATCCCACGGAGAGGCTCGCGAGCGTGGCCGAGCTGAAGGTGTGGACAAAATTAAGATCGCCGACCAGAGCGGCATGTTTAGTCGGCCCCTGCGTGTTCGTGTCGTAGACGGTTCCAAAGAAATTGGGGTTTTCGCCGGCGTCCCATTCATGCGAGAACCGGATGTTCGCGCTGTTCTTGTCGTTGAAGTGCTGATCGAGTTTGATATCGAGCGATTGCTGGTTGTAGGGGCTGGAAGCCGTAGTTTCCCAGTTGCGATAGGGATTGTAGGCGGCGGTTCCAACGTTGAGATTCGGGAGCGGAAAGGCTTGCATCAGTTTCGCTCCCACTGGATCGATCAGATTGCCGGGGGTGGAAGGCAAATTGCCCAGCCCGAAGGGAATGTTCGGATTGCCCGGACTAATATAAGTGGCAAGATTGTCGAACGGTATCGGTGCGCGGTTGGTGGCCATGTTCTGGGCGTTGGGCTGGCTGGTGTAGGGGTCGTAGATTTGCCCGGCGGGGTTGGAGCAGACGCCCTCTGCGCTGAACGTGCCTCCCGCGCGCGAGCACAACTCGCCAAAGTTGCCGGATCGTTCGGCCGCGTCGGGAACGCCTGCAATGTTCGACGTCGCGCCGGTGAGCGCACGAATCCCATTGAAGTCGAAAAAGAAGAAGGTCTTGTTCTTAAAGATCGGGCCGCCGGTGGTGACGCCAAAGTCGTTGCGGGTGGAGTGCGGTTGCGCCAGGCCGGCGGAATTGGCGAAGAAATTATTCGCGTTGAGATCGTTGTTGCGAAAGAAATCGAACAGCTCGCCGTGGTATTGGTTGGTTCCAGATCGCGTCACCACGTTGACGATGGCGCCGCCACTGTTGCCGAACTCGGCGCTGAAATTGCCCTGCTGAATGGTGAACTCCTGAATGGCTTCCACGGGAGGCACATAGAGCGCTTTCTGCACGCCGGGGTTGTTGTCGCTGTTGGTGACGCTGACGCCGTCCAGCAGCATGTCGGCCTGCGAGTTGCGGCTGCCGTCGGATACGAAATTCGTGACGAATCCAGGAGTGCTCACATTGTTGCCGTACGTGCTGCCGGGCGCCTGGGACACTCCGGGCGCAAGAAACGCCAGGTCGAAGGTGTTGCGATTCACCAGCGGAAGATCGTTGATCAACTCGCGAGGCAGGGTCTGGCTGATGGTGGCGTTGTCGGAGGGCAAGTATGCATTCGTCTCGACTGCAAAAATATCTCCGCCCAGGTCCAGACGCGCATCGAGCGTCATGCTTGCGTTGACGTCGACCACGATCTCTGGAAAATTGTATGCCCTGAAACCGGGAGCGCTCGCGGCCAATGAATAACGGCCTGGTGCAAGCGAGCGGAGGATATATCGGCCCACTTCATCGGTCTTGCCGGAATTCTTCGTTGCGCGATCGATGTCGGTTAGCGTTACTTTAGCCCCGGAAACTACCGCGCCCGAAGGGTCGGTAACTACGCCAGTCAGCGAGCCCGTGTATAGCTGGCCCCAGATCAGCGAGCAAAAGCACAACAAGACGAGCAAGCATTTTGCCGTGCTTGCAACGCGATGGTTACGTTTCGTCTTCACTGATGCGAGCTACACTCCATCCTGCCTTCCGGGTTCGACGCTGTCAAATGTACGTTGTAGGAACAATTCACGGCCGTCGCGTCCGGGGCGGCGTTGCCTTAACTGGTTGTTACCTAAGGTATTTCGCCGAGGTGTCTGAACGCCGGTTTCTAGTCGGACGATGAAACGGTAGCTGCTGCGGAACCGTCGCATGATTAGTGTCACTCCGGGTTTTACGCCTCATCGTCATATTGGGTTTCACGTTGGGCTTCGCGGCCATCCTCTCTGCGCAAGCCGACCGCGTTACGCAAACCGTCGATATTAAACAGCGAACTGTCCTAACGGGGAATGTTCATCCCAAGGCTGTGGCGGCCGCCGTGGCCGGCAATGATCAGGGACGAGTGGCGCCTTCCCTTGAGATGCCTTACATCACGCTAACGCTCGCGCCGTCTGCCAGCCAGCAAGCCGAGCTGGAAAAACTGTTGGTGCAACAGCAGACGCCGGGATCGCCGAATTATCAGCGTTGGCTGACGCCGGAAGAATACGGGCAGCGTTTCGGCGTGAGTGACGCTGACCTCAGCAAGATCACTCAATGGCTGGAGCAGCAAGGCCTGCAGGTGGTATCGGTGGCGCGCGGGCGGAATTGGATCGCGGCCAGCGGAACTGCCGCGCAGGCGGAGGCGGCCTTTCAGACCGAAATTCACAGCTACCTGGTGGACGGTGAGAAACATTTCGCGAATGCGTCGGAACCCTCCGTACCCGCCGCGTTCGCCTCGCTGGTGAAAGGCATTCGAGGCTTGAACGATTTCCGCATGCGGCCGCGGCTGCGCACTTCGCTCGCCAAGCCTAAATACACCGCGGGATGGTGCGACAACTATTGTGTAGCTCCGGACGATTTCGCCACAATTTACGACGTCACGCCGTTGTACAACGCCGGGATCAACGGGGCTGGGCAAAAGATCGCGATTGCCGGCCAGGTAGAGGTCAATCTTTCCGACATCGAGCAGTTCCGCAGCATGTTCAATTTGCCCGTTAATGACCCGCAGATGCTGCTGGTGCCAGGCTCCAGAAATCCGGGGAGCAGCAACTCGGGTGACCTGGCAGAGTCTGATCTGGATCTGGAATGGTCCGGCGCGGTGGCGCGAGATGCAACCATCGTTTTCGTTTACTCCAGCGACGTGATGACTTCGGTCGAATACGCAATCGACCAGAAGCTGGCCCCGGTGGTCAGCATCAGTTATGGGGACTGCGAGCAGGAAACGCCCGGGTCTGAGTCCAGCGCGTTTGTCGAATGGGCCGAGCAAGCCAACGCGCAGGGGATGACGTGGTTCTCCGCCTCAGGCGACAACGGCGCGGCGGACTGTAACGACTCGCAAAATCCCGGGCTGGCCGTGGATCTTCCCGGAAGCGTGCCGGAAGTGACCAGCGTTGGCGGAACGGAGTTCGTCGAGGGTACAGGCACTTATTGGAACGCAACTAACAACGCCAACGGGGCCTCTGTACTCTCTTACATTCCGGAGACCACCTGGAACGATAGCGTGGAAGACCAGGAGCCGTCGGCCAGCGGCGGCGGCGCGAGCATCCTGTTTACGAAGCCTTCCTGGCAAACCGGCCGCGGCGTTCCGTCGGATAATGCGCGCGACGTCCCGGATATATCGCTGAACGCGTCGGACGATCATGACCCCTATGCGGTTTATACCGGCGGCAGCTTGCAGGCTTACGGAGGAACGTCGGTGCCCGCGCCTTCCTTCGCGGGTTTGACCGTGCTCCTGAATCAAAAGCTCGGCTCGGGCGGGGTGGGCAATATCAATCCGAAGCTCTATTCGCTGGCGCAATCGAACCCAGGGATCTTTCATGACGTCACCACCGGAAACAATATCGTCACGGTGGCCTGTGGCAAGAGAGATTCGAATTGCGGCAACGCTCCGGTGGGATATTACGCGGGCGTGGGCTATGATCGGGCGACCGGGCTCGGGTCGGTGGATGCGTACCAGTTGGTGATGGGATGGAACGGCGGGAGCGTCACGCCGCCGGTGAACCCGTCGGTAAGCGTGAAGCTCATTAGCAATTTGAACACGGTGGCCAGGAACGACGTGGTGTATTTAACCGCCACGGTCACCTCCACCGCTGGGACGACGCCATCCGGATCGGTTTCATTTTCGATCGCAGGCTCGTCGCTGGGAACAGCGGTGCTGACCGGATCGGTTGGTACAGCGACTGCGACGCTGGCGGTGAGCGGCCTGCAATTGCCGTCGGGCAGTGGAACGATTACAGCCACGTATAACAGCACGAACACCGCGTCGGTGACGGTGAATGTCACCGAGTCCGGGTCCGGGTCGACGGCCGCACCGGCCATCGCTGGAGTAACGAATGGAGCCAGTTTCAAGCAAGGCTTCGCGCCGGGATCGATTCTGACGGTGTTCGGATCCCACCTGTCACCGGTGACCGAGAGTGCGCCCAGCGTCCCGTTGCCTCTGTTGATCTCGGGTGTAGAGGTGCTGGTGAACGGAATCGTTGCACCGCTCTATTACGTCGCTCCGGGGCAGTTGAACGTACAGATCCCTTATGAGACGGCGGCCAACAGCTCGGCGGTGGTGAGCGTCAACGATAACGGGCAGGTGACTACACAGACGTTCCCCGTGGCTCCGGCCGCGCCCGGGATTTTCACTAACTCGAGCGGCGCACTGGTTCCCACCTCTACTGCGGCGCGCGGCGCCGAGTTTGCCTTTTACATTACAGGCGCTGGTGCCGTTTCCCCGGAGATCCCAGATGGCGCGGCGCCGGCCACGTCTACGCCGCTTGCGGACCTGCCAGCGCCGACCGGCCGAACCACCGTGACCATCGGCGGCGTCGACGCTACCATCGATTTCATCGGCATCCCGTGGGCGCTGGTGGGCGTGACACAGATCAACGTGCAAGTTCCGAACGGCATCCCAACCGGTGTGCAGCCGGTGGTGGTGATGGTGGGCGATGTCGCTAGTTCGCCGGCCACGATCACCATTACGAACTGACCCGCTGAACTGACCCGCTGGGTTGACCCGCTGGGTTGACCCGCTAAGCCCCGGAGCTTGTCGCCGGATGGCTGCCTCTCACCCGATGGTGAGCGCTCGGCTTCTTCCCCTGCGTGCGCATTGCTTTGATGCGCGTTGCCCTGGCGAGCCGCCGTGCCGGGGTGACCAAGCTCCTTCCCGACGTGGATCCGTAGGGAATCTGGATCTGGTTCACGTCGGCGGCATCGGTGACAAACTCGACATAGACGCTGTCTCCAGAGGCCAGGCCGCTGGTGGGAACTTGCACATTGAGTTGATACAGGCCGGCAAGTTCCGGCGCCAGCCCTGCGTACGTAATGTTGCCAGGGTTGCCCACGGTTCCATTCTGTCCGTAGTCGTTGAAATAGACCGTGAGATTGCCGGCATTATAAAGATCCGAGTAACTCAGGGGACTGGTTGGCCCGAGGTCTCCGTCCGTGATCGGGGGCGTTACGGTACCGAGACCGGTGAGGAACATGGCAATGGTTTCGCCTGGCTGGGCCGGGTCGCTCGAAGAAATCAGATCGCCATTCGCATGCAGTGCCGCGGCGTCCCCGATCCCGTTCTGAGCCTGCGAGAAAGATCCTGGCGCCGAATCGCTGAGGTACATCTGTACCACATTCGATTGCACACCGTTGTTGGTTACTTGAATGTTCGCGAGGCCAGTCTGGTTGGATGCCACCGCGTACGGCACAATCACCGACAACTGCGTCGGACTCACATAAAAAATCGGGCAAGGCAGGTTGTCGATCGACACGGAAACGCCGCCCAAACTCGAGGGGAACGTCTGACCGCCCGCCATCGACATGCTGGTCGAAGCGAGGCCTGTGCCGAACAGCGTGATCAGCTCACCCGGCGCGAGACTGGCCGTAATCGGCTGGAAACTGGCAGCGTTCGCCACACCGATGGGATTGAGATAGACGCCCGTTCCGGAGAATGACGCCGCATGCAAGCCCACCTGCAGCGAGAACAGCCCGTCGGTCCCGATGCCGACAAACGCGAGTCCGCCATCGCCAAAGATATACTCATACCCGTTGGAGTCGACACCGGTGGTCCCATCCGGGTTCAGATTGATTTGATCGTCCGTGCCAAAGTCGATGGCGAAAAGAGCCGCCGGGACATTCAGCCGTTGATGTACGATGGCGTCGCCGGAACTGTCGCCGGAAATGTTGGTCGATCCATAATACGAGTCCGTTCCCGAGTAACTGGGCAAATCTTCTAAAGCCGTGGTGAAATACAGTCCTCCGTTGAGGCTGTTCGTTGCGCTAACCGTCAGGGCCTTTACGCCAAAGAATATGTCGTAACCAGACGCAGTCCATCCCAGGATAAAGTTGCCGTCCGCGGACTGAAATAAAGTCTTGGAGCCTGTGAACAGTGCGTTTGTCGAACTGACGCCCGTGGGCAGTGGAATGGTCAGCGTGGCGCTTCCGTTGCTGAAATTATAAGTGGCGCCCGTGATGGACTGCATCAGTGAACTGGCATTCTGGTTGGCCGCCTGGCCGTTCAAGGTGATCGCGCCGAAGTTTCCCTGACCATCTGGGGTTAGCTCGAAAAGCGCATTCTTGATGGCCTTGCTGCCTGCTCCGGTGAAATCCAATAAACCCGTCTGATAGGGTGTAGTAAAGCTCGCGTTGGTAGGGGCGGCGCCAACGGGAATAGCGATAAAAATGTCGTTGAGAATGCCAATCTCTTCGGACTCCGTCGAGCTTCCCGTATACACGCCCTGCGCCACGGCTCCATAAATGTCGTAATTGAAATTGGTGGGATAGAGCGGATTGGCGATGTAGCCTGTTCCATTCGAACCGATCGCGTAGGTCCCCGAAACGGTTAGGGCCTGGGGCGTGCCGCCCGAAACCGTGTTGTCGACCGTGGTGCCCGTGAGGGCATAATTCCCAGCGCCATCGAAGGTGATGGCGCCGTAAGTTGCGGTTACCTCCGTCGGATTGCCGTTGGCATCCACATTCGGTATCGCCACGTGCCGGAACTCAAAGCTCCCATGCAGCAGGCCGTTCCCGCTCGTGTCTTGAGTCTGGCCAAATGCAACCGCCATCCCGAGCAGGGCCGCCAGCGGAAGGAGGAATTTGTTTAGGGTTAAATGCATGAACCTCTAGATTGACACGACAGCAAGCGCGCTTCCAGCCTATTTCAGTGACACTAGCGTTACAGGCAGGCTTGCATTTCATTACATAGAACCCCGGGAGCGCGATCCAGTCGCGGTTGGGATATCCATTCTATTTTGCGATCGTTCCGTTTTTCAGGTACACGTTTGGGCCGCTCCATCCGTCAATCGTAGTGTCTCCGCGTCCGAAAACGACCAACCCTCTTGGTGTAGTTACTATAAACTCATGGTTCGAATTCATAGGCTGAATGCCTTTTTTCCATTTACGATTCTATTGTTAGCCTCGGTTGCGTTGCAGTCTCAAACGGCCAACCGCGCCCCCGCCCTGATTCACGAAAAGCTGATTCATGAAAAGGTGGATCAGGACAAGCTGGTGACGCTCCCCGGGAACACTCGACCCGAGGCGAATGCGGAGAACGATCTGGGCGCGGTCTCCGACGCTCTCAGCCTGGATCATATGATGCTCCAGCTCAAACGCTCCCCGCAACAGGAACAGGCGGTGGAGCAGCTGGTGGCAGACTTGCACAATCCCCAGTCTCCGAATTTCCACCACTGGCTTTCCGCCAGCGACTTCGGCAAGAATTACGGCCTGGCTGAGTCCGACATACAAACCATTACGAATTGGCTCGAATCCCAGGGTTTTGTTGTCAACTTCGTCTACCCCAGCGGCGTGCTGATCGATTTCTCGGGCAATGCCGGCCAGGTGAAGCGCGCGTTTCGCACCTCCATTCACAATTTGAGCGTTGCTGGCGTGCGTCATATCGCTAACTTCAGTGATCCGATGATTCCCCAAGCGCTGGCGCCGGCCGTGGCAGGCGTGGTCTCACTGCACGACTTTCGTCCGCTCAAGATGAGCCGTCCGAAATACACCTTTACCTACCAGCAGCAGATCTATCAGGCCGTGGTGCCTGACGATCTGGCAACCATCTATGATTTCAATCCTCTGTTCACCAAAGGGATCACGGGCCAAGGGCAGACCGTTGTGGTGCTGGAAGACACCGATCTATACACTTCGGATGACTGGACGACGTTTCGCAGCACATTCGGCCTTTCGCAGTACACCACCGGTTCCCTGACCAGCGTACATCCCACGTCGCCGGGCGGCATCAACAATTGCTCTCCACCGGGGGTCAATTCGGATGATTTCGAGGCCATCACGGACGCGGAATGGGCCACCGCGGGAGCGCCCGGTGCTGTGATTGAGGTAGCGGCGTGCGCCGACACGGACGTCTCTTCCGGTCTGTTCACCGCCATGCAGAATCTGGTGAACGCGAGCAATCCTCCTAAGATCATGAGCCTGAGTTACGGCACGTGCGAGGCCGAAGACGGCGTTGCATTCAACGCCTCGATTAATACGATTTATCAGCAAGCGGTGGCGGAAGGGATTTCGGTCTTCGTCGCGGCAGGGGATGAAGGCGCAGCCAGCTGCGATGCGGGAGAAACCAGCGCCACACACGGCATCGGCGTGAGCGGCTATGCTTCCACGCAGTATAACGTTGCGGTGGGAGGGACCGACTTTTCCGATGTGGTGAACAACACCATCAGCAAGTATTGGAATTCCACCAACACCGCTACCTACGGCTCGGCTATCTCTTATATCCCTGAAATTCCCTGGAACGATTCGTGCGCCAGCAGCGTGCTCGCAACTTTCCTGGGTTATTCCACGACCTATGGCGAGGACGGTTTTTGCAACAGCAGCACCGCCCTGCAGTCTGGCAATATTGAGGTCTCAGCCGCCAGCGGAGGTCCTAGTAACTGCGCCACAGGCGCTCCTTCTACGTTTGGGGTTTCGAGCGGCACGTGCCAGGGATATGCGAAGCCAGCCTGGCAAACCGGACTCTCCGGTATCCCCAACGATGGCGTGCGCGACATCCCCGACGTTTCCATGTTCGCTTCCAACGGCATCTGGGGACACTATGCTGTGCTTTGTTTTTCAGACCCCAATAATGGAGGAACGCCTTGCACCGGAAGTCCCAACAATTGGAACGGAGTGGGAGGCACGTCCGTGGCATCGCCCGTCATGGCGGCCGTTCAGGCTCTGGTCAACCAGAACGAAGGCGGTCCGCAGGGCAATCCGAACCCTGTGTATTACGCTTTGGCCGCCAGCAAACCAAGCGTGTTCCATAGCATTACCGAGGGAGACATCGACGTGAATTGCGGTGGAACCGAGAATTGCTTCGGATTTCTCGGGACAATCGACTACGGGCGTCACGGCCGCGTTTTTGGAACCACGTACGGCGGTGCGCTCTCGGTCTCCGACACTTCTTTCAAGCCAGCCTATGCCGCTGGTGGATCCTGGAATTTCGCCACCGGTATCGGCAGTGTGGACGTCAATAACCTGGTCCAGAACTGGATCAAGTAGTCTGGATCAAGTAGTCAGGACTTCTCTTCGTCCGGCAGCCTGAAAGCGATCAACTCAGCGGGGAATCCGCCAGCCGCGATTGCGACCACGATGTATTGCTTGCCGTTGAGCGTGTAGGTCATGGGAGTCCCGGTCTGTCCGGCAGGCATGGGAACTGCGCCCACTTCCTTGCCGGTCGCCTTGTCGTAGGCGCGCAGCATCACATCCGACTTGCCCGCGCTCCGCTCGCCGCAAATCACCAGTGTCTTGGTTACCAGTACACCGAAAACCCCAGGCCTGCCGGTGCGCGGAATGTTCAGGCCCTTGAGCGCCGGGTTATTGCGAATATTGTCCGGACTGTCGCCGTTCGCGATTTGCCAGAGGATCTCGCCTTTGTTCAAATCGATCGCGTTGATGCTTCCATAGGGTGGTTTCACTAGCGGCAAGCCCTGCACGGTGAGACCTGGTCCTGCGCCTTCGCCGCCTCCGCCGGCTGGACCGGTTCTGGGCGCTGCGCTTCCCGACATGTATGCCATATCGGTCTTGCCCGGGTCGCCCGGGATCAGCCCGATGCTGGTCAGGCTGCGTTGCGAGGGGATATAAGCGATGTGAGTTTCCGGATCGTAGGAGCCGCCGGCCCAATTGGTGCCGCCGCCCGCGGTGGCCAGCGCCAACGTCGCGTAGGGACCCTCCGGCTTGCTCACAACGGCCGGCGTGAACACCGGGCCCAGATGGTATTTAGAAACTATCTTCAACGCTTCGGCCTTCAACTCCGGCGTGAAATCGACCACATCGTCGGTGGTAAACCCCTGCAAGTCATAAGGGGGCGGCTTGGTCGGGAACGGCTGCGTAGGGCTGGTCTTCTCGCCAGGCACGGTGGATTGCTCCACAGGCCGCTCCTCGATCGGCCAAATGGGTTTCCCCGTCATCCGGTCGAGGACATAGAGGAAAGCTTGCTTGGTGGGCTGCGCCACCGCCTTTACGATGCGCCCGTTCACGGTGATATCCACCAGCATCGGCGCGCACGGAATATCCATGTCCCAGATTCCGTGGTGCACCAATTGGTAGTGCCATTTGCGCTGTCCGGTTTTCAGATCGACAGCCAGCACGGTTTCGCCAAAAAGACCGTTTCCCGGGCGATGACCGCCATAGTAATCGCCGGTGGGTAATTCGACAGGGATGAAAGCCATCCCCAAATCCGGGTCCACGCTGATCTGGCCCCACACGCCTGTGTTGCCGGTGTAGGACGCGGAATCTTTCTCCCATGTGTCGTATCCGAATTCATTGGCACGCGGAATAGTGTGGAAGATCCAGAGGCGCTTGCCGGTGCGCACGTCGAATCCCCGTACGAAGCCCTTCACGTTGGTCTTGCTCTTGGGCACGCCGCCCGGCCGGTGCGCCGCTCCTACGATCACGACGTCATTGGCCACCACCGGAGCCGCGTGCAAGCCCACCTCGCCCGTGACCAGATCGATTTCCTGATCGTCTTCCATTTTCAGATCCACTAAGCCGCCGGTACCAAAAGAAGGAACCAGATTGCCGGTCTTGGCATCCAGCGCCACCAGCCGGTAGCCGGGCGTGACGTATAAGATTCGCTCTTCGCGGCCGTCGGTCCAGTATGCCAATCCGCGGCCCGATAGCTGGCGCGGAGCGGCTGTACCGCGAGCGCCCTCATGTTCGCCGTGCACCCACAGCAACTCGCCGTTGGCGGCATCCAGCGCCACCACGGCCCGGCGGGTTCCAGCGGTGGAATAAATCACGCCGTTCGCCATCAGCGGCGTTCCTTCGAAGTTGAATTCGGGGCGCGGGCCCAGGTTGTCCGTCTTGAATCGCCAGGCCACTTGCAGCTTGCTGAAGTTTCCCGCGTTGATCTGGTCGAGCGAAGAGTAATGCGTGTTCCCGAGATCTCCGCCGTAGCTCCGCCACTCTCCGTTCTTCGCTCCCGACTGGGCGCTGAGAGTCAGCGCGCACGATAACATACAAATCGCCGAGACCGAACCAACCGACATCCGCTTCATGCTTTTCTCCTAACCGTGATCGGGCAACAACCCGTAAGATTATATCCGTACTTCGAGGGAAACTCACCCCCGCGATAACGGGGCCCATCTCGAGCCAGGTTTCCGCGAACTGATAGGACATTCCCATGAATGGTCGATCCTCAGGAGTGGCGCTCACCGCGGCGCTCGGCTTAGCGATGTTTCACGCACAGGCGCAAACGCCTGCGCCCACTGCCGACCCCTACGCGAACAACCCGGATGCGGGAAAACTGCAGTTCCCGCTCGCGGCGCCCGCCGGCAAAGACTCCGGCGCGATCACCAAAGCGCCTCCCGGCGCCGTCAATCAGGGAATGCTCGATCCATCCAAATGGAAATACGGACCGGCCTTCGATGCGCCGGCGGATGCCAAGATCTGGAATTCGGTGATGATCAAGATGATGAAGGGCGAGAAGGTGACCGGCGGCACAGTGTTCAGCACCGACACTCCAGAGACCTGCTGCGCAATGGCAAATGCCGGCTACGATTTCATCTGGACTGAGATGCAGCATGACTCGCGCGATTGGGGCGCGGTCGGCCGCATGTGGAAGGCGTGCCCGCACGCCAAGGCGGTTCCAGGCGTACGGGTGGCCTACACCGATGAACGGGAAATCCAGCACACCATGGATCTGGGCGCGCTGGTAATCGTGATTCCCACCGTGCGTTCGGTGGAAGAGGGGAAGGCTGCCAGGGACTGGACCATGTTCCCACCGCTTGGCAGACGCAGCCAGGGCGGCGGCCAGGCGTTCGATCCGGAAATGTGGGGCAGTGTTCCCGGCGGATATCGCGCGACCATCAACCAGAACGTGGTACTGATCGAGATGATCGAAACGCTGGAGGGCGCGGTAGCGGCGCGTGAAATAGCCGGTATTCCCGGCGTTAGCGCCATCTTTGCGGCCAGCGGAGATCTAGGCAACTTCTCAGGCTTCAGGCAGGGCACGCCCGATTACGAGCGCCTGATCAACGTGGTGCACGATGCGGCCCTCGGCGCGGGCAAGCGGCTGTGCGGTCCGTTCGCCTGGCGGGACCGGGCCGATTTCACCTGCTTCCAGAACGGCAGTGAGACGGCAGCCATCGCGCGCGGAGTGGCCGCTGAACTAGGTCCGCTGAAGGACACGCAGGGCAAGCCCGAAGTGGGACCCTACGCGCCGAAGAAGTGAGACGGGCCTACTTGTCGGGCGCTTTCTCGTCGGGATTGGTGCCGATGAACAGCTTCCTGCCGTCGGGGAACGTGAGATCGCGCCCGTTCGCGCGGTTGGCGCCGTCCTTGGCCTGATAGCCTTCCACCACGATTTCCGTTCCAGGTGGCAACGAGCTCTTCGTGAATCCGCGCCGCAGCAGGGAGTTGGGGCTGCCGCCTTCGATCATCCAATCGGTCACGGTGCCGTCTGCATTCTTGACGTCCATGTGGATCCAGGAGTGCGGATTGATCCACTCCATTTTGGTCACGGTGCCTGCCAGTTTCACCGGCTTGGTGACGTCGAATTCGGCTGCGAACGAATGGTGCGCCCAGGCAGGGAGCGCGGCACACGCCACGAGACAAGCGCCGATGAACTTCCTCATTTCGCTTCCGGCTGCTTTTGTGCGGCCTTTTCCGCCGCTTGCTTTTCTTCCGCGCGCGCGCCGCTCAAATTGTTCGCCATTCCGTAATTGCCTTCATGGCAAGCGTATTCAAATAGAGGGCCCTGAATCTTGGTCATCGGAATTTCGGCGCTCCACGAATGCGCCCAGGTGGAAGGATCTTCGGCCGTAAATTGATAGAGAACCGTGTCGGCGTCCACGCGGCGGAAGCGTTCCACCACGTGCAGGTTCTGGCTGGCGCCGCGGAAAGCGGTCCGGTCGGTGAAGTTCGTTGTGTCCACCACCAGTGTGTCCCCTTCCCAATGGCCGCGCGAGTCGCCCATCCACTGCCGGATCGAGGCGGGAAGGTGCGGGCTGCCGTCGGTAGGAATGACGCGCACGTCGTGAATCATTTCCTGCATCACGGCCACATACCCGGGGCCCTGAACGATCTCGAGATTGCTGTTGTAGCCCGCCGGCAGCATGGGCGGCCCCTCGTTCGGCCACAGAATGCACTGCTCGCCCAGGGTGCGATTCTCGGGGCCGTCGAACTCATGGCCCTTATTCAGCGCGGCGCGATCGGCGTTTCTCTTACGAGCCTCTGGCGTCATGGCGGGAATTCGGCCGTCGGGCGGATCGAAAATCAGGGACGTGCGAACGTTAGCCGCAACCTTGGACTGGCTCTTCTCCAGGCCAAACTGGGCCATGTTGTAATGCACGTCGGCATAGGTTCCTGGACCGGTCGCTTCAGGCACCGCCAACTGCCGCTTGGCGTAGTCGGCCGCTTCTTCAGGAGTAAAAAACGCCTTATCGGCAAGCTCCTTGGGCCGTTCCAAAGGAGTAACCGTATGGTTGGTCCAAAAGCCCCCGAGATCAGGCTGACCGTCGGGTGTGCGCAGGGAAGCACCCGCAGTGGCCGTTGCGGGCGCGGGTTTTCCTGCTGGCTTCGCGGCCAGAGCCAGGCCTTGCGCGGAGGCGCCAGACACTCCTATGAACAGGAAAGCCAGCGCGGTCACAGTGCTTTCAATGCGATGGGCCATTAGTCCTCCCCACGTACCGTCGTTCAAATCGTATATTCTCACAATCCTGGTGTCAATCCCGTAGGGCATCCCTGTAGGGCACCCGGTGTCGGCGTAAGGCGTATGAAGCAAAGGCTATGGATTGCCGATCCTTAAGCGTGGGGTGGCTCACTTATTTTCGGGCTGGCGCCTGGAAGTTCCACACGATTCTCTGGCTATCCCTTGGGCTCTTAGCAACTTGGGCTGGAGGGTGGTGGGTCTCCAACTGGCTGGGGGATCCATCGCGCACGCGCAAGCCGTTTCGGGTCGGCTACGTCGACACGCCTCCGTACAACACGATTGCGCCGGACGGCGCTCCCCAAGGTCCCTATATCGATCTCTTCAACGAGGCATGCCGCCGGCTGCGGATCCCGATTGAATGGGTCTATGCGCCGGAGGGCGCCGAGGTAGGTCTCAAGAGCGGGCGCGTTGATCTGTGGACTTCTTTGGGCGACGTCCCGGAGAGACGAAAACTCCTCTACATTTCGGAGCCCTGGTCCACTTCCAGTAGCTGGCTGGTGACCCTCGGCTCCAGCAAGATTGGGGCCGCACAGGACACCGAAGGGAGATCGGTGGCCTACACCAATCTCAGCCTTTATGCGCGCTTGGCGCAGTCAAATTTTCCCAAGGCGCGGCTCATTGCCGCCGGCTCATCCACTACCAGCGTGTTGGAAGCGGTCTGCACCGGCGCTGTCGATGCGGGAATCATGGTAGCGGGGGCCAGCGAAGTTGCCGAATTGGGGGAATTAGGCGCTTGCCAGGGCAAGCCGTTGAAGTTTATCGCGCTCGCCCACGGGGATATCGGCTTCGGAATCGGGGCTTCGCGAATGCGGCCGGGCGCTCAACGTGTGGCCGACGAAGTGCGGTCGGAAATTGTGGAAATGGCGAAGGACGGCACTCTGTCGGCGATCTGCCTGCGGTGGTATCTGTATCCGGATAACCAGGTCCTTACCAACTATTACCTGGGCCAAGCGCGGCGGCGGAATCGATACCTGGTCGCGGCGATGTGCCTCCTGGTGAGCTTGCTCGGTCTGTTCGCCTGGCTGACGCGTCTGCTGCGAATCTCCCGTCGCGAGGCCGAAAGCGCGACGATAGCCAAGAGCGATTTTTTGGCCAACATGAGTCATGAGATTCGAACTCCGATGAATGGCGTCATTGGAATGACCGATGTGCTCCTCGATACCGATCTGACCTCCGAGCAACGGGAGTACGCCGAGACCATCCGCAATTCGAGCGACGCACTGCTCACGGTGATTAACGACATTCTGGACTTCTCGAAAATCGAAGCTGGCAAATTGCTGATCGAATCCCAGCCTCTTGACCTGTGCTTGCTGATCGAAGAGGTTGCCGCAATGCTCGCGCCCAAGGCCGAAGAAAAGGGGCTGGATCTGCTGGTTCACTACCCGCCCGCGCTTCCCCGGCACTTCACCGGAGACAGCGGCCGAATTCGCCAGGTAATCACGAATCTGGTGGGCAACGCGGTCAAATTCACTACCAAAGGAGAAGTGCTGATTGAGGCAGCTAGCACCGGGGGAGATACCCAAACCGCTCAAATGCGGATTTCAGTGAGCGATACGGGTATCGGCATCCCTCAGGAAACTATTGGATCGCTCTTTGCGAAATTCTCTCAGGCCGATACCTCCACCACCCGGAAGTATGGCGGCACCGGACTTGGCCTCGCGATCTCGAAGCAATTGAGCCAGTTGATGGGCGGCTCCATTGAAGTCGAAAGCGAGGTCGGCCGCGGATCGACGTTTTCGCTGGCACTTCCGCTGCTCCTTTACGCCGGCCCCTCCATCCAGCCAGTTCCAGCCGCTGACTTGAGGAACCTGAGAGTCTTGATTGTGGACGACAACGAGATCAATCGCCGGGTGATTCACGAGCAGATCTGCAGTTGGGGCATGCGAAACGGCAGTTTTGCCTCGGGAGAACAAGCGCTCCAGGCTATCCGGGAAGCGAAAGCGCAGGGCGATCCGTACCAATTCGTGATTGCCGACTATCAAATGCCCGGCATCGACGGAGCGGCTCTGGCGATGGCGATCACCAGTGATGCTTCGCTCGACAAGCCAGTGATCGTGATCCTGACTTCGGTGGGGCAATTGAGCGAAGCGAAAGGCTTGCAAGAGAGCGGCGTCCAGGCGTGCCTGGCCAAGCCGGTGCGGCCCTCCCAATTGCTGAACGCTCTTGCGACCGGATGGTCCAGCAAGAAAGCGACGGCCATGGCCGGCCCACAAACGGCTATTAGAAACTCAACCGCGGGGGTTGCGTCAGGTGTTGCGTCGAGCGTGGCGGGAAGATTCGCTGGGTCGGCACTGCGGATCCTCATCGCGGAAGACAATGTCGTCAATCAACGGGTTGCCATCCGGATGCTGGAACGGCTAGGATTGCGCGCCGATGTGGCGGGGAACGGCCGGGAAGCAGTGGAGATGGTGGCGCTTGCGCCTTACGACGTCGTCTTCATGGACTGTCAAATGCCGGAAATGGACGGCTACGAAGCCTCTACCGAGATTCGCCGGCGCGAAGGAATGAACCGGCAAACGACCATCATTGCCATGACAGCGGATGTTCTGAAGGGCTCCCGGGAAAGGTGTCTCGAAGCCGGCATGGACTCTTTCATCTCAAAGCCCGTCAAGCTCGACGATCTAATCAAGGCCTTGCAGGCCAAAGTGGCTTCCACCGAAGTCCAAACCAGCTAGGGTTCGAGACTTCCGCCGAGCGAGGAAGATATCATCGAGTCCAGGAAGGACAAGTGATGCTCCGAGACCGTTATGCCTCTAGAGTTGTAGTTCTCTTCGTGTCGGCTTTTGGAATTGCCGGGATGGCGCAGCAGCCCAGGCAATACACCAAGGAGGATTATGCGAAGGCTGAGAAGTTCATGGCATACAACGCCGATCCTCTCGCATACGCGGGGCAAGTTCGTCCGAAATGGCTGGACGACGGGCGCTTCTGGTATCGCGACGTCAAGCCCGATGGCTGGGACTATGTTATCGTCGATCCGGCGAACAAAACGAAGTTGTCGGCTTTCGATCAGGACAAGCTGGCAGCGGCATTGAGCGCGGCTTCCAGTGAAATAAAAAATGATGCGCGCCATCTTCCAATCACAGATCTCGCCTTTCCTAAGGACCACCCCGAGCATCCCGCGGAATTGCTCGTAACTCTCAAGACACGTCAGTTTCGATGCGATCTTTCAGGCGCTGCCACTTGCTCCCCGGTGAACACTCCCGGTGCTCCGGCGGAACAATCCAAGCCGGAGCAACCCAGGCCGGATGACGCGCCCAAGGCTCCGCTCCCCCTCTCGCCCGACAAGCAGAAGGTCGCATTCATTCGAGATTTCAACCTGTGGATTCGTGAAGTGGCCACCGGCAAGGAAACACAACTCACCACGGATGGCGTGAAGGACTACGGTTATGCGACGGACAACGCCGGATGGAAGCAGAGTGACCGGCCCATCCTGGCCTGGTCGCCCGACTCCAAAAAGATTGCGACCTTCCGGCAGGACCAGCGAAAAACCGGCGAGATGTATCTGGTGCCGGTGACCAATAGTCATCCAGCGCTGAAAGCGTGGAAGTATCCATTGGTGGGCGACCCGGATGTCACCATGATCGAGCGAGTGATTATCGAGGTGGACGGGCCCAAGGTGATTTATCTCAAAATGCCGCCGGACCAGCATCGGTCCACGCTGTGTGACGACGTGGCTTGTAGGGGGACGGCCTGGGACGATGTGCAATGGAGCCCGAGCGCCGGCGATCTGGCGTTCGTCTCAACGTCGCGGGATCACAAGCAGGAGTGGCTGCGTGTGGCCGAGGCCGAGACGGGCAACGTGCGAGAAGTGATGGGTGAGACCGTTCCTAAATTCTTCGAGAGCGGCAACGGCAAGGTGAACTGGAAGTATCTCGCGAAGTCGAACGAGATCCTGTGGTTCAGTGAGCGCGACAACTGGGGTCAGCTCTACCTTTACGACCTGGCGACGGGCCAGTTGAAGAACCAGATTACGCAGGGCGATGGTAACGTCACCCAGGTATTGAAGGTGGACGAGAAGACGCGCACCATTTACTTTCTGGCCGTAGGCAAGGAGCCCGGCCGCGATCCGTACTTCTCGCACCTTTACAGCATCGGGTTCGACGGGCAAAACCAGCGATTGCTGACGCCCGAGAACGCGGAACACGTGGTGACCTTCTCCGCTAGCGGCCGTTACTTCGTGGACATCTATTCGACGCCAACGCAGCCAGAGACCGCTGTCGTTCGGGAGAGTAGCGGAAATCTGGTGATGGAAATCGCCAGGCAGGACATCACGAAGCTGGTTTCCGCGGGCTGGGTCCCACCGGTGCCCATTACGGTGAAAGCACGGGACGGCAAAACCGATTTGTACGGCCTGATGTTCAAGCCGTCCAACTTCGATGCATCCAGAAAATATCCGATCGTCAATCATGTTTATCCCGGCCCGCAGACCGGTTCTTGCGGTACCCGGACGTTTCAGGCGTCGCGAGGAGACCTGCAGCCGCTGGCCGAGTTGGGCTTCATCGTGGTTTGTATCGACGGGATGGGAACGCCCTGGCGTTCGAAGAGCTTTCACGAAGCGTATTACGGCAATCTGGGAGACAACACGATCCCCGATCAGGTTTCCGGCATGAAAGATCTGGCGGCACGATACTCCTGGATCGATCTGGACCGCGCCGGCATGTATGGCCACTCCGGCGGAGGCAATGCCACCGCCGCTGCGATGTTCCACTATCCCGACTTCTTCAAGGTTGGAATCAGCGAGAGCGGCAACCATGACAATCGCGGCTATGAAGACGATTGGGCGGAGAAGTGGGCCGGCCTGCTGGTGAAGAATCCCGACGGCTCCAGCAATTATGATTCGCAGGCGAACCAGCTAACGGCGAAGAACTTGAAGGGTCATCTGCTGCTCGCGCACGGAACCATGGACGACAATGTGCCGCCCAACGAGACGTTGCTGGTGGTGGATGCGCTCATTAAGGCCAACAAGGATTTCGACCTTCTGCTGATTCCCAACGCCGCGCACGCTTATGGGGCGGCATCGCAATACATGACCAGGCGCCGGTGGGATTATTTCGTTCGCTACCTGGCGGACGCCGTTCCACCGCCGCAGTATGAGATGACACCTTATGCCGCGGCGCGCACGGCTCTGGCGAATGGGCCTGACGACGAAACAGCGCAAGACCTTTTGCCGTAATGTTCCTGGAGAGATTGAGAACGGCGGTCGAATCCGTTCGGCGGCCGAAGAACAGCGACGCGAGCGCGTTGAGAGATTACTGCCTGCATGTATCGAGCGCCGTGCCTGAGCCTGTGTTTGTGAAGGTGGGCGCCCACGATGGAATCACCGGCGATCCTTGCAGCGATATTCTGCTTGCCAATACAAATTGGAGAGGGCTGCTCATCGAGCCTGTACCTTATTGTTTCGACCGGCTGAAAGAGCATTTTGAAGACTCGCAACGATTCCGCCTGGAGCAACTGGCGATCGGTGCGCCGGCTGGGCACGCCAGCTTCTACTATGTGGACGCCAATGCCAGCGAGACCGTCCCGAACCTGCCGGTTTGGTTCGATCAACTCGGATCGTTCGATAGAAACCATATCGTGAAACATTGGAAGGGCCGGCTTGAGCCGTTCATTCGGGAGTGCCAGGTTCAAGTTTGTGCGCTGTCCGATGTCCTTGCGCGGCACGGGATTCTGGATGTGCACCTGCTGCACGTCGACGCGGAAGGGCATGACTTCGAGGTCCTGAAGACCGTTGATTTCGCCCAACATGTTCCGCGCTCAATATTTGTCGAGCACCGGCATTTGTCCGCTCCGAAGAAGACCGGAATGTTGCAACTCTTAGGGAAACAGGGATACTCGGTGCGGGATTGCGGCGCGGACTATTTCGCCGTCAAAACGTGAACTCCCAGCACTTTTGCCGGGTCAAGCGGATCCGGGTTTCTTCCACCGGCCGCATCTGATACCGATCCAGGAAGACGGCGACATTTGTAGGGTGCAACTCGGGATGGTACTTCAGCCACAAATTCACCAAAGCCGCCACTTTCGGACGCGTGGCCGCCCCTGCCACGTTCCCCTGATACGCCAGCCAATACCAGCGTTGATAGACATTCCGCAACTTGAGATCTGAGCTCAGATTCCAATTCTGTGCTGCGTTGCTGCCATTGAGGACCTGAATCGACAACTGGGTCACGATGTCGGAGGTGGGCCCATCAAACGTCGGGAAGCAACTGAGTGGCCACGTATTCACAACGTGGAGTAAACCGAGGATCATCATGAGCCCGAGCCCGGCCAGGGGCACCCAGCGCGCGATAACCGCGGCTTTTGCGGGCAGCATGTTTTCTCCACGCGCTTCGGTTCTAGCTCTGGCACTGGAGCCAACATCCACGACGCTGCAAGTGCGCGAGCGAGCGACCCATTGATACATTGCCGTGCCCAACTGCTGAATTCCCGGCAGGCCCATGAACGGACGGAGCATCCACAGAAGCGGCACGCGTGCGGCGATCAACTTGTATCCCTCGTACCCGATGCCTACGCGGCCATCGCCGGTTATGCCGGAGAAATAGAGCTCCGGTTCTTCTGGAACATTGGCCCGCATGCGTTCGGGCAAGGCGGAGGTTTCCGAGTTGGGCACGAACACCAGGCTGCCCGTCCAGTCGAAAATTGCCAGCGTGCCGGCAGCGCGGCGGCATAGTTTGCAATGCGAGTCGTAGACAACGGTAACGCATCCCAGCGTGAGCTTGCGGCTGATCCACGAGAGGATCGCGGTCCAATCGAGGAAGATGACGTAGCAGGACTGCAGCGGGATGAATTGGATTCTCACAATCAAATTCGTCGCGTTGTGGAAGGCGAGTCCCATGAGCCCCGCAAAGGGACGCAGGAGGGGAAAAAGGATGATGAAGATGAAGCCGAGTTCGAAAAGTACGCCGAGCACGGAACAAAGAGACATCAGTGCTGGATGCTGGAACAGCCAGACCTGCAGCGGCGTCCAGGATAACCATTCGCCGGCCAGTGCGATGTAATCGTGCAGGCTCTTTCCAGACAGCCAGCGAGTCCACCCGCGGCCGAACTTCCACAGACCCGGGAAATAATAGGCTAGTCCGACAAAAACCCACATGGATTGCATGGCGTAACCATAGGCCAGGCTCGGCTGGCTCCGGCGCAACCTGCCCGTGTCGGCGTCGCGCCATGCGGCCCACGCGGCATCCATCGATAAAGTGTCGGTGGAGGGAAACACCGCACACACCACGGCGAAGAAGACCAGGTGGTGGTAAGTGTGATCCACTTTGCCGTAGAGAAAAAGGAACGAGATCAAGTAGACCGCGCTAATAGCAGTTACGGCGGCGGCGATCCGGCCAAACAGACCAATCAACATCAGGAACGCGCTGAGCAGAAAAATCGCATAGATTGCGGTCATGAGAGCCGGCGGAGCCATCAGCCGCAAAGCCAGGCTGCCCCAAATTTGAAAAGGAACGCGCAGCGCGGGGTCGAGCGCGGCGCTGAGCAGAATATCGTTGAGACGGATTTGCCACAGGAGCGTGCCCGCCACAGCGATGCGCGCAACTGCGAGATTCAGGGCCGTCGATTTCTCGTTCCGGAAGCGGGTAAGCGCTTTGAATCGCCATTCCAAAATCGCCAGTGTCGAAAGCGATACGAGCAAGACCAGAAACAGCCGCAAGACCAGGAAGTTCACAGTCTAGCCTGCTCCAACGCTGATCGTTCGCGACGAAAGATCGATCATCACTTCCCGCCGGGTGCCTGCGCACGAGCAGACGAATCGGGCCGCGTTTGGAGAATCTAAGGAAAAGCGAACATCATAATTCTCGACCTGAGGATTGTTCGCTTCCCCGATCAACACCACGGTGCCGAGCAGCGATTTGTTTTCGCGATGCAGGTTGCCCACCGAAATGCTTCTAGTGGATGGAGGCGGGCAAGCCGGATCGCTGACGAAAGGAGTGTAATAAGACACTCTGCATTCCTCCGTCATCCGGTACCCACGTTGCGTGTCCAAGTTACAGAATATGACCGATGCCGCCGCGCCTCCATTCAGGATATCCACTCGGCTGTCGCGCATCGTGGCTGATCCGGCGATTTGGAAGTTCCACTTGTAATAACGCGGACCACGGCCTTCCACATCATCCAGCAGGATGACTATGTTTGGGTGCAGGAACACAAAATACCGCACGTAGCGCAGCACCTTTTTGCCATAAGCCTGGGAGAGGTCGCACACCATGCGGTCGCAGTCAGAGGCCAAGTCCACCGAGAGCAAATGCCCCCTGGACGGCGCGGCATAGCGGGGGCCATCGCCATCCACGAGCAGCACGTTGTGACCGGCGGATGAGGCGCCGTCGAAATCCCAGCGATCACCGCGGAAGTCGAAAAAGCCTTGGCCGTAGGGCCAGAAGCCGGCGTCCGGAATCAGACGCTTACCGCGGCTTCCGATAATAAAGGAACCAGTATCGAGATGGGAATGCGGAACACGGGTAACACCCGCGTGGAACGCGACGTAAGTTGCGTCCGGCCCCCAGTCGCTACGCATACAAACAGTACCGGCGCCTTCAAAGTAGCGCGACGTTGGGCCGTCGTCCGTTCGAATGAGTGCCTCTTCCGGGAGCGCCCGTTCCAGTGCCACGATATGGCGCATCGCGCGGGCCGTTGAGCATACCTTTCGAAACGGACGCGTCTCGAGATCGAAAGGCGCGGCGCGCAACCGAGGACTGTTGCACTCGCGCGACAGGATTGCAGCCAGCCAGTCATCCGCGCGGAAGTTGTAGCAGTCTTCAAAATCGAAACATCCGTCCGGGGTGGACATATGTCGGGCGAATTCACCGGTGGCTTGCAGGTACGGGTGGAGGAGCAGATTCACCGATTCGCGGCTGGCCGTCTTCAGGGCGAGTCCAAACCAAACAGCCTCTCCTACTCCGAAATGCCAATACTGCAGTCCCTCTCGATTGGATCCATCCACGGGCTGCGCGTCAAGAAAGCCCAGTACACCGGACGTCGCGGCTGCGAGAATCTGCGGGCAATTTGGCAAGCGTTCGGAAATCGTGAGCGCGGCGATGCCGATGTGGCCATGCACCACTGCTTGCCAGTTCATCTGGCAGGCAACCCACCAATCGGGCCCGGACTGGACTATGCTCTCGTAGCGTCCCAGGTCCCGTTTCAGCAATCCGGAAATAATCGTGTCGTGCTGCGCTTCCGTCAATTCGGGATAAAGAAGGTCGTAGATGAGCGCCAGAGAAGACGTCAGCATCGAGGAATGCAAGTCTATCTGCAAATCCTTGTGCCATAACCAGGTTTTCGCTTTCAGGATTCGTTCCACCTGTGCGAGCGACGCATCGAGCAGCCGGGTATCGCGCAAAATGGTGTACGCGAACGCCAGTTCCAGTGCGTCCCCATCCAAATTGTCTTCCTCGAGCAACGGCTCGGCTGGCTGCTCGGAGAGGCGAAGCGCATAGTCCCGATAACCTTCGGGCGTGCTTACGCTTGGGGAACCAAGAAAGCAACGCGGATGAGTGGAACCAGCCAGTCCGTCCCAATCGTCAAGCTTTTTTAGGAGATCAATCGTTGGCACTGAACGGGCTGGCGCGCGGGGGGTCTGCCGGCCTACTTCGGAGAAAAGCTTCCATAGAGTAGCGCGCAGCCTGGACCTGAAACTGGCTCTGAACACGGATTTTCATTGTACCCTCGTAGGTCCTTTACTTCGCCGGCACTTACTTCGAAAGGATGCAATTGAATTCCGCGCTCCACTCGCGAGCGATTGTTTCCCACGCGAACCACTGCCGCGCGGCAGCCGCCATCGGGGCTCGCAGCGGTTCGAGACTGGCCGGATCCTTCAGATTCGAAATCAGCAGCGCTTCCCATTCCTCGTACACCCGGCGTGGAAGCTGGCGCGAGGGATAATCGTTGGCGTTGGTCGAAGTCTTGGCCCCGAACTGCACGGTCTCATCCACTGCTCCGGAAGGGATCACCACTGGCACCGCGCCCGCGGCCTGCGCCTTCATCGCCGTAATGCAACTGGTCTCGGGGAAGTGCGTGGGATAGGCCCAGATTCCGGCCGAGAGAAACTGGCGCGCTACCTCCCGATGGCCAATTCGCCCCAGGTGCTGCGCGTTTACGCGGCGCATGTTCGCGAGCATCGAGCGGCGATACATCCAATAGGCGATCGGGTTGTGTTTTCGATAACTTCTGGACGGCGCCCCAATGAGTTGAAAAGCACGCGCCCGTGCGGCCTGGAACCCGTAGAAGACTGTCAGGCTGGCCTGCGGGACCTGCGCCTTCACCCGTGGCCAAGCCTCCAGCAGCGGCAACAGTCCCCGATCGTAGCTCGATCCGTAGACTACCTTGTACGGATCGCGTTCCACCGTCTGATCGAACTGTTCGGGATGAAGGCCATTGCGACTAAAGAAAAACTTCTCGTCCGGGAGCGCGGAATAATGCTGCCGGTGAAAGCGGCTCAACACAACGATCTTCCGGTAGCGGTGCGCGGCGGCGGCAACTGCTTGTGGTTCGATCATGTCTTCGAGCCACAACACGCTCGGAACGCGCGGCGGCAAAGAACTCTCGAGCCACGGCCAGCGCCACACCACCACCAGGTCGGCCGACGGTTCTCGGCCAAATGCGCGGTAATCCTGATAGACCACGCCTTCGTATTGTCCTGCCGCCGATCCGCAGGAGTTGTAGACTCTCACCGAGTGGCCCAGGCGCTCGAAGGCCGCTGCCATCGCGATGAGCGCCTCCTGGCTTCCACCAATTCCCGTGTTTACCGATAGCGGCGACCAGCACTCCTGCGAGAGGCCGCACAGGAACGCGATGCGATAGCCGGTCACGAAAACAGAGGTCCAAGCACCCGTTGTCCCCATCGGACCGCCCGCAGATACAAGGCGCGCGGCAGCAGTAATTGGCACACGACCGCCGTTCCGATGAGCCAGGTCCTGGAGTCGCATAGCAGCCACAGCGGAGCCCAACAGAAGGCGGTTGCCAATAGGCGCGCAGCGGCCCCGGCGTCTCCGCTTTCACGCGCCAATCGGGCGTAGTAACGATACCGTCCGGCGCGGCTGCGGTACTCCTCGCGTTGCACTTCGAGCGGAGCAACGCGCCGCAAGCGCTCCAGAAGCTGCAGGTAACCCGCCTCCATCCGCCGCCAGTCGCTCGAGATTTGGTTCTTCCGCCGCCGGTAAAAAGTGAGCACCTCTGGAATGGCCACGACATTATTGGGGCGAAGGCTGGCCACGCGCATCCAGACATCGATGTCCACACAGGCCGTGAGTTTCACATCGAACCACCCGGCCCGGTCCAGCGCCTCACGCCGTAGCAGCAGGCAGCTGCCGTTGCCGATCTCGTTGGTGCGCAGCAATTGCGAGAGGGAGACAGGGCCATCGCAGGAAGAACTCTTGAATCCCAGAGAATGTCCTTCTTCGTCCACTACCAAGGAATGGCCGAACGTCATGTCAACCTCCGGATGGTTTTCGAGAAAAGCCGACTGGCGTTCCAGGTTCTGCGGCGCCCACCGATCGTCGGCGTCCAGGAAAGCGACTAGTTCGCCGGTTGCCAACCGCAGACCGGCGTTGCGCGCGGCAGCCGACCCGCCATGGCTCTCGCGAACTACGCGCAGGCGAGGGTCGTCGAGATCACCCAAGGTGTCCGCCGAGCCGTCGGTAGATCCGTCATCAACCACGATCACCTCAATGTCCAGCCGGGTCTGCGCCAGCGCCGAGTCAACCGCTTCCCTGACGAAATCCGCCGCGTTGTAGGCCGGGATGATGACGCTAATCACGCGAATTTTCCGCCTCGCCCCTAGTTGCCACTTTTGGTCTTGCCAAATCGCCTGCCCAGGATCATTTTTACCAGCAAACGATCGGTTCCGCGCGTGACGCCGACGCCTACTCCGAAGTTAAACCCCCACTTCGGCGACAGATTCAAATCCACGCCGGGCACGATCTGCTGTTCTTGCTGGTACAGCGGATCGAAGTTTCCCACCGGGCCCAGGCTGCTGTAATATTCCAGGCCAGCGTTGATCTTTTTAGTGATGTCATAACCGGCCTTGAAGTCAGGTGCAAAGACGACGCCCTGGCTCACGCTTGGCCCATGAAAGCTGCGGTCCAGAACGGGATTAAACGCCAGGTACCAGCGCCCGATCTGCTTGTCGATAATCGGACGAATCTCGAGCGTCCAGGTATCGGGAGAAAAGACGTAACGCTGATAGCCCTTGCTGCCCTGGATGGTGAAGTTGCTATGCAGCTCAAGCATGGTAGTCTCGGGGGCCTGCGTTTCGGAAGGATACGTCTGGATTTCGTAATTCCCCTGCGCCAGCAAGACGGCAGCGCAAGAGGGGAAAAAAATCAGGCGAAGCGCCATCTTTCCATTGAGCATAACAGGTGAACTTCGGTTCGCACGAAGCATTGACTTGGAATGTGAATGCCGGTACATTAGCCAGTACTATCGAATGTCGATAACGAAGAACGCTTACGACAATCGCTTTGAGTACCGCGATCTGTACTCCGGCTTGATCCGGCTTCACATTCTGCATCATGCCGTTGAAGGCCCCATTTTTGGTCTTGAGATGGCTCAGGAACTGGGACGGCACGGTTATCAGATCAGCCTCGGGACCCTGTACCCGCTGCTGCACGGCCTGGAGAAAAGAGGATACTTACGCGCGGCTGAGAAGCGCCATGGCCAATCTTTTCGTAAGGTTTACCGGGCCACTCCCCTTGGAAGGAAGGCCCTGCGGGCCATGAAGGTAAAGGTGAGCGAACTTTTTGGAGAGCTGAATGAGGGAAAGTAGCGCGTTGGCTGTTCTGGGAGTTTGGCTGGCAACTGCGACCGCGGCGATGGCTGGTCCTCCGTTTCAAACCGATGACCCGGAGCCCATCGACTTCAGAAATTACGAGTTTTATACCTTCGCCTCTTCGGATGGCACGCCGCTCGAAACGGATACGGTGGGGCCCGCTCTGGAGTTCAACTGGGGAGCGGCTCCGAATCTGCATTTGCACATTATCGCCCCCGCGGCAGCCATCTTTCCCGCGGATGGCCCGCGAGCATTCGGCATCGGCGACATCGAGCTTGGAATCAAGTACAGGTTTGTACAGGAAACCAAGCATCGTCCGATGATCGGCACGTTCACCATGTTTGAAATTCCGACCGGCAGCGCGCCGCGTGGCTTGGGAGTGGGCAAAACCTGGTACAAAGCGCCGCTTTGGGCACAGAAAAGTTTCGGCCCCTGGACCACGTATGGCGGAGGCGGCGTCACGGTGTTCAGCGTGCCCGGTTACCGAAATTATCCGTTCGCGGGCTGGCTGCTCCAGCGGGATCTGGGCAAGAAATGGACCTTGGGATCGGAGGTTTTCTATCATGGGTCGGAAGGGCCGCTGGCCCCGCAAACCAGGCCGTCAACGCTCATCGACTTGGGCGGTTATTACAAATTTCGTGACCCCGGATTTCAGTTGCTGTTCTGTTACGGCCACAGCGCCATAGGACAGACCGAAAACTACGCCTACCTGGGACTCTACTGGACCTGGGGCAAGAAGGCGGACGACAAAGATAAGGACAAGGACAAGTCCGATACGGCTGCATTCAGCCGCATCAAAAATCCAGGGTTGCTCTAACTTGCATATCTCAGCCGGTGACGTCATCCTCCTGGCGCATGCCTTCTTCGGCGCCACGGGTTGCCTGGGGGCGTTGTGGGTTTTTGTGGAAGCTTTGAACGCGAGCCCAGGAAACCTTAGCCGCATCCGAGCGGCTTCTTTGTTGACGGCGGGTTGCATAGTAGCCGCCTGGATCTGCGGCGGATATTGGTATCTTCGATTCTATCCAGCGGAAAGGGAGCTGGTGCTCAACGGTCCCTGGCCGTTCGCGCACAATATCTTTATGGAAACGAAAGAACACCTGTTCTTCGCCACCGCCGTGCTGGCTTTGCTTCTCCCCATCGCAGCTCGCGAAAAACTGGATTCAAATTCGGCGGCTCGCAGACTGGTGCTGTCCGTGGCGGCGTTGGTCGCCATTACCGGATTGGCGATGGAAGGCGCTGGCGCGGTGATCGATCATGGAGTGAAAGTTGCGCTGCTCCAAAAGGCCTCTCCTCGCCAGGCGCCCAGGGATGGCCGATGACGGATCGCGCGAAGCTTTCTCCGGCAACGTCGGGCTTTGCGCTTGCGGCTGCGATCACCGTATTCGTGAGTGCGGTGCTGGCCTGCGCCAAGGATGGTTACGCACCGCTCAAGGCCGTAATGAAGTCCCTCGCCGGGCATGATTGGACCACGCAGGGCTTGTTCAATCTACTGCTTTTTATTGGACTGGGATTGATCTTTATGAAAACGAGAACTGCGCAACGGATCGACCCGAGCCGCCTGACTGCGGCCGTCATCGGCGCCGTGGCCATCGCTGGGCTCGGGTTGGCCCTTTGGTTCGCCTTCTTTTAGCGGCTTCCAGGTTCGGCAATCCAGCGCGCCGCTTTCGTAGCCAGCTTGTCGAGAGCCCTTACCGACATTTCCAGGTGCTCTTCCTGGGTGTCCTCAATCTTGTTGTGGCTGATGCCGCGCAAGGATTGAACAAACATCATCACAGCGGGGATTCCCGAACGTGCCACTTCCGCGGCGTCGTGCAGCGGACCGGACGGCAGGCGATGGGCGGATCCGGCCACTTCGCGCACCGCCTCCTCACAAAAGCCCAGCAGCGCGGGATGGAACGCGATGGGCTCAATATTCCAGATGCGGGACCACTCCACGGTACACTTCTCCTCGCGTGCAAAACGCTGGCTCGCTGCTTGCGCCTCGTGGTACATCCGGGCCAGGACGTGCGCGTCCAAATCGCGCTGATCGAGCGTGGTTTCGCAGCGGCCTACCACCGCCGTCACAATTCCTGGAAATGTTTTGACGCTGCCCATGGTGCACACGGCGTCCTTGTGTTTGCCAGCAATGTTGCGGATTTCGAGCGCCAGCTTGGCGGCAGCGGCCAGCGCATCGTGGCGCGCATCCATCGGGGTGGATCCGGAATGCGCTTCCTGTCCAAAGAACGTGATCGCGTGACGCTCCACGCCTTTGGTGCCCAACACCACGCCGAGTGGTAACTGCATGCGCTCCAGCACCGGCCCTTGCTCGATGTGCAATTCGATGTAAGCGGCCGCGTTCTTCTGCTCGCGCGTCGCTTCGGGAAAGCGATCGATCGGGAATCCACAACGCGCCACTGCGTCTTCCAGGCGGATTCCGTCTTTGTCGGTGCGGCCACGGTCGGCTTCGATGCTCGAAGTGCCGGCGAACGCCGACGATCCCAGCAGGCTGCGTCCAAAGCGCGCGCCTTCTTCGTCGGCCCAGTCCACTAAACGGACCGTAACCGGCGGACGGCCGTTGAAGTCTTCCGCGAAACGGCGCAGCACTTCGAGACCCGCCAGAAAGTCCAGGCAACCGTCCAGCCATCCCCCGTTCGGAACGGAATCCAGATGGCCGCCGATGATCAGTACTTTCTCCGACTCGCCTGCCAGCGTGGTCCAGCTATTTCCCGCGGCATCGTAATGATGCTCGACGGGAAGGCCTTTGATCTTGGATTGAAACCACTCGCGCGCTTTCATCCAGGTTTCGGTCCATGCCACGCGCTGCGCGCCGTTCTCGTCGCCTGTCAGCTCGCGCAGTTCTTTGAGATCGGCGACGGTTTGTTCGGGGTCAAGACTCATGATTCGCTTCCGTAGAGCATTGTAGCGGGCAATTGGACGAAGAGGCCATTCGTCTGGTAGACCTAGAGGATGGGCGTCGGGGTTCCGTTCGCATTTGAGGACAACGCGGAGATCGCCCGCCGGTTTCCCGATCTGCATCCCGCCTTCGATCGCAACGCAGCGTTGACGGAAGCCAACCGCTGCCTCTATTGCTTTGATGCGCCCTGCGCGGCGGCCTGTCCCACTCACATCGATGTGCCGCGCTTTATCAAGAAAATCGGCACTGAAAACTTGCTGGGTTCGGCGCTGGCCATCCTGGACGCGAACGTTCTGGGAGCAAGCTGCTCGCGTGTTTGTCCGGTGGAGGTGCTGTGCGAGGGCGCCTGCGTGATGTTGCGCTACAACAAACAACCCATCGCGATCGGACGGCTGCAACGCCACGCCATGGACTATTTTCTGGAGCGTGGCGGGAGACTTGCGAAGAAATCCAACCAGAAACGCGCTCAAAGGATCGTGTGTATCGGAGCGGGTCCGGCATCGCTCGCGTGCGCGGCTGAATTGGCGCAGCAAGGATTTTCCGTCACCGTGATCGAGAGGCGCGCGTTGCCGGGCGGCCTGAACACCTATGGCGTGGCCGAATACAAACTGCGCTCGCCGGACAGTCTGCGCGAAGTGGAGATGATTGCCGAACTGGGCGTCGAGTTTCGCTTCGGACTCGCAGTTGAGAATGAAGACGATCTCGCGGCGTTGGAAAAAGATTACGACGCGATCTTCGTCGGAATCGGGTTGGGCGCAATGAACGAGTTGCGCATTCCGGGCGCCGATCATTCCGATGTCATCGATGCGCTGGAGTTCATCGCCAGATATAAGACCGCGGGCAAACTGAACGTAGGGAATAACGTGGTGGTGGTAGGAGCCGGCAACACAGCTATCGATGCAGCGAATGCAGCGCGGCGGCTCGGCGCGGCCCGGGTGACCATCGTTTACCGCCGGACCGAAAGTGACATGCCGGCCTTTGGCTTCGAGTACGAGCACGCCAAACAGGAGGGTGTCCTATTTGAGTGGCTGGCTCAGCCCATCGCCATTCACATTGATCCTGCGTCGGGCCGCATCGTATCCCTCGAGTGTATGCGCAATGGGTCGAACCTTCGATTGCCTTGCGACATGGTCATTCCGGCCATCGGGCAATCTGCGCATAGCTCATTGCTCGAGCGATCGCGCGGCCCCAAGTATTTTTCCGGCGGCGATTGCGTCAACGGCGGACGCGAGGTGGTAGACGCGGTGGCGGATGGCAAGCGCGCGGCATTGGGAATCATGAAATCGTTTGGGGCTGTGCATGCCTGATTTGAGCACCACGTTCGCAGGCGGCATCCGCTGCCCAAATCCCTTCTGGCTGGCTTCCGCGCCACCCACCAATTGCGGCGAACAGGTGATGCGTGCGTTCGACGCCGGGTGGGGCGGGGCAGTGTGGAAGACCATCGGTGAGCCCATCATGAACGTGTCCTCGCGTTATTCGTCGGTCGATTGGAACGGCCAGCGCATGATGGGGCTGAACAATATTGAGCTGATCTCGGACCGGCCCATCGAAACGAATTTGCGCGAGATCGCGGAGGTAAAGAAGCGCTATCCGAAGCACGCGGTGATCGCGTCGTTGATGGTGGAGTCCAAGCGTGAAACCTGGCACGATATCGTCCAGCGGTCCGAAGACGCGGGCGCCGATGGCCTGGAGCTGAATTTCGGTTGCCCGCATGGAATGAGCGAGCGCGGTATGGGAAGCGCGGTAGGTCAAGTGCCCGAATACACCGAGATGATCACTGGTTGGGTGAAGGAGAAGGCGCGCACTCCGGTGCTGGTGAAGCTTACGCCCAACATTACCGATATTCGCCAGATAGCGCGCGCGGCCAAACGAGCGGGCGCAGACGGGCTCTCAGCCATCAACACCATCAACTCCATCACCGGCATCGATCTGGATACTTTGGAGCCCAGACCGAACGTGGACGGGCTCTCTTCCCACGGCGGTTACTGCGGGCCGGCGGTGAAGCCGATCGCGCTAAACATGGTGCATCAGCTGCAGAACGACGACGCTTCGCGGCTGCCGATTTCGGGCATTGGCGGCATCGGCACATGGCGCGATGCGGCTGAATTTATTCTGCTCGGTTGCGGCACGGTGCAAGTCTGTACGGCAGCGATGCATTATGGCTATCGCATCGTCGAAGACATGCTCGACGGCTTGCAAAACTGGATGCGCGAAAAGAATTTTGCGACCATCGAAAGTTTTCGCGGGCGGAGCGCGCCCAAGGTTACCGATTGGAATCACCTGAATCTGAATTTCAAGATAGTGGCGCGCATTGATGAAGAAAAGTGCATTGGCTGCGAGCTATGTTACATCGCCTGCTGGGATGGCGCACATCAGTGTATTCATGTGGACTCCGCGCATTCCATACCCTCCGCTCTTGAAGCGGCCAGCCGCGCGCGCGTTTCCATGACGCCCATTCCAAAGCTCGATCGCGGCGCAGGATCAAACGGCGCGAAGTCGCGCGTGCCGCGTGTCGACGAGCACGAATGCGTGGGCTGCAATCTCTGCGCGCTGGTTTGTCCCGTAGAGAACTGCATCACGATGGAGCGCGTGGAAAATCATTTGCCTCCGAAGACCTGGGAAGATTTGGTGAATGGGAACCCTCATTAAGAACGGTACGGTAGTGTCCGCGGAAAAGACTTTCGCGGCGGATGTATTGATCGACGGGGCGACCGTCACCGAAGTTCGCGCTGGCATTTCCCCCGACGGCCATGAGCAGTTGGACGCCTCGGGCATGCTGTTGCTGCCGGGCGGCATCGACGCACACACCCATCTCGACATGCCGTTCGGCGGCACCACCTCGAGCGATGATTTTGAAACCGGGACGCGCGCGGCGGCCATCGGCGGCACTACAACCATCGTCGATTTCGCGATTCAGGCCCGCGGCACCAAGATGCGCGATGCGCTCGACACCTGGTGGAAAAAGGCGGAGTCCAAGGCGTGCATCGATTATGGCCTGCACATGATTGTCACCGATCTTCCCGAAGCAGGCCTGGAAGACATGGACGACATGGTGCGCGAAGGCGTAGCCAGCTTCAAGCTCTTCATGGCGTACCCCAACGTGCTTATGGTGGATGACGCCACTATTTTTCGTGCCCTGCAGCAAACGTCCAAGAACGGCGCGCTCATTTGCATGCACGCCGAGAACGGCAGCGTGATCGACGTGATGGTTCGTCAGGCGCTGGCCGAAGGCAAGACCGCGCCCATCTACCATGCACTCACTCGTCCCACGCTGGCCGAGGCGGAAGCCGTGCATCGCGCCATCGCACTGGCTGAAATGGCCGGAGTGCCCATATACATCGTGCATCTGTCGTCCGAAGATGCGTTAAACCAGGTGCGCGAAGCGCGTGACCGGGGCTTGCCTGCGTTCGCCGAGACCTGCCCGCAGTATCTGTTGCTTTCCATTGACGACATGAACCGTCCGGGTTTCGAAAGCGCGAAGTACGTCTTCACGCCGCCGTTGCGCGAGAAGCAGAATCTGCCCAAATTGTGGCACGGTCTGAAGAGCGACAACCTGCAGGTGGTCTCCACCGACCATTGCCCGTTCTGTTTCGAGGATCAAAAGGCGCTGGGCAAAGACGATTTCACCAAGATTCCCAACGGCGGTCCTGGCATCGAAAACCGGCTGCAACTGCTGCATCATTATGGAGTGACCGCGGGCAAGATCTCGCTGAATCGTTTTGTCGAGATCGTCTCCACGGCGCCTGCGCGCATCTTCGGCATGTATCCCAAGAAAGGCGCCATCGCGCCGGGCAGCGATGCCGACATTGTGGTGTGGGATCCCAAGGCCGAGCATCTGATCAGTGCGAAGACGCACCACATGCGCGTCGATTATTCGATGTTTGAAGGCTTCAAAGTGGTGGGCAACGCGAAGCAGGTTTTCTCGCGCGGCGAACTGATTGTCGACAAAGGCCAATACGTGGGACGCGCAGGCCGCGGACAATACTTGCGGCGCGCAGCCAGAGGAGGCGCATGGACGTAGTCCATCGGGCGTCCTCCCTCTATAACGAAGATCTTGCTCCGGTGCCGATGGAGAAGCGCACCTGGGGCATTTACAACTACGCGTCGCTATGGGTGGCGATGAGCGTCTGCATTCCCACCTACATGCTTGCTTCGGGCCTGATCGCGGGTGGTATGAGTTGGAAGCAAGCCATTGGAACAATTCTGCTCGGCAATGTCATTGTTCTGATTCCGATGATTCTGAATGCGCACGCCGGCGCCAAGTACGGCATCCCATTTCCGGTCCTGGTGCGGGCTTCGTTCGGAACGCGCGGTGCGAACGTGCCCGCCGTGTTGCGTGCGCTGGTGGCATGCGGATGGTTCGGCATTCAATCCTGGATCGGTGGCCAAGCCATTTATTCCATGCTCCAGGTGCTGTGGCCGGCAGTTGCTTCCAGTGCCTGGACGCCTTGGATCTGTTTCTATGCGTTTTGGCTGCTCACCATGGCCGTGATCTGGCGCGGCATCGACACTATCAAGTACCTGGAGGGCATCGGCGCGCCGTTCATGCTGGCAGTCGGTCTGTTGTTGCTGTGGTGGATCTCGCGCAAGGCCGGCGGATTGGGGCCGGTGCTCGAAACGCCGAGTAAGTTCCAAACCACGGGCGAGTTCATGAAGTTTTTCATCCCGTCACTCACCGGCATGGTCGGCTTTTGGGCCACAGTGGCGTTGAACATTCCCGACTTCACGCGCTACGCGCGATCGCAAAAGGCGCAGATGATCGGCCAGGCGCTGGGACTTCCGGCGTCGATGACCATCTATTCGTTTATCGGCGTTGCCGTCACGTCGGCGTCGGTAATCTTGTTCGGCCAGGCCATCTGGGATCCAGTGGCGCTGCTGGCGCGCTTTCATGAGCCGGTGATCGCGTCCATCGCACTGGTCGCACTGCTGGTGGCAACTTTGAACACCAACGTCGCTGCGAACGTCGTCTCGCCATCCAACGATTTTTCGAACTTGAATCCGCGCCTGATTTCCTTTCGCACCGGCGGTCTGATCACCGGCGTAGTGGGTGTGATGATGATGCCCTGGAAATTGCTTACCGATTTCCAGAGCTACATTTTCGGTTGGCTGGTTGGATACTCGGGGTTGTTGGGTCCGGTGGCCGGGATCATGATCACGGACTATTTCTTGCTGCGCCGAACCTATCTGGATGTAGGCGAGTTGTATAATCCGGCGGGGATTTATCGCTACGGCAGCGGTGTGAATTACCGCGCGATCGCCGCGCTGGTAGCGGGCGTAGTCGTTGCGCTGATCGGCCTGCTCGTTCCTCCGCTGCGCTGGCTCTACGACTACGCCTGGTTTGTCGGCTTTTTCGTTTCGTCCGGTACCTATTGCATCGCGATGCGCAACGCCCTACGGCGCGGGAGTGACGTTCGCGGAAACCAAGCTGCCGCTTTTCTCCGCCAGTAATTTCTCGATGGTGGAAGTGAATTCCTGCTTGAGCTGCGCGTTGAACTCGCCGCTGGCGGGAGCCGCAAATCCAGCGTGAATGTGTTTCACCTTGCCGTCACGGCCGACGAATAGCGTCGCGGGCCAAGTGTTCAGATTCACGGCTTGCGGCACTTTCTCCCACATCTCGGCCGGCGCACCGGCGATCAGGTAGGTGTACTCCACGCCGTATTGCTTCATGAAGGCATGCACCCGCGACAGATCGTCCTGCTGCTCCGGTTCTTCAAAATCGAGCGCGACGATCTCGAGTCCCTGGTCGCGATACTTTTTGTAAAGCTGCACCAGGTACTGTGCTTCATCGTGGCAATTCGGGCACCAGGTTCCGGTCACGATGGCGAGCACCACCTTGCCCTTGAACTTCGGATCGTTATTGGAAAGAACCTTGCCGTTCACGTCGGGGAAGCTATACGCGAACACTTCGTTCGGGTCCTTCATCGTGGTATGCGTCGTGTAGTCGGACGGCGCGGGAAGAGACTTGGCCTGTGCCACCTCCTCGCGATACGCGGTCAGTGGTCCGGTGCGAGGGCCTCCGCCCTTCTGCACCATCGCGAGAGATCCGTCCGCGGCGAGAGTGACTTCCAGAAGATAGGGACGCGATCCGTCGAAGTGGCTGAGCAGCCACTTGCCGTCACGGAATGTTCCCGTCAACGCGCCGGTGTCGCCATCCACGCGCAGGATCGCCGCGGTAACATCAGGACCGGACTGCTTCGCGATGAATCGCCATGCTTTTTCACCCTTGTTGCTTTCGAATGGAACGATCCAGCTCCCGGCGATGGAAGGTGCGCTCACGGCGGCAGGTGCAGCGTCAACATGCCGCTTGGCTTCAAACACGCTGCCCTCGGGACCCTGATCGCCGCGCATTTGGATCTTGCCCTGGAGCTGGCCGCCCTTCAACGTCGCGACGATTTTGGTCAGATAGTGTTCCTGGTTCAACACCAGCGTGCCGTTCTGGAAAGACGCTTTGGTGGTGAACTCTTTGTCGTCTCCGTTGTAAAGCGTGCCCTTCAGCGTGGCGCCATCGCCCGAGATATCGAGACGGAACGGGATAGCTGCGCCGTTTACGGTAAGACTGGCGTCCCAACGCCCGTCAATAGAAGCTGCCGAATCCGCCCAAGCTGCGATAGCGCCAAAGCCCACGATTGCGGCGGCGAAGCCGAGAATGTTTTTTGATAGACCCTTCATGAGGTGGTTCCTTTCTTGTACTTTTTCCACTCGTCGGGCAGTCCTGGCTTCGTCGCCAGAAGAATTTCCAGGATCGCTCGCCGATCCTCCCCAGTGAGCTTCGCGAAATCGGGGCTCTGTTCGCGACCGGTCAAAACTTCCAACAGCCGATGATAGACGTAACCCTTGGCCGGTTCGGGTATGTCGTCGAACGCCTTGGAATAGATGAGATAACTGCAAGGATATTTGAAAATGCGCGCCTGCAAATCAAAGTCGCGCAGCGATCTTCCCTGGGAATCACGCGGGCCGCGCGCGGCGAATTCCTGCGCGAATGTCGAATCCCCTTTGACGGGACTTTCGAGCGTGGCTTCATTGGCGAAAAGCAGATATCGCAGCAACTCTTCGGCGGGCTTTTCGTATTGCTTACGCTGCTCGGCTGACAACGGATTTCCACCGGCATACAGCGCTAAACGGGTTTGATAGTTGGTCAGAGTGATCAGATTGTGCATCTGCGTCTGGTGCCCCAACACCAGATGCGCGACGATATCGCTCGTCGTAGTCAGATAAGCCGCCGGCTCTATCCATTTCGACAGGTCGGTGACGTTGGCGCCGGCCGCCCGATCCAGTTGCTCGGGATTGTCCTGGTCCTGGACCACAACATTGCCCATGTGCGTCTGGCTTCCGTGGGTGCCTGTAACGTACCAGCCGCCCCAGCGATCCTGCACGGCACTCTGCTGGCTGGTGATGAAGGCGTGCGTTGCCGTGGCCTGACCGCCGCCGGGCATGGTGTAAATGGATCGCAGCAGAACTCCGGGAACCCCGCGCGTACCGGCCGCGATATGGCACTGTGTGCAATCCAACTCCGCCCTCTGGAATACCGGATGATCGCTCTGGTGTTCGTCGAGAATGTAGAACATCGCGCCCTGCATCGGATCGAACGAAACGAACTCCAGCACCTTGCCGTCATGCACCTGGCCGACGTAAACGTCGTCGTTGAAGTACAGAGCGCGCGGCGTCCGAGGCGTGATTTTCTTGTACTGGAAGCTGGTTTTCGAAAAGACCAGGGTCTGTGAGTCGACGGGGATCTCCAGCTTCTCCAGCACCGACTTCAAGTAGCCGTGCTTCGGCTCATAATCCAGCTTCACCTCGCCCCGATCGATCAGCTCTTGCAGCATCGCCACCGGATCGGTCACCGGATGCGTCCGGTAATTGATGGGCGCATCGCTGAACGGCACGTAGCCTTGGTTTTGCACCGCAATCTGCGCAAGGGTGGGGATCGGCAGCAAGACCGCCGCCAGTGCAACAAATCGCCGCATCGTCAAGGGCATCGCGAGCACCCAACTAACTCTACTGAGTTATAGCAGATTGCCTGCTACGGGTCAAATCTATTCCGACTTTCCGGGATCACCCGGACCGCCATCGCCTGGCGAGCCGCTATAGAACGATCGGCCATCGCTCAGCGTGATGCGCCGCGCGTCCATCAGGCGCGAACCGTCCTTGGCGCCGTAGCCATCGATGGTCATGGTGTCGCCGATCTTGATGTCGTTTTTCCTGAAGCCTCGGCGCGATAAAGCATTGGGAGCACCGCCCTCGCAAGTCCAGGTGATCAACTTTCCCTGTTCGTCCTTCACATCGACGTACAGGTACGAATGCGGATTGGTCCATTCCACTTTGCTAATCACACCCGTGATGCGGACCGCTTTGCTTGCGTCGTATTCGGCCGCGAAGGAATGATGCGCTTCAATCGGCAATACACATGCCGCGAATGCGATGCCAAGGAGCACTGCCAGCTTAGTCCTCAAGATCATCTTGGAATCTCCTGATATACTCTAGCATTCGAGATGCGATCAGAGATGCGAATTCTGGCTGTTAGCGGTTGGCTATTGGCGATCCTGGCACTCCCCGTTTATTCTCAGGTTCCGAGAACTCCCGATGGGCATCCGGATCTGAACGGTTTTTGGAAAGGCATGAAAGATACCAAGCCGGGTGGGAACATCGGCAAGGATCAGCCCGGACACAAGCTGCCTTTCACTGCCGCCGGTGAAGCTGCGTGGAAGCACAACACGACGGCCACGGTGGACCCGGAAGCGATCTGCATTCTGGGCGGCATTCCGCGTCACAACGCGAGCGGGTTGCCGTTCATGGTCCTGCAGACGCCGCAGTTCGTCTCCTTCCTTTACTTCTACAGCTACTACCGTCTCATCCCGACTGACAATCGCAAGCATCCCGAAGACCCCGACCCATCTTTTTTTGGCGATGAAGTGGGCCACTGGGATGGGGATGCGTTCGTGATCGATTCGGTTGGATTCAAAGACACGCAAGTCTGGGCGGATGAAAACGGAGACCCGCACAGCGATGCGCTGCACGTGGTGGAGCGCTGGACGCGGCCCGATGCAACGCACATCCACGTCGACACGACCATTGAAGACCCGAAGTTTTACACCAAGCCGTTCACCTATTCGAGAACCTGGGAAGCGGGCACGCCCGGCCAGCGGCTCGAGGAATATTCTTGCGCGGAGAACCCCGTGGATCGCGACCACTTGGGATTTGGACCCGGGCCGATTCGCCCCGACGGAGAACGCGGCTACGTGAATCCAGTGCCGTTGCCGCCACCTCCGCCTGCTCCCAAGCCGATCAAACCCTGAGGGGGCTTGGTGATCTTAGTGGCCGCTACCGGCGTATTTCTTCTCGCCTGCCGTGATCGCGAGCGCTAGCCGATTCTGCGGCGGAGGCAGCGGACAGGTCGCATAATTCGTGAACGCGCAGGGCGGATTCTCGGCTTTGTTGAAATCGAGCAGCACCACGCCGTTCTTGGCCGGCTCAGTGTAAAGGAAACGCGACGCGCCATAAGTGGTCTTGCCGCTAGTCTCATCGCGCAGAACGAAAAACAACTGGCCGTCATCGAGCGTTGGCTCCAGACGAAACTCGCGTCCGTCTTTCTGGAACGTCACGTAGCCGGGGCTGGCGTCGCTCTCTTCCTGCCCGATGGTGTTGTGAAAGCTAAGAGAGTGCGGTTTGTCCCAGGCGGTATACTTCGCTGCGATCCGCCAAGCGGGATCTACCGGATACCACGAGAGTCCTTGGAAATGTTTGCGCGCTGCGCTGTCGTTATCCTTGAGTCGAATGCCGGTCCGATCACCGCGCCGGATCAAATAAAACTTCAGCCGGTTGATGGCCAGGATGTCATCGTCTTCGCGCAGCGTTATTTCGGTTGCGGGTTTGCCGTTGAGCGCGAGCGGGACGCCGGGAGCCGGATGCAGCACCGCCTGGCCCGCGTGCATCGAAATGATCGCAACCTGCCCGGGCGCTGAGCCTGGCGGAAGCAGCACTTCGCTCGATGCATCCGTTCCCACGCGGTTGTCGCCTTCCTTCAGCCAATCCAGGCCGACCACGGTGAGCCAACCGTCATCCGCGCTTAGCTTCTTCTGGTGTCCGGCGCGCCACTGCTCCACATCCTGCCGGTAATGGTCGTCGGTTTCCGCGGCTCCAAACACAATGGTCACAAAGGCTAACGGCGCGATAAGCGTCTGTCGCACAGGTGTTTTCATCTTACTCCAGGCCAGTTCCCAGGTGGATTGGACTTGATACTAGATATTTTCTATCGACAATGCTATGATTCCCCCGAGGAAGCCTCTAAGCGGACCAAGGGAGATCCGATAGCGCATGGCCAATGAGACTGAAGTGCAAACCGCACTAGGCGACGTAGCAGCTAGACAATTAGCGAACGCCACCAAGACCGCTCCACAGATGTCGCGGATCACTCCGCGCTGGCTGACCCAACTGCTCGAATGGGTGCCCGTGGAGGCCGGCATTTACCGCTTGAATCGCGTGAAGGATGAATCCAAAGTGACTGTGGATTGTTCCGACCGCGACGAGCGAGTGCTGCCCCAAACTTTTGTGGATTACGAATCGCCCGCGCGCGAATACATGCTGACCGCGGTCAACACCGTGGTGGATGTTCATACTCGCGTCTCCGATCTTTACAGCGTTCCTTACAACCAGATCAGCGAGCAGTTGCGGCTGACCATCGAAATCGTCAAGGAGCGCCAGGAAAGCGAGCTCATCAACAATCGCGAATATGGCCTGCTGCATAACGCGGCCACGGGCCAGCGTATCAAGACCCGCAATGGCGCCCCAACGCCGGACGATTTGGACGAGCTGCTGGTGAAGGTGTGGAAGGAGCCGGGATTCTTCCTGGCGCATCCGGCGGCGATAGCGGCATTTGGACGCGAGTGTACGCGGCGCGGCGTTCCTCCGCCCACCGTGCCTATGTTCGGCTCGCAATTCGTCACCTGGCGCGGGATACCGCTCATTCCTTCCGACAAATTGCTGGTCGAAGGGGGCAAGACGAATATTCTTTTGATCCGCAGCGGGGAACGCAAACAGGGCGTGGTTGGATTGTTCCAGCCGAATCTGCCGGGACAGCAGTCGCCGGGCCTTTCGGTGCGCTTCATGGGCATCAATCACAAGGCCATATCGTCCTACTTGATCTCGCTGTATTGCTCGCTCGCGGTTCTCACCGAAGATGCAATGGGAGTCTTAGAAGGCGTGGAGACGGATAAATACCATGAATATAAGTGGGCTTGAAGGAAATATCAGCGGGCTCGAGAACTTCGGCTCGTGGGATGTAGAGGCGTTGACACGCCTGGCGAATCAGTTCTTCAACGAGCGGCCTGGCAGCGCTCCCGTGGTGCCGGATTGGGCGCGCGACGTTCCATTACGCTATGACGTTCCGCTCGGACGGACCATCGCTCCAGTGGTCCCTTTGCCGGACGAAACCGAATTGCAGGCCTTGCTCGAATCGATCCTACCCACCGTGCGCTCCTGGGCCGCGCCTCACACCTTTCGATCGCCCTCGCCAGTGCCATCCGCGCCGGGGTTTCGAGCGCCGTTCGACGTCCATCTGGTGCGCCAGGATTTTCCGATTCTTCAGGAACGAATCAACGGCCGGCAACTGGTGTGGCTGGATAACGCGGCTACCACGCAGAAGCCCCAAGCGGTGATCGACCGCCTGAAGTATTTCTACGAGCACGAAAACTCCAACATTCACCGGGCCGCGCATGAATTAGCGGCGCGCGCCACCGACGCCTATGAGGAAGCTCGCGAGAAAGTGCGCAACTTTCTGCATGCTTCTTCGGTGAAAGAGATCGTCTTCGTGCGCGGCGCAACGGAGGCCATCAACCTGGTTGCCCAAAGCTGGGGACGGCAGTTTATCGGCAAGGACGACGAGATCGTCATCACCTGGATGGAGCATCACGCGAATATTGTGCCGTGGCAGCAGTTGGCCAATGAAAAAGGCGCGCGCCTGCGAGTGGCTCCCGTGGATGACAACGGTCAAATCCTGTTCGACGAATACACCAAACTGCTCGGCCCCAAGACCAAGCTGGTATCTTTCCCGCAAGTATCGAATGCGCTAGGCACCATCACGCCGGCTAAGCAGATCATCGCGGCCGCTCACGCCGTGGGCGCCAAAGTATTGGTGGATGGCGCGCAATCCGTCTCGCACATGCCGGTCAACGTACAGGATCTCGATGCCGATTGGTTCGTCTTCTCGGGCCACAAGGTTTTCGCGCCGACCGGCATTGGCGTTATGTACGGCAAAGAAGCGCTGCTCAATGAAGCACCACCGTGGCAAGGCGGCGGCAACATGATTACCGATGTCACTTTTGAACGATCGCTATTCCAACCGGCGCCGGGCAGGTTCGAGGCGGGTACGGGAAACATCGCGGATGCGGTGGGCTTGGGTGCGGCGCTCGATTACGTCAACAAGATCGGGCTCGAGCGCATCGAATCGTATGAGCACCAGTTGTTGGCTTATGCTACGCGGCTACTGAAGGATATTCCCGGGCTGCGAATCATCGGCACGGCGCCCGAAAAGGCCGGTGTGCTCTCGTTCGTTCTGGACGGCCACAAGACTGAAGACATCGGCAGCGCGCTGAACCGGGAAGGCATCGCGGTCCGCGCCGGACATCACTGCGCCCAGCCGATTCTCCGGCGCTTCGGAGTGGAGAGCACGGTGCGGCCATCGCTGGCCTTCTACAACACGTGCGCGGACATCGACCGGTTGATCGTGGCGTTAAACAAGATGGCCAGCTACCGGATCACTTAGATGTGAAGCTTCGGCTAGATGTGATACATAAGGGGCTGGCGGCTGTGTTCCTGCTTGGCCGAGTCCACCTGGCGCAGCAGATCGGCCAGCGTAGTCTTGTCCAGCACCTGGGCGATCGAGTCGCGCACCTGACGCATGATCATTCGGGTGCCGCAATGTTCGATGTCCTGGCATTCTTCGCAGGCCTTGAATGCGGTTTCACTGGCACAGGGTAGAGGGGCGAGCGGGCCTTCCAGCAGTCGAATGATGGACCCTATCGTAATAGTAGACGGTGGACGGCTCAGCTGATAGCCTCCGCCCTTGCCCTTCTTGCTATCGAGCACCCCGCGGCCCTTCAGATCGAGCAGGATGCCTTCCAGAAACTTCAGGGGGATGGTTTCCTCGGCTGACAAAGTGGCGATCAGCACCGGCCCTTCTCCATAGCGCCGGCCGAGCGCAATCACCGCCTTAAGACCATACTGCGTGCGTTTGGAGATTGTTCTCATCCGCTTAACAGCGTATCAGACATGTCAATGCGCGATGTCAACCCGCAGGACTACGCCACCAGCGCCACCGCGCCGGTCACAATCAGCGCCACGGCCCACACCAGATCCAGATTGAACCAGCCTTTGCGCAAGAGCGATAGTCCGAACTTCCGATAGACCAGTAGTGCGATCACAGCGGTGACGCTCAGATAACCGAGCGTATGGATGAGCGTCGCAGCAAGGCTGGCCCATGCTCCGCTGCTGGCCGGCATTGGCATGTGATGTTCCTGTCCGGCCGGCATGGCGTTGGCGTTCGCAGAAGCCGCGTGCAGCACGATGGGCAGCACCATGAGCCCGGCCCCGTGCGCGCTGGCCATCAGGAACGACCAAATGGTGAGGTCCCGAAAGCCCACCTGCATCCCGCCCCACGCGAAATGCCTGCGCCGCAGAAGGCGCAAGATGCCGAGCGAGATGAGCGCGAATGCCACCACGATCTGCACGTAGCCCAGCGGCAGCACAATCTGGATCAGGCCGGCGAGCGCCAGCACCAATCCGATGGACAACGCATGCCCCAAAGTAATCGGCAGCAGCGCGCGAGCCACGGCTTTGGTGGCGTGTTCCTGCATCCCGCGCGCGACGGCAAACAGCCATCCCATGCCCGGGTTGATGCCGTGGTAGGCGCCCAAAAGAAACAGCGCGGGCCAGCCCCAATGCGTCATGAATAGCAGTAGGAATCGGACGAGGCGTCGCCGCCGTCCAGCCGCACCTGATGGCCGCGCAGTTCGCCGAAATCAAGAAAGAATTTGGGATCGATTTCCATTCCGCCGTCGGGCTTGGCGTCCAGCTTCACCATCCAGCTGCGGATGCCTTCCGGATAAAATTGCGCGTCCCACGGCGAGTACAGCGAGTTGGTGAAGTAGATGCGTTTGCCGTCGCGGCTCAGTTCCACCATCTGCGGACCGCCGTTCAGCTCGGTCTTCGGAGCGCGCGGATGCGCGGCCTTGCGCACAATGCCACCCAGGTGAATCGACGCAGTTTTCTTGGGATGAAATGGATCGGACACGTCGTACTGCAAAAACTCGCCGGTGCCCCAGCAGGAAATGTACAGGAAGCGGTCATCGAGCGAAAGGTTGATATCGCTAATCAGAGGCGGCACGGCTCCGAAGCCTTTGAGCAGCGGCGGCAGTTTCTCCGGATCGGCCGGCTCAGCGGGAATTTCGATGATCTTCTTCACGCCCCACTTCCCGTCTTCACGATGCCAGAGCCAGATGGAGGCGGAAAGATCCTTGAGCGAAACTACGACGCCCAAGAACCCGTAGGCGCGCGTAGGATCGTGCGCGGGGCGCAGCTCCAGCGTCATCTGCTGTTCGGCGCCCAGATCGATTTCCTGCAAATGGCGGCGCTTGCGAAGATCCCAAACGTGCAGCTTATGGCCGTAGCCGCCCTTCAGCAAAATCTCGGGATTGATGCCGTGCTGCACCATGCTGGGGGTGCCCCATTCGCTGGTGATGACGGTGTCCAAGCCTAAATGCCACCAAAAATCATAAGCCAGATATTGCGGGCCTCGCTCCAGCTCCCACTTGCCCAGGATGTCGAAACTGTCGTGATCCATCACGAAGATGCCGCCGGGACCATCGCCCGAGGGTGCGCCGAGTGCGCTGGTGTAAATTCCTTCGGGGCCGCAATGAATGGTGTGCGGCGATGCGTAGCCGGTGCGGGCGGCCAGCGTTTCCGGTTCGATGATTTTGACGATCTGCGGCTTCTTCGGATCGGGCTTAGTGTCGACAATATGGATGCGCGAGGAGTTGATGCCGGGCACGATCAGGTAGCGGCGCTCGATGTGCGGATGCGGAGCGTAGGGGCACAGGCTGGCGCTGCACGCGTTCCATCCGAAATGATGTAGTTCGTCGCCCACGTTTGGCATGTCCAACTGGCCGACCAGGCGGCCGTAGCCACTGGACCCCGGGTCGACGTCGACCACGCCCAGCGCGTCGGGACGATGGTTGCCGTTCGCATTCAGCTTTGCATTCAACATGGCAACATAGGCCAACTTTTCGGGTGGGGCCAGCATGGCCAGTTTCGGGGATGGATAAAACGTGGGATCAGGGCGCCACAGACTCATCGGGGGTCTCCGTTTCTCGAAGGGATTCTAGCATAAGGTGGCCGATTGTTCCTACATTTCCTATCGACCATTGGGCTGGGGATTGGGGGTTGGGGATTAGGGATTGGGGAACTGGCACGCTGTAGACGGTTTGGCGGGCGGATGCATGTGGAAGAGCACAGGCTCGATGTGGCGGGACTGGCTGAGACGTATCGGGCGCTCGGCGAGATCTCAGGGGTTGGGATGTCATGAGGGAATGGCCTTACTCGGCGGCTTGGGCTTGGTCGGTATTGGCACCATAACGGAGGGTAATATCTTAAAAACAGATGCAGACCATCTCGTTGAAGCTTTCTGACGACCTTCTCGCCGAGCTGGAGCGGGAGGCGAAGACCAGACGAATCACAAAATCCGTTCTGGTGCGTGAGAGCCTCGAAGCGGCCCTTCGCGGACGGTCGCGGCGCGCGGCTTCCTGTTACGATCTGGCACGGGATCTTGCTGGGACTGTGAAGTGTATGCCGCGCGATCTGGCGCACAATCCGAAATATATGGAAGGTTTCGGCGGCTCTCGTGCGAGCCGGTACTCACTGAAGCCGCATTTCTGCTGAAGCGTGAGGGCCGTGACACCGATGTCCTCTTCGCGTTGTTAGAAAGAGGAATCATTCGGGTCGGGCTTGCGGTTGAGGACCAGCAGGCGGATCTTCGCGCGCTCATGCGCCGGTATCGCAACCGGCCAATGTCATTGGCGGATGCGTGTCTGGTTCGGCTGTCTGAGATGCACAGCGCAGCCGAGGTGCTCACCCTGGATGGAGATTTCCGAATTTATCGCCGGCACGGCAACAAGGTTATCCCGGTCCGAATGCCGGGCTGAAGAGAAACCGGAGCGGACGGGGTCGGTTCGTCCGGAAGCGGTTTCCCCCAACGGCCCTTCTCTGGCTCGCTTGGACGTGGCATGTCAGCGAGTCGGCCGTTTTACGACCGGGTGGCTTAGTCACCCGGAAGCACGTCACTTTCCAGTGACCCCATTTCAAGGCCGCAACCTGCGCCTGCGCTGGTCAGCGACACCGAATTGCGAAGTCTACCGTGACATTCATCACCTCAGACGGAATAGAATCCGGGATGAAACGCCACTGCTTCGCGGCATCAACAGCAGCGGGGGTCAAGAGCGGATGACCCGATACCACCGTGACTCCGCTCACCCGCCCGGTATCGAGCTGAACCATGAGCTGCAATTCTACATGGCCTTGAATCCGCGCTTGCAAGGCCAGCGGCGGGAAGATGGGAGGTTCATACCTGCCGAATTGGTACGCTTGCCCGTTCAGCAGTTCGGGGACAGGTCTGTCATTTCCGGGCTTGACCAGCCCTCGGTACGCAGCAAGTAGAGACTGGAAGCTTGGCGAGCGCGACGTTCCGACGTTCCCCGCGACGGCAAGCCGGAGGCCAGAGTCGTAAAGGCCCGAGATCAGTTCCGGCACCAGCTTTTCTCCTGCGCTCTCCAGGGCGGCTTCGTCTTCATCCCGGCGATCATGAAAAATATCTTTCTTCCCAAATACACGATCCGTGATCGCGCCTGTCAGGTCCCACAGCCGAGCCATCTCAGGATGCACTTTCGCCAATCCCCTGAGGTCTACCCGCTGGTCGATAGGAAGAGTAAGGGCCACCGAGGATGGACCACATTGTGCAACGACGCCGAAGCTGATTGCTTCAAGGACGGCTTCTGCTCGTGGATATTGCTTCAGCGATGTCATAAGGGCTTCAGGTCTTACCGCGCACGGATTGTTCTTGCCTGCCAGTTGGGCTGGAGACGTATCGCGCATCCGTGCTTCTGCGGATTGCACTACCAATCTCGGACAGAATCCGGTCGGCGCTATGCGAACGTAACGCACGACGGAGTCCGGTCCGTCCTGTTCCACGTCGAGCATGCGGTAATAGAACCGAGCTCCATCATCGGAGAAAAACTCCGAAACGATGTAGAACCGCGATGGTCCGGGCACGGCGGCCCCTCGGGCCAACATCGCGATTATTCCAGCCACGAAAACCCGAAACATTCAACTTCAGTTTACAGCTTCGCTTTTGGCTTCGCCCTTCGCGGTTGTGAAACGGGCTGTCGGAAACTTCCCGCTAAATGCGCAAATATTCCGAGCGGCCGGCTATTCGGCACTAATTCACGCGGACGTATAGTCGGCTATGGTGATTTGCGGAACTCGCTGTCTAAAGATAGCCTGGTGTCAGGTTGACCGGATCGGGAGGTCGGCACCGACGGAGGGTAAGCCAGCACATCCGGCCTGAGGCGACGCGCTCAAACGATCGCCGAGATTACCCGGTATCGTTGCCGCAAGGGTAAACTGATAGCGGTGCTCCATTCATCCAACCGTCGTGCGTTCCTGCGCGCTGTCGCGGGCGGGGCGGCCGGTGTTGCGTTCCGCCGGCACGCATTTGCCGAGGGCACGACGCTTCAAGTCAACAAACTCAGCGATACTTTTCTGCTGATTACAGGCGCGGGCGGAAATGTTTTGGCGGTGCTTGGACCCGAGAGCGTCCTGCTGGTGAATGGCGGGTCGGCCGAACGGTCCGGCGAATTGCTGCAGCTGGTGAAAGATCAGTCCGGCGGCAAGCCGGTACAGGTTCTATTCAATACCTGCTGGCATCCGCAGCACACCGGATCGAACGAAGCGCTGGGAAAAACCGGCGCGAAGATTATCGCCCACGAAAATACCAAGCTTTGGCTCGGCACTGAAATCGATTGCGGCTGGCAAAAGCGCACCTATGAGCCGAATCCTAAGGTCTCGTTGCCGAATCAGACCTTCTACTCCGGCGTTCAAAAGATGACGTTCGGCAAGGAGCCCGTCGAATACGGGTATATGCCGCAGGCCCACACGGATGGAGACATTTACGTGTTCTTCCCGGGGCCAAATATCCTGGCAACCGGCGACGTTGTGTCCATCGGCGCCTATCCGATCGTGGATTACACCACCGGCGGCTGGCTGGGCGGCATGATCGAGGGTCAGAAGGCCCTGCTAAAAGTAACCAATGCCTCCACGCGTATCGTCGTTGGAAATGGGGTTGGAAATGGGCCTGTCATGAGCACGGCCGATCTGGACGCCGAAAACCAGATGCTGGCGACGCTCAAGGACCGGTTCGCGAAGCTGATGAAGCAGGGGATGGGCCCGAAAGAAATGATCGCGGCCGCGCCCACCAAGGACTTCGACGAGAAGTGGGGCAATCCGGAGCTGTTCATCGAGCTGGCTTATCGGGGCATGTGGGGACACGTTCGGGAGCTCGGCGGGATCGTTTAAGGGAGACAGATTAAGACATGCGTCACTGGGTTGTGGCGGTTTCGTTGCTGAGTGTGACGCCGGTTTTTGGCGCAACGCCCCAGGCTTCGCTCTCCGCGCAGCGAGCCATGCTCGATCATTATTGCGTCACCTGTCACAACCAAAAAGCCAAGACCGCGAACCTGACATTCGACACCATGGACCTCGCGCAGGTTGGCAAAGACGCCGAAGTGTGGGAACGCGCGGTGCGCAAGTTGCGCGGTGGGATGATGCCGCCGCCGGGCATGCCCCGTCCGGACGCGGCCACGGTGAATTCCTTCGTGACGTTTCTCGAAGCTTCGCTCGATCGAGCGGCGCTGGCTGCTCCCAATCCTGGAACAGTGTCGCTGCATCGGCTGAATCGCGCCGAGTATCAGAACGCGATGAAGGATGTATTGGGCGTGGATGTGGACGCCGCCGCGCTGCTGCCTCGCGATGACGTGAGCAACGGCCTCGACAATATCGCGAACGTCCTCAAAGTGTCACCCTCGTTCCTCGATCAATACATCGCCGCGGCGCGCGCGGTGAGCCATCAGGCCATCTCGCATCCCCCGCCATCGGAGCCGGTGAAAGCGGTGTTGCATGGCGAGCCGGCCGATCCCGCTAGTTTGCCGCTCGGCGCCCAAGGCGGCATCGTCGCCCAATATTTGTTCCCCTACGACGGTGATTACCAGTTCACCATCACAGGACCGAACCCGGTGCTGGCCATCGATGGTCTGCCGACAGCCACCAACGGCTTCGTACAAGTGAAGGCCGGAACGCATCAGCTGAGCCTCACGGCGGCGGCCCATAGTTTTGCCGAGCCCGAAGGAATGCTGCAGTCGTTTGTCCCCGGCCGCGCCTTCCCCGGCTATGGTTTCGCTCCTGGCGGCGCGGGCCCTGGTGGCCGGCGTGCTCCCGCTGGACCGGGTATCGAGATCATCGGCCCGTTCCATCCGAGCGGCAAGCCGGTGCTGACAGAGAGCCGCGCGCGCATTTTTGTTTGCAAGCCGCCCAGTGAAAGCGAAGAAGAATCTTGCGCGGCAAGGATTCTCTCGGGCGTTGCGGAGCGGGCGTTTCGCCGGCCCGTCACCCAGAAGGATCTGGTAGCGCCCATGCAGTTCTTCAAGCAAGGACGTGCGGACACGGGCAATTTCGAAGGTGGAATTCAGAACGGCATCATCGCGATCATCGCCAGCCCGAAGTTTCTCTACCGGGCGGAGCCGCCGCCGGCGGGCCTGGCGCCGGGAACCAATTATCGGATCAGCGATCTCGAACTAGCATCGCGCCTCTCGTTCTTCTTGTGGAGCACGGTTCCCGATGAGGAGCTGCTTCGCGTTGCCGAACAAGGCAAGCTCGAAGACCCGAAGGTGTTCGAACAGCAGGTCAGGCGAATGCTCTCGAGCGACCGGTCGCGATCCCTGGTAACCAACTTCGGCGCGGAATGGCTGAAGCTGCGCGACATCGATACCATCGATCCAGATCCGTTTATTTATCCGAATTTCGACCCCAGCCTGCGGACGGCATTCCGGCGTGAAGTGGAATTGTTCATCAACAGCATCCAGCGCGAAGACCGCAGCGTGCTTGATCTGCTGAACGCGAACTACACATTCGTGAACGAGCGGCTGGCGTTGCACTACGGTATCCCGGACGTGCGCGGTGACGAGTTCCGCCGTGTTCTGCTGCCCGATTCGAAGCGCTATGGTTTGCTCGGCAAGGGCGCCATTCTGATGGTGACCTCCTACGCCAACCGCACCTCGGTGGTTCTGCGCGGCAACTATATTCTGGAAAATATCATGGGGACACCGCCATCGCCACCGCCGCCCAACGTTCCGGCGTTCAAGGAAAATAAGGAAGGCGAGAAACCGCACACGGTTCGAGAGACGATGGAGATGCATCGCGCCAATCCAACTTGCAACGGGTGTCACGGAATCATTGACCCGCTGGGATTCGCGCTTGAAAACTTCGACACCGTGGGCGCCTGGCGCAGCAAGGACCGCTATACCCGGACCGTGATCGACGCGTCCGGAAAGCTGATGGATGGCACCGTGGTCAACGGGCCGGACGATCTGCGCAAAGCGCTCGCGTCGCATCCCGACCAGTTTGTGCAAACCATGACGGAAAAGTTCCTGAGCTACGCACTCGGCCGCAGCCTGACGGCTTATGACATGCCGACGGTCCGCAAGATCGTGCGTGATGCGGCGCGCGACAATTATCGTTTTTCGTCCATCGTGATGGGAATCGCCCAGAGCGCTCCGTTCCAAATGGAAAGAACGCCGGAGGCTGCTCCCAAGCAGGTTCAGGTTGCGTCGCGACAGTAGAGGAGATCGAGAATGTTCATTACCAAAAAACATTTAGAGCGCCGCACGTTCCTGCGCGGCATGGGTGCAGCCGTGGCCCTGCCGCTGCTCGACGCCATGATTCCGGCGCGCACTGCATTGGCGCAGACGGCGGCCACTCCCACGCCTCACATGGGCTTCATCTACTTCCCGCACGGCGCCGTCATGGAACATTGGACGCCGAAGACGGATGGAACCACCTTCGATCTGCCCACCATTTTGAAACCGCTGGCTGCCTTCCAGAAGCAGCTCACGGTGGTCAGCGGCCTCGAAAACAAACCCGCCATCAGCCCGGCGGTCCACGCCATTACGCCCGGAACGTGGTTGAACTGCGTGCATCCACGCGCCAGCCAGGATCCGTTCTGCGGTCCGACCATCGATCAGATTGCGGCGGCGCACATCGGACAAGACACGCCCTTACCATCGCTCGAAGTGGCCATCGAAGGCCGTGGCGGAGGCGGATCCTGCGATCGCGATTTCGGGTGCAGTTACTCGGGCACCATTTCGTTCCGCACTCCCACCACGCCGCTTCCCATGGAGACCGAGCCGCGCAAGGTTTTCCAGAGCCTGTTCGGCCAGGGCGACACGGCGCAGGAACGAAAGATTCTGGGCAAGCAATACGCGAGCATTCTGGATCTGATTTCGAGCGAAGCAACCGATCTGCAGCGCACCCTGGGTCCCGAGGATCGCGTGATGCTGAGCGATTATCTGGACACCGTTCGCGAGATCGAGCGGCGCATCGAGAAAATGGAGGCGCACGATCTCTCGCATGTCGACATCCCGAATGCGCCGGCTGGAACGCCGCCGCAGTTTGAACAACACATCGGTTTGATGTTCGATCTGATCGCGCTGGCCTATCAAGCCAACATGACGCGGGTCTTCAGCATGATGATGGCCGCCGAGGTCAGCAACCTGACCTACAACCAGATCGGGGTGCCCGACGCGTTCCATCCTTTGTCGCACCACAACAATGAACAGGCGAAAATGGACCGCCTGGTGAAGATCCAGACCTATCACACTGAGCTATTCTCGAAGTTCCTGGCCAAGCTGCAGAAGATGCCGGATGGCGACGGCAACATGCTGGACCACTCCATGATTCTGTACGGCAGTAACATGAGCAACAGCAATTTGCACAACCACTATCCGCTGCCCACCGCGCTGGTGGGTGGATGGAAAACGGTGAAGGGCGGCCAGCACTTGAAGTATCCCGAGCAGACGCCCCTGGCCAACATGCTGCTTACCGTGCTCGATCGGGCAGGCGTACCGCTGGACAAATTCGGCGACAGTTCGGGCAAATTCGCGGAGGTCTAACATGGGAAAACTTCCGCCGATCGCAGCGCTTCTGATCGTTCCGTTATTCGCCGGCACCTCGGGCGATGTCTCGCTGGTGGATCTGGTGAAAGCCGGTAACCGGCAGGCGGCGATCGCTCTTCTTGACCAGCACGTCACCGGTAACACACCCACGTCCGTGAATACACCCACGTCCGATGGAACTACGGCGTTACATTGGGCCGCTCATAACGGCGACGTCCACCTGGTGGATCGGCTGCTCAGCGCCGGCGCCGATGCCAAGGCCAAGAACCAATTCGGCGCCACTCCGATGTCGGAGGCAGCATTCGCTGGGAACGCAGCTATCATCGAAAAGCTGCTCAAGGCGGGCGCGGATCCCAACTCACCGGGCGCCGACGGACAAACCGCTCTGATGCTGGTGGCGCGCACCGATAATGTAGCTGCAGCGAAGCTGCTGCTCGATCACGGTGCGCAGGTGGATGCGCGGGAGAAGCAGAAAGAACAGACCGCGCTGATGTGGGCAGCGGCCCAAAGCCAGCCTGCCATGGTGCGCGAACTCATCGCACACGGAGCGGACGTGAACGCACACTCGCACATCGACGAATGGCTGGCGCAGGTGAGCTCCGAGCCGCGCGCGCAGCATCAATCTTATGGCGGATTTACGCCGCTGCTGTACGCCACGCGCGAAGGCTGTTTATCGTGCATCCAGAGCCTGGTGGAAGGCGGCGCGAAATTGAACCTGCCCGACCCGGAGGGTGTCACGCCGCTGATCATGTCCATTACCAATGCGCATTTCGACGCCGCGAAATATTTGATCGAGAAGGGCGCGATGGTGGACAAGTGGGATTGGTGGGGACGCAGCCCGCTGTATTGCGCGGTCGACATGAACACCATTCCGCATGGCGGGCGGGCCGATGGGCCTTCGCTCGATGAAACCACGCCGCTGGATATCATCGCGCTGCTCTTGGATAAGGGCGCGAATCCGAATCTGCAGTTGAAGCTGCTGCCGCCGTTTCGTTCGGTGGGCGCGGATCGCGGTGTCGATCAGATGTTAACCATCGGCGTGACGCCGCTGCTGCGCGCCGCCAAGGGGTTGGACGCGCCCGCCATCAAACTGTTGCTGGCGCACGGCGCGCTGGTGAATCTCCCGAATATTCGCGGCACCACTCCCACCATGGCCGCGGCCGGGCTGGGATCGGTGGACGCCGATACGCGCGGAGTCTTCACCACTCCTGATGTACAAGAGCGATCCCTGGCGTCGTTGAAACTGCTGCTTGCGGCTGGCGGCGAGATTAACGCGGCCGACAGCCGTGGCCAGACTCCATTGCACGGCGCGGCCTTCTGGGGTTGGAACGACGTAGTGCAGTTCCTGGTGGATCAGCATGCGAATCTGAACGCCGTGGATTTGAAGGGCAAGACGCCCATCGATTCCGCGATGGGTCGCGCGGGCGGCAACAGCCGTGGCGGACAACGCATCGATGTGCATGAAGACACCGCCGCTCTGCTGAAGAAGCTAGGCGAGACAGCGTCGAAATAGGCAACGCATTAGCGCAAATTATACTTGGCCATCTTGTAGCGCAGCCGGTCCCGGCTGATGCGCAGCATTCTAGCGGCTTCCGATTGATTGCCGGCGGAGCGCTCCAGCGCATCGGCCAGCAACCCCTTTTCGTGTTCGTCGAAGGAAACACCGGATGCCGCGGCCAATTCGCCGGCCGGATTGGGTTCGTGCGAATTGCGTTCGCTGTCGCGCAACGATTCGGGCAGATCCTCCACGTCGAGAGTGTCGCTGATGGCCATCATGCAGGCATGGCCCAACACGTTTTCGAGTTCGCGGATATTGCCCGGCCAGGCATGCCGCGCCAGCAGGATCTGCGCGCGCCGTGTGAGTCCACCAATGTCCTTGCTGAATTGAGCGGCAAATTTGTCCAGGAGAAACTTTTCGAGCAGCGGAAGATCCTCGCGCCGGTCGGCGAGTGCTGGAGTGTGCAACTCCACCATCGCCAGGCGATAATATAAATCCTCGCGAAACTGCTTTTGGACGATCAAGTCCTGAACGTCGCGGTTGGTGGCCGCGATGACGCGCACATCCACCTTGCGGGGCGTCACGGAGCCGACGCGCGTCACCTCCTGATTCTGCAGGGCGCGCAGCAGCTTGGCCTGGGTGCTCAGCGGCATGTCCCCGATCTCGTCCAGGAACAACGTGCCGCCGTTGGCGAACTCCATCAGCCCCATTTTGTCGGCAGCGGCGCCGGTAAACGCACCTCTGACGTACCCAAACAGCTCGCTTTCGAACAGCGTCTCCACCACAGCGGAACAGTTGCAGGTGACAAAACGGCCGGAACTGGCCGGGCTCAAATTATGCAGCGCCTTGGCTACCAGGTCCTTCCCCGTTCCGGTGGGCCCGGTGATCAGCGCCGAACGGTAGTGCGGGGCAACGCGGCGAATGCGCGCAAACAGATCCCACATCAATGGACTGCGCCCGATCATTCCCTCAAAGCGTGACGTCTCCAGCAGCTGGCTATCCAGTTCGAGCGCGCGCTGGCGCTTGCGAACGTCGCCCAGCAGCTTTTCCACGCGGCTGCGCAGCGCCGGGATGGAGATCGGCTTGTTCAAGTAATCGCTGGCGCCCTTCTGGATGGCTTCCACCGCGGTTTCGGTAGTGTAGTGCGCTGTCATCAGGATTACGTCGATGGCTGGATCGAATTCCACAACGCGCTCCAGAACCTCAAGGCCGCTCAACTTCGGCATCACCAGATCGAGCAGTACGATTTGCGGATGCTCCTGAAAGATCAGGTCCAAACCGTCTTCGGGGTCCGTAGCGGTGAAGATGGTAAGGCCGTCCTGCTGTAACGCTTCGCTCACGAGCTCCAGGCTCGCGGGCGTGTCGTCGATCGCCACAAGCTTAACGGATGGAAGCATAATTAGGGCTAGATAGTTCTTATGTTAGCCGAGAAAACTGGCATCGCTGTGTGCATATTCGGCAGTTATGCCGGATGTGCTTAGATTTCGCTGTTCTGCCGATGAGATAGGGTGTAGGATTCAGCCGTGCTGGAAGCAATCATTAAAGCTTCGCCGTTGGCGATTATCGCGGTCGATGCGGAAGACCGGGTCATCCTTTGGAACGAGAGCGCCGAGCGGATGTTCGGCTGGCTCGAAAAGGAGGTCTTGGGTCAGCCGGTACCCATTTTTCCGGCCGGGCTGGATCGCGCGGCGCTGGGCATCGATCTCAGTGCCGGGCCGGTTCGGGGCATCGAATCGGTGCGAGTACGCAAGGACGGTGTGCGTGTTCCCGTCAGCGTCTGGAGCGGTCCCATCGACAGCCTGGGCGGGCGCCTATCACTGCTGACCGATCTTACCGAGGTGCGCGAAGCGGAACGCGTTCGAGCGGACCTGGTTGAGAAAGAACGCGCGTCGCGGGAGCTGGCGATAGCGGGCCAGCGTTTCTCGCTATTGCTGGAAGCGGCCCCGGACGCGATTCTCGAGGTGGACGCCCAGGGCCGGATTGTGCTGTCGAATACGGAAGCGCAGCGATTGTTCCAGCGCACCAAAGAAGAGCTGGCGGGATTACAGGTCGAAGAATTGCTTCCAGAGCGGTATCGCGGGGGCCACTTCGCTCATCGCGCGCATTACGCTGCCCATCCGGTGCGCCGGCCGATGGGAGCGGGCCTCGATTTGTATGCCGTCCGCAAGGACGGTACGGAATTTGCCATCGATATCAATCTGAGCCCCCTCAAAGATGGAACCGATAGGGGAAACGTGATCTGTGTGCTGCGCGATGTCAGCCAGCGCCGGACGAGTGAAGAAAAGATTCGCGTGCTGAATCAGAGTTTGGAGCGGCGTTCGTCGGAGCTCGCGGCGGCGAATGAAGAACTGTCGGTGAGGAACCGGGAAGTAGAGCGAACCAACCGGCTGAAGAGCGAGTTCCTGGCCAGCATGAGTCACGAGCTGCGCACTCCGTTGAACACTATTCTCGGGTTCTCTGAACTGCTCGCCGAGGAGAGCGCCGGAGCGCTCAATGAAAAACAGAAGCGCTTTCTGACGCACATCCAGCGCGATGCCGGCCATCTGCTGGAGTTGATCAACGACATTCTCGACCTGTCCAAAATCGAAGCCGGCCGTCTGGAACTGCATTTGGAAAGATTCCCCATGGCGGGCTCGGTAGCCGAGGTGCTTACCAGCATAAAACCGCAGGCCGCTACCAAAGGCATCCGGCTGGAGAGTGACCTGGACTCCCAGTGGGTGTTGCTCGCCGATCGGCTGCGCTTCAAGGAGATCCTCTACAACCTGCTCAGCAATGCCATAAAGTTCACGCCGTCGGGTGGACGCATCTGGATTGAATCGTCGATGGTGGAGGGAGCGGTGTGCATCATGGTGGGCGACACGGGAATCGGAATCGCCGCCGAAGAACAGCAGCCGATTTTCGAAAGCTTCCACCAGGCCAGCGCCACCACCAAGGGCGTGCGAGAAGGCACCGGTTTGGGATTGGCCATCACGAAACGGTTGGTCGAGCTGCATGGCGGAAAGATCTGGTTGGAGAGTGAGCCGGGCAAGGGCAGCCGCTTCTTCTTCACTTTGGGTCTCAGAGAACCTGCCGGACAGGAGGCTAAGCAGGAAGCGGGCAACTTCGCCCCGCTTCTGTTGGTGGCCAGCCATATGTCTGCCTGGCGCGATCAGATTCTGCAACCGCTGCTACAGGTGGGATTTCGGGTGGAAACCACCGCTTCGGGTGCGGACGGAGTTCAAAAGGCCAAGGATCTGGGTCCGGATCTGGTGCTGCTCGACATGGACTTGCCCAGTAAGAGCGGCTGGAAGATGCTGCATGAGCTGAAGAGCTCGCCCGATACCCGCGCCATTCCGGTGATCATTGCTTCCGCCGAGGACGAGCGTAAGATCGGAACCGCATTAGGCGCGGCCGAGTCACTGACCAAGCCTTTTACCAACCAGGCTTTGATCCAGACGGTGCGCCGGGTTTTGCAGCCGGGGGGCGCTCTGCGTGTCCTGATCGTGGATGACAATCTGGAGACCCGCGAACTGCTGGAGGATACTCTGGCGAATGAAGGTCACGCGCCGTTGATCGCCTGGAATGCAGAGGAGGCGCTGCGTATCCTGGCCACTGCCCGCGTGGATGCCGTGGTGCTGGACGTGATGCTGCCTGGCCGCAACGGATTCGAGGTGCTGAGCGACATCCGCGCAAATCCCAAACTGAGCCGGCTCCCGGTGCTGATGGTCACCATCATGGACCTCTCAGAGCACGAACGGGAATTTTTGATTGCTCAGGGCGCGCAAGTGCTCCCGAAAGCGGTGGGTTGGCGTCAGGAGCTGGTGGAGCGGCTGCGCCACCTGCGTCCGGCCGAACAAGCGAAGAGCGTGCTGGTGGCCGACGACAATCCGGCCTGCCGCGAGCTGGTAAGGGAAAGCTTAGCCGAGCAGGTGGGTTTGCTCATTGAGGCCTCTAACGGCCGCGAGGCGCTGCAGAAGATCCGCGAGACGCTTCCCGACTTGGTGCTGCTCGACATCCAGATGCCGGAGATGGACGGCTACGCAGTGCTGCGTGCAATCCGCAGCGATCCCTCACTCCAAAGCCTGCGAGTGGTGGCACTCACCGCTTTTGCCATGCAAGGGGACCGCGAGCGCGCTCTCGAAGCCGGTTTTGACGACTATGTCACCAAGCCCGTGACGGTCGCAAAACTGAAGGCGCAACTGGATCCTTCGGGCGCGAAAACCTCGCCGGTGGAGTCTCTAATTCCGAACGCTTGAGTCAAATCGCGCAACCAATTTGCGCCAGACCACGCTACACCCCACAGAACCAGGGGATTTGGCGGGCACGCCGACGGCAAGCTGATTGCTCCTTGCTTTACGCGAGGACATCCGTGTCAACAACCAACATATTCAATCCTACGAGCGATCCCAAAGCAAAGCCGCCGCGCAATGGGCGGCCCGCGAAATGGCTCGCACTGGCGGGCTTCGTGGTAGTCACGGTATGGGCAGTGGTGCTGTTCGCAATGCCGGTACGAGGGTCGGGAGCCGGAGAGCAGGCTTTGATCGAGTCTATTCGAGGCGATAACCTCTACAAAGCCTATTGCGCCTCCTGCCATGGCGGAGACGCGAAGGGTAACGGCCCTATGGTGCGTTGGCTGAAAGTGCAGCCCGCAGACCTTACCCGCATCGCGGCCCGAAACGGGGGCAAGTTCCCGCTGGAGCGCGTGGACCGCATCATTTCCGGTGAAGATGCGCTTCCCAGCGGTCACGGAACTCGGGCTATGCCGGTTTGGGGGCCTGTGTTTTCACGAGTAACCAGAGATCAGGATCTCGGGCGACTCAGAATCGATAATCTGGCGCGCTATCTGCGCGACATTCAAGGCAAGTAGCCTACGAAGTGACCCCGCGGGCAATGCTGGCGATTCGCTTTTGGGCCGCGACGAAACAGACGTATCGGCAAGAATCCGATGTAACCTGATAATCGCTGGGAGCGAGTCCGCAACGGGGCCACTCGATTGACACGGTGTCCCACGTAGGCAGCGGAACGCCTCCCAGCGTTAATTACAGAGCATTCCTGTGGCCCTATCGAACTGGCTCTCCCGCGCGCGGGACGATGTCACCCTCGGCTTTGGCACAGCGCGTGCTTTGGTTAAATCTAGGAGGCGTCTATGTTCAGAGATAAATCTGTCCAGGAAGATGTAATCCGCGAATTGGATTGGGAGCCGATCGTCCATTCCACCGAGATCGGCGTCGGGGTCAAGGATGGGATCGTAACGTTGAGCGGCGCAGTGGATAGCCACGCCGCTAAACGTGCCGCGGAGCGGGCGGCTGCGCGCGTGCGTGGAGTGCAGGCGGTGAGCAGCCAATTGGAGGTGAAGCCGGCGGGGCTGGCGGAACGTTCCGACGCCGACATCGCCTGGGCGGGGGCCAACGCGCTGGCCTGGAACACGCTGGTTCCTCCTGGACGCATTTCCGTCAGCGTAACGCACGGCTGGGTGGTGCTCGAAGGCGCGGTAGAACGCAGATTCCAGAAGATGGCTGCTGAGGACGCAGTGGCGGACTTGGCGGGGGTATTAGGCGTCACCAATCTGGTCGCGGTGCAGCCCACCGTCCCGGCGCAGAGGTTAAAGGAAGAAATCGAAATTGCGCTGGAGCGCTCGGCGGACGTGAACGCCCGGCGGATCGTGGTTGAAGTGGACGGCGATTGCGTCCGGCTGTGGGGCGGCGTTGGGTCGCTGGCACAACGGGAAGCGGCCGAGCAAGCGGCGTGGTCGGCTCCGGGGCTGCGCGAGCTCTCCAACCACTTGACCATTGAGTCTCAGGTAGAGGCGCATGTGTGAGGCTGCCCAGGTGTGAGGCTGCCCAGGTGTGAGGCTACCCAGGTGTGAGGCTACCAATGACGCACGCGGCCCACGTCTACATGAATGAAATCGGGCTTGGCGTAGTAGCCAACGCCTCCCCGATGAAGCGCGAGCGCGGCATCGCGGAATACGGAAGTTTTCAAGCCAGGCAGACGGATGTCGATGGCTTCGGCTTCCATGTGCAGGCTATGTTGTGCCACTCCCGCCGTGTGAGTGCGGAGAAACTCGTTGCTCCCAGGCGTGCGATATTCGCAGATGACTTGCAACTCGGCGCCCGCCCGTCCCACCGACGCTATTAAATCGTTCAGGAGGTCGAATAAACGGGGATCGTAGCGTTGAATGTCCCCGGTGCGGTGATCTCGAAGAAAACGATCCAACTGCTCGATAGCTTCTGGGATGTAGCGGTCGCCGATACGATAAACCACGTCCAGCCGTTCACCGGTGTGCGTGTGGAAGAAACGCAAATGGTATGGCTGAGCGTCCGGGAGCGTATTTTCCGCGCCTGGGACCAATCGCCCCCTCGCGCACGACTCGGAAGAGTCTTAGCAAGCGGAATCAAACGCTTAATACCGGACAGGGAGAATCCCGAATAATCGAATAGAGGTGGGACCATAACCGGCTGAAGGTTCCCGTGGAATGTCCCCGACCGGTGATCAGCAGATCGGCCTTCCTTCGAACAACTTCGTGATGGATCCCTTCGGCCAGCAGAGCGTCGATAACGGTATGCGGCGCATCCACGCCCAGCTTGGCCTTCAGTTCTCGCAGTCGAAATTGCGAAGCCTCTATCAATAGCGCGGTCGGCTCCGACAAGTCGATGTCGGGATAGGCGGGCGGAGTCGGAACCACGTGCACGATCCACAGCTGCGCGCGGTACGCGGAAGCCAGGGATGAGGCCGCGCGTAGGACGCCCTCGGCCTCCGAGCTATCGTCCAGCGCGCAGACCATCGATTGATAAGGGACTTTCGCGGAATGATCGAGCAACGTCGCTCCCACGCCGGTCCATACCGCGCAGCTGACGTCGTGCAGCACTTTGGCGGTAATCGATCCCATCAGGAATCGCCGCACCGGGCCGTGGCCGCGTGTCGCCAGCATCACCAAATCGGCGCGCTGCTGCTCGGCCACCCGGTCGATCACGCCGCCTGGTTCTCCCAATTCCGCGATCGCTTCGAGCTTCTGGCCTGCGAAGGACTGGCAGGCGAACTGGCGCAGCCGGTCCTCTTCCAATGCGTGCGCCTTAGCCTGCAGCTCGGGATCGATGAGGAGCAATTCGCTGTGCGCGATCGCCGTGAGCGGCGCGTAGGCGTGGCACACCGTTAGTTCCGCCGAATAGCGGCAGGCCATTTCCTGCACGTAGGGGATTACGGCCTGGCAGGGCGCGGAATAATCGACAGGAAACAGAATCTTGTGAAACGGCAGCATGACGGCCTCCTCATTACCGCTACACGCTGATTACGGGGCAAGGCGCGTCCCGAATAATCGAATAGACGTTGCTGCGCAAGCGCCCCAGCGTGCGGGTGGCGCGTCCGCGGCCGATCACTACCAGGTCGGCGCTGTGGCCCAACGCGGAATCCCGCACCACGTGCGATACTTCGCCTGCTCCCAGGCACAGCGGAGCGGCCACACCGGCCTGTTCCTGTAACTGGGCGATAGCCTTTCTCGCGTCTTGCTCCAGGTACGCCCGGAGATCGGAGTCAAAATACTTTTCAGGCGCTACTTCCGCTCCCGGGACGGCGTGCGTCAGGAAGAGCCTGGACTGATTGTCGTGCGCCAGCCGGCATGCGAACCGCATGGTAGCGACGCTGTCCTCGGTGCGATCCACGGCGCACATGATGGTCGCGAATTCCGGAGAGACCGCCGGCGCGTCTTCCACGTGGACGCCGGTCCAAACCGGACAGGGCGTGTCATGCAGCACTTTGGCCGTTACCGACCCCAGCAGCAGCGTGCGGAAGAGCCCGTATCCATGCGTCGGCATCATGATCAAGTCCGTGCCGTTCTCGCGCGCATATTCGTCGATGGTTTGAGCGGCATCGCCTTCCACTACCACCCGATGCACCTTCAGGCCTTCGAATCCGTCCGTCAGATAAGTCTGCGCCGCCGCGGTTTCCGCTTGCCAGATGGCAGTGGTGTCGATCACCGGCACCGCGCCCCCATACCAATCCGGGATCAGGCCGGACGGCATTTCGAGTACATGCAATAACGTGATTTCCGCGTTGTATTTTTTCGCCATCGCTCGGACGAAGGGAGCTGTCGCCGTCGAGCTCTCCGACATATCAATCGGAAAAAGGATCTTTTGGAATGCCCGCATTGGAAACCGCCTTTCGCTCACCGAATATGCACGCTGTCTGCCAGGGTTGGTTCTCAATGAATCAAGGCTGCCAGCCCCCGGTGAGCGCTGAATCCCGCTATTGTGCACGGTTTCCTGAGAGGTTTCACTCAGCGAAACACCCGATTCAGTGTCAGTATGCGTGTGCAATTTTGACCAGACGGCGGGACACCGATATTCCTATAATTCATTACCTTATGGTGTCAGTGGGGGATATTCATCAACAGTCGGGCGGATTCCCCCACAAAGTAATGTAACCCCACGGATACAAAGGCGGGTCTTTGGTTACTCACGTGCGCCGCAGTATTTGGAGAAAGCGACAAGGCTGAGAAAAATCCAAGTCTCGGACGACAAATCCGTGGACATGGCAGCGAACGAAGTGCGGCACGACCGATAAGGATTTCTATGAAACGGCTCTATCTGTTCTTACGCATCGCGGCGTTTGTTGCGCTGGTCGCCCTGTGCTTAACGGGTCAGACCAAGAAGCATCAATATTCTCCGCGCGAAAAGGCATTCTATGCGGATCCGGCACTGGTTGATTTTGTGAACCCAGGCTTGACGATCACCATTAACTCGGCGAAGATCAGCAGCGCCGGCGTCATCAGCGTGAGATACACTCTGACGGATCCTTCCGGACTCCCGTTGGACGCGGCGGGTGCGAATACTCCGGGCGTGGTTTCGCTTGCGTATGTGGCGGCTTACATTCCCAAGAGCCAGGAACAATATGTGGCCTATACTACGGAGCAAGCGACCGGCGCGGCGCTGGGCACCATCACGCGCCCGTTTTTCGAATTGGGCGGCGGCCCGGGCACTCAAGTAGCGCCGGGGCAGTATCAATATACGTTCAAAGCTCAAGCGCCCGCGGGGTTTGATCCCACCGTTACCACCACCGTGGCGGTGGACGGCAATCGCGATCTGACGTCGTTCAACCTGGGCACCAGCTATGCGGGGACAACTTTCAATTTCGTCCCCAATGGCTCACCAGTTACCGTCACGCGCGATGTAATCGAAACTTCGAGTTGCAACACCTGCCACGACAGTCTGGCCTTCCACGGCGGTTATGCCCAGGGATTGCAGATGTGCGTCCTGTGCCATCAGCCGCAAAATGCCGATCCGGTGACCGGCAATTCGCTGGACGCCAAGGTCTTTTTTCACAAGATCCACATGGGCTCGCAATTGCCGAGCGTGGTAGGCACGTCGACTACACCCGGGGTTCCGTACCAGATTATTGGCTATATGAATTCGGTCAACGATTTTTCCACGGTAGTGGATCCCGCAGATCCGCGCCGTTGCGAGGTTTGCCATAGCCAGACCACCAAGGCCGCGCAAGCCAAGGCGTTCCTGCTGGAGCCGAGCCGGGCGGCTTGCGGAGCCTGCCACGACGATGTTAATTTCGCCACCGGCGCCAACCACCCGGGCGGAATCCAGGCGGACGACACGCAGTGCATGAACTGCCATGTCCCGCAAGGCGAGATCCCGTTTGACGCATCCATCATGGGGGCGCATGTAGTACCTACCGATACGGCGGCCACCTATCCCCAGAATCCTGACACGCTGCTGGCCGGCATCAACCTGGCCATCGCCAGCGTGACCAACACCAACGCCGGACAGACGCCCACCGTGAAATATACTCTGCAGGACAACAAGGGCAACAACATCGCCGTATCGAGCACTACAACTCTTAGTTTCACCATGGCCGGTCCGACAACCGACTATGGCTACACCAGCTTCGGAAGCGACACTGCCAGCACTCCGGGCTATGTGACGGAGAGCGTTAAGGCGCCGACTTGCGCTTCCAGCGGAGCATGCAGCTATGCCTTCACGCATGCCATTCCTTCCGGCGCCACGGGAACATACAGCATCGGCGGCGAAGCGCGCACCACGGTGATGGTGCCAGTGTTGTCGGGCGGGGTAACCTCACAGCAATCCGTCGAACTGGGGGCCGCGAACCCGGTGGTGAACTTCTCGGTGGACGGCTCGACGGTAGCGGCGCGGCGCACGGTGGTCGAGCTCAGCAATTGCAACAACTGTCACGTCGATCTCTCGCTGCACGGCGGATTGCGCAACAACACCGAGTACTGCGTGCTCTGTCACAATCCGTCCAATACCGATGCTTCCACCCGCGCCATGGCTACGGTTGCGGCGGACAAGGCGATGCCTCCGCAAGGCATCAACTTTAATCTGTTGGTTCACCGCATCCACGACGGCGTGAACGTGGTGCCGGCCGGCGGCAAGCCCTACATCGTGGTGGGCTACATGGGAAGCCATAATGACTTCTCCAGCGTGCTCTACCCGGCGATGGACGGAGCCGGAGACGCCACGTATCTGCAGAACTGCTCTATGTGCCACGTCAATAGCAGCGAGCAGAACGATCTGCCGCTCATGGGCAATCTGAATCCGGTCACCGATCCCGAAGGCTGGATCAATCCAGTGCAGCCCACTGCGTCGGCCTGTAGCGGATGTCACGTTTCCAAGCCTGAGGCGGCGCACTTCCTGGCCAATACCGATTCGCTGGGTGAAAGCTGCACGGTATGCCATTCGGCCGGCGCGCAGTTCGCCGTGGACGCGGTGCATACTCCGTAATGTGGCGCGCGGTTGTGCTTGCCCTGGCAACGGCGGCGTTTGCCCCTTTATACGTGGGAGCGCAAACTCTGCCGCCTGGTTTTGCCGGATCCCAGACTTGCAAGGTCTGCCACGAAGACATCTATAACGGGCTGGCCAAGAACGCGCATCACGCGCTGGCTGTCGACGCAAAGAAGGGATGGGTGGGCCGCGAATGCGAGGCCTGCCACGGTCCCGGTCAAGCGCACACCGAAGGGCCGTCGGCCGACAACATCCAGAACCCGGCGAAGCTCACTCCGGTGGCTGCCGACAAAATCTGTCTCACCTGCCATCTGAATCAACCCACGCAAGTGGGGCGGCTCGAGAGCAGCCACGCGAAGAACCAGATCGCCTGTACGGCCTGCCATAAAATGCATTCGAGCGAACCGCTGGTGGTTCGCAAGGCCGACGCAACAAACAAGCTGTGCGCAAGCTGCCACTTAAGCGAGTGGGCGCAATTCCAGCGGCCATTCCATCACAAGCTTCCCGAAGGCGACATGCAGTGCGTGGATTGCCACAATCCGCACGGCAGCATCCGGCCGGCGATGCAGCAGACCTTCGCGGCCAATGAGCCGGGATGTTTCAAATGCCATGGCGATAAACGCGGTCCATTTACGTTCGAGCATGCACCACTGCGTTTTGAAGGCTGCCAGGCCTGTCATGAGCCGCATGGCTCGGCCAACGCGAGGATGCTGACGCGCGCCGACGTTCGTTTCGTTTGTCTGGAGTGCCACGCGAATCTTCCCACCGGATCATCGAGCGTTCCAGCGAAAGTGGCGGGCGTTGTGCCGCCGGCATTCCATGATTTCCGGTCACCCGTGTTTCAGAACTGCACCGTCTGCCATCAGAAGATTCACGGCAGCCATGTGGATCGGAATCTGCTCAAATGAAGACGCTGCTGGCGCTCTTAGTAGTGTTGCCGGTGATGGCGCAGCAGCCGGCGGCGTCCACTGCGACCACCAACGCGACGACCAACGCAGCCTCACCGATCCCATCCACCGAACCCATTCTCACCGGTTGGATCGACCTGGGCTATGTCTGGAACACCGGCGTGGGAGGAAGTTATGACACGTATCGCAGCATCATCGACGTTCACTCGGGTCCCAAGCTGCTGGGTACGGACTTCACGCTGGCCGATCCCAAACACCGCTGGTTCGACACGATTCAAGTGCGGTCCACAACCTGGGGCGCTGAACCATCCTCATCGGTGCATGTGGAAGCCAAGAAATCCGGCAGCTATGATTTCAACGCCGATTATCGCGACTTCGCCTACTATAATTTCCTGCCCTCGTACGCCGATCCGCTGCTCAGCCAAGGCATCGTTTTAGACGAACAGTCCTTCGACACCCGGCGCAAGATCGCCGCGCTATCGCTCGACATTCTGCCGGGACATTGGTGGAGTCCCTACTTCGGATGGGATCACGATTCCAGCGCCGGAACCGGCGCATCGGTCTTTGTAAGCGACAGCAATGAGTACCCGGTTCCCAACACCCTGCGCGATTCGACCGACCTTTATCGGGCGGGCATCCGGTTTGAAAAGGCTCATTTCCACCTCACGCTGGAAGAGGGCGGCACGGCGTTTAAGAGCGATCAGAGCCTGTATCAGAATCCGGGCTCTACCAACCTCGGCAACTTCCCGTCGTCGCCCATCTTCGGCCAGACCTTGGATCTAACCAGCCTGCTGGCGGCCTACGGCATCGGCGGATCGAGCGCCTATAGCAAAGCCTTGATCACGGCCAGCCCAACCAGCTGGCTGGATATCTACGGCCAGTTCCTTTTCAGCCAGCCCAACACCAAGGTCAACTATCAGCAGTACGACGCGGGCAATCTTTATCTCCAGAGCCAGATTCTGTTTTATTCGAGCGAAACGGAGTTGAGCACGGCCGCCGCCCAGCAGCCGCACACCACCGGAAGCCTGGGCGCGGAGATCCGGCCGTTCAAGCGCGTGCGCATTGTCGAAAACTGGATGACGGACCGGTTGCATGACGCGGGATCGGCTGCCTCGCTTGACACGCTGCTGGTGGCCGGATCGCCCCTGGCGCTCAGTTCGCTGATCGCGTCCACCTTGGTCACAAACTATAGCCAGGAGTCGCTCGACATGTTCTTCGACGCGTCTTCCAAGCTCACGCTGCACGGAGGTTATCGCTATGTGTGGGGCGATGCGCTGTACGCGTTCCTGCCGCCGGCTGGGCTGGCGAGCTCGGATCAGGAGCAGCTCCGGCAAAACATAGGAATCGGCTCGGCCACCTATCGTCCCTCTCAGAAGATTTCCGTCACCGGCGAAGTAGAGGGTGCATCCAGCAGCGGGGTTTACTTCCGCACCAGCCTTTACGACTATCAGAAGGTGCGGGCGCAGGTGCACTACCAGCCGTTGCCATCACTCAGCGTTTCGGCTGATTTTACGTCTTTGAATAACAATAATCCGCTGGCCGGGACCAGTTATAAATACTGGATGCACCAGGAGTCGCTCTCGTTCTATTGGTCGCCCAAGGGCAGCAAGATTTTTGATATCCAGGGCGCCTATTCGCGCTCCGATTTGAAATCCAACATTGGGTACCTCGAGCCCGATGATTTATCGGAGCAAGTATCGCGTTATCGCGATAACTCCCACACCGCCACGGCGCTGATCGATCTCACCTGGCCGCATGGCAAGCGGTTTGCTCCGAAGCTGGCGGCTGGAGGCTCGGTCTTTATCTCGTCGGGCAGCATGCCCACCAGTTACTATCAACCGGAAGCGAAGCTCTGGGTGCCGCTGAGCAAGCATGTGAGCTGGTTCAACGAGTGGCGTTATTACGGGTACGGCGAAGCGTTCAATCTTTATGAAGGATTCCGAACCCATTTGATTACGACCGGCCTGAGGATTACGCAATGATCCGCATAAATTGCAAATAATCGATGAATAAGCGGCCTATCCTCGTCCTCCTCACCAGCAGTTGGATCAGCATGCTGGGCGCCGCGCTGGTCACCCTGGCCGGATTCTCCTGGCTCTTCGTGTTGCCGTTGAACGTCAGTGGCCATGTCAGCAATCCTTACATCGGGCTGCTGGTCTTCATCGCGATTCCGATAGTCTTTTTCGCCGGGCTGGCGCTGATTCCGATCGGTATTGCCCTCGCCAAGCGCAAGGTCACCGAGGAACTGAACGCGGTGGAGAATCGCCGAACGGCCTGGCGCCGCGCGGGGATCTTTTTCGCGGTGATGACGGTTGCCAACGTGGTCATCGCCAGCCAGCTCAGCTATCGCGCCGTCCAGCACATGGATACCGTTCAGTTCTGCGGCGCCACCTGCCACGTCATGAAGCCCGAGTTCACCGCCCACGCCGCCGTTCCTCCCCACCAGGCCGTGGCCTGCGCCGAGTGCCACATCGCTCCCGGAGCCACCGGCTGGTTGCACGCGAAAATGGCCGGGACCAACCAGTTGTTTGCCGTGATGTTCAACACCTTTCCCCGGCCCATCGAGTCGGCTCTGGAGAATAATAAGCTGGTCTCCTCGGCTGACACCTGCGAGCAGTGTCACGCGCGCGAGAGACCAATCTCGCCGCGCCTGCGCGTGATCCCCTCTTATAAGGATGACGAAACCAACACCCGCACTTCGACCGTGCTGCTGATGCGCATCGAAAGCATTCATAGCGCGCACCTCGGTGCCGGCATTCGCATCCGTTACGCTGCCGCCGACAAGAAGCGCCAGACCATCCCGTGGGTGGAACACACGCAGAACGGCGTCTCGCGATCCTATCTGGCTACTGGCTCAACCGCCGATTCCATCCGCTTGCTCCCCACCTTCGAGATGCAATGCGTCGATTGCCACAATCGCGCCTCGCACGCCTTCGAATCGCCGGACCGCGCCGTGAACCAGGCCATGGCTTTGAGCCAGATCGCTCCCAGTTTGCCGTTCGTCAAGAAAGAATCGATCGAGCTTCTCAAGGCCAGCTACGCGAGCGAGGCGGAAGCCGCCGAAAAGATCCCTGGGACTTTGAGCACGTTCTACCAGCAGAAATATCCGGACGCCGCCGCCAAGCAGGGTTCTGAAATCCACGCTGCCGGCGCGGTGCTGGCCGCCATTTACCAGCGCAACGTCTTTCCGGATCTCAAGGTCACGTGGGGCACCTACCCCAATAATCTCGGCCACACCGACGATCCGGGCTGCTTCCGCTGTCACGACGCCTCCCATCTGACGGCCGACAAGAAGACCATCGAACAGGACTGCAATGCCTGCCACCAGGCCGTGGCCATGGACGAAGCTTCGCCCGATATTCTGAAAACACTCGAACTGACGCCGTCACAAAATCACTAAGGAGATTTCCATGCGTACTGTCTTGATTGCTCTCGCTTTCGCCGCCGCCGCGACCGCCCTTCAAGCCGCCGATGCCACTGCCGGCAAGACCGCTTACGACAAATCCTGCCATGGCGCCGATGGCACGCCCAACGCCTCGGTAGCCAAGATGATGAAGGTTGACATGCACGACCTGAAGTCCGCCGACGTCCAAGCCATGAGCGACGCCGATCTCGCGAAAGTCATCACCGACGGCAAAGGCAAAATGAAGGCTCAAGCCGCCGCTTCGGCCTCCGCCACGGACATCGTCGCCTACATCCGAACCTGGAAGAAATGACGAGCTAGGGCCTGGTCCAGCTATAATCAATCACAAGCCTCCCCCGGTCCGTGGATGCTCAAGGGCACCGTTGGCCACGTATATTTGAGCCATTTATGCCCATCCGCGTCGCGCTGCACCACCGGACGATTTACCATTACGACCGGCTGGTCACATTGTCTCCACAAACCATCCGCCTGCGGCCCGCGCCCCACTGCCGTACGCCCATCACAGCCTACTCGCTCAAAGTCGAACCTAAGCCGCATTTCCTGAACTGGCAACAGGACCCGCAGAGCAACTTTCTGGCGCGCGTGGTCTTCCCGCGGCCCGTGGTGCTCTTTTCGGTGGACGTGGATTTAATCGCGGAAATGACGGTCATCAATCCGTTCGATTTCTTCCTTGAGCCTTACGCCGAGAAATCGCCGTTTTCTTACGAGCCTACGCTTGAACACGAGCTCGCGCCGTTTCGCGCGGTTCGCCCCGCCGGCCCCAAACTGGCCGCTTATCTGAAGTCGGTGGATCTCACTGAGCGCCGCACCAACGATTTTCTGGTCGACCTGAACCGACAGGTGCAGCAAACAGTAAAGTACTCCATTCGCATGGAGCCGGGTGTGCAATCGAGCGAAGAGACCCTGACGCTCAAGAACGGATCCTGCCGGGACAGCGCCTGGCTATTGGTCGAAATCCTGCGGCATTTGGGACTGGCCGCGCGTTTCGTCTCGGGTTATTTGATCCAATTGAAGCCCGATCTGAAGCCGCTCGATGGCGAACCTGGCCCGGGGCAAGATTTCACGGATCTGCACGCCTGGACCGAAGTGTACTTGCCGGGCGCGGGATGGGTGGGTCTGGATCCCACTTCCGGTCTCCTGGCCGGCGAAGGTCACATCCCGCTTGCAGCCACGCCCGAACCTTCCTCCGCCGCGCCTATCAGCGGGGGCGTGGATCCGTGCGAAGTAAAATTCACGCACGAGATGTCGGTGACGCGCATTTACGAAGATCCGCGCGTCACATTGCCCTACACCGAAGAGCAGTGGCAGCACATCCAAGCGTTAGGCTGCCGGATCGATCAGGATATTTGCGCCGCTGACATGCGCCTCACCATGGGCGGCGAACCTACCTTCGTTTCCGTCGACAACATGGACGGAGCTGAGTGGAATATCGCGGCGCTGGGTCCCCAGAAGCGCGCGCTCGCCGAGCGACTGCTCGATCGTCTGCGAAAGCGCTTCGCACCAGGCGGGCTTTTGCACTACGGGCAAGGCAAATGGTATCCGGGTGAACCCCTGCCGCGCTGGGCTCTCACCTGCTATTGGCGCACCGATGGCGTTCCCTTGTGGCACGATCGATCTTTGCTCGCGCAGGAAGGTGTTAAGAGCGACTTCGGACCGCTCGAAGCGCGCCATTTCGCCGAAACGCTAGCCCGGCGGCTGGGGCTTGATCCGGACTATGTGAATCCGGCTTTCGAAGATCCCGTTTACTATTTGCAGAAGGAGCGCCAGTTGCCGGTCAATGTGGACCCGGTGGACAACAAACTGGGCGATGCTCAGGAGCGCGAGCGTCTCCGCAAGGTTTTCGAGCGCGGTCTCGATACCCCCACCGGCTTCGTGCTGCCGGTCGAGCGCGTCCCCGGATTGAGCGGCCCCGAATGGCAGACCGGACTGTGGATGCTGCGCGGACAGCACCTCTTCCTGATGCCCGGCGATTCACCGGTCGGCCTGCGCCTCCCGCTGCCGAGCCTGCCGTGGGTGTCGCCGGCGGAAGCTCCCGTGGCCTATCCCGTGGACCCCATGGTGAATCGCGCGCCGCTGCCCATTCCAGCGCATTTTGCTCCAGGGGGTGCTCCAGGGGGTGCTCCAGATGAAGGGCCGCGCCTGCAATCGAAAAAGCAAGTCGCTCGCGATCGCAAACCGGAGCTGGGTGAATCCGCGCCGTGGATCGTTCGCACCGCCTTGTGCGTGGAGGCTCGCGACGGGCGATTGCACGTCTTTATGCCACCCCTGCAGGTGGCCGAAGACTATGTCGATTTGCTCGCTGCCATTGAAGATACCGCCGCGCATCTCGAAATGCCGGTAGTGGTGGAAGGCTACACGCCGCCCGACGATCCGCGTTTCCGGCAGATCAAAGTTACGCCCGATCCCGGCGTCATCGAGGTAAACGTGCAGCCCGCCGCCAACTGGCAGGAGTTGGTTTCCAACACCACCGCGCTCTATGAGGATGCGCGCCAATCGCGCCTGAGCGCCGAGAAATTCATGCTGGACGGCCGGCACACTGGAACCGGCGGCGGCAATCATTTTGTATTAGGCGGACCCACGGCCGCCGACAGCCCGTTCCTGCGCCGTCCCGATCTGCTGCGCAGCATGATCGGATATTGGCTGAATCATCCGTCGCTGTCGTATGCCTTCTCCACCATCTTCATCGGGCCCACCAGTCAGGCTCCGCGCGTGGATGAGACGCGTGCCGACAGCTTGTACGAACTGGAGATCGCGTTCGGCTTGATTCCAGGTCCGGAGCAGGGCTCCGTCCCAGCCTGGCTGGTGGATCGGATCTTGCGCCACATTCTGGTGGACGTTACCGGCAACACGCACCGCACCGAGTTTTGCATCGACAAGCTATACTCGCCCGATTCGGCCACCGGCCGTCTGGGTCTGCTCGAGCTGCGCGGCTTTGAAATGCCGCCCCACGCGCGCATGAGCCTCACGCAACAATTGCTGGTGCGCGGGCTGCTTGCCTGGTTTTGGAGAGCGCCTTACACCGAGCGTCCCATTCACTGGGGCACGCGATTGCACGATCAGTTCATGCTGCCCCACTTCGTCGGGCAGGATTTTCGCGACGTGCTGCGCGATCTCAACCGTGCCGGCTATCAGTTCGAAGCGGATTGGTTCGCGCCACATTTCGAGTTTCGCTATCCGGTTTTCGGTCACGCGCAGCATGCGGGCATCGATATCGAAGTGCGCCAGGCCATCGAACCCTGGTATGTGCTGGGGGAAGAAGGCACTCCCGGCGGCACGGCCCGCTATGTCGATTCCTCCGTCGAGCGATTGCAGGTCAAGGTGTCGGGCTTGGTGGAGGGGCGCTACATCATCAGCTGCAACGGACGCCGCATGCCGCTGCACTCCACCGGCAAGCAGGGCGAATGGGTGGCCGGCGTGCGATTTCGCGCCTGGCAGCCCCCCTCCTGTCTGCATCCCACCATCCCGGTTCACTCGCCCTTGATCTTCGATGTTGTGGACACCTGGACTGGCCGGTCGGTGGGCGGCTGTTCGTATCATGTCTCGCATCCCGGCGGCCGCAGTCACGACTCGTTCCCGGTCAATGCGAACGAAGCCGAGTCGCGCCGTGGTTCCCGCTTCTTCCCGTTCGGCCACACAGTGGGGCCCATGCGCGTGCCTCAGCCGGAAGAAAACGCCGATTTCCCGCTCACCCTGGATTTGCGGAGGCCACCGCCCGCGGCCTCCGACGGAGAGTTATGACGTGGCGCACGCACTCGTGCGTGCCGTGTTGGCAAT